>JAESGW010000209.1_pt1 | contig 102058 bp, 104 predicted proteins | sample 9269791 | NCBI WGS metagenome assembly JAESGW01 (sample SAMN16773120, study PRJNA677053) | algae metagenome | isolation source: Aphanocapsa lilacina HA4352-LM1 and co-occurring heterotrophs from near cave... | place: USA: Maniniholo cave, near Haena, Kauai, HI | collected 2009-07-28 | reverse complement strand
GGGCTCTACGACAAGATCTGGCAGGCCTTTGCCGTGCTGCTGCCGGTGAAGACCGTCGGCGTGATGGGCGACGGCCGAACCTACGAATACGTCGTGGGCCTCCGCGCCGTCACCTCCACAGACGGCATGACCGCCGACTTCTACGCCTTCGACATGAAATTCCTCGGCGAAACCGCGACGCGGATCATCAACGAGGTGAAGGGGGTTAACCGGGTGGTGTACGACGTGACGAGCAAGCCGCCCGGGACGATCGAGTGGGAGTGAGGGCTTGCTGTTCTCCTTCCGCCGGCCGTCCCTAGAACAGCTTGCGCCTCCCTGGGATGCTTCGCGGTGTTGGAAATGGAGCCTGACGACACGGTGCGAAACAGGATACGCGCCGTCTTGATCGGGAAAGAGGCGAATTGAGTATGGCCGGTCAGGTCTTGCGTCCCACTAAGCGGTATCAGCTCGTAAGGTGGATTCGTCGGACGTGTAATCCGCCACATCTTTGGTCGGCGGTACCTCGTGAAGGCGGGGTACGCTACGCTTTCGCAAACCCGCCTTCAGGCTTCTACTGTCACCGCATTTCCATTTTCTGCGCCTATCCTGGAAGCCGCCGCATAGGGGGCCGCTAATGTTTCGTGCCGTAAGTGATGCGCAGTTCTGGGACCGCATCGCGCGCAAATATGCCACCGACCCGATCGCCGATATCGCGGGCTATGAGCGCACGCTCGAGCGGACGCGACATTATCTCAGGTCGGATGAGACGGCGTTCGAGTTCGGATGCGGGACGGGAACGAGCGCGCTAAAACTCGCGCCATCCGTCCGGCGCATCATGGCGACCGACATATCCGATGAAATGATCGCGATCGCGCGCGAGAAGGCGAAAGCCGAAGGCTGCACCAACGCCACATTCGAGGTGGCACGGCCCGAGGCGGCGCCGTGGCCGGACGGGACCTTCGACGTCGCTTTCGGCTTCAACGTTCTCCATCTGGTGACTGACCGCGAGGCGGTCTTGAGAGGCGTCCATCGGCTGCTGCGGCCCGGCGGGCTCTTCATTTCCAAGACGCCATGTCTGAAGGAAATGAACCCGCTGATACGCATCGCAGTGCCGTTGATGCAGCTCATCGGCAAGGCGCCCCATGTGGCGTTCTTGTCCGCGGAGGATCTGGAACATGAGACGGCGGCGGCGGGATTTGAAATCGTTGAGATTGCCCGCCATGGCTCGCGCGGCAAGGACGTGCGGCCGTTCGTTGTGGCAAGGAAGGCGACGGCAGCGTAGGGGTGGTACGTCCTGCATTCTGCGTCCACAACCGCTCACGGCGACCATCACCCCGGCACAAACGCGGGATGTGCGGCGCGTGACCGCATGGTACGACATCGGGATCGCCTCTCTGGAGTAATCCTCGATGTCCGTCGCGACCGCCGCCAGCCAGACCATTCCAACCGCCGCCGATACCGACCCCGAATCCCTCGGCTGGATGCAAGGCTTCCCTCCGCCGCCGGACAAGCTCATCACCTTCCAGAACGGCTCCTTCCGCAGCTTCCCCGAACTGCGCTGGGCCTGGAGCAATATCCGCCAACTGGTGCCCACCGTAAATGTCTGGCGCGGGGCAGGGCCGGCGTCGGTGCTGCCGCGTGCGGAGCAGGATATCGGCGCATCCACTTCGGTCACCATGGACGGGCGGCCGATGACGTTCGAGCGCATGCTCGAGGAGACCTATGCCGACGGCATCGCCGTCCTGCACCGGGGCAAGCTGATCTACGAGCGCTATTTCGGCGCGCTGAAGCCGCACAAGCCGCATATCGCGATGTCGGTGACAAAATCGTTCACCGGCACGCTCGCCGGCATTCTGGTGGCGGAGGGCAGGATCGATCCGCAGGCGCCGGTCACGGATTATGTACCGGAGCTGAAGGCCAGTGCGTTCGGCGACGCGCGCGTGCACGAGGCGATGGATATGACCACGGGCCTCGATTACACGGAAGTGTATACCGACAGGAATTCCGGCGTGTTCGGGCTCAGGCGGGCGAACGGCATGGCGCCGATCGAGCCGGGCTATGAGGGCGCGACCAACATCTTCGATTTCCTGTGCACGCAGAAGAAGCAGGGCGAGCACGGCAAGGCGTTCGCCTACAAGACCGTCAATTCCGACGTGCTGGCCTGGATTTGCCGGCGGGCGAGCGGCATGACGCTGTCCGACCTGCTGTCCGAACGGATCTGGATTCCGATGGGCGCGGAAGAGGACGCGCATTATCACGTCGACCGCATCGGCACTGAAAGCGGCGGAGGTGGACTTTCGACGACGCTGCGCGATCTCTCCCGCTTCGGCGAGACGATCCGCAATCACGGCCGCTTCAACGGCCGCCAGATCGTGCCGTCGCAATTCGTGGAGGAGGTCACCCGCGGCGGCGACCCCGCAAAGTTCAAGCCGGCAGGTTACACCACCTTGCCCGGCGCATCCTACCGCCATCAATGGTGGGTGACGCACAATGCGCACGGCGCCTACATGGCGCGCGGCGTTCACGGGCAGGGCATCTACATCGATCCGAAGGCCGAGATGGTGATCGCCCGCTACGCCTCGCACCCGGCCGCCGGCAACGCCGCCAACGACCCGGTGACGCTGCCGGCCTACATGGCGCTGGCGAAGGATTTGACGGCGGGCGGCTAGAGCGTTTTCCAGCGAAGTGGAAGCCGGTTCGCGTAAAGAAAACGCGTCAGAACAAGAATCTAGAGCCCCGTTCCGATTCAATCGGAACGGAAAGGGCTCTGACGCCGCTTCGCCCTATCCCCGCACCGCGGCCTCGATCTTCGCGACGTCGATCTTCCCCATCGGCATCATTACCGCGAAGGCGCGCCTGGCGACGTCGCCGCCCTTGGCCATCGCGTCGGTCAGCACGCGCGGGGTGATCTGCCACGAAAGGCCCCATTTGTCCTTGCACCAGCCGCAGGCGCTCTCGACGCCGCCATTGCCGACGATCGCGTTCCAGTAACGGTCGGTTTCGGCCTGGTCTTCCGTCGCGATCTGAAACGAGAAGGCCTCGCTGTGCTTGAACATGTCGCCGCCGTTGAGGCCGATGCACGGCACGCCGCACACGGTGAACTGCACCGTCAGCACCTGGCCAGCCTTGCCGCCGGGATAGTCGGACGGCGCCTTGTGAACAGCGTCGACGCTGCTGTTCGGAAACGTCTTGGCATAAAACTGCGCGGCTTCTTCGGCGTCGTGATTGTACCAAAGGCAGATCGTGTTCTTGCTCATCGGAGCTCTCCTTGATTGGCCGCACAGGGCGGCGATGACGGCTGGTTCGGGCAAAGGACGTTCCAACACCCGCCGTCCCGACATCACCACCGAAGTTTTTCGTGGGCACCCGGTGAGGCCGAAAGATCAGAGGGTTGACTACTGGGTGCCGCTCAAGCCCCCGCGACCGCTGCTCAGGTCCGGTACCCACTCGCGCGATCCGCTGGCGCGCAATGACAAAGTTGCATTGTCGCGTGTTCCGGCGAGCAAAATATGGCGGAATCTTTCTTTGGGAAAATCAACAACGCGGTCGCCGTCGCCGGGAAAAATCTTGGAACTGCACGGCGCTATATGGTCAAAGTACCATCGGGTGGGAGCAGGGGTGGCGGCCTTGCCTCGTCCTCTGATGTAACGCATCGCCACGCGCCGCGGAACTTCGTCACGTGCTCTCGGATGTATTGAAGCGCAAGGATCTGTATGACTTCTTCAGCCGTTCGGCGTCTGAGAAGGCTCATACCTATCAAGCGCAGGGGCGCGTCAAGGAACTGGAGGTCAGCCAAGACCTGACGCACGTTCGCGCCAGGGTGCGGGGAAGTGGATCGAACCAGTATCGCGTCGATATTCAGCTCGAGTTCAGCGGCGATCGGCTCTCCGACCTCGACGGCGCATGTAGCTGTCCGATGAACTTCAACTGCAAGCATGTGGCAGCGACCCTGCTCGAAGCCACCAGCGGAAAGCTGTTATCGGCCCCCAAGGCGATGGCGGCTGCACAAAGCGCGGCGGCCCTGCCGCCTGTTCTGGGCTACGATGTCGTCAACTGGCTTGAGAATATCGGCAACGCGGTGCACGGAGACGATTATCCGGCCGAGCTGAACCAGCGGCTGCTCTATCGGCTGCATGCCTCCGGAGAGGGCGTACAGACCCCGGTTCTGGCGGTATCGCTGCTGTCGGTGAAGGTGCTGAAAGGCGGCGAGTTCGGCAGCAACTACTCGCGACCCAACGCGTCCGATTTTTCGCCCGAGCGCGCACCGAAATATTACCGCGACACCGACATCGAGATTGTGAGTCAACTTTCGGCGGCGTCCAGAGGGGCTTATTACAGCACCCGGCCGCTTTCGGGCGAGCTATTGCAGCGGATCGTCACGACCGGCCGCGCCTATTGGCTCGACCACAAACGACAGCCGCTGCGGTGGGAAAATGCGCGCGAGGGGCGGATCGAGTGGCGCCAGGCCAGTAAGCGTGGCGTTGTTCCCTGCCTGCTCGCGCCGGGAACGATTGCGCTCAATGCCGAGCCGCCGGTCTATGTCGACGAGTCCGCAGGGACGATCGGACCGGTGGAACTGAGCTTGCCGCCGAAGCTTGCCCGCCAGCTCCTGTCGGCGCCGGAGATTCCGCGCGACCAGCTCACGGAAGTATCGCGTCGCCTTGGCCAACGTCTGCCGGAACGTCATCACGGCCTGCTGCCGGCAGCGCCGGCGGCCGCCGTGGAGATCGACGAGCAGCCCGTCCCGATATTGCGCCTGCGGCTGGGCCGGATGAGAGAGAGTTCCTTCTACTACCGTGAGCCGCGAGCAGGCAGCGGCCCGGTCGCGGTCGCTCAGCTCGGCTTCCGCTACGGCCCGATCGAAATCGACCTGTCGCAACGGGCGAGCCGGCTGGAAGCCTTTCACGCCGGACAGGTCTACGCGATCAAGCGCCGTCAGCCGAAGGAGAAGGAGGCGCGCAAGCGCCTGGCTGATCTCGGTTTCGTCGCCGCGGCGTCAAAGTTTCCGTTTCTTGATTCCGACCATGCCCGCGACCTGACGCTCGGCGATCCCTACGACTGGTTCGACTTTCTCAACCTGGAAGCGGCCGAACTGCGGGCGCAGGGTTTCGAGATCCAGGTCGGCGACGACTTCCCCCATCGGCTGGCGCCTTCGGGCGACTTCGATGCGGCGTTCGAGTCCAGCGGCATCGACTGGTTCGAACTGGCTCTCGGAATCGAAATCGACGGCGAGCGGCGCGATCTTGCGCCGATGCTGGCCGCGCTGGTCTCGGCGCCGGACTTCACGCCCGACCTGATCAGGGAGCTGGCCGAAAACGGCGATTATTTTTACCTGCCGCTGGCCGACGGTCGCCATGTTTCATTGGCTGCCGATCGCTTCCTTCCGCTGGTGCTAACGCTGCATGGTCTGAGGCTGAGCGGGATTTCCCCGGATGGTTCGGGAAAGCTGAAGCTGTCGCGTGCGGACGTCGTGCCGCTGCTCGGGGTCGAAAACGACAAATTCGTATTCCGCGGCCTCGACAATCTCCGTCGGCTCGCCGGTCTGCTTCATGCCCATGGCTTGAGCGACCCGTGCCTGCCGGAGAGCTTTCGCGCCGAACTTCGGGGCTACCAGGCGCAAGGCGTAGCCTGGCTCGATCTGCTCCGCGAAAGCGATCTGGGCGGCGTGCTTGCCGACGACATGGGGCTCGGCAAAACCGTGCAGATACTGGCCTTCCTCGCACTGGAAAAGGCGCGGGGGCATATTGCCCAACCGGTATTGATCGTCGCGCCGACCAGCCTGATGACCAACTGGTTCAACGAAGCGCAGAAGTTCGCGCCGGATCTGAAAGTGCTGGTGCTGCATGGTCCCGATCGCAAGCACAGCTTCGCAGCGATTCCCGAACATGACGTCGTGCTGACCACCTATCCCCTGATCGCGCGCGACCGCGAGGTGCTGTTGTCGCGCGATTGGCATATGGCGGTGCTGGATGAAGCGCAAACGATCAAGAATCCCGATGCCGCCACCACCCGATGGCTGCGCGACATCAAGGCGCGGCACCGCTTCTGCCTGACGGGCACGCCGATGGAAAATCATCTTGGCGAGCTTTGGTCCATCGTGAGTTTTGCCAACCCTGGCTATCTCGGCGACAAGGCCGGTTTCACCCGGCAGTGGCGGACGCCGATCGAGAAGCGCGCCGACAAGGTCCGCGCCGCCGCGCTCACCCGGCGGGTCAGGCCGTTTCTGCTGCGCCGGACCAAGGCGGAGGTGGCGGCGGAACTGCCTGCCAAGAGCGAAATCGTCGAGCGGATCGTCCTGGAGGGCAAGCAGCGCGATCTCTACGATGCAATTCGCCTGTCGATGTCGGACAAGGTCCGCAAGGCGATCCAGCAGCGCGGCCTGGCGAAAAGCCACATCGTCGTGCTCGAAGCGCTGCTCAGAATGCGGCAGGTCTGTTGCGATCCTGCGCTGCTGAAGCTCGAAGACGGCGTCGAGCGGCCGTCGGCGAAGCTCGACCGCTTGATGGACATGGTGCTGGAACTGCTGAGCGAGGGGCGGAAGATCATCGTCTTCTCGCAGTTCACCTCCATGCTCGATCTGGTTCGAAAGCGCCTGGACGCGGAAGCCGTTCGCTATGGCGTGCTGACCGGAGACACCAAGGATCGCAAACGCGCGATCGACGGTTTTCAGAACGGGACGAACGACGTCTTCCTGGTCAGCCTGAAGGCTGGCGGCGTCGGCCTCAATTTGACCGCTGCGGATACGGTGATCATCTTCGACCCCTGGTGGAATCCCGCCGTCGAGGAACAGGCGATCGACCGCGCCCATCGCATCGGGCAGGACAAGGCGGTGTTCGTCTATCGGCTCGTGGCTGCCGGCACGGTCGAAGAGAAAATGGAAGGGCTCAAGGAGCGGAAGAGGGCGCTGGCCGACAGCCTGTTCGATCGCGACGGGCGGATCGCTTCAGCTCTCACGGAAGAGGACGTGCGAGCGTTGTTTGAAGAGTGAGTGCCGCGGGCGGAAGCATTGATCGCGCCCGCCTGATTGGGCGAGGGTTTTTCAAAGACACCGGTAAATGCATTGGCTACCGCCCGTAGAGCCTCCCATCCCACCACACCGGCTCCGGCAGCGTGTGCGTAATGCCCCTGGCGTCGGGGTGAGCCGGGTTGATCAGGAAATTGCGCTCCAGCCGCGCCGGGATCGAGGGCACGATCAGAAGTGCCGAACGCTTCTCCTCGTACCAGTCCTGCCCGAACGTCTTGCAGATCGTTTCGTTTCGAAAATCCCAGCCCGGATGCGCGGCGGTCTGGAAAATCTCGTAAGCGACGCCGTTCGGGATCGTGATTTCGATGAAGTGCTGATTGGCGGGCATCACCAGATTGGCGTGCACCAGCTTTTCCAGCAGCGCCGTGGAATAGTGCTCCGAGGTATAGATGACCGGGCTCGCATGCGTGTTCCAGCGTCCCGGATAGAGGCGGGCGCCTTCGGCATCATAGATCGGGAAGGCGCCGTCCGGATCCCCGATGCGATAGCATTTCAGGAACCGGTCGGTCTTCTGAACGCTCATACGCCGCCGCTATACGCCGCGCGGCCCATCAGGTTGATCACCGCATCGGCGCCGGGGCCGGTCGCCAGCGCCAGTTCGAACGGCGCCTTGTCGTCCAGCATCGGGTGCGGCCGCTCGAGAAATGCCCGTACCTTGTCCTCGTCACGGAATACGTCGATTCCAAAGGCGAACACCTTGGCGACGCGCGCGAGCCGGTCGCTTTCCTCGCTCGACAACAGCTGCTTCTGCTTCCGCCTTCGTTCGAGCGTTGGCTTGGGAACGATCCGATAGGTGAAGCGGCGGACGTCGTTCGGGCTGACGCGTCCTGCGAATTTGTCCAGCGCCGACACCGGCAGGCCCTTCTCGACGGAATAGGCCAGCGTAAGCGTCGTCTCGCTTTTCTTTGGTTTGACGCCGAGCAGCTCGGCGGCGGTCGCGGTATGGTAGGTCATGAAAGTCTCAGCTCAGTTGAGGCAAATATATGCCTCAGATGAGGCGAAGTCAATTTGCGTCAATCGACCTCCAGGCAGGTGGTCGGGATGCCCCCATTCAAGCGTAGCCAACCCAGCCGCGCCAGGTAAAGGCGGCATAGAACATCTCGACATCCCGGAATCCAGCCTCGCTCAGAACCCGCGCGTCCTGTTCCGGGCTGAGCAGGCTCAAATTGGCGTCGACGGCGGCGCGCGCGGTGTTGGCTTTCTCGGGATCTGCACCGGATGCGATCGCATACGCGGCGTAGCGCGACAGCCATCGCGTGCGCTCGGTGTCCGCTTGCGGAAAGCTGGAATGGGCGGCGACGAAGGGCGCGCCGGGTTTGAGACGGCGGTGGATTTCCCGCGCCGTTCGCCGCCGTTCGTCGGCATCGAGGAAATGCAACGTGAGCAGGCAGGTGGCGGCATCGAACGGCCCGTTGGGTGCATCGTCGATATAGCCCTGATGCAACTGCACGCGCGCATTCAGCGGGCCGAGCGTCCGCTCGGCCAGTTCGAGCATCGCCGCGGCGGGGTCGACACCGACGAAGCGCCAGTGCGGCTCGGCCTCCGCCAATGCCTTCAACTCCAAACCGCCGCCGGCGCCAAGCACCAGCACTTGCGCGTCCGGCGCCGCCCGTTCCGAGAGCAGGATGCGGGTCATGCGATGCATGTCCGCATAGCCGGGCACGAAGCGCGGCGGTCCATCCGCGTAGCGCGCCACGGCCTCGGGATCGGAGAAGTGCGCCTGCCATGGCTGGGCTGCTGCATCACGTAGCATGGGCGGTCTCCAGGCGATGACGGTTGCGCCGGTCGCCGAGACGCTTCCGGAAGTCGGCATTCAGCATCGCCAGCGTCACGTTGCCAAGCCGCGACATCAGCAGCGCCTCCGCATCGTCGAATGCCTGGTCGAGCGCGGCGTTCACGGCCTGCTCGACAAGGCATTTGGGTGATTCCGCCCTGTTTCCCACGGCGAACAGCGACGGCTGGCCGAGCGCCTCGTAGACATCCCGCAGCGAAATCGTCGCGAGGTCGCGGGCGAGCGTCCAGCCGCCGCCATGGCCCTTCTCCGATCGGACGAGGCTGTGATCGCGCAGCCCGGACATCATCCGCCGTATCACGACCGCGTTGGTATCCATGGCCTTCGCCAGCGCCTCTGACGTCAGCGGCGCCTTCTGCTCGGCCATGTGGAGCAGGACATGCAATACGCCAGATAGCCGGGTGTCTCTTCTCATGTAACTTATGGTATTACATGATGGACCGATGGTCAAGCTGCGGGGGTGGACGGGGTTCATGACCGGTGTGCGAGACCGCGACGAACGGGACCGTCGGCCGCAGCCTTATTATAAGTATTGACTTATATAAGCGCGTGCCGTTATTCCTTGCGCGGGAAAATACAGGGAGGTCCAGAATGGATATCGACGTCGCAAAAGTGTTGGGGCTTGTCACGCGCGCGGTGCGCAATTTCGAGAAGGACGGCAAGCCGGCGAGCGCGGTGACGCTGACACGGCTTTACGACACCAGCATCGACGATCTCTGGGACGCGCTGACCAGCAAGGAGCGCATCCCGCGCTGGTTCCTGCCGGTCGATGGCGATCTCGAACTGGGCGGCAAGTACCAGCTCAAGGGCAATGCGGGCGGGACGATCACGGCGTGTGCGCCGCCCAGGCATTTTGCTGCGACGTGGGAATTCGGCGGCGCGACGAGCTGGATCGACGTCAAGCTGGCGGCAGAACGCGATCAGGCGCGCTTGACGCTGGAGCACACCGCGATCATGGAGGATCATTGGGACCAGTTCGGTCCGGGCGCGGTGGGCATCGGTTGGGACCTCGCCATCGCGGGCCTCGAGCGCTATCTTGCGACGGGAGCGTCCGTCGACCATGAAACCGCCGAGGCATGGATGGGCTCTCCGGAGGGCAAGGCGTTCATGGGTGACAGCGGTGAGTTCTGGCGCGCGGCGCATGTCGCGAGCGGTGTCGATCCGGCCTCTGCGAAGGAGCGCTCGGATCGGACGATCGCGTTCTTTCGCGGCGAGATCCCGCCTGACATGGCACACCCGGGCACAGGAAGCTGATGCACGCCTTCGAGGTCCTCGCCGATCCTGTGCGCCGCCGCATCCTCGAACTGCTGGGGCCAGGCGAGATGGCGTCCGGCGAGGTGGTGGAGGCGATCGGTGCGGAGTTCGGCATCACGCAGGCCGCGGTATCGCAGCATCTCAAGGTGCTGCGCGAGAGCGGCTTTGCAAAAGTCCGCGCCGACGCGCAACGGCGGCTCTATTCGGTGGATGCCGCCGGGCTTCAGGCGGTCGATGCGTGGATCGGCCGCTTCAGGAGCTTCTGGGAGCCGAAGCTCGACGCGCTCGCCACCGAGATCGCGCGCGGCAAGCGCGCGCGCCGCAACGCGCCGATCACCAAACGCACCGGCAAGCGGGCGTAGACGCAGCCCCGTAGCCCGGAGCGCAGCGATCCCGGGGCCGCTGCTCCCGCGCATCGCTCCGCGATGCTGATGTTTGCACCCGTAATCACCTTGGTCCATCGATCGACGGTCATCCCGGCAGACTTATTGTATCGAGACGGGTTGAGATCGTCATCGGCGATGGCACAATGCCATGCAACCAACCTTGCGCGAACGTAGCAGCGCCGACCAGGAGAGATATCGTGAACCTCTACGCAAAACTCCTCGCGCGCGAAGCAGAGCGGCGTCCCATACGAGTCGGATTGATCGGCGCAGGAAAGTTCGGCGCGATGTACCTGCACCAGGCGCCGCGCACGCCGGGTGTGCATATCGTCGGCATCGCCGATCTATCGCCATCTCGTGCGATCGAGAACCTGAAGCGCGTCGGCTGGGCCGATGCGCGCTATGGCGCGGCTTCCCTCGATGATGCGCTCGGGAATGGAACGACGTACCTCACCGACAATTGGGAAGCGCTGGTCAAATTCCACGGCATTGACGTGATTGCCGAGTGCACCGGCAATCCGGCGGCCGCCGTCGAGCACTGCCTGGCGGCATTTTCGGCGGGCAAGCCGATCATCAACGTAACGGTCGAGGCTGACGCGTTCTGCGGGCCGATCCTGGCCCATAAGGCACGGCAGGCGGGAGTGATCTACAGCCTTGCCTATGGCGATCAACCGGCTTTGGCCTGCGATCTCGTCGATTGGGCGAGGGCGTGCGGCTTCCCGGTGGTCGCGGCCGGTCGCGGGCACAAATGGCTGCCGCAATATCGGGAATCGACGCCCGAAACCGTCTGGGATCACTGGGGGCTGACGGCCGAGCAGGCCGCACGCGGCGGCATGAACCCAAAAATGTTCAATGCGTTCCTCGACGGATCGAAGCCGGCGATCGAGTCGGCTGCGATCGCCAATGCGACCGGACTCGAGGCGCCGTCGCAGGGCCTTGCATTCCCTCCGGGCTCAGTGGACGACATTCCCTCGCTCATGCGTCCGCGCTCGGAAGGCGGCGTGCTCGAAGCCAAGGGACAGGTCGAGGTCGTGTCCTGTCTCACGTCCGACGGCGTCCAGATCCCGAACGATATCCGGAAGGGCGTTTGGGTCTGCTTTGAAGGCGACAGCGAGTACATCCGGAATTGCTTCCAGGAGTACAACGTCGTGACCGACCCGTCCGGCCGCTACATGAGTTCCTACAAGAAATGGCACCTGATTGGCCTGGAGCTCGGAATTTCGGTAGCCGCCATTGCGCTTCGCGGTGAACCGACGGGCGTCGCGACGTGCTTCAATGCCGACGTTGCGGCGACCGCCAAGAAGAACCTGCGGGTAGGAGATACGCTCGATGGCGAGGGAGGGTACACGGTTTTCGGAAAGCTGACGCCATCAAGCACGTCGCTGGCGCAGGGATATCTGCCGCTGGGTCTCGCGCATGACGTGCGATTGATCCGGCCGGTAGCCAAGGACGCCTGCATCACCTGGGCCGATGTGGCGATCGACGAGACGCTGCCGGCCGTTCGCATCCGCAGGGAGCAGGAGGCGTTGTATTCCTCGGCGGCGGTAGCGAAGCGCGCCTGATGGCTCCGCGTCGCTCATGACGAGAAGGAGTAGAAGACGCGATGGCAGATGAGTTGAACTGGCTTTCCGCCCGCGAGATGGTGCGGCGCTTCGCTGAGGGCAGCGTGTCGCCGGTCGATGTGCTGGAAGCCACGCTGGCGCGGCTGCGCGCGGTCAATCCGGTCCTCAACGCTATCTGCCTGCTGGATGAGCCCCAGGGCCGGCGGATGGCCGCAGAGTCGGCGGAACGCTGGCGCAGTGGTACGCCGCTCGGGCCGCTCGACGGCGTGCCCGTTGCGATCAAGGACACGGCCCATGTCGCGGGCTGGCCGACGCGCATCGGCTCTCACGCGACTCCCACAGCGCCCAGTGCGGAAGATACGCCCGGCGTCGCTCGTCTGCGCGAGGCCGGCGCCGTGTTCTTCTGCAAGACAACGACGCCAGAATTCGGCTGGAAGGGCATCACCCATAGCCCGCTCACCGGGATCACGCGCAATCCCTGGGACACCTCGCGCACGCCGGGCGGCTCCAGCGGCGGCTCGGCCGCGCTGGTGGCGGCCGGCGTCGTGCCGCTGGCGACCGGCGGCGATGGCGGCGGCTCCATTCGCATTCCAGCGGCATTCAGCGGCGTGTTCGGCTTGAAGGCGAGCTACGGCGTGGTGCCGAATTTGTTGGGGCCGATGGGTACGCTCGCAGTCTATGGCGGCCTGTCGCGCGATGTCGCCGACAGCGCGCTGCTCTTGAACGTGCTGACGCAGCCCGACGCGCGCGATTCCTTCGCCATTCCATACCGCGACATCGATTATCTTGACGGCCTCGACAGCGGCGTGGCGGGTCTGCGGATCGCATGGTCGCCGGATCTCGGCTTCGCGGTCGCCGAGCCCGCTGTCGTCGCCGGGATGCAGCGGGCCATCGATACGTTGGCAAAAGCCGGTGCCGACGTGCAGCGCGTTGCGCTCGACCTTTCCGGCGCGCAGCCGGCGCTGGAGACGATCTGGGGCGCATCGCACGCCGCGCTGGTGCGCGATTTCGATAGCGTGCAACTGGCGGCGCTCGATCCCGGCCTGCTGCGGCTGGTGATCTCGGCCCAGAACATTTCCGCGATCGAATTGCAGGCGGCCTATGCCGACATGCGCGCGCTGAGCCAGACCATGCACGCATTTCACCGCGACTACGATCTCTTGCTGACGCCGACCGTTCCGATCACCGCCTTCGCCGCCGGCGTCGATACGCCCGACAGCACTCGCTTCCCGCAATGGTACGACTGGACGCCGCTGACATGGCCGTTCAATCTCACCCGCCAGCCCGCAGCCTCGGTGCCGTGCGGGTTTGTCGAAGGCCTGCCGATCGGGTTGCAGATCGTGGGACCGATGTTCGCCGAGCAGAACATTTTTCGCGCGAGCCGCTGCGTCGAGCAGGCCAGCGCCACCGGTGCGCGTCCGGGCCTTTGAGGACGGCGTTTGCTCGGACTGATGTGGGTCTGGAGTCCGATCTTCGGTCGAACGTAGCCCCAGCGGCCGCCTATGGCGGTCAGTTTGGCTCCAGCCTCATCGACCAGACTGTTCGCACCAACGGCGATTTGGTTCTGAGGCCTGAGTCTCGATGCAAGTGAACCGTGAAATGAGGCTGGCAAGAGCGATCAAGTCGCCGGCGCCGCCGCTGTTCTACCAAAGCCCTGTGCTGTTGCGGTCGGGACCGAACGTCCGGAGCGGCCTGGTCGGCTCGAAGGGCTACGAATTCGCGAGAGCCGCGGTCACAGTTCCAATCGGCGTCAGCGAATTTCCGCTCGCGGCCCGGCACTATCCGATCGTGTTCGCCGCCGCCGAACTTGCCCCGGTCGTCGTCCTCGGCGAAGGGGGCGCGAATCATTTCGTCGAACCCGATGGCTCATGGCGGCCCGGTCACTATGTGCCCGGATACATCCGCCGCTACCCTTTCACCTTGACGACGATGCCGGACTGCGTTGAGCCTTTGCTCGCGATCGACGCCGCTTCGGACCGCTTTGTCGGGAATATCGATCAGGCGGAAGGAGCGAGCCGATTCTTCGATGACGAGGGACGGCCGACGGATACCGCGCGCAAGGCGATGCAGATCTGCCAGGCCTATCGCGACGACTGTCAGCGGGCGGAATCTTTCGCGAAGGCGCTCCGGAATGCCGAACTGCTTGTTCCGCGGCAGGCCTCGATGAAGTGGGCGGACGGATCGGGCTCCGCGCCCGACGGCTTGCTCGATATCGACGAGCGGGTCTTTCGCACGCTTTCGATCTCGACCGTCGCGCAATGGCACGGCGACTGCTGGCTGGTTCTCATCGCCCTGGCGCTTGCCTCGAAGCACAACTGGCAGGCGCTGGTCGATCGTCGCGGCCCCCACAGGCCGGCCGATCCACGCGCCCAGAAAAAATGATCCGCCGCGACCGCTAAACTGTCGGTTCCCGCCGATCCCCTTCGTCTTCCACCCAGAAAGAAACTGCGGTGGAGGTCGGTTATGGAGAATTCCAGGTATCGCTGGGTGATCGTCGCGGCCGGTGGCCTGCTCGGCTGTGTCGCTGTCGGCGGCATGTTCTCGCTGCCGGTGTTCCTGCAGCCGATCGCCCGCGAAACCGGCTGGTCGGTCACCGGCATATCCAGTGCCATGACGGTCGGTTTCCTCGCGATGGCGTGCACCAGCATGATCTGGGGCACCTTGTCGGACCGGTTCGGCCCGCTGCCGGTGGTGCTGTCAGGCTCGGTCGTGCTGGCGGCAAGCCTGGGGCTATCCAGCCTTGCGACATCGCTGGTCGCCTTCCAGTTCATTTTCGGGCTGCTGGTTGGCGCTGCGACCGCTGCAATCTTCGCGCCGATGATGGCGTGTGTCACCGGCTGGTTCGATACCCATCGCAGCCTTGCGGTGTCGCTGGTTTCGGCCGGGATGGGCATGGCGCCGATGACCATGTCGCCGCTCGCCGCCTGGCTGGTTTCGAACCATGACTGGCGCACCTCGATGCAGATCGTGGCGCTGGTCGTCGGGGCCATCATGATCCCGGTCTCGCTGCTGGTGCGCCGCGCGCCCGCGCTCGAGAGCGGTGTGTCCGTTCCGCCGGGTGAGGCGGGGGAGACGGAGATGTCGATGGCGCAGGCGCTGCGCTCGCCGCAATTCATCATCCTGTTGCTGACGAACTTCTTCTGTTGCGCCACGCATTCGGGCCCGATCATCCACACCGTGAGCTACGCCGTCAGTTGCGGCATTCCGTTGATTGCCGCGGTTACCATCTACAGCGTCGAGGGCCTCGCCGGGATGGGCGGCCGCATCGCCTTCGGCCTGCTCGGCGACCGTTTCGGCGCCAAGCGCGTGCTGGTTCTCGGCCTGCTGGCGCAGGCGTTCGGCGCGCTCGGTTATGTCTTCGTGCGCGATCTCGCCGCGTTCTACGCGGTCGCGGCGCTGTTCGGCTTCATCTACGCCGGCACCATGCCGCTCTACGCCGTGCTGGCTCGTGAAAACTTTCCGCTGCGGATGATGGGCACCGTGATCGGCGGCACCGCCATGGCCGGCAGCCTCGGCATGGCGATGGGCCCGCTCGCGGGAGGTCTGATCTACGACACCTTCGCGAGTTACGCTTGGCTCTACATCGGCTCTTGGGTCATGGGGTTGGGCGCTTTCCTCATTATGATGACGTTCCGTCCGGTGCCGGTGGGAAGGACTGCGGCGGCGCCGGCGTAACTCTCTCCGTCGTCATTCCGGGACATCTCTCCCCGTCATTCCGGGGCGCGCCTCTTGGCGCGAACCCGGAATCCATCTCACCGCAGAACGTGTTGCCCGATGGATTCCGGGTTCGTGCTGCGCACGCCCCGGAATGACGACGCGCAGAGTCCGCCCACTCCATCTCACTTCCGCGAAATCTTCTCGAACCGCCTGATCAGCCGCTCGCGCTTGAGGCGTGACAACCGCTGGATCCAGAACATCCCATTCAGTTGGTCGATCTCATGCTGGTGGCAAACCGCGCGCAGACCCTGCGATTCCTCTGTATGCATGTTGCCGTCGAGATCCCGATAACTGATCCGGACGCGTGCATGACGCTGGATGTCGTCATTGACCCCAGGCATCGAGACGCTGGCTTCCTGATGCACGATCATCTCGGGCGAGGCCCAGACGATCTCCGGATTGACGTAGGTGCGTGCGCCATTGACCGGGTCGAGGTCGAGCACCACAACGCGCTGGGAGATTCCGATATGCGGCGCGGTTATCCCGATCCCCGGCGCGGCATGCATGGTCTCCAGCAGGTCGTCAGCCAGTTCGCGCAGCGCACCGTCAAACACCGTAACCGGCTGCGCCGGAAGGGCCAGCCGCGGGTCGGGATATCGGACGATGGGGCGAATGGTCATGGTCTAAATTGTCGTGTGTCGGTGAACGCGAAAGCTCCGCGGGCGTCAGACACTATCTCTTTCGACGGCCTGACGCTGGGCGATATCGCGCGTGGTCGATCAGGGCGCGCAGCTTGGGCGGAAGATTTCGGCGGTCCGCGAAATAGAGGAAGAAGCCTTGAAAGGGCGGGCAGTACTGCTCCAGAAGCGGCACCAACTCGCCTCGCTCGATATACGGCCTGAAAGTCTCCTCCATGCCGAACGTCAGGCCGCCCCCGGCGCAGGCGGTCCGTACCATCACCCACATATCGTTCGTCGTGATCCGCGGGTTTACCGCGACGTCGAATTCGCGGCCGTCCTCCTCGAACTCCCAGCGATACGGCGCCACCTCCGGAGCCGGTCGCCAGCCAATGCAGCAGTGCTGCGAAAGTTCGGCCGGGTGAGATGGCGCTCCGAAACGCTCCAGGTAGGACGGTGCGGCTACGACCATCTGGCGCTGATCGTCTGAGACCGGCACGGCAATCATGTCCTGCGCGATGACTTCGCCGAGCCGAACGCCGGCATCATAGCCCTCAGCTACGATATCGAATTCCTCGTCAGTCACGGTGATGTCGATCTGCACGCCTGGATGAGCGTGCGTGAAACTCGCAAGCAGCGGTCCGCAGATGAACCGCTCGGCAATCGAGGAAACTGCAAGTCGAAGCAGCCCGGTTGGCTTGGCGTCGCGATCTTGCGCGGTATCGAGTGCGAGTTCTACTTCCGCAACGGCTGGCGCGACACGCTGGTGCAACTGCGTGCCGGCTTCCGTGAGGTTGACGCTGCGCGTCGTCCGCTGGACGAGAGCCACGCCCATCCGGTCTTCCATGCGTCGAATGGCCTGGCTCACCGCCGACCGGGTTACGCCCAGCCGCTCGGCAGCGCCGCGAAAGCTCTTCGCTTCCGCGACCGCCAGAAAAACGGAAACAAGATTCAGGTCTACCGTCATTGGTTAGTTAGGCTTACCAAGGTGGTCAGGATTGGGCAAATTGTTTTGCGTGTCGCCGTGCCTTACGTCTGCCTTTGACTTGAGGTGGAGGCACAGACAATGAACTCTCTCGATCATTACCGTCTGCTCGGCCGGTCCGGCTTGCGGGTATCGCCAATCGCACTCGGCACGATGACCTTTGGCCATGACTGGGGGTGGGGCGCGGATGCGGGTGAGGCGCGCCGGATTTTCGATCTTTACGTCGATCACGGCGGCAACTTCGTCGATACGGCCGTGAACTACACCGACGGCGCTTCTGAGCGCTTCGTCGGCGAGTTCATCAAGGACAAGCGCGACCGTATCGTGCTCGCGACCAAATTCACCATGGCGCGCGAGCCGGGCAATCCGAACTCGGGTGGCAACCACCGGCTAAATATGCTGCGTTCGGTTGAGCAGAGCCTGCGGCAGCTCAACACCGACCGCATCGACCTGTTCTACCTTCACGGCTGGGACATGACCACACAGCCCGACGAGGTGATGCGCGGGCTCGATGATCTCGTGCGTTCGGGCAAGATCCACTACGTCGGCATCTGCAATACGGCGGCTTGGCGTATCTCCCAGATGCAGACGTCAGCCGCTATGCGCGGCTGGTCACCCTTCGTGGCGCTCCAGATCGAGTACAGCCTGATCGAGCGCACGGTCGAGCATGAACTCATTCCGATGGCGGCCGCGCTCGGCATGGGCGTGTTGCCCTGGTCGCCGCTGGGCGGTGGCGTGCTGACCGGCAAGTACGCCCGGTCCGATGTCGCGGACTCGCGCGACGCAAGCATCTCGTCGACGCGCAAGGGTGTCATCGCGTCGTCCGGCCATCTCAACGAGCGGTCGATCGAAGTTGCTGATGTCGTGCGCGTTGTAGCCGAAGAAGTCGGCGCCACCCCGTCCCAGGTTGCGATCGCCTGGACGCTCGCGAATCCCGCGATCACGTCGCCGGTCATGGGGGCGCGCACATTGGCCCAGGCGAAAGACAATCTCGGCGCCCTCGGCGTCACACTCTCACCTGAGCACGTCGACCGGCTCAATCAGGCGAGCGCGCTGGATCCGATCTTTCCCTCCCGCTTCATGGGTCGTCCCATGGTCAGGCAGCTTATCTTCGGCGGCGCATCCGTCGGTCGGCGAGACTGAAAGCGGGTCAACTCAATGAGTCGGCGAGAGTCGCGCCGACTGATTACTCCAGCAAAGTGACGTCGAGCGGAAACGGAGAAAACTATGAGAGCCATGGCAAATCGCGCAGTCGCATGGTGCATGTGCGCCGCAATGTTCACCGCGTCGAGCCTGACCACGGCGGCCCCCTGTGGCCAGCCGAGCAGGACGGAAGATGACAACAAGCAAGTCGTCACCGAAGCCTTTCATCGCTGGGCCGCCGGCGGGACGTCCTTCTTCAACGACGTGCTCGCCGAGAACGTCGTCTGGAGGGTCAAAGGATCGGGTCCCAGCGCCGGCGAGTTCCAGGGGCGCGAGACCTTCCTGGAGCGGGCGGTCCACCCATTCGCGACGAGACTGTCCACTTTCGTTCGCCCGACTGCCGTACGGGTTTGGGCCGATGGCGATCATGTGATCGCTCAGTGGGAAGGGAGCGGCGTAGCCCGCGATGGCAAGGGTTACAGCAACAGCTACGCCTGGATTTTCCGCATGCATGACGGGAAGGCGACGGAGGTAACGGCCTTCCTCGACCTCATTCCTTACGACGATGTCCTGCGACGCATTCCCGCGCTTCAGCAGTAGGACGTCAGCCGATCACCGGAGAAACAAGATGAAGCATCGACCAATCACAATGTATGCCATGCTGCTGGGTTCACTTCATATCGTTGGGCCATCGACGGCGGTCGCTTCAAGCGAGGTGTCAGCAGGCGGCAAACCCGGCCAGCAGTCCATGGAGAAGAAAATGTCGCAGCATCCCTACGTTGGCATGTGGGTGACCGATGGCGGCCACATTCGCCATGAGCTTCTTCCGAACGGTCGCTACGACGAAGCTCGCGGAACACGCAAGAGTGCCTATCAGGGGCGCTATGAGATCAAGGGCAATCACATCGACTATTGGGACGACACCGGTTTCACCGCTGATGGCAAGTTCGTCGACGAGCAGACCCTCCATCACGGCGGCATGATCTTCCGGCGTCAGTAACGTCGGCGCTTCGTTGAGGACCGGTCGCCACGCCGTCATTGCGAGGAGCGCCAGCGACGAAGCAATCCATTGTCTCACAGTGCTACGGTTGCTTCGCGGAGCCTGTCATCGGCGAGCATTCGCCCGACCCTTAGGTTTGCAATCGTCACGAACGCGCGGTGAGATGCGGTGGACGCTGAATGCGCGCTAGACGTACGCGCACGACGCGCAAAAGAGCCGTTCTCCGGGGAGATCACGCTATAAGCCGTAAAGCCACTGCGCAGGAATGCCGGAGTGTTTCCGCTGAACCTGTATGCTCGTGTGCATATTTGTTTGCGCATTTGGCACGCGAGACCGCGGGTGCAGCGTGCACCCGGTCTTCCCTGCGCCCTCTATCGTGAGGGAGCAAACGAACATGCAAACCTCGGGCAGATGACGCCGCGAGATCGCGAAGTCGCGTCACATTCAGTCGTCGTCACCCGCGAAGGCGGGTGACCCAGTATTCCAGAGTTGCCAGTGATTGAATCGAGAGGCCGCGGCGTACTGGTTCCCCGCCTTCGCGGGGATGACGGTCATCCCTCGATCACGAAGACGTTAAACCAAATGGTTGACTATCCGTCTTGTGCGGCTATACTAAACCAAATGGTTGAACAATCGCCCCATCTCGACGCAATCTTTCATGCGCTGGCGGATCCAACGCGGCGGGCGATGCTTGGTCATCTGGTGGGCCGCGAACGCACAATCGGGGAACTGGCGACGCCGTTCCGCATGAGTTTCGCGGGCGCCTCGAAGCACGTCCGGGTGCTGGAGAATGCGGGGCTGGTGACGCGCACGATCCGCGGCCGCACGCATGTCTGCCGGCTCGAAGCGGCGCGGCTGGCGGAGGCCGACGCGTGGCTGCGGCGCTACGAGCGCTTCTGGGGTGAGAATCTCGACGCGCTTGAATCGTTGCTGCGTGCCGAGGACGAAGCGAAGGCAAGGAAGAAACAAGGAAAGTGAAGGAGAGAACGATGGACGCAACGACAAAGCCCGACGCCTATGGCGCGTTGATCGAGCCCACGACGTTGAAGATCCAGCGGCTGCTGCCCGGCCCGATCGAGCGCGTGTGGGCCTATCTCACCGACAGCGAGTTGCGCCGCAAATGGCTGGCGGCGGGCGCGATGGATATGAAGGTCGGCGCGCCCGTCGAACTGGTCTGGCGCAATTCCGAACTCAACGATCCGCCCAGCGAGCGGCCGGAAGGCTTCTCCGAAGAGAACCGGATGCAGAGCCGGATCACCGAGCTCGAACCGCTCCGCAAGCTCTCCATCGCCTGGAACGGAAGCGGCGACGTCACGTTCGAACTGGAGCCGAAGGGCAAGGGCGTGCTGCTCACCGTGATCCATCGCCGTCTGCCCGATCGCTCGACCATGCTCAAGGTGAGCGCCGGCTGGCACATGCATCTCGATGTCCTGGTTGCCCGCGCCAATGGCAAGGAGCCGGAATCGTTCTGGGAAGGCTGGAGCCGGTTGCACAGGGAATACGGCCAGCGGCTGCCAACCTGAGCCGGCATATCGAAACCAACGTAACTAGCATCGCAAGAAAGCAGGAGTGAGCCATGAAGACCAATGTCGTTTCAGCCAAGGAGTGGGAAGCCGCGCGCCAGCAGATGCTGGTCAAGGAAAAGGCCATGACGCGCGCCCGGGATGCGCTGGCCGCGGAGCGTCGGCGGATGCCGTGGATGGCCGTGGGGAACGAGTATGTATTCGACGGACCCGGCGGCACGGCGAGCCTGCTCGACCTGTTCGACGGCCGCCGCCAGTTGATCGTCTATCGCGCGTTCTATGAGCCCGGCGTGTTCGGCTGGCCCGATCATGGCTGCCGTGGCTGCTCGATGGTGGCGGACCAGGTCGCTCACGTCGCCCATCTCAACGCCCGCGACACCACGCTCGCCTTCGTCTCGCGCGCGCCGCAGGCGGACATCGCACGGCTGAAAGCGCGCATGGGTTGGGAGATGATCCCCTGGTACACCGTCACCGATAGCTTCGACGCTGATTTTGGCGTCGGCGAGTGGCACGGCACCAACGTATTCATCCACGACGGCGGCAAGATCTACCGCAGCTACTTCATCAACAGCCGCGGCGACGAGCAGATGGGCGGCACCTGGAACTACCTCGACATCACGCCGCTCGGGCGGCAGGAGGTGTGGGAGGACTCGCCGGAAGGTTATCCGCAGACCCAGACCTACAAGTGGTGGAACTGGCACGACAGCTACGTCGAAGGCGCCGCGCCGGACACAAGGTGGGTCGAGATATCGGACGCCGGCGAGGCCGCGTTCCGGAAAGAGGCGGGCGCGAAGCCATGAGCGAGGCCTGCACCAGCGCAGCGGCGTCAGGCGTAGCCGGCTGGCTGTCGCTGGCGGCGGCGCCAACCTTTGCGGTGATGGCGTTGCTGACCCATTTCGGCGGTGGTCCGCCGGACACGCTGTGCTCGACGGGCAGCGTATCGCACCTCGGCGGCATGGTCCCGATGTACCTGTTGATGAGCGCCTTCCATTCGGCGCCCTGGCTCAAGCTGATCGGCGGCCGCGCCTGACTTGACGCGGCCGCCACAAGCGACGATGGAAAGAGGAGAGTTTCGCCGGATAACAGTCCAGGCCAACAACAAGAGGAAATTCCATGGCACGGGTGCGCTGTATTACCGAGATGGGCATGGGCGTCGACGTTCACGGACGCGACGCCACCAAGGCCGCCAAGCGCGCCGTCTCGGACGCCATCCGCCACTCCAGCCTCGGCTTCTTCCGGATGCTTGGCAAAACCGCCAACGACATGTTCGTCGAGGTCACCGTCGCCGTGCCGGACCCCAGCGGAGTCGATACCGCGGCCGTTGCCAAGGAACTGCCGTATGGCACCGTGAACGTGACGGCGGTCAAGGGCGGGCTGGAAGTTCCTGCGGAGAGCGGGAGCGATTCCATCATCATCGCGAACGCCGCCGTGATCGTCAGTTTCGACGACGGCAAGACCGGCTAGAATCCATCAGTGCCAATCAGGCCGGACACGGTAGTCCGCGCATTCAATCAGAAGACCTGGAGCACCTCATGACGACGAAGGACAGCAGCACCTATTGGAAGCGCGGGCGGGTCGAACTGCGCGCCGCCGGTTTCGATCCGGACCGCGCCGCGCAGACCAGCGCGGTGGTGACGATCGCCAGCGCCTACACCAACGCCCATCGCTGCAACAATCGCGTGCGCACCATCGGCGATCTGCTGGTGGAACTGCTGGCGGAGCGCGGCGGGCAGGGGCTCATCGTCGGCGCGCCGGCGGTCTCGGACGCGTTGACGCAGGGAACGCCGACGGCAGGCTACAGCCTTGCCTCCCGCGACGTCGTCGCCGATTGTTTCGAGATCGGTCACTACGCCCATCATGGCGATGCAATGATCGTGATCTCCGGCTGCGACAAGACCGGCGCCGCCGCGCTGATGCCGCTGGCGCGAACCAATGCCTTTGGACTGGTGCTCTATCCCGGCACCAGCACGCCGGGAAGCGTCTCGTTCGGGGCGTGGGCCGCCAAGGGCAACAACCTCACGATCCTGGATTACGCCGAAGCGCGCGCCGCCAACGAATCCGGCCGGCTGTCTGGCGAGGAACTGCTGGAAGTCGAGCGCAACGTGATGCCGGGCAGCGGCACCTGCGGCGCGATGTTCACGGCCAACACCATGAGCACGATTGCGGAATCCATCGGCATGATGCTGCCGCGCGGCGCCTCGCATCCCGCCGATTACAATGCGGGCAGCGACATCCATGCTGACGTCCGCGCGCAGGCGCGCGCCTCGGTGGACGCCCTGTACCGGTTGATGGAAGCAGGCATCCGGCCGCGCGACATCATGACCGAGCGCGCCTTCGAGAACGCGATCACGACCGTCTACGCCATGGGCGGCTCGACCAACATGTATCTGCATCTGCTCGCGGTCGCGCGCGAGGCGCAGGTGCCGATTACCATCGAGCGTATCCAGCAGATCGGCGAGCGTGTGCCGCTGCTCGCCAACCTGCAGCCGCATGGCCCGTTCGCGATGGGCAGCCTGCATGCGATCGGCGGCGTGCCTGTCGTGATGAAGGAACTGCTGCGCGCCGGGCTGCTGCATGGCGACGTCATGACGGTGAGCGGCAAAACGCTGGCGGAAAATCTTGCTGACGTGCCGACGCTGGAGCAGATGGATCGGCAGGAGATCGTTCTGCCGGTTTCGAAACCGATCGCACCGGCAAACAATCACATCAGCGTTCTGAAAGGCAATCTGGCGACGGAGAGCTGCTTGCTGAAACTGTCAGGCAAGACGCTTGAGAAAGGCCAGTTCCGCGGCACCGCGCGCGTGTTCGAGTCCGAGGCCGAAACGATGGCGGCGATCCGCGCCGGCGAGATCGTGCCCGGCAACGTGATCGTGGTGCGCAATGTCGGCCCGGTCGGCGGACCCGGCATGCCCGAGATGGTGATGCTGACGATCCAGTTGCAGGGGCGGGGCCTCGGCGAGGACGTCGCCCTGATCACCGACGGACGTTTCTCGGGCGTCTCGCACGGCATCCTGATCGGCCACGTCTCGCCGGAAGCCGCGCGCGGCGGCCCGATTGCGGCGGTGCGCGACGGCGACACCATCGTGATCGATCCCACCGCCCGCACGGTGAACCTCGAAGTATCAGCGGAGGAAATCACCCGCCGCATGGCCGATTGGCACGCGCCGGCGTCCGTCGCCGCGGTGCGGCCGGGATCGGTGCACGACAAATACATCCGGCTGGTTTCGTCAGCGCATTACGGATGCGTGTTGTGAGTTGAGGCAAGCCGCTGCGTGATCTCATCGATCGTATTGAAGAAATGCGTGGGTCCCGCCGCCTGCAACGCAGCGGGAAGCGCATAGCCCCAGGCAACGGCGCCGGAATCCATGCCGGCGGTGTCAGCGGCTTCGATGTCGCGGAGTTCGTCGCCGATGCAGATCGTCTCCGACGGCTTCGCTCCGAGCTTTCGTGCCACGCGCCTGAACTTCCAGTGCTTGCCGAACACCGCAGCGCCGCAGTCGAAGCGGGTGATCAGGCTCGCGGTCGGGCCGAGCACGAGCCTGACGGATGCTTCGCTATCGGAACTGACGATCGCGGTCCGGATGCCGAGGCGCTGCAGATCGGACAGCATCGCCGGGATGCCGGCGAACAGCGGCGTCTCGCTTGCCGCCGCGAGCTTGCGCTTGCGCATGTCGCTGACGATAGCGGGAAGTTGCCACATGGAGACCTTGAGCCGGGCCATGATTTCCCGCGCAGAGAGCCCGCGCATGGCTTCCAGTTCCTCGGGACTGACCGGCGCGAGATCGAAGCGCGCAATCGTTTCCTGGAAGGAGGTACGAAACCACGGTAGCGAATCGGCCAAAGTGCCGTCGAAATCGAAGATGGCGAGACGATAGCGGGTCATCGGGAAATGGCCTTCAGCGGATCACTCGCCATCGCCGCGAAAGTACGCCGGCTTCCCCGTGGTCCAGGTCTCGCCCCAAAGCTGGCCGCCGCCGTCTACCGTCAGCGTCTCGCCGGTGATGAACCTGGCGGAGGGGCCGGCGAGGAAGACGCTGGCTTCCGCGACGTCCCATGGCGAGCCCGGGCGCATCATCGGGTTCGAGCGCGGATAGGCGGCGCGCGCCTCCGGCGAATAGACGTTCCAGCCTTCGGTCTCGATCGCGCCGGGCGCCACGCAATTGACGCGGATGTTCAGCGGCGCCCATTCGACCGCGACCGCGCGCGACAGCCCGATCACGCCGCTTCGCGCGGCAATGCTGTGCGCGATGCCGTAGAGTCCGTGGGTCGTGATGACGACGATGTTGACGATGCTGCCGGGATGCCTGCGGTCGCGCCAGCGTTGCGCGGCAGCCTGCATCATGTACCAGGTGCCGTTGAGGTTGGTGTTGATGACGGCGTTCCAGCCCTTCACCGAAAAATCGATGGCCGCTTGCGGAAACTGTCCGCCGGCGCTGTTGACGAGGCTGTCGATGCGGCCTTGTTCGTCCCAGATCGTGTCGAACAGGGCGCCGACCGCCTCGGGCTCCCGGATATCGGCGACGTGTGCGGAGGCCTTCAGGCCGCGATCGGTCAATTGCGCCACGAGGTCATCGAGCTTGCCCTGGTCGCGCCCGACCAATGCAACATGAGCGCCCAGCCGCGCGAACAGCCAGGCGATGGCACGTCCGATGCCGCCGGCGCCGCCCGATACGACGACGACCTGGTCCTTGAATGCACCGTCTGCAAAGACGGTCGGGTGTATCGCGAGTTCTGCGTCAGTCAGGCCGAGCTTCGCCGATGAGGGATCGTCAGTCATGGATCGCGGCAGGCCTTGTCATGCGAGGCATCAGTCGTACATTAGCCGCGCAACGGAAACCAAGCAAAGCTTGATCTCGGAGCGCGGGCTTGCACGGCCGGCGGTGCAGCGGGCTCGAAATTCCGAAGCGTAGTTGAACTTAAGGGATTTCCGACGATGACCATCACCATCTACGGCATCAAAAATTGCGACACGATGAAGAAGGCGCGGGCCTGGCTCGATGAGAACGGCGTGGCTTACGATTTTCACGATTACAAGCTTGCCGGCATCGCCAAGGACAAGCTCAAGCAATGGTCGGATGACGTCGGCTGGGAAACGCTGCTCAACCGTGCCGGCACGACCTTCAAGAAGCTGCCAGACGGTGACAAGGAAGGCCTCAACGAACGCAAGGCGCTCGCGCTGATGGCTGCGCAGCCGTCGATGATCAAGCGTCCGGTGCTCGACCTCGGCGGCAAACTGCTGGTGGGATTCAAGCCTGATATTTACGCCAGGGACGTGGCGTCGAAGTCGTCCGGCCGCAAGGCCTAGTCGAACTCGAGCGCGTCGCCGGCCGGAATGCGGCCGGGTGCGCGATGGAAGAGATCGCGGTCGATGATGGTGCGCAGCACGGGCACCGGCAGCTTGTCGTTTCCGCGCATCAGGTTTCTGATCTCGAAGCCGCCGTCCTCGCTGATGGTCTTCAGCGACGCGACGATGTCGGTGACGCCATCGCCGTCGGAGAACGGCAACAGCAGCCGCTCATAGGCGACGATGCGGCCGTAGACGTCATCGATATGGGCGATGGTGTAGGCCGGAAGCCGCCTGGCGATACATTCATAATAGACCGGCATGACAATTGGAGCGAGCCTCGTACCAAGATACTCGTCAAGATGGCGTCCTTTGCCGGTATTCCCATAGGCTCTCGACATGCGCGTGCCTTCGCTTTCGATCGTCAGGCAGGGCGGTTGCACGGTGGCGTCCACGCTGTAGAAGACAAGGTCGGGGAGTTCATCCGCGATCCGCTCCGGCTGGTATTCCGACAGGTGCGGGATCGATCGATGGCGGGCGTATAGCCGCAGCCACGTATTCAAGAGGTCGCGCTGCTTGATCGATTTGACGATCGACGGCCGGGCACTTTCAAATTCCAAGGCGGCAATTCCAGGCTATTCAAATCGCGCGATCATGCGCCTCGAGGGGGAAATATTGTATGAAGGCGGCCTGTTGCAGCAAAATACTGTTAACGATGGCTTGCCGGCGCGGCTGGCTGGGTTGCCGGCCATGCCCGGTGCCGGGCATGCGACTTATGGCGCATCCGGAACTGGGGCATGTGTTTTCCCGCGTCAGCTTTCCGCCTTGCCTAACCCCCGCAATTGACGGCATATTCCGGCCCGGAGGCGGCAGGCTTCGGACGGATTCCAGGGACGTCCAGGATAACCTGCCTGTATTAGGAAAAAATTGGTCACGCGCGAGGGACGTCGCGTCGATGGCTGATGGGGGAAATTTGTTTGGCTGATGAGTTCATTCTCGAAACCCACGGACTGACCAAGGAGTTCGCGGGTTTCTTTGCGGTTCGCGATGTCGCTCTCAAGGTGCGCCGCGGTAGCATTCATGCGTTGATCGGGCCGAACGGCGCCGGCAAGACGACATGCTTCAACCTCCTGACCAAGTTTCTGAAGCCCTCCGCGGGCCAGATTCTTTACAAGGGGCAGGACATCACCGCGATGGCGCCCGCTGATGTCGCGCGGCTCGGGCTGGTGCGTTCATTCCAGATTTCGGCGGTGTTTCCGCACCTCACGGCGCTGGAAAACGTCCGCGTCGCGCTGCAGCGCCAGCATGGGAGTTCGTTCGATTTCTGGCGCTCCAAGAGCGTGCTCGACCAGTACAATGGCCGCGCCCTCGAACTGCTGAACGACGTCGGCTTGAGCGAATTTGCAAACACGGCGGCGGTCGAGATGCCTTACGGGCGCAAGCGCGCGCTCGAGATTGCGACGACGCTGGCGCTGGATCCCGAAATGATGCTGCTCGACGAGCCGATGGCCGGCATGGGCCATGAAGACATCGAGAAGATCGCGGCGCTGATCAAGCGCATTTCGGCGAAGTACACCATCCTGATGGTCGAACATAACCTCTCCGTCGTGGCCAACCTGTCTGACATCATCACGGTGCTGACGCGCGGTCAGGTGCTGGCGGAAGGCAATTATGCCGAACTGTCGAAGGACGAGCGCGTCAAGGAAGCCTATCTGGGGGCCGGTCATGGCTAATCCGAAAATGGCCGCGGCCGCCGCCAAACCGGCGGATGCTCAGGTTCTCTCCGTTTCCGACCTGCAGGCCTGGTACGGCGAATCCCATATCCTCCATGGCGTCAACTTCGATGTGAAGGCGGGTGAGGTGGTCACGCTGCTCGGCCGCAACGGCGCCGGTAAGACCACGACGCTGAAATCGGTGATGGGAATCATCGGCAAGCGCACCGGTTCGATCCGTTTCAACGGCCAGGACATCACGCGCGCCCCTTCCGACCGGATCGCACGGATGGGCGTCGCCTTCTGTCCCGAGGAGCGGGGCATTTTCGCAAGCCTCGACGTGCGCGAAAACCTGCTGCTTCCGCCGATCGTGCGCCCAGGTGGCCTTTCGCTGGATCAGATCTTCGATCTGTTTCCGAACCTGAAGGAGCGCCTCGGCAGCCAGGGCACCAAGCTTTCCGGGGGCGAGCAGCAAATGCTCGCGATCGCCAGGATCCTGCGTACCGGCGCGCGCTTCCTGATGCTGGATGAACCGACCGAAGGTCTGGCGCCCGTCATCATCCAGCAGATCGGTCACACCATCGCGCGGCTGAAGTCGGAAGGGTTCACCATCCTGCTGGTCGAGCAGAATTTCCGCTTCGCCTCGACAGTGGCCGACCGCTACTACATCGTCGAGCACGGCAAGGTCATTGACGGTTTTGCCAATTCGGAGCTGTCGGCCAACATGGACAAGCTCCACACCTATCTCGGTGTCTGATTGTTACTGCGGTTTCACTCGGGATTAATGGAGTAGTCAGTATGAAACATCGAATTTCGGCTCTCTTTCTCGGCGCCGCCCTGTCGGTTGCCGCAAGCGGCGCCCTGGCGCAGGACAAGAATATCAAGATCGGTGTCCTCACCGACAATTCCGGACTGTACTCCGACCTCGGCGGCGCCGGCTCGACGCTGGCGGCGCAGATGGCGATCGAGGATTCCGGGCTGGCGGCCAAGGGCTGGAAGCTCGACCTGGTCTCCGCCGACCACCAGAACAAGCCCGACATCGCCACCACCATCGCGCGGCAGTGGATCGACGTCGAGAAGGTCGACATCTTCATGGATGTGCTGAACTCCGGCGTCGCGCTGGCGGTCAACAATCTGGTGAAGGAAAAGAACGCCATCATGATCAATACCGGCGCGGCGACGTCGGATCTCACCAATGCCCAGTGCTCGCCCAACACCATTCATTGGGTCTACGACACCTACATGCTGGCCAACAGCACCGGGCAGGCGCTGGTGAAGGCCGGTGGCGATTCCTGGTATTTCCTGACCGCGGACTACGCCTTCGGTCACGCGCTGGAGCGCGACACGACGGCGGTCGTGGTGAAGTCGGGCGGCAAGGTCATCGGTACCGTCAAGCATCCCCTGAACTCGTCGGACTTCTCTTCCTTCCTGCTGCAGGCGCAGGCCTCCAAGGCGAAGATCGTCGGCATGGCCAATGCCGGTGGCGACACCACCAATACGATCAAGCAGGCGTCCGAATTCGGCATCGTTGCCGGCGGCCAGAAACTGGCCGGACTGCTGCTGTTCATCACCGACGTGCATTCGCTCGGCCTGAAGGTGGCGCAAGGTCTCAGCTTCACTGAAACCTTCTACTGGGACCTCAACGACGGCACCCGCGCGTTCTCCAAACGCTTCTCCGAGCGGATGAAAAACAAGGCCCAGCCCTCGATGGTGCAGGCCGGCGTCTATTCGGGCCTGGTCCACTATTTCAAGACGCTGGACGCGATGGGCGGCAACCCGCATGACGGCGCCAAGGTGGTGGCGAAAATGAAGGAAGCCCCGACCGATGACGCGCTGTTCGGCAAGGGCTCGATCCGTGCCGACGGCCGCAAGATCCACCCGGCCTATCTGTTCGAGGTCAAGAAGCCTTCCGAATCCAAGGGGCCGTGGGACTATTACACGCTGATCGGGACGACCCCGGCGGACCAGGCGTTTCGGCCGCTTTCGGAAAGCGCCTGTCCGCTGGTAAAGAAGTAACAACGACGGCCCGCCGGCCACGCGCCGGCGGGCTTCCTCTCGCGTCACAAGGCGATTTGCGCCACTAACGAGATTGAGTGCGAAACCGATGCAAGCTCTATACGCCCAGCTCCTGGTGGGGTTGATCAACGGATCGTTTTACGCGCTGCTCAGTCTCGGGCTCGCCGTCATCTTCGGCATGCTCAACATCATCAATTTCGCCCATGGCGCGCTCTACATGATGGGTGCGTTCTGCGCGTATTTCCTGTTGAACATCGCCGGCATCGGCTACTGGCCGGCGCTGATCATCGCGCCGATCGTGGTCGGCATCTTCGGGATGATCCTCGAGCGCACGATGCTGCAATGGCTGACCGGCCTCGACCATCTCTACGGACTGCTGCTGACCTTCGGCATCGCGCTGATCGTGCAGGGTGTGTTCCAGAACTATTTCGGCTCGTCCGGCCTGCCTTACGCGATCCCCGATGAGTTGAAGGGCGGCATGAATCTCGGCTTCATGTTCCTGCCGATCTACCGCGGCTGGGTGGTCGTGTTCTCGCTCGTGGTCTGCCTCGCGACCTGGTACCTGATCGAAAAGACGCGGCTTGGCGCCAATTTGCGCGCGGCCACCGAAAACCCGACGCTGGTGCGCGCGTTCGGCATCAACGTGCCCCGGATGATCACGCTGACCTACGGGCTCGGCGTCGGCCTTGCCGCGCTCGCCGGCGTGCTGTCCGCGCCGATCAACCAGGTGCGGCCGCTGATGGGTGCCGACCTGATCATCGTCGTCTTCGCGGTGGTGGTGATCGGCGGCATGGGGTCGATCATGGGGTCGATCATTACCGGCTTTGCGCTCGGCGTGATCGAGGGATTGACGAAGTATTTCTATCCCGAAGCTTCCAACACCGTGGTGTTCGTCCTGATGGTGCTGGTGTTGCTGGTGAAACCAACGGGACTGACGGGACGGGCGGCCTGACATGAGCGCAATGACTGACGACACACTGCCGGTAACGCCGCGCGCCATGCGCGACGAGATGATCGTGTTCGCGGCCATGGCCGTGCTGCTGGGCCTGGTGCCAATGACCGGCATCTACCCGTTCTTCGTGATGCAGGCGCTGTGCTTCGCGCTGCTCGCCTGCGCCTTCAATCTGCTGATCGGCTATGGCGGCCTGCTGTCGTTCGGCCATGCGATGTTCCTGGGAACCGCGGGCTATTGCACGGCGCATGCGCTCAAGGTGTGGGGGCTGCCGCCGGAACTCGGAATTCTGGTCGGCGTCGTTGCCGCCGCCGCGCTTTCCGTCATCACCGGCTTCATCTCGATCCGCAGGCAGGGCATCTACTTCTCGATGATCACGCTGGCGCTCTCGCAGCTCCTGTACTTCATCTACCTGCAGGCGCCGTTCACCCACGGCGAAGACGGCATCCAGGGCATTCCGCAAGGCTATCTGTTTGGCATCTTCAATCTCGCCAAGCCGACGGTGCTCTACTACGTCGTGCTCGCCGGCTTCCTCGGCGGCTTCCTGCTGATCTACCGCACCATCAACTCGCCGTTCGGCGAGGTCTTGAAGTCTATCCGCGAGAACGAGCAGCGCGCGATTTCGCTGGGTTACAAGACCGACCAGTACAAGCTTCTCGCCTTCATCCTTTCGGGAACGCTTGCTGGCTTTGCCGGGTCGCTGAAAGTATTCGTGGCGCAGAACGCCTCGCTCACCGACGTGCACTGGACGATGTCCGGCGAAATCGTGCTGATGACGCTGGTCGGCGGCCTCGGAACGGTGTTCGGTCCTGTGGTCGGCGCCTTCGTCATCATCGCGATGCAGCAGTATCTGGCCGGATTCGGTCAGTGGGTGACGGTGATCCAGGGCGTCATCTTCGTCGCCTGCGTGCTGACCTTCCGGCGCGGCATCATCGGCGAGATCGCACATTATTTGCGGCGATCGCTGTAAAAACGCTCGCTCCGACGGCCTTTTTCGACCCTACAAAGCGGTGGATGACCCGACTCGCGGGGCCATGCCGTTGCGCGCTTTCCCTTTGAATGGTCTATGACAGTTTTGTGACGGGCCTTCCCACGGCCCATTCCGGGACGATGGAAATGCCGATGCTTCGCTGGTTTCGTGCCTTCTTGCCGAAGGAGGAGCGGTTTTTTGACCTGTTTGCCCAGCACGCCCGGACAGTCGTGCAGGGGGCGCTGGCGCTGCAGGACATGCTGCGCGGCGGCGACGAGACTCCGGTGTTCTGCCAGCGCGTCAACCAGTTCGAACACGACGCCGACGGTATCACCCGCGAGGTGCTGACCGCCGTCCGCCGTACCTTCATCACCCCGTTCGACCGCGGCGACATCAAGAACCTGATCACGGCGATGGACGACGCCATCGACCAGATGCAGCAGACCGCCAAGGCCGTGGTGCTGTTCGAGGTCCGTACCTTCGAACCGCCGATGCGCGAGATCGGGACGCTGCTGGTGGAGTGCGCCAATCTGGTCGGCCGCGCGCTGCCGCTGATGCAGTCGATCGGAAGCAACGTCGCGATGCTGACCGCCATCACCGAGGAGATCGGCAAGCTGGAGGGGCGCATCGACGATCTCCACGACATCGGGCTGAAGGAACTGTATCTCAAGCATCGCGACGGCAACTCGATGGATTTCATCGTCGGCGCCGAGATCTACAAGCATCTCGAAAAAGTGTCCGATCGCTTCGATGACGTCGCCAACGAGATCAATTCCATCGTGATCGAACAGGTATGAGCATGATCCGGAAAAGTGGATACCGGTTTTCCGAAAAGATCATGCTCAAGCAAGTGAAATAGGGCAGGGCCATCTCGTGGACGCCACCCTCGGTCTTCCGATCCTGGTCTTCCTGATCGCGGTCGCGCTGCTGTTCGATTTCCTAAACGGCTTGCACGACGCCGCCAATTCGATCGCGACGATCGTTTCGACGCGGGTGCTGCGCCCGCAATATGCGGTGTTCTGGGCGGCGTTCTTCAATTTCATCGCCTTCCTGGTGTTCGGGCTCCACGTTGCCAACACCATCGGCACCGGCATCATCGAGCCGAGCGTCGTCGATGCCACCGTGATCTTCGCCGCACTGGTGGGCGCCATCGCCTGGAACCTGATCACCTGGGGGCTCGGAATTCCCTCGTCCAGTTCGCACGCGCTGATCGGCGGGCTGGTCGGTGCAGGCATCGCCAAAGCCGGCATTTCGGCGACGGTCTGGAGTGGTCTGACCAAGACGCTGCTGGCGATCGTGGTGTCGCCGCTGGTCGGGTTCCTGCTGGCGCTGGCGCTGGTCGCGATCGTGTCATGGCTGTCGGTGCGCTCGACGCCGTTTGCGGTCGATCGCGCCTTTCGCGTCCTGCAGTTCGTCTCGGCGTCGCTGTACTCGCTCGGCCACGGCGGCAACGATGCGCAGAAGACCATGGGCATCATCGCGGTGCTGCTCTATTCGCAGGGCCATCTCGGCACTGAGTTCTCAATCCCGTTCTGGGTGGTGCTGTCCTGCCAGGCCGCGATGGCGCTGGGGACGCTGATGGGTGGCTGGCGCATTGTCCGCACGATGGGCCTGCGCATCACCAAGCTGACGCCGATGCAGGGTTTCTGCGCCGAAACCGGCGGGGCAGCGACCCTGTTCATGGCGACCTATCTCGGGGTTCCCGTCTCCACGACCCACACCATTACCGGTGCGATCGTCGGCGTCGGCGCGGCGCGCCGGGTCTCGGCGGTGCGCTGGAACGTGGCGAGTTCGATCGTCTACGCCTGGGTCATCACCATCCCGGCGTCCGGGATCGTGGCGGCGCTGACCTACTGGGCGGTAGTGCTGCTGCGCTAGAGCCTTTTCCGTTCCGATTGAATCGGAACGGGGCTCTAGCTTCTTTTTCTGACGCGTTTTCTTTACGCGAACCGGTTTCCACTTCGGCTCTGATCAGGTGACCAGCTTGAGCCCGATAATTCCGGACACAATCAGCCCGATGCTGGCGAGGCGGGCTGCGGTGGCGGGTTCGCCGAACAATGCGATGCCGAGAAGCGCGGTTCCAACGGCGCCGATCCCGGTCCAGACCGCATAGGCCGTTCCGATCGGCAGTGTCTTGAGCGCCAGTCCGAGCAGGATGATGCTGCCGGCCATCGCCGCCAGCGTCAGTACCGACGGCACCAGCCGGGTAAAGCCTTCGGTGTATTTGAGGCCGATCGCCCAACCGATTTCCAGAAGACCCGCAACGAACAGCACAAGCCAAGCCATGACAACCCTCCGATCCGTGCAGGGTCGTCCCCGCGAAAAATGCTGTGAAATCGGAAGGTCGTCCTTCCCCGAGGGATATGGGACTGGTGACCGGGTTCCACAATCACCAAATGAGGCTTGATTAGCCCAACTTTCCCTGCCAAACGCTCACACCTCATGTCCGACATCGCCGTCACGTCCGAATCGCCGTCCCGGTCGCCGCTATCAGTTGAAGTGGCGCGGCGGCGGACCTTTGCCATCATTTCCCACCCGGACGCCGGCAAAACCACGCTGACCGAAAAGCTGCTGCTGTTCGGCGGCGCCATCAACCTGGCGGGGCAGGTCAAGGCCAAGGGCGAACGGCGTAACACCCGTTCCGACTGGATGAAGATCGAGCGCGAGCGCGGCATCTCGGTCGTCACGTCCGTGATGACGTTCGAGTTCGACGGCCTGGTCTTCAACCTGCTGGACACGCCGGGCCACGAGGACTTCTCCGAAGATACCTACCGCACCCTGACCGCGGTCGATTCCGCGGTCATGGTGATCGACGCCGCCAAGGGCATCGAGGCGCGCACGCGGAAACTCTTCGAGGTGTGCCGGCTGCGCGACATTCCGATCATCACCTTCATCAACAAGATGGATCGCGAGAGCCGCGATACGTTCGAACTGCTGGACGAGATCGAAAAGACGCTGGCGCTCGATACCACGCCGATGACCTGGCCGGTCGGCCGCGGCCGCGACTTCCTCGGCACCTATGACGTCGTCAATGGCGGCGTGCGGCTGCTCGAAGGCGGCGGCGCCAAGACGGGCGCCACCGAACAGATCGACATCGCCGATCTCGCCGGCCGCAACCCCAATCTCGACGTCGCCGAGGTCAAGGAAGAACTCGCGCTGGTCTCGGAAGCCTGCAAGCCGTTCGAGTTGGAGGCGTTTCGCGAGGGCCATCTGACGCCGGTCTATTTCGGCAGCGCGCTGCGCAATTTCGGCGTCGGCGATCTGCTCGAGGGCCTCGGCAAGTTTGCGCCGGCGCCGCGCGCGCAGGACAGCAACCTGCGCAAGGTCGAGGCGGCCGAGCCGCGCATGAGCGCCTTCGTGTTCAAGATCCAGGCTAACATGGACCCGAACCACCGCGACCGCATCGCGTTCGCGCGGTTGTGCTCGGGCAAGCTCAGCCGCGGCATGAAGGCGAAGCTGGTCCGTACCGGCAAGAACATGTCGCTGTCGGCGCCGCAGTTCTTCTTCGCCCAGGACCGCTCGGTGGCGGACGAGGCGTTTGCAGGCGACGTGGTCGGCATTCCCAACCACGGGACGTTGCGGATCGGCGATACCCTGACGGAAGGCGAGGACCTCACCTTCGTCGGCGTCCCCAGCTTTGCGCCGGAAATCGTCCGCCGGGTGCGCCTGACGGACGCGATGAAGGCCAAAAAGCTGAAGGAAGCCCTGCAGCAGATGTCTGAAGAGGGCGTGGTGCAGGTGTTCCGGCCGCGCGACGGCGCGCCGGCGCTGGTCGGCGTCGTCGGTCCGCTGCAACTCGACGTGCTCAAGGCACGGCTCGATGCGGAGTATTCTCTGCCGGTGGAGTTCGAGGTCTCGGAATTCCAGCTGGCGCGCTGGGTCTCGTCCGACGACCGCAAGAAACTCGACGCCTTCATCGCCGCCAACGGCTCCGGCATCGCCGACGACGTCGACGGCGATCCCGTGTTCATGGCCAAGAACGAATTCTACCTCGGCTACACCCGCGAGCGTGCCGAGGGGATTACCTTCTCCAACGTCAAGGACGTGAAGAAGAAGGCCTGAGGGCAAGACTCCTTCTTGTCGTCCCCCGCGAAGGCGGGGGACCCAGTACGCCGCGGCCTTTCCGGTCAATTTCGACTGTCTCTGGAATACTGGATCGTCCGGTCAAGCCGGACGATGACAGTCAGGGTGAGGGACGCCGATCGCGAAACTGTCGGCCATGAACGCGGGGAAGTGAACGTACCCGCCTTGATCCCGGCCAAAGCCGCTATCAAGTTGGTTGGACCGTACTCCGAGGGGCCCACGCATGTCCCGGCGCTTCATTGTCTGCCTGATCGTCATGATGGCCGGGTTGGGCTCCGCCGATGCCCAACACCGGCGCCAGATCGATGCCACGCCGTTTGCGCATGCGCCTTGCAGCGTGCTCGACGGCCAGCCCTGTACGCCGACGTTTTGCAGCGTGTTCAACGACGGTCCGTGCATTCCCGAAATCTTCTATCCATACGGCCAGAACCTGCAGCTTACGATCCAGAGCGCGCCGCCGCAGGATCAGGCGGCGAAATACCGCAAGCCCGACCACGACCTCGATACCATCGGGGACCTGTTTGCGGCGCTGCGGTCCTGCTGGGCGCCGCCGCCGGCCGACGCTGCGCGCGAGGGCATGCAGATGTCGGTGCGATTCAGCTTCAAGAAATCGGGCGAGATCATCGCCACGCCGCAGGTGACGTATGCCACGGCCGGCGTCCCGGCCGATACCCGCGCTACCTACCTCAAGGCGATCAATGCATCGCTCACGGCCTGCATGCCCCTGAAATTCACCGGCGGGCTTGGCGGCGCGCTCGCAGGGCGGCCGATCGCCATCCGCTACGTCGACAACCGCGATCTCGGTCGGCAGGCGGGAAAGCCGTGACGAAAGCCGCAACGCCCGCAGCCGCGTGGCGCATTGCGCTCTGCGCCCTTTAGATGTTACGCGGTTGATCGGAAAAGCCGGCCACGCAAGGGAGGACATCGTGGGATTGCTGGTGTTGATCCTGGGGCTGATCCTGTTCCTGGGCGTCCATACCCTCACGACCCAGCGCAAGCTGCGCGCGCAGGTCATCGCCGCGACCGGCGAGGCGGGCTACAAGATCGGCTATACACTGGCCTCGTTCGTCGGCCTCGCGCTGATCATCTGGGGCTTCGGCGTTTACCGCGCGACCGGCTGGATCAACGTCTGGAACCCGCCGACGGCGCTCAGGCACATCGCGATGGCGCTGATGCTGCCCGCGGTGATTATGGTGGTCGCCTCCTACATCAGAGGCCGGATCTATACGGCGCTGAAGCACCCGATGCTGGCCGGCATCAAGCTGTGGGCGGCGGCGCATCTGCTCGCCAACGGCGATCTCGGTTCGATCCTCCTGTTCGGCTCGTTTCTCGCATGGGCGGTGTTCGACCGCATCTCGCTAAAACATCGTACCGACGCCGGCGCACCGCCGATCCCCGTCGGTGGTCCCGGCAACGACCTGATCGCGATCGCGGTCGGGGTCGTCGCTTATCTGGCGCTCGCATTCGCGTTCCACCCGGTCGTGATCGGCGTCCCCGTGGTTGGAGCCTAAGCATGTCAGTCCAGTCGGCCATCAAGCGCAAGACAGCGCCTGACATTCGCGCGCGCAAGAACGGCGAGCCGATCGTGATGCTCACCTCGTATCATGCGCACACCGCCGCGCTGGTGGATCGCTATTGCGACGCCATCCTGGTTGGCGACTCCCTCGGCAACGTCATGCATGGCCTCGAGACCACGGTGCCGGTGACGCTGGAGATGATGATCCTGCAGGGCCGCGCGGTGATGCGCGGTTCAGAGCGGGCGCTGGTCGTGGTGGACATGCCGTTCGGCTCCTATGAAGCCTCGAAGGAACAGGCGTTTCATTCCGCGGTGCGGATCCTGAAGGAGACCCATTGCGGCGCGGTGAAGCTCGAGGGCGGCGTGCGGATGGCCGAGACCGTGGCGTTCCTTTCTGAACGCGGCGTGCCTGTCATGGGCCATATCGGGCTGACGCCGCAGTCGATCAACACGCTCGGGTCGTTTCGCGCGCAGGGCCGCGACGAGGGCAGCTGGGATCCGATCCTGAACGACGCCAGGGCGATCTCGGATGCCGGCGCGTTTTCGGTCGTGGTCGAGGCGGTCGCCGAACCGCTGGCGCGGAAGATCACCGAGACCATCGCCATCCCCACCATCGGCATCGGCGCCAGCGCGGCCTGCGACGGCCAGGTGCTGGTACTGGAGGACATGCTGGGACTGTCGCCACGAACGCCGAAATTCGTGCGTCGTTACGGCAATCTCGGCCCCGCGATCGAGGCGGCGATCGAAGGCTACGCCACCGACGTGCGTTCGCGCGCATTTCCCGGACCAGAACACGTCTACGAGATGAAGAAGAGCTGACGAGGCAAGGAAGCAAGACATGGACTGGTCGCAGCACGCCATTCCGCCGATGCGGCTCGAGCCCCGGTTCGGCGACCGCGTGGTGCCGGCCTTCTGCGAACGTCCCAAAAGCATCCCGGCCATGGTGGCCGATGCGGTCGCAACCAATCCTGATGGCGAGGCGCTGGTTTGCGGCGACAGGCGAATGAGCTGGCGCGAAGTCGCGCGGCAGTCGGCGCAGATTGCGGCGGGCTTTCAGAAGCTCGGCCTTGCGCGCGGCGACCGCGTCGCCGTGCTGCTCGGCAATCGCATCGAGTTCGTGCTGACGATGCTGGGCGCGGCGCATGCCGGACTTGTGACGGTGCTGCTGTCGACCCGTCAGCAAAAGCCTGAAATCGCCTATGTGCTGACGGATTGCGGCGCGCGGCTGTTGATCCACGAGGCCGCGCTTGCCGACCGCGTGCCCGACGCACGCGACATTCCGGATGTAACGCACCGGATTCCCGTCGACGATGATGTGCGGATTTCGCGCTTTTCGGAGCTCGCGGAAAACGCGCCGCTCGCTGCGCCGGTCGAGGTCGGCGAAGAGGATACCGCGATGATCCTCTACACCTCGGGGACCACGGGGCGGCCGAAGGGTGCGATGCTGGCCCATTGCAATATCATTCATTCGGCGATGGTGTTCGCATCGTGCCTGGAGCTGACGGCGGCGGATCGCTCCATCGCCGCGGTGCCGCTCGGCCATGTTACGGGCGTGGTCGCCAATATCATGACAATGGTCCGCTGCGCCGGCGCGTTGATCGTCATGGTGGAATTCAAGGCCGCCGAATATCTGAAGATGGCGGCGCGCGAGCGCGTCACCTACACCGTGATGGTGCCGGCGATGTACAATCTCTGCCTGTTGCAGCCGGATTTCGACAGCTACGATCTCTCGAGCTGGCGAATCGGCGGCTTCGGCGGGGCGCCGATGCCGATTGCCACCATCGAAAAGCTCGACGCGAAGATTCCCGGACTGAAACTCGCGAATTGCTACGGCGCGACCGAGACCACGTCGCCCTCGACCATGATGCCCGGCGAACTGACCGCCAGCCACATCGACAGTGTCGGCCTGCCGTGCCCGGGCGCGCAGATCGTGGCCATGGATACCGACGGCCGCGAACTGCCGCGCGGCGAGATCGGCGAGATCTGGATTCACGGTGCCTCGGTGATCAAGGGTTACTGGAACAACCCGAAGGCCACCGCCGAGAGCTTCACAGCCGGCTTCTGGCATTCGGGCGACCTCGGCTCCGTCGACGCGCAGAATTTCGTCCGCGTGTTCGATCGCCAGAAGGACATGATCAACCGCGGCGGCCTGAAGATCTATTCGGCCGAGGTGGAGTCGGTGCTCGCCGGCCATCCCGACGTGATCGAGAGCGCAATCATTGCCAAGCCCTGTCCGGTGCTCGGCGAACGCGTTCATGCCGTCGTGGTGACCCGCAACTCGGTTGTCGGCGAAGTTCTGCGCGCCTGGTGTGCGGAGCGGCTGTCCGACTACAAGGTGCCGGAAACCATGGACCTGCGCAGCGATCCGCTGCCGCGCAACGCCAACGGCAAGGTGATGAAGCGGCAGTTGCGCGAGGCCTGGGCGGCGGCACAGGGCTAGAGTTACAAGCCGCTATAGTTTCGGCGTGCTGCCGGTTGGCATCGAATGCTGGTCCGCCGCAGCCGCCGCGCCATCGATCGCAGCGGCGCTGATGACCCGCTTGACGTCCAGCAGCGTGAATTGCGCGATGCTGACGCGGTCCGCCGACGTGCCGGGGACGAGCTGTACGCTCAGCACGCCCTCGCAATTGGCGCCCTTGGCGTCCGGCAGCATGGCGTTCAATTCCTTGGCCCTGGCCTGCGCGCGCTTGACGACGGCCACGCAACTGCCGCGGACGGTGTCGCCGTTGAGCTTGACGGCGGCTCGCGGATCGAGCGGCTTGTCGATCGCTTCCAGCGCGGTCTTTTCCTTGTACTTGCCGCCCACGGATACGATCGAGCCCTTGCGGTAGATGTAATAGAGATGCTGATCGCCGACGATGGTGGGAACGCCGTATTTGCCCATCACCTCCTTGATCATGTCCGCCTTTGAAGGCTGCTGGTCCTGCGCAAACGTCAGGTTGCGGGCGACGAAATAGGCGCGGTTGGCGCTGGCCGGCGACGAAAAGCTGGTCGAGAGCATCTCGCCGTTCTGTCTGGGGCCGGCGGGGAGGCTGAAATTCATTGCCGCGACGAAGCTGGTGCCGCCATTGCCGAATTTCTGCTGCTGGATGTCGGTCTTGGTGTCGGTGAGGCCCTTGAACAGCGAATCGAAGACCGCGCGCGCCGATTCGGCGGTCGACTCCGCCGAGACGCCCAGAATGTCCGGCTTTAGCTTCCCCGTGAACGCGGTCTCGGGGGTCTTCGGCCTGATATCCTCGGCCAGGGACGCAGCGGATAGGGATGCCAGCCCCATGGCAAGCATTGAAACCAGGGCGCGGCGAAGCATGAATCACCCGAAGAACGGAGCGAGAAGCAGGAAATGAAAGCGGGCGGATTACGCCAAATTTTGAACCGCGATGTCAACATTGCGGACGGTTTTCCAACCCATTCGTGCCCGCTGTTAACGCTTTGATCCACCTCACTTTGCCTTGCCACCGCCATATCGTTAAGGTACGCCCCGGCCATGCGGGGATCGGGCGCGGAACGCTGCTGCCCAGAGCGCGGTTCCCCGGAGATGGGATTACCTTAAGTGTCTGAATTATTTGATGAAATCGACGAGGATGTTCGTCGCGATCAGCTCAAGAAGCTGTGGGAAAAATATTCTGTTCTGATCATCGCCGGCGTGATTCTGATCATCGCCGCGGTGGGCGGCTGGCGTGGCTACCAGTATGTGGAAGCCAAGAAGGCCGCCGAGGCCGGGGCTGCGTTTGACAAGGCTGTGGAGCTTTCGGACGCCGACAAGCACAAGGAGGCCGAGGCGGCCTTCGCTGAACTGGTGGCGAAAGCGCCGTTCGGATACCGCACGCTGTCGCGGTTGCGGCTGGCGGCGGAAATAGCCAACCGCGATCCGCAGGCCGCGGCCAAGATGTTCGACGAGATCGCTGCCGACCGCAGCGTGGGTGCTGCCGATCAGGACCTGGCGCGAATTCGCGCCGCGCAGCTGCTGCTGGAATCCATTGGCTATCCCGACATGAAACAGCGCCTTGAGGCCGCTGCTGCGCCCGGAGCGACCTTTCGCCATAGCGCGCGCGAATTGCTGGCCCTGTCGGCATGGCGCGCCAACGATATGTCCGCGGCACGGCAATGGCTGGATATGATCGCCAATGACGGTCAGACGCCGCCGAGCATGCGCTCGCGCGCCGAAGCGCTGCAGGCCTTGCTTCCGCCGGTCGCAAAGAGCTGACGGAAAACGAGTGAGTGGGAAAACAACCATGCGCCGCCCGCAACGTCTGATCGCAGCCGCCGTTCTCGTCGCACTTTCCGGTGCGTTGGCCGGCTGTGGCGGCGGCGGCATCGGCAGTTTCGATCCCACCGACATGCTCGACTTCCTCGATACCAAGAAGAAGCTGCCGGGCGAGCGCAAGCCGGTATTCCCCGATGGCGTGCCGGGCCTCGACCAGGGCGTGCCCAAGGACCTCTACAAGGGCTCCCGCCAGCAGCAGCTTGACGACCAGAACGCCCAGGCCGCCGCTGCCGCGGCCCCGCCGCCGGCAGAGCCCAGGTCCAAGCGCGGCACGAAGGGTACACAGGCCGCCGCACCGGCCGCCGTCGATCCCGACGCCGCGCCCGAGGAGGAAGGCAGCACGGCCGCGGCCCCGCCGGCGCCCAAGCCCCAGAAGATCGTGCGCAAGCGCACCACCGCGCCGCCGCCCGATCAATCGGCGGCACCCGCACAGGCTCAGCAGCAATCCGCCTCGCCGTTCCCGGCGCCGATGCCGAGCGGTTCGTTCACGCGTTGATTTCTTTCTTTTCGTTCGATTGACACGCCCTCCCAAAAGGGCGTTTGGATCATTTATGTCCTTTACGATTGCCATCATCGGCCGACCCAATGTCGGGAAGTCGACGCTGTTCAACCGGCTGGTCGGCCAGAAGCTCGCGCTGGTGGATGACGAGCCCGGCGTCACGCGCGACCGCCGCGAGGGGAATGCGCGCCTCGGCGATCTCGAATTCACCGTGATCGATACCGCCGGCCTCGACGAGGGTGCCAAGGGCTCGCTTACGGCGCGGATGCAGGAGCAGACCGAAACCGCGATCGCGCTTGCGGACGCGCTGATGTTCGTGATCGACGCGCGCGCAGGCCTGACGCCGAACGATCGCGCCTTTGCCGATTTCGCGCGCCGCGCCAACAAGCCGGTGGTGCTGGTCGCCAACAAGAGCGAGGGCAAGCACGGCGAAATCGGCGCGATGGAATCCTATGCGCTCGGCCTCGGCGACCCCATCCAGATCTCCGCCGAGCACGGCGAAGGCTTGAGCGATCTTTACGATGCACTCGCCGCGCTGATGCCGGTGCCGGTGGAAGAGGCTGAAGAGTTCGACGACGACGATATCATCGAGACCGATGAGGAGATCGCGCAGCGTCCGATCCGCGTCGCCATCGTCGGCCGTCCCAATGCCGGCAAATCCACGATGATCAATCATCTGCTCGGTGAAGAGCGGCTGCTCACCAGCGCCGAGGCCGGCACGACGCGCGATTCCATATCCGTTGAGATCAACTGGCAGGGGCGCGAATTCCGCGTGTTCGATACCGCAGGCCTGCGGCGCCGGTCGCGGATCGAGGAAAAGCTGGAAAAGCTGTCGGTGGCGGACGCGTTGCGCGCGGTGCGCTTTGCCGAAGTCGTCGTGATGATGATGGACGCGCAGAACCGGTTCGAGGAGCAGGACCTGCGCATTGCCGACCTCATCGAGCGCGAGGGGCGGGCGATCGTGCTGGCGGTCAACAAATGGGACTTGATGGAGCGGAAGGGAAACCTGATTTCAGCGTTGCGCACCGATGTCGACCACTGGCTGCCGCAGGTCAAGGGCGCGCCCGTTGTCGCGGTGTCCGGTCTGATGGGCGAGGGCATCGATCGTCTGATGACGGCGATTGAGGAAGCCTACGCGGTGTGGAACAAGCGCGTGCCGACGGCTACGCTCAATCGCTGGTTCGAGCAGGCGGTCGATGCCAACCCCCCGCCCGCGGTCTCGGGCCGCCGCCTGAAGCTGAACTACATTACGCAGGCCAAGGCGCGGCCGCCGAGTTTTATCCTGTTCTGTTCGCGCGCTGACGCCGTGCCGCAATCCTATCTGCGCTACCTTACCAACAGTATGCGTGAGGCCTTCGACCTGCCGGGTACGCCGATCCGCATCACGCTGCGCGAGAAGGCCAATCCGTTCGCCCACAAGCGCAAGCGGCCGTCGTGAGCGAAGAGGCGTCCGCGCGCGTCGCCGACACTCCGCCGGTCCGCAGCGGCGCGGCAGCCTTCATCTTCGTCACCATCCTGCTCGACATGCTGGCGCTCGGCCTGATCCTGCCGATCCTGCCCAAGCTCGTGGAGAGTTTCGTCGACAACGATACCGCGACGGCGGCGCGGATCTTCGGACTGTTCGGCACCGCCTGGGCGCTGATGCAGTTCCTGTTCTCGCCGATTCTCGGCGCGCTCTCGGACCGGTTCGGCCGGCGGCCGGTGGTGCTGCTGTCGAATTTCGGGCTGGCGCTGGACTATGTGCTGATGGCGCTGGCGCCGACGCTGCTCTGGCTGTTCATCGGCCGGGTGATCTCAGGCATTACCTCGGCGAGTATCTCCACGGCGTTTGCCTACATCACCGATGTGACGCCGCCGGAACGGCGCGCCGCCGTGTTCGGCAAGATCGGCGCGGCGTTCGGCGCAGGGTTCATTCTCGGCCCCGCCGTCGGCGGCCTGCTCGGCGGCATGGATCCGCGGCTGCCGTTCTGGATCGCGGCGGGTCTCAGCTTTGCCAACACGCTCTACGGCTGGCTGATTCTGCCGGAGTCGCTGCCGCCGGAGCGCCGCGCGCCGTTCCGCTGGAAGGCTGCCAGTCCGCTCGGTGCGCTGCGTTTGTTGCGTTCCGACCGGATTCTCGCCGGGCTGTCGCTGGCGAATTTCTTCGGGCAGGTCGCGCACGTGGTGCTGCCGTCCACCTTCGTGCTCTACGCCACCTACCGATATGGTTGGGACACGACGACCGTCGGCCTGACGCTGGCGTTGGTCGGTGTATGCGCCATGGTGGTGCAGGGCGCGGGCGTCGGGCCGATCGTGAAGCTGCTCGGCGAACGCCGGGCGTTACTGCTCGGGCTCGCCTGCGGCGGCCTCGGCTTTTTCATCTACGGCGCTGCGCCGACCGGCCCGCTGTTCTGGCTCGGCATTCCCGTGATGGCGCTGTGGGGCGTGGCCGGGGCGGCGGTGCAGGCGCTGACGACGCAACTCGTAGCACCCGATCAGCAGGGCCAGTTGCAGGGCGCGACCAACAGCGTCAACAGCATCGCGCAGATGCTGGGTCCGTTTCTGTTCACGCTGACGTTTGCCTATTTCATCAGCGACCAGGCACCGTTCAAGATGCCGGGCGCGCCGTTCCTGCTGGCAGCGGCGTTGCTGGGGTTGGCGCTCGCGATTGCATGGCGGACGCTAAAAAAGAAATAGGGTGGGCTAGCCGGAGGCGTAACCCACCCTCTGTCTGTGTGAAAAGCGGTGGGTTACGCTTCGCTAACCTACCCTACGATTCTTACTTCTTCAGCAGCGGACAGTCGCTGGTTGCGAGCGGCTTGGCGGCGTCCTCGGGAGCGATCGTGGCGATCTGCTTGTAGTAGTCCCACGGTCCCTTCGACTCCTCGGGCTTCTTCACCTCGAACAGGAAGGCCGGGATCAGGCGGCGACCGTCGGCGCGCAGCGGACCCTTGCCGAACAGCGTGTCGTCGGTCGGCAGTTCCTTCATCTTGGCGACGACCTTGGCGCCGTCGTTCGGATTGCCGCCGAGAGCTTCCATGGCCTTGAGATAATGCAGCACCACGGCGTAGTTGCCGGCCTGGGTCATCGAGGGCATCGCGTTCTTGCTGGCGAGAGAAGCGAACCGCTTCGACCATGTGCGCGTTGCATCGTTCATGTCCCAGTAGAAGGATTCGGTGAACGTCAGGCCCTGCGCGGTCTTCAGCCCCAGCGAATGCACGTCGTTGATGAACAGCAGCAGCGCGGCGAGCTTCTGGCCGCCCGCGACGATGCCGAATTCCGCCGCCTGCTTGATCGAGTTGGTGGTATCGCCGCCGGCGTTGGCAAGCCCGATGACCTTCGACTTGGAGGCCTGCGCCTGCAGCAGGAACGACGAGAAGTCGGCGGTGTTGATCGGAACCTTGACACCGCCGAGCACCTTGCCGCCATTGGCGGTCACCACCGCCGAGGTGTCACGCTCGAGCGCATGACCGAAAGCGTAGTCGGCGGTCAGGAAGAACCAGCTGTCGCCTCCCGCCTTGGTCAGCGCCTTGCCGGTGCCGTTCGCCAGCATATAGGTGTCATAAGTGAAGGAGACCGTGTTCGGCGTGCAGGCCTTGCCGGTGAGATCGGCGGTTGCTGCGCCCGAGTTGAGCAGGACCTTGTTCTTTTCCTTGACGAGGTTGTTGACCGCGAGCGCGACGCCTGAGTTAGGCGTATCGGCGATCACATCGACCTTGTCGTTGTCGATCCACTGCCTTGCGATGTTGACGCCAATATCGGGCTTGTTCTGGTGGTCGCCGCTGACGACCTCGATCTTCCAGCCCTTCTTCAGGAGGCCGGAATCCTCTACCGCCATCTTGATCGCGACCACGGAGTTGGGGCCGCCGATGTCGGCATAGAGGCTCGACATGTCGTTGAGAACGCCGATCTTGACGGTCTTTTCCTGGGCGTAGGCAGGCGCGGCGAAACAGATGCCGGCAACGCTGATCAGCGCGGCGAGGCGCCGCGTTTTGGGTGTTCTCACTTACTTCCTCCATTTAAAATTGCCGTGCAGCCTTCTTGTGGGGGCCAAGCCCGGCATATGAATTGTCACACAACCTCGTTCCGGCGCCGTCTGCCCCGGCTGATCGCGCAAACTGCATCTCTGTTAGTGGTTCCCGGTGGGTCCGGCAATCCGCCTATCGTCGCGCGTCAGACGGCAGCACGTCACGGCGCTCTCTCCGAAACGACATACCAAGGGCACCATTTGGTGTCCCGAAACGGGAACTCACGCCGGTGGCTGAAAATTCATCAGCGTGCGGGTCTTGTAGTCGTAGAGCTTCCCGGTCTCGGTCCACTCCGGCGCGCACATCGGCACGATGAACTCGGCGGCCTGTTCCGGCGTATCCAGCGTCATCGGATCTTCGCCGGGAAATACGCTGGCGCGCATGCGGGTTCGGATCGGGCCGGGGCTGAACAGGTTGACGCGCAGCTTCGTGCTCACGGTCTCGTTGGCCCAGGAGCGCGCCAGCGTGTCCAGTGCCGCCTTCGAGGCTGCATAAGGACCCTGGTAGGCGCTCGCCTTGCTGGCCGTGCCCGAGGTCACGAACAAGGCGCGGCCGGCGTCCGAGACCCTGAGCAGGGGATCCATGCAGCGGATGAGCTGGAAGTTGGCGGTGACATTGATCGCCATCACATCGTTCCACGGCTTCAGCTCGATATGGCCGAGCGGCGAGGAGGGACCTGCGATGCCGGCATTGCCGACGAGGATATCGAGCTTGCCATGGCGCTCGTGCAGCGCAGCCCCAAGCCGGGCGATGCCTTCGAAATCGGTAAGGTTGAGCGGCACCAGCGTGGCGCTGCCGCCGTCCTTCCGGATCTCGTCGTCGAGTTCTTCCAGGCCGCCTTGCGTGCGCGCAATGGCAACGATATGCGCGCCGGCGCGGGCGAGCGCGCGCGCGGTGGCATAGCCGATCCCGCGCGAGGCGCCGGTGACGAGCGCGATACGGGAGGCGAGGGGTTTGGTCATTAGCGCAACTCTATCATCGGTCGTCCCTGCGAACGCAGGGACCCATACGCCGTGACGGCTATGAGGCGGCAGAGGTTAGTATCAAATGGCACCCGAAAAACGAAGGCCGGTGGCTATGGGTCCCTGCGTTCGCAGGGACGACAGATCAACTCGCCTCCGCCAGCAGCGACAATTGCCGGGGCTGCTGTTCGACCTGGGTCTGGTCGGTGAGGTGGGTCGGATAGGTGCCGGTGAAGCAGTGATCGGAGAACTTTGGATTGGCAGGATCGCGGCCGGGTTCGCCCATGGCGCGGTACATGCCGTCGATCGACAGGAACGCCAGCGAATCCGCGCCGATGATCTCGCGCATTTCTTCGAGCGAATGGGTCGCCGCGAGAAGGCCGCCACGGTCGGGCAGATCGATGCCGTAATAATCGGGATAAAGAATCGGCGGCGAGGCGAGGCGGAAATGCACTTCGCGGGCGCCGGCGTCGCGCATCATGCGGACGATCTTCTTCGAGGTGGTGCCGCGCACCAGCGAGTCGTCGATCAGGATGATGCGCTTGCCTTCGATCGCGGCACGGTTGGCCGAATGCTTCATGCGCACGCCGAGTTCGCGCACGCTCTGCGTCGGCTGGATGAAGGTGCGGCCGACGTAATGGTTGCGGATGATGCCGAGTTCGAACGGCACGCCGGAGAACTGGCTGTAGCCGACCGCGGCGGGCACGCCGGAATCCGGCACCGGCACCACGACGTCGACCTCAGGGTGGCTCTCGCGCGCGAGCTGCGCGCCGAAGGCTTTGCGGACGTCGTAGACCGAGCGGCCGCCGACGATGGAATCCGGCCGCGAGAAATAGATGTATTCGAAGATGCAGGGCCGCGGCGGCTTCGGCGGAAACGGCTTGTGGCTGTTCGCACCGGCCTCGTCGAACACGATGATCTCGCCGGGCTCGATGTCGCGGACGTATTTGGCGCCGATCATGTCGAGCGCGCAGGTCTCCGAAGTCAGGATCGGGCGCCCGTCGAGATCGCCGAGCACCAGCGGGCGAATGCCGAGCGGATCGCGCGCGCCGATCAGTTTCTTGTTGGTCAGCGCAACCAGCGCATAGGCGCCTTCGATCGCGCGCAGCGACTCGATGAAACGGTCGACGAAGCGGCTGCGCTTGGACTGCGCGACCAGATGCAGGATCACCTCGGTGTCGGTGGTCGATTGCATCATAGCGCCGCCCTTCACCAGTTCGCGGCGGAGCGTCAGTCCGTTGGTGAGGTTGCCGTTGTGGCCGACCGCAAAACCGCCGGCGCTGAGCTCGGCGAACAGCGGCTGGACGTTGCGCAGGATGGTCCCGCCGGTCGTGGAGTAGCGGACATGGCCGACGGCCATATTGCCGGGCAGGCGCTCGATCACCTCGCGGCGGGAAAAAGCGTCGCCGACGAGGCCGAGGCGGCGTTCGGAATGGAAACGGCTGCCGTCGAAGGAGACGATGCCGGCGGCCTCCTGGCCGCGGTGCTGGAGGGCGTGCAGTCCGAGCGCCGTGATGGCGGCGGCCTCGGGGTGGCCGAAGATGCCGAACACGCCGCATTCCTCGCGTAGCGTGTCGCCTTCGAGATCGTCCTGCAGCTCGATGCCGAGATTAAGATCAAGACCCAGATCGAGTTGGTCGGAGGGATCGGAAGGGTTCTGCATCGCGTCCATCGCCTCTCTTTTGGCCAGAATTAGCGGCCCGCGGGTTTCTCGATCAGCTTTTTAAGGCCGTCGCGGGCAGGTTTACTGTAGCCATCGCCAGACGCAGGGGTGGCCTGGTCGGCGTCAGTTTGATCGTCCTCAGGTTTATTCTTCTTGAATCTCTTTAAGATGGTGTTCTCGGGATCATCCGGCAAGAGCGACATTAACCAATCCCCGGTTCCTTGCAGCACCAGCCGGGATTTCGCGCCCGTGACCCAGTCCGGCCGCTGCTTGTCCGGTACCAGCCAGGTGAAGAACAGGAAAGCGACCACTACGATCAAAAGCCCGCGACCCAACCCGAAGAGGAAGCCCAGCGTGCGGTCCAGCGCGCCGATTCGCGAATCCAGGATCATGTCGGAGATTCGCACCGTCACGACCGACACCACGATCAGGGTGCCGATGAAGGTGCCGGCGACCACCACGATCGCCGCAACTGTATCGTTATTGAAGTAAGTCTTCGCCGTCGGGAGCAGCTTCGAGAAAGCATAAAGCGTGACCAGCGCGGCTGCGCCCCACGCGGCGATCGACAGGATCTCCCGCATGAAGCCGCGCACCATGGCGAGCAGGCCCGAAATCAGCATAACCGCGAGCAGGACGAGATCGAGTATCGTTATCGGCATCGGCTGGTCAGGTCCGCTCGTAAGTCCTCAAGCAGCGAATCGGCTATTCGGGGCAACCCCAAGTGAGGGCCAGACGGCATATCCCGCAAGGCTGGATACCGCGTCTTCCCGCTCGCCTTTCGCGCGGGTTGTATAGCGGCGGGGGCCCGGCGCGTCACGCCGCATTACCCGTTCTCACGACGGAATCGCGACGGTGTGGCATTTTTCTCAGATGTTCCCGCGCCAGCGTCACTATTGCCGTTCCCGGCGTTCCTTGGCGTGCCCCGCGCGGCGATTTCGGCGACCAGGCTGGTCAATCCGCCGACGCTGTTCAGCGCCAGGCCGCCATCGGAGCCGACCTCGCCGCGGGCCGATTCGGGCAAAACCGCGCGGCCAAAGCCGAGTTTGGCGGCCTCTTTCAACCGCGCCGAGGTTTGCGCCACCGGCCGGACCGCGCCGGAGAGCGAAATCTCGCCGAAATAGACCGCATCTGTCGGCAATGGCGCGTTCACCAACGATGACACCAGCGCGGCCGCTGCTGCGAGGTCGGCCGCGGGTTCCTGGATTCGCAAGCCTCCGGCCACGTTCAGGTAGACGTCGTAGCCGGACAGTTTGACACCACAATGGGCCTCCAGCACGGCCAGTACCATGGCCAGCCGGCTCGTATCCCAGCCCACCACCGCCCGCCTGGGGGTCCCGAGCGTGGTCGGGGCCACCAGCGCCTGTAATTCCACCAGCACCGGCCGGGTGCCCTCGATGCCGGCAAAGACGGCCGTGCCCGGGCTGCCCAAATCCCGTTCAGAGAGGAACAATTCGGAGGGGTTGGAGACTTCGCGAAGGCCCAGGCCCGTCATCTCGAACACGCCGATTTCATCGGTCGGGCCGAAGCGGTTCTTCATCGCCCGCAGAATGCGGAAGTGCTGCGAGCCTTCGCCCTCGAACGACAGCACCGCGTCGACCATGTGCTCGACCACGCGGGGACCGGCGATCTGGCCATCCTTCGTGACGTGCCCGACCAGGATGATCGCGGCACCCGTTTTCTTGGCAAAGCGAATCAGCGCCTGCGCGGAGGCGCGGACCTGCGTCACTGTTCCCGGCGCCGATTCCACCGTGTCGGTCCACATGGTCTGGATCGAATCGATCACGATCAGGCGCGGTGTCGCGCCCTCCGAGAGGGTCGAGACGATGTCCTCGACCGAGGTTTCAGAGGCAAGCTGCACCGGCGCGTCCGCAAGGCCCAGCCGCTCGGCGCGCAGCCGCACCTGCGCCACAGCCTCTTCGCCCGAGATGTAGACCGCGCGATGGCCCGCACGCGCCAGCATGCTGGTGGCTTGCGTCAGCAGCGTCGATTTGCCGATGCCGGGATCGCCGCCGACCAGCAAGACCGAGCCGCGGACGAATCCGCCGCCGGTGACGCGATCGAGTTCGGCCATGCCGGAGGGCAGGCGCGGCGCGTCGTTGCTCTTGCCGGTGAGCGATTCCAGCGCAAACGTCCGCCCCTTGCGCTTGGAGCGGACCGAGACCGGCATCGAGGTCGCGCCGGTCGTGTCTTCCTCGCTCAGCGTATTCCACTCGCCGCAGGAATCGCATTTCCCCTGCCAGCGGTTATACGCCGCGCCGCAGTTCTGGCAGACAAAGGAGAGGGTGGATTTGGCCATGATGGGGGAAATAGCGGTCTCGGTGGAACGGGCGAGGAGTTCTTAGCACGAATAGAAGCTGTGAAGGGCGATGGGTGCCGATGCATCCACCGCAAGCTTCAAGGCCCGACGTTTGCACACGTCCAGATGCCGACGGGTTGCTCGAGGCCGCGGATCGTCTGTGCCGGCTGCTCGACCAGCGCTGCGAAGTCGGTGCTTAAGTGATTCGGTTCGGCCCGGGCCTGCTGCACCAGTGCGTCGCTGACGACGATGGCGCATCCGAATTCGCGGGTCAGCGCCTCAAGGCGGCTCGCCGCATTCACGGTGGTGCCGATGACTGCGAATTCGAGCCGGTTGCGGCCGATATCTCCCAGCATGACTTGCCCATAGTGCAGCCCGACGCTGACCTTGATCGGCGGCTCGTTGCGTCCCTTCCGTTCTGCGTTCAATTCGGCGATCGAGGCGATCATGCCCCTCGCGCAACGTAACGCGTTCAGCGCGTCGGTATCACCGGCGAACGGCGTACCGAAAGTGGCCATCAGGCCGTCGCCGAGGTACTTGTCGAGCGTTCCGCCGTGCTGGAACACTTCTTTTTCCATTCGTTCATGGAATTGCCGCAGCGTATCGATGACCTCCTTCGGGTCTCGTCCATCGGAATAGGCGGTGAATCCCACGATGTCGGCAAACAACACCGCGACGTCCTGCGTGCGAACCCGCGTGAGTGGCTCGTCGTTGCCGGACAGTTCATCGACGACATTGGGTGAAAAATACCGCGCCAGATTGGCGCGCTCGCGTTCGATTCCGGCGTGGCTGATCAGCGCAGCGCATTCGAGCGCCGTACCGCCAGCGCCAGGATTGCCGCCACGATAATGAAAACGATCACTTGCTGGAAACGCTCGCCAAAACCGATCGACGAAGGATCGAGGATACTGAACATGCGAATATCCGCCCCGATCGCGTCCCTGACGCGCTCCGACAGCGCAGCATGGGTTTCCGGTTGCAGATAGGCCCAGCCGACGGCAATGACCCAGAGTGCTCCGGTCCACATGCCCATCGCGAGCACCGTCCGCCACGAATAGGCAAGGGTGGCGGTTGACAGGAAAATGAAGAAGTAGATGAAACTGTCGAACCGGAATTGCATCCCGATTGGCCAGTTCATGTTGCCCCAGGGGTTGGGTACGACCGTGAGGAACGTCAGCAGCGCGAGGTCGCAAATGATGAGAGAAACCTCGAGCGGCGAGCGGCCGACCTTGCCGACCTTGAGCTGGGCCCAGCCGATCAGGGCAAAGAAGCCCAGCATCAGGATGTAATAGATCACGTCCCAGTTCGGGTTGATGATCGGCAGGGTAACGGCCGTGACCGCCAGCACGACCCAGCGGGCCCGTACGGCGAGCAGCAGGCCCTTCCGCTTGCTTTCGGTAAGGGCGGCTTCCGCGAATTTCAGGGTGTCCTGCCGGGCTTCGGTTCGTCCGGATGGCCGGTCGCCCAGATAGGGGACATCAGCCGCTTCTGCCATCACGCTCAAGACACATCTCCCCGATCGAGAATCAGATCGTGCAATCAGGTGGCACGCCCGAGAACGTGCGGCCACCCGACGATGTCATACCTGATAAATGCGGCAGCGGTCTTGATGCCTTCGAATTGGGCAGCCTCGGTTCGGCCGTAGGGCTATCGCATTTCACCAGATCGTTGGCGCACGTTTGCTTGGGCCGCGATCATCCGTGCCAGGATAGCATTGCGCTGCTGTTTGCCCGACGTGTCAAATGTCTCGGCGGCGTCGCTGGGGCACCGCTGGCCAGCGCCCGGTCTACTTTGCATGGGGTTGTTTTCACGAAAACGCCGTCCACAGCATCGACAGGCCGGCGGCGATCATGATGCCGTCCATCAGCAGGCGGAAGACGTCGGGTTCGAGACGCAGCACGAAGCGTTTGGCGATGAAGGCGCCGAACATCAGCGACGAGCCGGCAATGAGGCCCTTGATCGCGACATCGGATGTCAACGCGCCAAAGCGCTCGAAGGTGATCGATTTGCTCAAGTAGAGTCCGAGCGAACTCGCCGCTTCGGTGGCGAGGAACGCGCCCTTGTTGAGGCCGTAGAACAGAAACAGCGGCACGCTGAGCGGCCCGGTCGACACCACGATGCCGGTGAGATAGCCGATGACGGCGCCACCTATCGCAAGGTGCCATAGCTGCGCCTTGAGCTGATGCCGCGCCAGCCAGTGCCGCACCGGGACCATCGCAATTAGAAACAGCCCGATCGCGATATCGACGGCGTGCGAGGGCAGCGCGAGCAGCGTGCGCGCGCCGAGTGCGGCGGCCGGAATGCCGGTGACCGAATAGGCGAGGCAGGCGCGCCAGTCGACCTCGCGCCACCAGGCCAGGATGCGCGACAGGTTCGCCATCACGGCCGCGACCGCCATGATAGGCACGGCTTCCTTGGGGCCGTATTGATAGACCAGCACCGGCATCAGCATGATCGACGAGCCGGTGCCGACGATGCCCGAAATGGTGCCGGCGAGCAGGCCGACGATGAGGACGAAAAGAAAGCCCAAGTGATGTCTCTCGCGGTTCCCCGATGCTGACACCATGCTGGCAGCAGGCCCGGGTTACGACGTCTTGTTATTACAGGGATAGGAGCCGATCGTGCCGATCAAGGGAAGCTGCCATTGCGGCCATACACAGTTCGAGGTGAGCGAGGCCCCAGTGGGTGTCACCCGTTGCACCTGCTCACTGTGTGCCAAGCGCGGCGCGCTCTGGGCCTACTATACGCCGGCGCAGTTTCGCCTGACGTCGCCTGCGGAAAACGTCGCGACCTATCTGTGGGGCAGTTGCACCGTCAAGCATCACTTCTGCGGAAAATGCGGCTGCGGAACCTTCTCGGAGTCGCCTGACTGGTCGACCGGAAAGCCGAATTTCGAAAATCCGAAGGTTGCCGTCAATTCACGGCTGTTCGATGATTTCGACTCTGATGCAGTGCCGGTGACCGTGATCGACGGCCGGAACATGTGGTGACCTCACGCTAGGCGGCGTAAAGCTCAATCGGTCGATCGAATCCCTTGAGCTGAAATGCCTTCGCAGGGCTGTCTTTCAAATCCGGTTGGGCGCGGTCGAACACGGCCTTGGTCACGAGGATCTGGTCGGCCGCGGCAACGGACTGGGCCCGTGAGGCCGTGTTGACGACATTGCCGATCGCCGTCAGGTCGCGGTGGGATCGGCCGAACTCGCCAAAACTCAGTTCGCCCGTATGGATGCCGATACCGATCCCCAGTTCGTCCGCAGAGAGGCCGTGCGCTTCGACGAGAGCTGCACGGCGCTCACGCCAGTTCGCCTGAAGCTCCTGCGCGGCGAGCACGGCGTTTCTCGCATGCGCCTCCCGCCGCAGCGGAAAATTGAAGACCGCCATGACGGCGTCGCCGATGGTCTTGTTGAGGAGGCCGTCATGTTCCCAGATCGCGTTGGCGCATTCGTCATAGAATGCGTCGAGCAGTCCCGAGACGGCGTCCGGCGATTGCGACTGCGACAGGGTGGTATAGCCGCGCAGGTCGGCAAACATGATGCTCGCATCGATGGTGATCTTGCGGGCACGCATCACCTTGGTGAACATCAACTCGCAGATCGTGCAGGTGTTGGGATTCATCCGGCTCGGACGGATGCCGAAGGCGCGGAAGGGCGCCGAGATCACGCCGCGGAGCGGCACCGGGACGTGCAACTGCTCCCAGCACCCCTTGCAGATTTTCGCGTGTTGAGAGGCTGCCATTTTCAATCGTGATCCACGGACGTGGCAGGTGGGCTGATCCTACATTTGGAGCAGTCGGCGGGCAAGGCGGGACCACCGCAGCGCACAACTGCCGGCTGGCGGATCAGAGCAAAGCTGCTAGGATCGCGTCAAAACAACAGGCCGGAGGATCGCCATGGACGCCGTGACCCCGAAGGGCGCGCAGACCGCAGACACGCATTCCCATCTGGTTCGCCCGGAGAGCATGGAATGGCAGAAGACGCGCTTTCCCGGTTGCGAAGCCAAGACCTTGCTGTTCGATCGCAAGACCGGCCTGATGACCGCGCTGATGCGGTTCGCGCCGGGCGCGGTATTGCCTGACCATGAGCACGTCAACATCGAGCAGACCTACGTCCTCGAGGGCTCGCTGGTCGACAAGGAAGGCCCGGCGCAGGGCATCGAGTGCAAGGCCGGCGAGTTCATCTGGCGCGAGGAGGGCAGCCGCCATGCCGCCTGGTGCCCCCAGGGTGGGCTGATGCTCGCGATCTTCCAGGTCCCTAACAAGTTCTTCGAGGCCGACGGGCGCGTGATCGACGCGGCCGGCGAGGATTGGGACGAGACCTGGGGCCACACCCGAAAGGGCTGACATTTCGCCTTACTGCCCGCGGATCAAGGCGACATTTACCATGACGTCTGTGCTCCCGGCCGTCGGTTAAGCGTTGTTTAGGAGCGGATCGGTACCGTGCCGGGAATTGCCGGTACCGGGAATATTGATGTCGCTCTTCCATGCTTCGGACCGGATATCGCCTGCGCTCGATCGTCAGGCGGCGGTCGTCAGGTCCTTGCCCTTCTTGTACGGGCTGACGCTATTCGTCTCGGCCCTGCTCCTGTTCTCGATCCAGCCGATGTTTGCCAAGATGGTGCTGCCGAAACTCGGCGGTGCGCCGGCCGTTTGGTCGGTCGCGATGGTGTTCTTTCAGACGGTGTTGCTGGCAGGTTATGCGTACGCCCATCTGCTGAACCGCGCGCTGCGGCCGCGCCGGGCTGCGATGTTCCATCTGGTGTTGATCGGGATCACTGCGATGATGCTGCCGATCGCGATTGCGCCGGGATGGGTCGCTCCACCATCGAACGGGACGGCACTCTGGCTGTTCGGACTGTTTGCGGTATCCATCGGGCTTCCGTTCTTTACGCTGTCGGCCAGCGCGCCCCTGCTGCAAACTTGGTTTGCCGCGAGCGGGCACAGGCAGGCGAGCAACCCCTACGTACTTTACGCCGCGTCCAATCTCGGCTCGTTTGCCGCTCTGTTCGCCTATCCCATCGTCATCGAGCCGTTCCTGACGCTGAAGACGCAGACCGCAGCCTGGTCCGTCGGATTTGCGTTGTTTGCCGTACTTTCGAGCATCGTTGGCGTGGCCGCCTCGCGCGCCGCGCCGGTCGCGGCGCAGCGCGGTCCGCAGGAGGAATCTGGATCGCGTACCGTTGAACGAATGCGCTGGATGGCGCTTGCCGCGGTTCCGTCCGGCCTCGTCATCGCGGTTACGGCCTATCTGACGACCGATATCGCCGCCGCACCGTTCCTCTGGGTGCTCCCGCTTGCGATTTATCTGCTCACCTTTGTCGCCGTGTTCCGCGAAAGACCGTGGATCGCGCATGGCAATGTCGTCCGCTTTGTTCCGTTCGCGGTGGCGCCGCTCGCAGTCAGCCTGATCGGCGGGGACAAGGTGTTCTGGATGACGATGATTGCACTCAATCTCGTCGCCTTTGCGCTGCTGACGCTGATGTGTCACGGCGAACTCTACGCGCGCCGTCCGGCCCCGCGCCGGCTGACGGAGTTTTATCTTTGCACCTCGTTCGGTGGCGTGATCGGTGGCGCGTTTGCGGGCCTCCTGGCTCCGCAGATATTCAACGGCAACTACGAATATCCGATCCTGATCGCACTGGCAGTGCTGTGCATGCCCGGCATCTTTGCGGGCGGCTTCCGCCGGGCCATGACCGAGCTGTGGCCGTGGCTGCTGCCATCAGCGGTTCTGGCCCTGGTCTGGTACGTCATGCCTGTGCAATTGCCCACGACGCTGGAGCTTCCGTTTCAGGTCCTGCTGGCGCTGATGGCGGCCGCAATGCTGTTTCAGCGGCAGCGGTCGATGCCCTTCTTCGGGCTCGTGGTCATGAGTTTTGCAATCACCGCCTTGTGGCGCCCCGGGATAGCCCCAATCGAAACGGCGCGCAGTTTTTTCGGCGTCCACAGGGTTGCCGAAATTGCCGACGGCAAGGCCCGCATCCTCTATCACGGCACCACGATCCACGGTGCTCAGCGGCTGCGCAACGACGACGGTACGCCGGTCGAAGGTCCACCGACTCCGCTGACTTACTACTATCCGGGAGGTCCGTTGGCCGAAGCCATCGGCGCCACCCGCGCCGCTCACGGTGGTCTCGGGCATGTCGCCGTCGTCGGGCTCGGTACCGGGTCGCTGGCCTGCCATCGAAAGGCAGGTGAGTCCTGGACATTCTTCGAGATCGATCCGGTCGTGATCCGCATGGCGCGGGATCCACGCCTCTTCACGTTCCTGTCAAACTGCGCACCCGACGCGCCCGTGGTGGTTGGCGATGCGCGCCTGACGCTGGAAGCTGCGCCCGATCGCTATGACCTGATCGTTCTGGATGCCTTTTCGTCCGATAGCATACCGGTGCACCTGCTGACGCGCGAAGCCCTGACGGGATATCTCTCGAAACTCTCACCACGCGGTGTGATCGTCGCGCATATCTCCAACCGTCACCTCGATCTCGCGCCCGTGGTGGCCAATGTCGCCCGATCGCAGGGGCTGGTGACCTTCCTGCAGGAAGATGACAGCGCAGGCGGTATAATGACGACATTCACGGCCAATGCCAGGGTAGTCGTGATGGCGCGCGAGGCCCGTGACATCGGAAGCGTTGCTGGAAGTTGGACGCTGTTGCATCCGGACCAGACAAGCGTTGTGTGGACGGACGACTATTCCAACGTTCTAGGTATCATGTTGCGCAGGAAGCTTGGCGGCTAGGGCCTGCGAGAGACCTACTTCAGCACGATCCACGCCGGCGCGTGATCGCTGGCGCCGTCGTCACCTCGTATCTTGCGGTCGACGCCGGCCTTGACCAACCGCGGCGCCAGCACCGGGCTCAGCAGCAGGTGATCGAGCCGCAAGCCCGCGTCGCGCGGCCAGCGGTTGCGCTTGTAGTCCCAGAACGTGAACATCGGCTTTGACGGATGCAGCGTCCGGATCGCGTCGGTCCAGCCCTGCGCGACCAATGCCTTGTAGGCGGCGCGGCTCTTCGGCTGGATCAGCGCGTCCTTGTCCCAGGACCTGGTCGGGTAGATGTCGAGTTCGGTGGGCGCGACGTTGTAGTCGCCGGCCAGCACCACAGGGATATCCTGCTTGAGGAGCTTGCCGGCATGCGACCGCAGCCGCCTGAACCAGTCGAGCTTGTAATCGAATTTCGGTCCGGGCTGCGGATTTCCGTTCGGAAGGTAGATGCTGGTGACGATGATGCCGTTGACGGCGGCTTCGATGTAGCGCGCCTCATGATCTTCGCGGTTGCCGGGCAGGGCCGTCCGCGTCAGCACCGGCTCGGCGTTTCGCGAGAGGATGGCGACGCCGTTCCAGGTCTTCTGTCCGCGCCACACCGCGCCGTAGCCGGCCTTCTCGATCGCCGCAGCCGGAAAATCGGCGTCGGTCGATTTCAGTTCCTGCAAGGCAACCACGTCGGGCTTGGCCGCACGGAGCCACGCAACAAGGTTTGGCAGTCGCCGGTTGATGTTGTTGATGTTGAAGGTCGCGACCTTCACGGTCCCGTGGCGCCTCAGGCCGACGGGGTTGGCGCGGCCGACCCGGGCTCGCCCGCAGCCGGTGCAGCAGGTTCGCTCGCAGCAGGCGGAGGCGGTTCGATCGCTTGTGCCGCACCGCCCTTGTAGACCTTCGCGTAGCGCTTGCCGAGGCTGGTCAGCACTTCGTAGCCGATCGTTCCGAAATGATGAGCTAGTTCGTCGACCGTGATGCCTTCACCGATCAGCGTCACCATGTGACCGCGCCGTACCGCATTCTTGTCGAGGTCGGTGATGTCGACCGCGGTCAGGTCCATTGAAATCCGGCCCGCAACCGGGCAGCGCTTGCCGGCGACCACGATTTCCGCGCCGCGGGTGCCGTCGTTGGCGCTGGCTGCGCGGAAATATCCGTCGGCATAGCCCGCCGAGACGAGCGCTATCCGGGTCGGGCGCCGCGCGGTCCAGGTCCCGCCATAGCCGACGGTCTCGCCGCGCTCGACATGGCGGATTTGCACGACGCGCGCCTTCAGGTCGACGACCGCCTGCATCGGATTGTCGGCTTCGGGCGTCGGATTGATGCCGTAGAGGGCGCATCCCGGCCGCACCAGGTCGAACACGAACTGGGTACCGAGGAAAATACCGGATGAATTCGCAAGCGACTTCGGCACGCCGGTATACAGGCTCGCGATTTCCCGGAAGGCCGCGAGTTGCCTGGCGTTGGCCGGATTGTGGAGCATTTCCGCGGAGGCGAGGTGGCTCATTACCAGCGTGATGCCGTGATCGCCGGCATTGATGCGCGGGATCAGGCCCTGCGCCTCGGTGATCGACATGCCGAGCCGGTTCATCCCGGTATCGATATGAATGGCCGCGCCGCCCGACCAGCCGGAGCGGCGGCAGAACACGTCCCATTCGGCAAGTTCGTTGAGATCGCCGATCACGGGCTTGCAGTCGATCTGTGCGTAGACGTCGCCGGTGTTCTGGAAGAAGCCGTCGAGCACATAGATCGCAGCCGCCTTAGGCACCGCAGCACGGACCACGCGGGCCTCGTCGAGGGTAGCAACGAAAAACGTCTTGCACCCGCCCCGAGAAAGCGCGCCGGCAACTTGGGCGGCGCCGCAGCCATAGGCGTCCGCCTTGACGACGCCGGCGCATTCGGCCGGTACCGCGGTCTTCTCGAGCTTGCGCCAGTTCGCGACGATGGCGTCGAGATCGACCGTCAGCACGCCGGTCGCGCTGCTCGCAATCGTTGTGGCCTGGTTCGCTTCAGCCGCGAGCGGGGTGCCCTGCGGGATGGACTTGGGATCGGGGGCGATGTTCATGCCACACTTTAGGCGGCGGAACGCTGCGGTTCAACCGCACTGAAGGTCAGATTTACGGCGCGCGGTAGGGCAGGTTGTCGTCTTCAATGAGATCGCTGAATCGGGTGTATTGCCCTTCGAATTGCAGCGGTACCGTACCCGTAGGTCCGTGGCGCTGCTTGGCGATGATGACCTCGGCCTTGCCGTGCGCGAGCTCCATGTCGAGTTTCCATTTCTCGTGCTCGGGTGTCCCGGGCTTGGGCTCCTTGTTCTGCAGATAGTACTCCTCGCGATAGACGAACAGCACGACGTCTGCGTCCTGCTCGATCGAGCCGGATTCACGCAGGTCAGACAATTGCGGATGCTTGTCGTCGCGATTTTCGACCTGGCGTGAAAGCTGCGAAAGCGCGACGACCGGAACATTGAGCTCTTTTGCAAGCGCCTTCAGGTTGGTGGTGATTTCCGTGACTTCCTGGACGCGGTTGTCGTTGCCGCGCTTGCCCGAGCCCTGGAGCAGCTGGATGTAGTCCACGACAATGACGTCGAGGCCCTTCTGGCGCTTCAGCCGCCGGGCCCGCGCCGTCAATTGCGAGATCGAAAGGCCGCCGGTCTCGTCGACATAGAGCGGCAGGTGCTCCAGCTCGATCGTGTAGTCGCGAATCTTGTCGAACTCCTGCTGATTGATGCCGCCGCGGCGGATCATGCTCGAGGCAATGCGGGTTTGCTCCGCGAGAATACGGGTGGCGAGCTGCTCTGCCGACATTTCGCAGGAGTAGAAGCCGACCACGCCGCCATTGGCGGCCGTCGTGGTGCCGTCGGCCTTGGTTTCCGGCTGGTAGGCCCTGGCAATATTATAGGCGATGTTGGTTGCAAGCGAGGTTTTGCCCATGCCGGGACGTCCGGCCAGGATGATCAAGTCGGACCGCTGCAGGCCGCCCATCTTCGAGTCGAGGTCACGCAGACCAGTGGAGATGCCCGACAGCTTGCCGTCGCGCTGGTACGCATTGGCGGCCATGTCGAGCGCGATCTTCATCGCCTGCGAAAAGCGCTGGAAGCCGCCTTCGTAACGGCCGGACTCGGCGAGTTCGTAGAGCTGCCGCTCGGCGTCCTCGATCTGCGCGCGCGGGGCAAAATCCACCGGCGCATCGAAAGCGACATTGACCATGTCCTCGCCGATCCGGATCAGGTCGCGGCGCAGGGCCATGTCGTAGATCGTACGGCCGTAATCCTGCGCGTTGATGATCGTGGTCGCTTCCGCCGCCACGCGGGCGAGGTATTGGCCAACCGTCATGCCGCCGATGTCGGTGTCGGCCGGCAGAAACGTCTTCAGCGTGACGGGCGTGGCCACCTTGCCCATCCGAATCAGGCTGCCGGCGGTCTCAAAAATGGTCTGATGGAGCGGTTCGAAGAAGTGTTTCGGCTCCAGGAAGTCGGAAACCCGGTAGAACGCGTCGTTGTTGACCAGGATCGCGCCCAGCAGGCTCTGTTCCGCCTCGATGTTGTGCGGCGCGCTCCGGTAAGCCGGAGTTCCCGCGTCGGGGGCGAGCTTGAGGACGTTCGAATCAGTCAAAGCCATGATCTCGGATTATGCTTCGCTTTTTTGGCGCTGTTTGGATCCCGGAACGAATCCCGGAAGCGGGGGGCGATAAGGCGCCACTCGCGGGCGAGGTGGAAGCGTGAAGGTGCCTTATGCACGATTCCCACATGCGGGGTGTGGATGCTGATCCGCCGGTGCATTCTCCTTGACGGCGTTCCGGCCAAATCCGGGCGATGGCGGGGCGTGATCCGCGCAAATGCCATATAAAATTTTAGGATTGTCTGAACCTTGTCGCCGCCGCGGCGGACATATCCCGAAGTTGGGAACGATTCGAGCCGTGTTCTTAAGCGTTGATCAAACCAGGATCAGGTAGATGAACGCGCACAAGGCCGCGGCCACGCCGATCACGATCAGGGCGTAGTCCGTCCTGATGTCGGTCTCGAACGACGCTGGGTAGGGTTTCTCGGCCATGGCCGAGATCTAGGACGGACTGCCAAGGGACACTGTGAAGTAGATCACATCGGTCTGATTTTCTTTTCGGCAGCGTGGCCTGGTGAATAAGTCGGGAACGACAAGGCGGCTTCCGGGATTGCCCTTGGCAACGGACCAGAAGGACAGGCGATGGGTCAGCAGCAACTCAGGGAATGGCGATCGGCAAGCGGCCAGCGCTTGTGGCTGTCGATGCTGATTGACGCTGCGGAGGAAATTTCCCGCCCTGAACGGCGTGCCGCGCCCTGTGACAGGCAGGCGATTACCGCGCTGCGTGAGCAGTTGGCCCGTCCGGCTTCGCTTACGATTCCCTACGCGTCGCCCTACAGCCTGCGGAACTGAGAACTCGGTTTCAGCGCTCGCATTATTCTCCCGCCACGCGCGACCTCACCTCGTCGTGCGCGACCGAGATAATGTCCTGGCTCGCGGTCAACTGAATCCGGACATTTTCCAGTTTCTGCCGCGATATCGAGCCGTTTCCGACCAAGGTTCCAACGACCATCAACAACATAATGTTTGCGATGATGATGTGGCGCTATTGCGTTGGACTCAAAGCGGATATTCTTAAGCGTGGCGATCACGCAGATGCGCGATGAGCGTGCTTCCATTCGCGTCATAATCGGTTAAAAGGTGACGCCGCCGAAGGCGCTGCGCGGCATCGGAAGCGATTCCATATCTGGAGAAGCGGGGCATGTTGAGCCGAGCGCTCATTATAGCGACGGTGACGATCCTGATCGGCTGCATCACGGCAGTGGGCGTACGGGCGCAGGAAAATCTCGATCGCGGCAAGAGCCCGTCCCAGATTTTCTCCGGTACCTGCAGCGCCTGCCACAAGAGTCCGCGCGGCCTGTTGAAGAACGTCCAGCCTTCGTCGTTGCCGGGCTTTCTGCGCCAGCACTACACGACGGGCAGCGAAATGGCCTCCTTGCTTGCAGGCTTCCTTATTTCCAACGGCGCCGCCGACGCGCGTTACCAGCAGAAGGATCAGCCGAGGCAGAAGGGCGCTCGGCAAGACCCCGGGCAGGACGCACGGCCGGATCAACCCGACCGGTTCGGCCGCCGCCAACAGCCGGCCGCACCGGCAACCGAGACTTCACGGACCGAACCTGACGGGGTGAGACCGCAAGGTGAGGCTGCGCGCCCCGGCCGCGATAGCAGGCGACAGGCCAGGCCAACGGCTGCGCCCGACGCGAACCGACCCGTAGAGAGTCAAGCTCCGGTGCAGGCCGCGACCGATAGCAAGCAAGGCACCAAGCAGCAGCGGAGCAAGCGTGCCAAGCAGGAACCGCCCAAAGCCGAAGAGGCCGCCCCGGGCGATGCCGGGAAGAACGAACCTTCCAGCGATGCCGCCAGGATAGAGAGCGGCAAACCTGACGCAAGCAGGACCGAAACGCCCGGCACTGACTCTGCTAAAACTGACGCTGCCGAGACGGATGCTCCCAAGAGCGACGCTGCGACGGACGGCGTCAAGACCGAGGCGGCCAGGTCGTCCGGCGAAGCCGTCAAACCCGCTGGCGAGGCCAACAAGCCCGCTGCTGAAGCAAAGTCCGACACCACCAAGGTAGAAGCGCCCAGCGAGCCTGCGCCTGTTCGCCCTGACCCGGCCCCGTCGGCCACGTCGGCGCCGCCACCTTCCACATCGACCGGCGGCACGTCGGAACCTGCTGCGAGTCCATCGGCCGCAGCACCGCCCGCGGCGACGGCCACCGCGCCTGCACCGCCGTCGCCGTCGCCCCCGGGCCCGCCAGTCCCCCCGATTTCACGGTAAGCGTTTCTGTGCCGACGCCGGTCCGCGGTCATCGCTTGACCTGCACTAGAGTATAACTCTAGAGTAATGATCCAGTGTCAAACGGGAGCAGGCAAGTGACCACGGCGCGCGAGGATTTGCTGGCGGCGGGATTGGCCGTGTTCGACCGCGACGGCTTCGAAGGCGCCACGGTGGCAGCCATCCGAACGCGCGCGCGGGCGTCGAACGGCAGCTTCTTCCATTTCTTCGGGTCGAAGAAGGAACTGGCCGGCACGCTGTTTCTGGAAATTCTCGCCCGCTATCACGCCGCCATCATTACGGCCGTCGATGGCTCCTGCGCGGCGCGGGAAGGCGTGGCGCGGCTGATCCGCGCGCACCTGGACTGGGTCGTCAATTCCAGGCGCGAGGCGCACTATCTTTTCGAAATTTCCCGCAGCGAATGGGCCGAGGAGATCCGCGGTGCGCAACGCGCGCAAAACGCGCGGCTTGCGGAAGCGGTCGAGCAGTGGCGCGCACCGCGGGTGGAGCGCGGCGAATTGCTGCCGATGACTTCGCTGGTGTTCTTCAGCCAGACCATCGGTCCAGCGCAGATGTTCTGCCGCGCATGGCTATCGGGCCGCGACAGCGCCGATCCGAGAGACCAGACCGACATCCTGATTGCCTGCGCGATCCGTGCGGTGGTCGCGCCCGATGCGCGCCACGAACCGGGAGAAAACTCATGAATGCAATTGCCGATCCCGACTTCGCCCCGATCGCGACCCGCATTCGCGACAGTGTCGGCCGCCAGGGTTTCATGACCCATGTCGGTGCGGAATTATCCGAACTGACGCGCGGTACGTGCACGCTTGCGGTCGACCGGCGGCCCGAGTTGCTGCAGCAAAACGGATTGTTCCACGGCGGCGTCACCGCCTTCCTCGTCGACAACGCAACCACGATAGCGGCCGCGGCATCGCGCGGGCAGTCGGCGCTGACGGCGGAGTACAAATTGAACCTGCTGTCGCCGGCGACAGGCGAACGCCTGATCTGCCGCGCGCGCGTGATCAAGCCCGGACGTCAGGTCTCCGTCGTCGCGGCCGACGTGTTCTGCGTGACCGATGGCGTCGAGAAACACACCGCCACCGCGCTGGCCTCGATCGCGATGCTCGACGAGAAGGCGGCGACAAAAATCGCAAGCCCGGCCTGATGGGCCGGGCTTGCGGTCGTCGTAGAGCCTTGGAATGTAGCGTCTTGGAATATCGCCTTTGGAGCGATACGCGCGTTACTTCTCGGTCGACGCGGGCGCCGGTGCTTCGTCGTCATGCTGGGCTTCCGGATCGAAGAACTCGCCTGCTGCGGCGAGCGCCTCGGCGGCGGCGTCCTGGTCTTCCTGACGGGTCGAGATGTCCTCGCCGCGGTTGATGCGCTCGGCTTCGTCGGCACTGCGCGCCACGGTGACGCTGACGCTGACTTCGACCTCCGGATGGACGGCGATGGCGATCTCGTGCTTGCCGATGGTCTTGATCGGCGCATCCAGCAGAACCTGGCTGCGGCTGATGGTGACGCCGTCCGCCTCGAACGAGGCGATGATGTCGCGCACGCTCACCGATCCGAACAACTGGCCGGTTTCCGAGGCCTGACGCAGCACGATCACGTTGCGGCCGTTGATCTTCTCCGCGACCTTGGTGGCTTCACCCTTGGCCTTGAGATTGTTGGCCTCGAGTTCGGCCTTCATGCCGTCGAACTTGGCGCGGTTATCGGCGGTGGCGCGCAGCGCCTTGCCGCGCTTGAGCAGAAAGTTGCGGGCAAACCCGTCCTTGACGCGGACGACTTCGCCCATCTGGCCGAGCTTGGCGACGCGTTCCAGCAAAATGACTTCCATTTTCATTCTCCTCTTTGAATGTACGTATTCGGTTTCAAGTGGATGGTTGGCGTTTCAGGATGCGGGCAGGGGCGGCGGCTTGCCGCGCAGATAGCGTTGTCGGATGCCAAAGAGCGCGTCCGCGAGACCGAGCGCGATCATCGCCAGCATCGGCCAGCCGAAGGTTATGACGACGGCGTAGGCGCAACTGAGCCAGAACCCGCGGCTGTTGAGCGAGAGCGTCACCGTGTGCAGCACGGCGAAGCCGATCAGGGCATAGGCCATCAGCATGGCGGTGGTTGCGATCTGCGCGAACATGGCGACGAGCCCGCCGGTGAAGCAGAAGGCCAACGCGACGCAAAGTGCGACCAGCGTCATCGGCGGCAATTCCGTGCTCTTCAGGTCAGGCCATGACCGGTGCAGCCGGCCGGACGTTGCCGTGATCTTGCCGGCGAGCCAGAGGTTCAGCGTCAATGTCATCATGGCGACGATCGTGGCGGCCGCCGGCGCGATGACGGAGAGCGCGGTGACTACGCGCTCGATGTCGCCTGACGATGCGGGATCGCGGGCGCCCAGAATGCGCGACAGGCCGCGGCGCAGCGAGTTGGTGATCGTTTCGGCGTCGGTGCCGAGCGTCAGCATGGCCGCGGCCGTGGTCAATGCGGCAAAGCCCGCGATCCAGAGCACGATGCGGCCGACCGGATACCATTCCATTTGCGGCGGCGCGGGCGGGGCCGAGCCATTGCCGGAATCTGTACCGGGCAACGGACGTCCCAGCAGCGCGAGGTGGCCGAGCCACCAGGCCGGCAGCGCAACGGTGATGGCGAAGGCGATGCAGTAGGGCAGGCCGAAGATCACGCCGAGCCCGGACGCGGCCAGGATGCCGCCGATCGTCGCCGCGATCGGTCCCCAGCCCAGTGCGGCCACCATCAGCGGCAGCGGCGCCAAATAGAACAACAGCAACGAGATCAGCGCGCCCGAGATGATCGAGGCGAACATCAGCGCCGACGCGCAGCCGGCCGCAACAGCAATGAGTATGATCGCGATCATCAGCTGTCCCGCCCCCTTCGAGCGGTTAGAGGCCGTTCGACCCCAACCATCGGCGACCGGACGACCCGGAAGCCTTATGCCGAATAAGGATCGGCGGCGCGGACGCCGCCGATCGCAGAAGTCTTAGCGGATGACGTAGGGCAGCAGACCGAGGAAGCGCGAGCGCTTGATGGCGCGCGCGAGCTCACGCTGCTTCTTGGCGGAAACGGCCGTGATGCGGCTCGGCACGATCTTGCCGCGCTCGGAGACGTAACGCATCAGCAGCTTGGAATCCTTGTAGTCGATCTTCGGCGCGTTCGCACCCGTGAACGGGCAGGTCTTGCGGCGACGGAAAAACGGACGGCGTGCACCAGCTTCAGCCATGATTCTTACTCCTCTACCGCTGCTGCGTCTTCTTCGCGCGGACGGCGCGGGCCACGGTCGCCGCGGAAGCCACCGCCTTCACGATCGCCACGGAAACCGCCTTCGCGATCACCGCGGAAACCGCCGCCACGATCGTCGCGCTCGCGGTCACGATCGGCCTTGCGCATCATCGCCGAGGGGCCTTCCTCGTGCTCTTCGACGCGGACGGTGAGGTAGCGGATGACGTCTTCGGAGATCCGTTCCTGCCGCTCGATCTCGGTGACCGCAGCGGAGGGCGCATCGATGTTCATCAGCACGAAATGTGCCTTGCGATTCTTGTTCATGCGGTAGGTGAGGGAGCGCACGCCCCAGTTCTCGGTCTTGGTGACCTTGCCGCCGAGCCCTTCGACGATGCCCGTCATCTGGGTGGTCAGCTCTTCAACCTGCTGGGCGCTCGCATCCTGACGCGCGAGAAAAACATGCTCGTAAAGAGGCATGGGTGTCCTTTCCTAGTGTTGGCGCGGTTCCCGGCGGCAAGCCCTTCGAGGCCTTCGGAAAGGACTCGAGAATGCTCAGAAGGCGGAAGCACGGGACGACGGGCCGACTGGCCCTGCCACATCAAAAACGCCAGAAAGGAGAGTTTGCTGAGACCGTCCGTTCAGCTCCCGGCCGGGATCCACGGATGCGCGGGTTATAAGGATTTTGAGCCCGCTGGCAAGGCTTCGGAGGTCCATTAATAGCCAGCCTTGATTTATTTGTTTGTATAGCATACAAATAGCATCCGAGAGGGAAAAATGGCTCCCAAGTCCGTCCAGATAGCGTCGAAAGCCGCAAGCGGCGACCCCAAACACGCCGTCCGGGCGACCCGCTCGGCTGGGCGCCAGATGCGGTCGCGCCTGCTCGACGTCGCCAGCGGGCTTTTCAAGGAGCGCGGCCTGGCCGGCACCTCGATCTCCGAGATCGCGGCGGCCGCCGACGCGTTTCCAAGCCAGATCACCTATTACTTCCGCACCAAGGAAGCGCTGTTCGTCGAGGCTGCCTGCCGCGACATGCTGTATGTCGCGCGCTCGGCCGAACAGGCTGCTCTACAGGCGCGGACACCGCGTGAGTACACCCGCGCCCTGGTCGAGACGGTCACGGCAACGGATTCGGTCGCCTTCTTCACCGAAGCGCTGACGCTGACGCGCCGCCGACAGGACCTCGCCCCCCTGGTCGAGCGCACCATCGAGCGGCTGCACGGCGAGGGGATGCGCGCCTATGCCGGCCAGATCGAACGGCACGGCTGGAAAACCTTGCGCGATCCCGATGTGAGTTCGCGGCGGTTCTGGGCGGTGGCGGTCGGCGTGATGGTCGAGGGCCATGCGATGGGCCGCTCGGCCGAGGACATGTGTAGCGAAATGCTGCGCGTGCTCGGAGACCAGGCGACCACAAAGAGCGCCGCCGACAGTGGCCGGCTGCGTCTCGTCGGCGACCGCGACGCTTCCGATTCAGATCAATCCGACGGGGAAAATTCGTCATGACCGCACTCCGCATGCGTGCCCGCGACTTCCTGAACGAGGATCAACTGATCGCGGTACGGCAGCGCGTGACGTGGAAGGGCGTCGCCCTGATCGCGCATGCATGGGCGCTGATATTGGGATCGATCGCGCTGGTGGCGTGGTGGCCCAATCCGCTGACGTTTCTGCTGGCGGTGGGCATCATCGGGTCGCGCCAGCTCGGACTCGCGATCCTGATGCATGACGGCGCGCATGGATGTCTGTCGGCCGACGAGAAGGTCAATCTCGCGCTGAGCCAATGGTTCTGCGCCTATCCGATCTTCGCCGAGACCCGCGCCTATCGCCGTTATCACCTGCAGCATCACGCGCGGACGCAGCAGGAGGACGATCCCGACCTGGTGCTGTCGGCGCCTTTTCCGATCACAGGCGTGAGCTATCGCCGCAAGTTCATCCGCGACATCACCGGGCAGACCGGCTACCAGCAGCGCAAGGCGCAGTTGTTGAACGCGCTCGGGCCGAAGGAATGGCCGCTCGCACGGCGCGCGGCGCATTTCCGGGAAAAGCTTGGTCCGCAGATCGTGGTCAATGCGCTGCTGTTTGCCGGTCTCGCCGCCGCCGGCGTATGGTGGGCCTATCCGCTGTTGTGGCTGTTGCCGCTGCTCACCTGGCAGATGGTCATTACCCGCATACGCAATATCGCCGAACATGCGGTCGTGCCGGACTCGGCAGATCCCTTGCGCAATACCCGCACCACGCACGCGAACTTCCTGGAGCGGCTGTTCATCGCGCCGTACTACGTCAACTATCACCTCGAGCATCATCTGCTGTTCTATGTGCCGTGTTACAACCTGCCGCGGGTGCACCGCATCCTCTCCGAGAGCCGGTACGCGCAGCGGATGGAGGTGCAGCCGAACTACGCCACGATACTTCGGATGGCCACCGCCAAGCCGGACCACGAGGATCGGCCGGGCAAGCTGGTCAGCAGCGTCCGCCGTGCACGGGCCGGCGCCGAGGTGGGCGGCGATCAGGCGGCTGGCGGCTTCTAGACCCCTTCGGGCATGAACCGGGTCGTGCGGTTCCGCGGCGCGGCTTGACATCCCCGCCCCGGTCAGTGTCTTACGGCCCCATTCTCATGAGGGAGCGCCGATGACGGCTGCATTCACTTTTCCGGGCCAGGGTTCCCAGGCGGTCGGTATGGGCAAAGCCCTGGCGGAGGCCTTTCCGGCCGCGCGGGCGGTATTTGACGAGGTCGATTCGGCCCTCGGCGAGAAGCTGACAGCCATCATCTGGGATGGCCCGGCGGAGACGCTTCAGCTCACCGAAAATGCCCAGCCGGCGCTGATGGCAGTCTCGATTGCGACGCTGCGCGTGCTGGAGACCGAGGCGGGCTTTTCCGTGGGGCGGGATGCAGCCTTCGTCGCCGGGCATTCGCTCGGCGAATATTCGGCGCTTGCCGCTGCCGGCAGCCTCAGCATCAGCGATACCGCACGCCTGCTGCGAACCCGTGGCCTTGCAATGCAAAAGGCGGTGCCGGTAGGTGCCGGTGCGATGGCTGCTCTGCTTGGGCTCGACTATGAGGCCGCGATGGCGGTCGCGAGCGAAGCGGCGCAAGGGCAGGTCTGCCAGGCCGCCAATGACAATGGCGGCGGGCAGGTGGTCGTTTCCGGCGACAAGGCCGCCGTCGAACGCGCGCTCGAAATCGCCAAAACCAAAGGCGCCAAGCGCGCGATGCTGTTGCCGGTGTCCGCGCCGTTCCATTGCAAGCTGATGCAGCCCGCCGCCGACGCCATGGCGGAGGCACTGGCCGGGGTGACCATCAAGCCTCCGGCCGCGCCGCTGGTATCGAACGTGCTGGCGGCACCGATCACCGACCCCGACGAGATCCGCCGCCGTCTGATCGAGCAGGTCACCGGCACCGTGCGCTGGCGCGAGTCGGTGGCCTACATGGCGGCCCATGGCGTCACGCGTTTCTTCGAGATCGGCGCCGGCAAGGTGCTGAGCGGGCTCGTCAAACGTATCGCCGACGGTGCGGTCGGGGTATCGGTCGGGGGACCCAACGATATTGCTGCCGCCAAGGACGCGTTGGCAGCTTCGGCTTAAAGCTCCGGGAAGGAGATATTGATGTTCGATTTGACGGGCAGGACGGCGCTGGTGACCGGCGCGACCGGCGGTATCGGCAACGCGATCGCGCAAGCGCTGCATGCGCAGGGCGCGACAGTGGCCATTTCCGGCACGCGCCGCGAGGTGCTGGACGCCTTCGCCGGCGAGCTTGGCGAACGCGTTCACGTGCTGCCGTGCAACCTGTCGGACAGCGCGGAAGTCGAGGCGCTGGTACCCGCGGCGGAGGCCGCGATGGGGCAGGTGGATATCCTAATCGCCAACGCCGGCATCACGCGCGACAACCTGTTTGTGCAGTTGCGTGATGAGGACTGGGACGACGTTATCAAGGTCAACCTGACCGCGACCTTCCGTCTCGCCCGCGCCGCGACCAAGCTGATGATGCGCAAGCGTTTCGGCCGGATCATCGCGATCACCTCGATCGTCGGTGTGACCGGCAATCCCGGCCAGGCCAACTACACCGCGTCGAAGGCTGGAATCATCGGCCTGATCAAGACGCTCGGGGCGGAATATGCCAAGCGGAACGTCACCGCCAACTGCATCGCACCGGGGTTCATCAAGACGCCGATGACGGATGCACTCAACGACAAGCAGCGCGAAGCCATCCTGGCCAAGGTTCCTGCGGCGCGGCTGGGAACGCCGGAGGACATCGCTGCCGCGGCCGTCTATCTCAGCTCCAACGAGGCCGCCTACGTCACCGGCCAGACGATTCACGTCAACGGCGGGATGGCCATGATTTGAGCCATTTGCGGTCCCGGTCGATGCGGCCAAAGGCCGTTTCGAGAGGGGGAGGAGGCTTATAGTCAAGGCTGGGGAAGTATGATAACCGAACCCCCGACGGATGGGCAAACAAGGCCATTGCAGGAATTTGAAACCCTGTATATTGGCGTGGCGACGCCTGCCGTTCGCCGGGCTTTGTCGGCTACCACCGGCCGAATCAAGACTATGCGCGACAGCGAAGGAAGTTTAACGACCACGATAGCTCGTAGCGTCTCTCTATAGCGTCTTGGGGTCGGGTCCAACGGAACAAAGTACGAGGTTGAACGATGAGTGAGATTGGCGAGCGGGTTAAGAAGATTGTGGTCGAGCACCTCGGTGTTGAACCCGAAAAGGTTGTCGACAACGCGAGTTTCATCGACGACCTCGGCGCCGACAGCCTCGACACCGTCGAGCTTGTGATGGCATTTGAAGAAGAGTTCGGTTGCGAAATTCCCGACGACGCCGCTGAGACGATCTTGACCGTCGGCGATGCGACGAAGTTTCTCGAGAAGAACGCTAAAAGCTGACGTCCCGAGCGGGTAGAGACAGAACCGGACGGGCCGTTGTCTAGCGGTCCCCCGGTTTCTTGTTTTGGTGCGCAGGCCTCGGTTGGAGTTTGACATGAGACGGGTTGTCGTCACGGGGCTGGGCATGGTTACACCGCTCGGCTGCGGCGTTGACACAACGTGGAAGCGTATCCTCAACGGCGAGAGCGGCGCCAAAAAGATCGACACGTTCGAAGTCGCTGATCTCGCCAGCCAGATTGCCTGCGTGATTCCGCGTGGCGACGGCAGCAATGGCACCTTCAATCCAGACCAGTGGATGGAGCCGAAGGAGCAGCGCAAGGTCGATGACTTCATCATCTTTGCAATGGCTGCGGCGCGCCAGGCGCTCGACGACGCCAACTGGCATCCCTCGGCCGAAGAAGACAAATGCGCCACCGGCACGCTGATCGGTTCCGGAATCGGCGGCCTGTCCGGCATCGCCGAAACGTCGCTGGTGCTGAAGGAGCGCGGGCCGCGGCGGGTATCGCCGTTCTTCATTCCGGGCCGACTGATCAATCTCGCTTCCGGCTACGTCTCGATCGAGCATGGCCTCAAGGGCCCCAACCACTCCGTCGTGACCGCATGTTCGACCGGTGCGCATGCGATCGGCGATGGTGCCCGGCTGATTGCGCTGGGCGATGCCGACGTGATGGTGGCGGGTGGAACGGAATCTCCGATTTGCCGGTTGGCGATGGCAGGGTTCTGCGCAGCGCGTGCGCTGTCGACCGGATTCAACGAGACGCCGGAGAAGGCATCGCGTCCCTATGACAAGGATCGCGATGGCTTCGTCATGGGCGAAGGCGCCGGGGTCGTGGTGCTCGAGGAGTATGAGCACGCGAAAAAGCGCGGCGCGAAGATCTACGCTGAAGTCGTGGGGTACGGTCTGTCGGGTGACGCCTATCACATCACTTCGCCGGCGCCGGATGGCGACGGCGGTTTTCGCAGCATGACCGCCGCGCTGAAGCGCGCGGGACTCTCGGCTTCCGATCTCGACTACATCAATGCGCACGGTACCTCGACGCAGATCGGCGACGAGATCGAACTCGGCGCGGTCGAGCGGTTGCTCGGCAACGACACCTCGAAGGTGTCGATGTCGTCGACCAAATCATCGACCGGCCATCTGCTGGGTGCCGCTGGCGCGATCGAGGCGATCTTTAGTATCCTAGCGATTCGCGATAACATCGTTCCTCCCACGATCAATCTGGAAAATCCGTCGGTGGAAACCGCGATCGACCTGGTGCCGCAGACGGCACGCAAGCGTGAGATCAATGTTGCGCTGTCGAATTCGTTTGGTTTCGGAGGTACCAATGCCTCCGTGATCGTTCGGCGTGTGACCAATTAGCAAGTGTTCGGGACTACTCCACCGTTTCGCCGTATTCGGCGACGATTTCTATATCTGGGCGTATGCTGTTGGCTGGGATTGCCGGGCCACGATTGAACCGACAGGATTCAGGTTGCATCGATGAGTGAGAGGCCGCCCATTTCGCCACGGAGCCCGCGCGCGGCGTTGGAGCCCGAGCAGGTGCCGCCGCCGCCGCGGAGGTCGGACCGAGCCCGCAATCCGTTCGTGGTGGTCGGCAATGCCATCTTCACGATCCTGATCATCCTGATGATCGCGGTCGGAACCACGTATTATTACGGCCGGCAAATGCTGGAAACGCCGGGGCCGCTGCAGGAAGACAAGGTCGTCAACATCCCCTCGCGTGCCGGCAAGCGTGACATCGCCGACGTGCTGCTGCGCGAGGGCGTCATCAACGTCAATCCATGGGCGTTCATCGGCGGCGTGTTTGCGTTGAAGGCGAGTTCCGACCTCAAGCCCGGCGAGTATTCGTTCCAGAAGAACGCCAGCCTGCGCGACGTCATCGCCACCATCGTCGAAGGCAAGGTGGTGCAGCACTCCGTCACCATTCCCGAGGGCCTGACATCCGAACAAATCGTGGCGCGGTTGATCGACAACGAGATCTTTTCGGGCTCGGTGCGGGAATTGCCGCGTGAAGGCACGCTGCTCCCGGAAACCTACAAGTTTCCGCGCGGCACTTCGCGCGAGCAGGTGATCCAGCGCATGCAGCAGACCCAGAAGCGCGTGCTCGCCGAGATCTGGGAACGGCGCAATCCCGACGTTCTGGTCAAATCGCCGGAGCAACTCATCACGCTGGCCTCGATCATCGAAAAGGAAACCGGCCGCGCCGACGAGCGCAGCCGCGTGGCGGCGGTATTCACCAATCGGCTGCGGCAGAAGATCAAGTTGCAATCCGACCCGACCATCATCTACGGGCTGGTCGGCGGCAAGGGAACGCTGGGCCGGCCGATCAGGCGTAGCGAGATCACCCAGCCGTCGCCCTACAACACCTATGTGATCGAAGGATTGCCGCCCGGGCCGATCGCCAATCCGGGCCGCGCCTCGCTCGAAGCCGCCGCCAATCCGGCGCGCACCCGCGACCTGTTCTTCGTGGCCGACGGAACCGGCGGGCACGCCTTTACCGAAACCTACGACCAGCACCAGAAAAACGTCGTCAAGCTGCGGGCGTTGGAAAAGCAAATTCAGAACGACACCGTCGAGCCGAGCGAGGACGCGCCGCCGCCGACCGCGGCCGGAGGGCCGGCAGACACCAATCCGACCGCGACCACGACGCGTCCGGGGGCAGCGAAAAAGCCGCCGGCGCGACCGGCAGCGCCCGCGGCGGCACCGGGCCGCCAGGGCGCCGCGCAAACCAACGCCGCGCCGCCGGCGGTCGTTCAGCGCTGACGTCAGGCCCCAGATTCGGGCCTCGTGCTGGTCAGGGTCTCCCGGAACGCAATTCCACTTTCCTGGAAATCGCTTTATGGTCCGGCGGTCTCTTATCGAGTCTCGAATCCCCTGTCTTCCGGAGAGTTTTACGCGATGGCGCTATCGAGCATGACCGGTTTTGCCCGGAGCCACGGTGCCAGCGGCCCCTACACGTTCGAGTGGGAACTGAAGTCGGTCAACGCCAAGGGCTTTGATCTGCGGCTGCGGCTGCCGCCGGGCTGGGACGAACTGGAGTCGTTTGCCAAAAAACGCGCCGGCGAGGTGCTGTCGCGCGGCACGGTCTACGCCAACCTCAACGTCAAGCGCGCCAACGCCGTCTCCGCCGTGCGCATCAATGAAGACGTGCTGGCCTCGATCGTGAAGGTCGCTGGCGTGCTCGCCGGAAAGATCGACGCCGTGGCGCCCAGCATCGATGGGTTGCTCAGCATCAAGGGCGTGATCGAGGTGGTCGAACCCGAAAGCGACGAGGCCGAGGACAAGGCGGCGCGGGATGCGGCGGGAGCCGCCTTCGAACAGGCGCTGGCGCATCTTGTCGAGATGCGGCGCCGCGAGGGCGTTACGCTTGGGCAAATTCTCATCCAGCGCATGGACGAAATCGAACGGCTGGCCGGGAAGGCCGAGGCCGCACCCGGCCGCAAGCCGGAGGCGATCCGGGCGCGACTGGCCGAGCAGGTTGCGGCGCTTTTGGAGACCTCCGAGCGCTTCGACCCAGACAGGCTCAATCAGGAAGCGATCCTGATTGCGACCAAGGCCGACATCCGCGAAGAGCTTGATCGTATCGCCTCGCACGTCACGCAAGCCCGCGAGATGATCGGAAAGGGCGGGCCGGTCGGCCGGCGCCTCGATTTCCTCGCGCAGGAATTCAATCGCGAGGTCAATACCTGCTGCTCCAAATCGAACGACCTGGAACTGACGCAGACCGGGCTCGAGATGAAAAACGTGGTCGAGCAGTTCCGCGAGCAGGTCCAGAATCTGGAGTGACGCGATGACGGCTGGCGGTTTCGATGGGGTTGAACGGCGCGGGCTGATGTTCGTGCTGTCGTCGCCTTCGGGCGCCGGCAAGACGACGCTGTCGCGCATGCTGCTCGAGCGCGAGCCGGGCCTGAAGATGTCGGTCTCGGCGACGACGCGCGCGATGCGGCCGGGCGAGGTCGAGGGTCGCGACTACTTCTTCGTCGACAAGCCGAAATTCGAGACGATGGTCAAGCAGGGCGAACTGCTCGAATGGGCGACCGTATTCGACAATCTCTACGGTACGCCGCGCGCGCCGGTCGAGGCGGCGCTGTCGGCGGGACAAGACGTGCTGTTCGACATCGACTGGCAGGGCACCCAGCAACTGCACCAGAAGGCGAGCGTAGATGTCGTGCGCGTGTTCATCCTGCCACCGTCGGCTGCGGATCTGGAGAAACGCCTTCACACCCGGGCGCAGGATTCCGACGAGGTGATTCGCGGTCGCATGAGCCGCGCCACCCATGAACTCAGTCATTGGGCGGAATACGACTACATCGTCGTCAACCAGAGCGTCGACGATGCGTTCGCCGAGGTGCAGTCGATCCTCAAGGCCGAGCGGTTGAAACGCGAGCGCCGCACCGGGCTGACCGAGTTCGTTCGCAACCTGCAGCGCCAGCTCGAAAAATAGCCGCTGCGCAGTTTCCGTCAGCGCTGCGCGCTGCGGGCGAGCCGGGCCAGCATGTCGGTGACCTGCCGCTCTCGCGTGTCCTGCTGGCGCGGAGCGTACATGGTTTCGGGACGCCCCATCAGGGCTTCCTCGCGCTCGCGCTCGAACGTTGGCTGTACAGGACGTGTCTGTGGTGCGGGACGCATCTGCGGCGCCGGACGCATCTGGGGTGCCGTACGTATCGGCGGCGCTGCGCGCTTCGGCGGTGCTGAACGTGCAGGTGATGCCGAACGCTTGCCTTTGCTTTTCACCGCATCCCACCTTGCCAGCCGCTGACGTCGCATGGCGCGCCGCGCGCGGACGCGGCCAAGCCTGAACAGGAGGCTCACCGTGATGCCGGCCAGCGCCAGCGCGGCAAGCATCACCCCAAGCAGCATCTGCAAGGATGCCGTAGGCTTTGCCGCGTCCGCAGCGGGGAATGAGATCCCCGGCGCGGACTGTGGTTGCAGCGTCGGCTGCAGGGCGGGTTGCTGTGCGGGCTCGGCGTCCTGCGGTTGATCGGCGGCCGGCTCGGCGACCGCGGCCGTGGTCTGCACATCGGCAGGGTTGCCTGCGGAGTTTGCGCCTTGATTGTTGTCGAGCCATCGGTTGGTGGCCACGGGAGCCGGCGCGAGCACGTTCGTGGCGACGGCGAGCCTGCCGTCCTGAACGGCTGGCCTGGAGGGGGCGGCGCCGGTCGTTTGCGGCCCTGGATTGGCGGGGGCCGTCTGTTCGGCGCGGGATTGCTGTGAGACCCATTCCGCGCGAGCGTCTGAAATCGCTTTCTGCGTGATCGTGCGCGGTGGCTGCGCCGCCGGCTCTGCGGCTGCCGCCGAACTCGCTGGCGGTGAAGCCGGCGGCGTGGCGCGGGTCGACCTGTCGCCGGCCTTGTCAGTCTCTTCGCGAAGGTACCAGCACTGACGCTTGGTCGCGCGATCGATGCGATAATACCAATGGCTGCCCGGAGTGGTCGCGCCCTTTGGCGCGGTCAGACAATCGTCGGCGGTAGCGGCTTGCGCCCGGAGATCCGTCACGGTGGCGAGGTTGGCTCCAGCCAGAACGCTGACGGTGAGAGCCGCGACGAACTGCGCGGAACGCTTTGACATCTACATCCCCGGTACTGCTACGCAACGCAACGCTTGGTGCACTTAATCTGGTCGGAGAGTGGGGTCGCAATTAGCCGCAATTCCGGAGCAGATGGGGTTAAATTGAGGCCTGTGGATAGCCATAATCGAAGCGTGCTGAGACGACTGGGTTTTTTCGTTCAGCGGTGTTTTGCTACTGTTTAGAAGCGGTCCAACGTCCGGTGCATCCATCGGATCGCACGAACGAGCCGGAGCCGGTGCGGCCCGAAAAGCGACCGGTGCTGGTCCAGCTCAAGCCCTGGACGGATCCGCCGGTCCGCGTGGCGCCATTGGGGCTGACCGATCCGGAGCTCAGGTCGCCCGAAATCCTGCCGCCGGAAATGACAAACCTTTCGCTGGCGCTGCCGCAAGGTGTGCCGACGGAAACGGCAACCCACGCTCCATCGAAGTTGCCGCCACCGCTGCTGCTTTCGCCGCCACCTCCGCTTTTCCGCGATGCGCGGCGCGGCTCGTCGGATTCAGGTTTGGCACGACGCGCCGGCTTTGATGGTTCGACTGTGCGCGGCGCCTCGCGTGACCCGGACAACGATTTCTCATCGTTGCCGATGCTGCCGCCGGCACTGCCGGATTGCGCCAGCGCAGCGCCCGACATGATGGCGGAGATCAACAGCGAAGCGAGTGTCGTTGCGATTAAACGTCGAACTGAAATTTCCATACTGAAATGTCCAATATCCAAACAAGCGCATCCGAACTGACGCGCAGAAAAGCTACTGTTTCGCCGCTGTCCACCTTCCGGTGCAGCCATCCGATTGCCGGAACGTGCCGCCTCCGGTGCGACCGGAGAGGCGGCCGACCGTGATGACCCTGATGCCGTTGCCGGTGGAGGTGCCGTACACCTTGCCGTCGGGACTGACGGTGCCTCTGGCGGTCTGACCGATAATCTTGCCGCTGGTGACGACAACGGCGTTGCTGCTGGTGCCCGAGCACGTGACGCCCACGGAGCTCACGATCCACGCGCCATCGAAACTGTTGCCACCGCCACCACCACCGCTTTTGCGCACCGCGCCGCGCGGTTCTTCCGCGTCAGGTTTGCTGCGGCGTGCGGGTGCCTCGGGCGGGGGTGGCGGTTCTCGCGAACCGGAAAGCGATTTCTCGTCATTGCCGATGCTGCCGCCGACGCTGCCGGATTGCGCCAGTACACCGCCTGAGGCAACCGAGACGAAAAGCGCGAGCAGCGCAATCAATGTGGAATGTCGAACGACATCTCGCATAAATGGTGCTTCCAATACCCTGAATGAAAATTACCGGCCGGACCCGTCGGCACAGACCGCGCCGATGATGCGACAGGATTTGCCGGACTTGCCGCACTCGTCAAGCGCAGCATCCCGCGCGCGCTGAACGGTATCGCGCTGGACCAGCGACCATGATTTGTCCGAGATCGCAAACGCGCCGCATCGCGCGCCGTAGAAGCTCAATTCGAGCGGACATTTGCTTCCGCCGCAATTCTTGAGTGCGTCGTCGATCGCCGCCCGCCGCGATACATGATTCCAGGACATTCCCCATTTGGCGCTGTCGGGGCCATAGACGATCGACCCCCACGGCTTCAGGTCTTCCATCTTGCGCAGCCGTGTCAGCACGCCTTCGGTGGCTTCGCCCGTCGGCGTCATCTTCGCCTTCTCCTGGAATTTTGCGATCGCCTGCCGCATGCCGTTCTTGCTGTCGAGCGGTTCCGGATCGTAGTTCAGCTCGAACAGGCGGTCGCTGAGTTCGCGCAACAGGATGGGATCCTTGATCGGGATTCGGTCGGGATCCGGCCGCAGCGTGGAGGCCAGCCGCTGTTCGGGCGGAGAGGCGACCGCGACCTGCGCCGACGGGGCAGGGGGCACAAAATAGAAGTTGCCGTCGATCGGCGAGGAGGAGACCCACGGCTGTTGCGACCCGCCGGTCTGTCGTTTCACAGCGAGGCCGACCTGGTTGAAGGTCTGGAAGATGTCGACGCCGGCCTGCTTGATGGTCGATGCAAGGGCTCGTGTATAGGGGCTGTGGCCGTCGCTGCCGTCGAGTGCGACGTTGCCGGGCTGTGTCGCGTAGGAGATCAGCGTGCCTTCAGGTGCGCGCATCTGGGCAAGGCCGCCGTCGGCCGCACGCAGGCCGCGCGCGCCGAACGGATTGTTCCGGCAGGCATCGAGGATCACCATGTTGAGCCGCGTGCCTGAGCCCTGCATCTGGCGCAGCACCAGGTTGACGTCCATCATCTGAAAATCGACGTCGGCCTCGCGCGTGGGATTCGCCGTGACCGGCACCAGGTAGTTCGAGCCGGAGACCTGGACGCCGTGGCCGGCGTAGTAGAACAGCGCGACGTCGGCGCCCTGTACCTGCCGGCCGAACGTCTGCACCGCCAGATCCATCGCCGGCTTGTCGAGATCGAGCTGCGCGCGGCTGCCGATCAGCGTGAAGCCGAGAGCGGTGAGCGTTTCGGCCATCAGCGCCGCGTCGTTGCGGGGATTGTCGAGCCGGGGCACGTTCTGATAGCTGGAGTTGCCGATTACCAGCGCGACGCGCTTTTCAGCGGCGACCGGCGTCACGAAGAGCAGCGCGATCAGGAACGCCAGCGCCGAATACCTTATGCCGTCAAAAGCCCCGCGCATCTTCGATCAAATCCCATAATTAAATGACGGCAGATTATCAGCCCGAGCACGCTCGGGAAAGCGTCCCGGCGCGGCAGGAAAGCGGCGGGCAGGGCAGGCCATCCGATCTCCGCTGTGCGTGTTTGAGTTGGACATGGCATTGCGATCTCGCGGCGCGGCGCTCTCCCTGGAGACGAATTCGTCTTGCCTCCATCGCTGACGGATTGACGATCGATCGAGACCCGGTTGGGCTAGATGATCTCCATCAGCTTGACACCAGCCACGGGTGCCGGGACCACACGGTTTTGCCGTCCGCAGCTTCCCTCGCGCCAGCATCCCGACCGGGCTCATGTGCTGCCGGCCGAAATTTCCTGCGAGGGCGTTTAAGCGCCGTTCGTCTGGCGCGGCGTATCCGCTCATGAGGTTGACCCCACCCTGCGAACACCTCGCGCGCCCGATGCTGCCGCGTCCACCGCAACCTGTCCCAACGTTCGTGACGACGGCCGACGCCCCTCTGTGAGCGACAGGATGGCGGGATTCTACTTTTGATTTGCCCGACGGGTTAAGGGGAGAATTTGCTGCGGCAATGAATAAGCTTCTTGCCACGTCGGGCAAATCAACTCGTAGTTTTGGAAAAGGTGTGCTGTCACACCAACTCGAGGCTTGGGTATAAGTAGTAGCCCGGATGAGCGTAGCGATATCCGGGACAACATTCCGACCGGCCCCGGATATCGCTACGCTCATCCGGGATACGTTCAAAGCAAGTCGAAGCGCAAACCGTAATACTCATATGCCTCCGTTGCGCGCGCAGGCCTCACGCTGTGCAAAGCCCTTCACGAGCTTTCGACAGGCACGATAGCGATCCTCCATGGATGATTGCATGACCTTGTCCGATCGTGAACTTTCCTCAAGCGCGGCTTTCTGTTCGGAGGACCTGACCGCTGGTTCCGACGCCCTGCGGCGCCGCTCTGAACGATCGTTTTGGGGTTCCGCACCGCCCTGCGAGGACAACCGCCATAGCGGGCCAAGCTTGATAGTCGCCGACTTCGCCTGGCCTTGCTGCGGCTTCAGGTTGAACGAATGAAGCGTCATCACTGAGCCCGACAGCTTGGCATCTATTGGAACATTGCCGCTTTTGAATTCGATTTTGCCGTTGACGATCCTTGCAGCGAAGTTGATGTAGCCAGGGGGTGAACTTTTCTCCCAGGAAAGTTTCTTGGGTGGACCCCAAAGGTAATATCCGAGAGCCAGCCCGTCCGAAGTAACCTCTGTAACGATTAACATGACGTGGCGGCCGGCTCCCTCGCCAAATCCCAGCTTGTTTGACCAAACCCCTACGAACCGAAGATAAGGCGCTGGAACGTCGCTCTTGGTTTCCCCGATCGCAAATGGAGGCATCTTGAGTTTCTGATCCGCTCCTACGGCAGCAACGCGCTGGGCGTCTTCCGGTGAAAACAGATTGCGCTTGACGCCTTCGCGCGAGTTTGTGTCCTTCTTCGGGGCCTCTTGCTCTACAGGGAGCTTTGCGACCACCGTCGGAATCGCGGTGGATGGCTGCGCTGCCACCGGCGGCCTGAGATAGATTGCTTCCTTCGATAGTGAGCCGTAAACGAAGGGTTGCTGTTCCCGCCTGGTTTCGGCCATGACCTCATCGCGGACCGCGCGAAACATGAATGTGATTTCCAGTCCCGGCGCTTCAAGGTGCCGCAGCAAGGCCTTGGTGAAGGGACTGTTCTTTCCGTCGCCGTCGCTCGCGACGGTCCCGTCCTTGGCGGCGTAGGCGACCAACACGTTGTCTGCAGGCTCGGTCGGGGCGAGCCCACGAGACACGCTGCGGGTCGTCAACGACCGTCGCATCTTGGCGTTGAACGGATTGTTGCGACAGGCGTCGAGGATAACAAGCCCCAGCTTGCTTGCCTTGCCCACCTGAAGCGTTATGCCTTTGAGGCTAATTGCCTCGTTCTCCGTGTCCGTATCGCTCCGCAGTTCGGCATCGATCGGGATCAGCCAGTTCTCGCCGCCAACCTCCATGCCGTGACCCGCATAGAAGACAACGGCCATCTCGGAGCCTTCAGCCGCGCGTCCAAACTCAACGATGCTCTTGCGCATTGCACCGGCGGTGCCGTTGTCAAGGCGGGTAACAGTGAAGCCCAGCCGGGCCAACGATTCGCCGATGGCAGCAGCATCGCGTGTTGGGTTGGGTAGCAGCGGGACTTTTTCATACGCGGCGTTTCCGATCACGAGTGCGACGCGATTTGTGGCGTTGCCGGGCAAAGTAGCTATCAAGAGACTGGTTATTGCGAAAACGAGGGAGGTCAGAATATTTGTCTTCATCTCGAATCTCGACCCGCAAAAGTATCCATCCAAAAATTGTGAGTAGAAAGTCGCTCAACCTATTCGTCCTGGTTCAGGATGGCAATGTCGGCGATAGGCGGGGCCAATGGAGCGTCGAATTTGCGCGGATGGTGGGCCGCGGTCGGCTTCAATCGCGCTGTGGACCTTGGGGGCTGAACTAAAAAGGTCAGCCCGAGAATCGCGCACAATCAATCTGACTCATCATGCCCGGCCTTGTGCAGGGCATCCAGGTCTTCGCTCGATGAAGGCCGTCGGACGGATTGGCCAAGTGTCTTGCCACGTTGGGCAAATCAATCGGAGGAAAGCAGCGCAAGCGCGCGACAGTCGCCAAGTCGGGAGACGTAACTTGCCGGCGATGCTTGTGAATGCGCCACGCTAGTATGAGCGCAGCGATGTCTGGGATGGCACTCCGGCCGGCCCGGGATACCGCTACGCTCATCCGGGTTACGCTTGGTGCGGCAACTTAGTGGAGCGAAGCGACAGATCGCTTCGCTCGGCGCCAATCGAGGCTGCTATCTCTGACGTTTCAGCCGGGAGCGCAAATCAAGGTGGATCAGCACGATCGCAACGGCGATCAGCAACACCAGGCCGATCAGGCCTGTCAGCGCGGTTTCGAGCATGGAGACCTACCTCGGCCGCTGCAATCCGGGCGATCGCAACCAATCGCTCATGCGTGAAGCGGTTTCCGCCTGTCTTGCGCGGCGCAACAGCAGTTCCCGCTGCATGCCCGGCGGCAGGTCCATTGCCGCGTCTCTGAAACGCACGGCTTCTTCCGCAAGTCGTTCTTCAAAGGTTTTCTTGTGTTTGATGCGGCGGCGCTCTGCCATGCGCTGTTCCGGGTTGGAGGAAGGCGGGAGCGCAACAGGCGATCACATCACCGATAGTTGCCAACGGTTACGCGCGGTGACGGATCGAGGTTTCCCCTAAATTCGGACGGGCCGCCAGCAGTTTATTTTGTTTCCGCTCAGGAACCTTTTGGAAATTACTCAAGCCGCTCAAGAATGGCAGGTGGCCGGAAACGGCGGATTACGCCTTCTTCTATTTTCGCAGATCATTGTCATGGAGGGAAATCCGCACCTCGCGCGCCAGATCGATCAGCGAAGCGCAAAACGCGATCAGCGCGCCAACGAACAGCAGCGCAACGCCATATTCGTGGGCCAGTTGATAGAATGCGCTGATGAAGGCGACAATGATGATGAGCGCGGTGAGTATCGCAGCCAGGACGGAACAGAACATCGCCCGGTTCAGAAGGGTAGCCCGGCGCTTGAGGCGGGGTATGTCTGCCTTGAGGTCGGCCTTCGAGACGTCGCCGTCGGCAATGCCGTGAAGGAAGTGCGATCGCTCAATGATGTGATTGGTTCGCGAAACCAGTACCGAGATGAATGACGCGACCGCGCCGAGCAGGAACGCGGGCGCGGCGATCGTGCCGATAATGCGGGCAAGCTGGTCGATCGACGGCGTGGCGAGAAGCAGGGTGCTCATCCAGCGTCAATCGGGCTTGCGCTGGCGCCGCTCGAGGCGAAGCCGCTGTTCCCGCATCCGCTTGATCTCCTCATCGAGCGCATCGTTCTGCTCGTCGCGGCGCTCGGACCGGGATTTGGCCGCATCGTCGCGGCGAATCTTGTTGAGCGTCTCCTCGACGGACAGTTTCTTGATTTCGGCCATGACTTCGGTCCTCCAGCGAACGGTTATCGGCCGGCCAGACTCCCGGAACTACTGTGGCAGCCGGCCAAGGTCGCACGGCTGTCCAGATTTCACTTCTGCCGGGTTGGGTGCTTGATCTGGGTCAATGGCAGGCCATCCGTGGGGGACGCAGCCAGCCCGCTTCAATGCTTTGGTTCGAAACGCTCTATGAAGCGGTCGGCTTGCCAAAGCTCGATCGCATGGCCGTCGACCGCAGTTTTCGCGATCCGCCGCGCCTCTTCCTCGTCAGAACAGCGGATATCGACCCGGCTGATGATGCGGCCGTCCGGCCCGATAACGTAAGCCCGGTACTCTTCCATCTGGCGCCCCTGCCGATCCGCCCAGCTTGCTGTTGGGGCGGAGCTATCTGGCGGGCCTCGATCTGGGCGACGAGATCCAGGCATTGATCTGCGCCGCCGCTTCGCTCTCGCGCGCCGATCGAAGCAGCGTTGCTCTTTCTTTACCGGGGGGCAGCTTCCGGGCCGAGTCCCGCGCGGTTCTCGAGGCCTCGAGCAGGCGTTCTTCGAGGCTCAGGACCTGCTTGGCGCGATTTCGCTTCCTGGTTCGCTGTTCGTCCATTGGTCTTCCTTCGTCTGCTGCCAGCCCGGCCGGCCCCAAACGTCTGCATCGGCTCCCGAGCCGGATTCATCGGCCGTACCGCATGCAACTGATGGAAACCCTGCAGGCGGTTTGCCGTTGTATTTCGTGGCGGAACCCCGCGTCGGATCATTTGATACGAAACAGCGAGTTTTAGTGTGGAGCTTACGCACCGGATATTGGCCCGAAACCTGCGAGAGCACTCCAGGCTGGCCCAGGAGGATATTGAGCAGATCACCAGGATGTCATTCGTCGTGCGGCCCTATGAACCGAACGAGGATTTGATACGGCAGGGCGACCGCCCCAAGGCTGCTGTTCTCGTGCTGTCGGGGATGGTCGGGCGATACCACCTGCTAATTAATGGGCGTCGCCAGTATCTATCGTTTCACATCATCGGCGACATGCCCGATGCCCAGGGCCTGTTCCTCGAACAGATGGACCACGCCCTGTGTGCGATGGGTCGCGCCGTTGTCGCCTTCATTCCGCACGAGGACATCGTGAAGGCGTTCAAGATACGACCCCAGCTGGGGTTCGCCATCTGGCGCGAAACCCTGATCGATGCGGCGATTTTCCGGCAAGCCATTACCAACAACAGCGGGCGACCGGTGCACACGCGAATGGCGCATCTGTTTTGCGAACTGTTCTATCGCGCCCGTGCTTCCGGCGTGGCCGGGCAGCGCGAGTACCCGCTGCCGCTTAACCTGGTTCAACTGGGCGAAACGCTCGGCATGGCGATTGCGACCGTCAATCGGACGCTCCAGCAACTGCGCGCCAGCGGCAGCGTGGACTTTCGCGACGGCGTGCTGACGATCAAGAACTGGGAAAAGCTGGTCAGGATCGGCGAGTTTGACCCGCGCTACCTGCACGGCAAGAAGGTGTCGCTGTAGGGCAGGTAGGCAAATTCCACCCACACCTGAACCATCGATCTACCGCTTCCCGCCAATCGATCCGGCGCCGAACGTGGCCCGATAGATCGTCCAATACACGGCGCCGACCAGGACAGAGCCGCCCACGATATTGCCGAGGGTGACGGGAATGAGGTTGTGGGCGATCCCGGATAACGTGATCATGGAAGCATCGAAGCCGTCCGGGATTTTGCCAGTGCTGGCAAGCAGCCACGCCAGCGGCAGGAAATACATGTTGGCCACGCAATGCTCGAAGCCGGCCGCGACGAACGCCGAAATCGGCAGGATAAGCCCGACGATCTTGTCGGTGACCGAGCGCCCTGCGTAGGCCAGCCAGACCGCGAGGCAGACCAGCACGTTGCACAGGATGCCTTTGACGAAGAGCGTGAAGGCATCTGGCTGAATCTTGGCAACCGCCGTGTTCAAAATCGAAAGGCCGACGCGGCCGCCGTTCATGTCGAGATGATGGGAAAGCAGGACCAGGACCGCAAGCCCAACCGCACCGACCAGGTTGCCGAGGTAGACGACGAGCCAGTTGCGCAGCATCTCTCCGGTGGAGACCTTGCCGCTGGCCCACGCCATCACGATCAGGTTGTTTCCCGTGAACAGCTCGGCGCCTCCGACGATGACCAGCGCAAGCCCGAGCGAGAACACCAGACCGCCGACTACGCGGGCGACCGCGAAGCTCAGCTCCGCGTCGCTGACGACGATGGTGTAATAGAGCGCGCCGAACCCGATGCTGCCGCCCGCCACGATCGCCAGCATGAATGACGCGAGAAGCGGCAGTCTCGTCTTCTTGACCCCGACTTTCTCGACGGCTTCCTTGATCTCGGCGGGACTGTAGGCATTCAAATTGAAGACGGGCGGCTGCGGTGCGGGCGCTCGGTCATCCATTCATCATCTCCCTCGTACCCGCGTCGGCTATCGACGACGGCCGTCGCGGGACGGTAGAAAGTCGCGGCGACGTGCTAGCCGGCGCTTCCGACCGCCAGGAGGCCGACGATCTGCGCGGCAATGACCTTCACCAGCGTCATCGACGGAAAGATCATGGCGTAGCCGATGTCGGGGCGCTCGGTCGGCGCCATCTTTGTCGAGTAGACGAGAATGGCCGGATTTCCGGTAGCGCCGGACGCGACGCCGACGAGGTCGTCGTAGGGGATCTTCATGAGGTAGTGGCCGACGAGCAAAACGATGGCCACGGTCGTCAACAGGACCGCCGCGCCGATGAACAGCATCGTCAGTCCGGACTCGGCGACGGTGCGGACGAAGGGCTGGCCGGCGTTGACGCCGACGGTGGCAAGAAATATCGCGAGACCGAAATTGCGCAGCACGATGTTGGCCGGTAACGGCATGGTCCAGAGCATCGGACCGGTGCGGCGCAGCTTGCCGAGGATGAGGGCCACGATCAGCGGTCCGCCGCCGATGCCGAGCGTCACGATGCCTATGCCGGGAATTGGAATCGGGATGAGGCCAAGAAGTACGCCCATCACCATGCCGAGGCCGAGCGAGACATAGCTGAATTCCGCGGCGGCTTTTACCGTATCGCCGAAGTGACGGCGGATCTCTTCCTTCCGCTCCGGCGGCGCCAGCACGCCGACGCGGTCGCCAAATTCCAGCATCAGGTCGGGAGCAGGGACGAGGTCGGCGTCATAGCGACGAACGTGCAACAGATGTGAGCCGGCGGGTATTGGAAGGTCGGCCAACGGGATCCCCACCGCGCTGGCCTTGCCGACGAAGACCCTGATGTAATCCAGGTCTGCACGGTCGCTGGCCAGCCGGCCCGGCGAGAGTTCTCCGAGCTTGGCCGCGGCGATTGCAACCGCCTCGCTGTCGTCGGCGACCACCAGGACGGCGTCGCCTTTGGCCAGGATCGTATCGTCGGTCGGGACGATGTTGTGTCCGCCCTTGCGAACCATCGTCACCTGCAGGCCGCGCGGCGCCTTTGCCAGGAGATCGCCGAGGCGGTGACCGGCGAAGCGTTCGCCGACCGAAATCTCGCCCATGTGGAAGCGCGGCGACTTCGCGGGGAATTTCGGCTTGACGATCCGGGTCATGAAATAGATGCACAGGATCGGGCCGATGACTCCGAACGGGTAGGCGATGGAATAGCCGATCGAAGGATCCTTGTTCTTCATCACGTCGAGCGCGGCCTGCAGCGTCGCAGTACTCGTCATCGATCCCGCGTAGAGACCCAGCGTATGCCCGATCTTGATGCCGAAGATGTGGCCCAGACCCAGCGCAACGGCGAGGCCCGCCAGGCATGCGACCAGCGCCAGCAGGTTATATTTCTGGCCGGCGCCGACCATGCCCTCGAAGAACTGACGTCCGTAGAGGATGCCGATCCCGTAGAGGAACATGATCAGGCCGGTCAGTCCGATCGGTCCGATGATCTGGGCTTTCGGAGCGAACGCGCCGAGGGCGAGGCCGACGAAAAGGACGGCGCCGACGCCGAGCGAGAAGCCGAAGATGTTGATCTGGCCGACGAGATAGCCCACGCCGATCGCGAGGAAGGCCGTCAGGATCGGCTGGCTTCCGATGATCTCGCGCGCGAAATCCAGCATGTCTTGTCCCCCAATTGCACGGCAGTCAGCGCGCGCGGCAGCCCGCGGCCTGGAATTGTCCGATGACCCGATTGATCAGTTCCCGGCTCGGCGGCTGCGTGTCGGCGTGCTTGTAGTCGAGGCCGATCGCCTTCCACTTGAACAGGCCCATCTGGTGGAACGGCTGCACCTCGACCCACTCCACGTTCTTCATCGGCGCGACCAAGCGGGCGATGCCATCGACATTCGCGGGATCGTCGGTAGCACCGGGAACAAGCGTGAAGCGGATCCAGACCGGCTTCGATATCGAGGCGAGGCGTTCGGCGAACCGAAGGGTCGGGGCCAGGTCGCGGCCGGTGACGCGGCGATAGGTGTCGGGATCGGAGCTCTTGATGTCGAGCAGGACGTGGTCGATGACCGACAGATAGCGATCGTCGGCGCGATCGCCCATGAATCCTGATGTCTCGATCGCCGTGTGGAGCCCCATTTCCTTGGCGCCTGCAAAAATTCTTCGGGTGAAGGCGAGCTGCACCATGGGCTCGCCGCCCGATATCGTCAGGCCGCCGCCGAGGCTGCGGATGGTGGGCGCGAAGTCGCCAATGCGGCGCAGTACGTGATCGAGCGACACGTAGGTGCCGTCCTTGAGATGCCAGGTGTCGGGGTTGTGGCAGTAGGTACAGCGCAGCAGGCACCCCGACACGAACAGGACGAGGCGAAGGCCCGGCCCGTCGTAGCGCGACGAGGTTTCGTAGGAGTGGCAATAGCCGAACGAGCCTTCTTCGTCCTTGACGTGGTCTTCGTCAGGGGCGTCGGGCGAAATGCCGACCCGGAGATCGTAGCGACTTCCGGGTTCCAGCGGCTTGACGGTCGACATGGCGACACCAGCTAGATTTGGCCGTGGAAGGTGCGGCTGATCACGTCCCTCTGTTGCTCCGGCGTCAGGCGAACGAAGTTCACGGCATAGCCCGATACGCGGATCGTGAGTTGCGGATACTTGTCCGGATTCTTCATCGCGTCCTCGAGCGTGCTCTTGTCGATCACGTTCAGGTTCATGTGAAAGCCGCCGCGCTCGAAATAGGCGTCGAACGCCTTGACGGCCTCGTCGACGAGCTGGGTCTCGGACAGATGCGCCTTCTGGGGCGCAATGGAGACGGTGTAGCTGATGCCGTCCTGCGCATCCCTGTAGGGAAGCTTTGCGACCGACAGGCAGGAGGCAAGCCAGCCATGGCTGTCGCGGCCGTGCATCGGGTTGGCGCCGGGCCCGAACGGCTCGCCCTTGCGGCGGCCGTCGGGAGTGTTGCCCGTGGCCTTGCCGTAGACGACGTTCGAGGTGATGGTGAGGACGCTCTGCGTATGCGTCGCGTTGCGATAGGTCGGATGCTTGCGGATCTTCTCCATGAAGCTGGTGACGATGCCAGATGCGATCTGGTCGACGCGGTCGTCGTTGTTGCCGAACTGCGGCGTGGCCTTGTTGCCCTCGTTCTGATAGTCGACGATCAATCCCGTCGCGTCGCGCGTGACACGCATCTTGCCGTACTTGATCGCGCTCAGGCTGTCGGCGACCACTGACAGGCCGGCGATGCCGAAGGCCATCGTCCGCAGAATGTCGCGATCGTGCAGCGCCATTTCCAGGCGTTCGTAGAAGTACTTGTCATGCATGTAGTGAATGCAGTTCATGGCGTGGACGTATGTCCTTGCCAGCCACTCCATGGTGGCGTCGAACTTGGCCATGACGTCGTCGTAGTCGAGGAAATCGCCCGACACCGGCAAGGAGGGGGGCGCGACCTGGTCGCCCGTCACCTCGTCGCGGCCGCCGTTGATCGCATAGAGCAGCGCCTTGGCGAGGTTGACGCGCGCGCCGAAGAACTGCATCTGCTTGCCGAGTCGCATCGCCGAGACGCAGCAGGCAATGCCATAATCATCACCCCAGAACGGCCGCATCAAATCATCGTTCTCGTATTGCAGGGAGGATGTGTCCTTGCTGACCTTGACGCAGTAGCGTTTGAAGGCGGCCGGCATGTGGGCCGACCAGAGAATCGTAATGTTCGGCTCGGGGGCGGGGCCGAGATTGTAGAGCGTGTGCAGCATCCGATAGCTGCTCTTGGTCACCAGCGCGCGGCCGTCGAGATCCATGCCGCCGACGCATTCGGTCGCCCAGTAGGGATCGCCGCTGAACAGCGCATCGTAGTCGGGGGTGCGGAGGAAGCGGACAATGCGCAACTTCTGCACCAGCTGGTCCCAGAGCTCCTGTGCGCGGGCCTCGTCGAGAATGCCGGCCTTGAGGTCACGCTCGATGTAGATGTCGAGGAAGGTGGAGATGCGCCCGATCGACATCGCGGCGCCGTTGGCTTCCTTGATGGCGCCTAGATAGGCGAAATAGGTCCATTGGAACGCTTCCTGTGCATTTGCCGCCGGCTTCGATATGTCATGACCATAGAGCTTTGCCATCGCGGCGAGGTCTGCGAGCGCGCGGATCTGCTCTGACAGTTCCTCGCGCTGCCGGATGATCTCGTCACTCGGCCACATGTCGTCGATCTGCGCGCGTTCCTCGTGCTTGGCCTCCAGCAGCCGGTCCACGCCGTAAAGCGCCACGCGGCGATAGTCGCCGATGATGCGGCCGCGGCCGTAGGCATCCGGGAGCCCGGTGATGATGCCGGACCGCCGGCAGTTCATGATCTCGGGCGTATACGCATCGAACACGCCGTCATTGTGCGACTTTCGGTATTTCGTGAAGGCCTCGTGCACCAGCGGATCGGGTTCGAAGCCCGCCGCCTTGATGCCGGCCTCGACCATCCGCAGTCCGCCATAGGGAAAGATCGCCCGCTTGAACGGCTGGTCGGTCTGAAGGCCGACGACGACTTCGTTGTCGCGATCGATATAGCCGGCCTTGTGCGCGAGCAATGTCGACGGCGTTTTCGTATCTACAGCCAGCACGCCCTTCTTTCGCTCGTCGGCGAAGTACGGCTGCAGCTTTGCCCAGACGGCCATTGTGCGCTGCGATGGCCCGGCGAGAAAGTCCTCATTCCCGGTGTAGGCCCTGGCGTTGCGGACGATGAAATCGCGAACGTTGATGGACGTGCTCCAATCGCCGGGCCGAAAACCGTTCCAGCAATCGCCCGAACCTGCTTCCTGCCTCAGCGCTGCGCTTCCCTTCATGATGCGTCTCCGAGCGGTGGTATCAGGGGTGTGGCGCGCCGGTTCGCCACGGATCGCTCCGGAGTCGCGGCGCATGAGCACGAGCTACCATCGTGACGCCAGCCCCCCGACCATTGATGTAGATCAACGAAGTTCGAACATGTCGGGCTGCCTGCTGAAGCTCGTCGATGGGTCGTTCGACGAAGCTGGTGACAAGCAAGGCGCATCGGCACCATCGTCGTCTTCGCCGGATTAATTTGACAATCATCGGGCGCGGCGCATTGATACGCGCATCCTCCGGCAGCGGGTGGGTACCCGTCAGAACTGGGGGGCATCGCAGGGAGGTATCAATGAATCTTCGCTTGAAGACGGCGGCGGCGTTTCTGTCGCTGGCCGCATTGCCGGCTGCTGCACAGCAGCAACCCCCGTCACCCGCACCGAGCGCGCTCGAGACGCTCGGCGCCATGCGTCCAACCGGCAGTACCGCCGAGTGGCCCGAGATCCCGCAGACCGGCGCGAAAGCCGACAAGGTCAGGGAGAACCTGAAGAAGATCAAACTGCCGGATGGTTTCCAGATCTCGCTCTACGCGCTGGTGCCGGATGCACGCCACATTTCGGTGGGACCGCAGGGCGTCGCAACCTTCGTGGGCACACGCAAATCCAAGGTCTGGGTGGTGACCGACCGCGCGCGCGGCGGCGTCGGCGACGAGGTGAAGGAGTTTGCGCCGACGTTACCGAAGAAGATTCCCAACGGGCCGTGCTTCTCGAAGGACGGCTTCCTCTACATCGCAGAGCAAAATCGCGTGCTGGAATATCCGGCGGCGGAGTTCTTCTACGAGAGCCCGGACGTCGTCGCCAGCGTCGTCGTTGCCGAAGGCCAGCTGATTCCAAAAGCGGAAGAGAGCTACAACCACACCGCCCGCGTCTGCCGCGTCGGACCGGACAACAAGCTCTATATCCAGCTCGGCCAGCCCTACAACGTGCCGACCAAGGAGAAGAACGATCTGTACCGCAAGCTCGGCATCGGCGGGATCATCCGCATGGACCGCGACGGCAAGAACCGCGAGGTCTACGCGACTGGCTTGCGCAATCCGGTCGGCATGGACTTCAATCCGAAGGACAGGTCGCTCTGGACCAACGACAACCAGGTTGACGGCATGGGCGACGATCAGCCGCCCGGCGAACTGAACCGCATCGCCAGCGCGGGGCTCGACTTCGGCTTCCCGTGGTACGGCGGCGGCAAGGTCCGCACCAACGAGTACAAGAACGATACGCCACCCGCCAACGCGGTTTTCCCGCAGGTGGAGCAGGCCGCCCATGCCGCCGATCTCGGCCTGGTCTTCTATACCGGCACGATGTTCCCGGCGAAGTACCGCGGCGCCATCTTTTCGACGCAGCATGGCTCGTGGAATCGGACCGTGCCTGTCGGCGCGCGGCTGATGGTCACGTTCCTCAAGGATGACGGCAACGTGGCGGGCAAATCCGAACCGTTTGCCGAGGGGTGGAACGATAACGGCTATTACCTGGGGCGCCCCGTGGATGTCGCGCAGCTCCCCGATGGATCGCTGCTGGTGTCCGACGATCTCGTCGGCGCGCTGTATCGCATCTCCTACGAGGGCAAGTAGGCTCTCGAGTAGGCTCTCGAGTAGGCGCTGATGAGCGGGATGGCTCGCGAGGGCCATCCCGTTCCATCGCGATCCGGGCACGCAAAGGTCGAGGATGAAGTCCACGCTTTCACGGACGGTAACGCTGATCGTGAGATTGCTCGCGCCGGCGGCTCTTTTGCTGGCAGGCAGCGGCGGCGCGAGCCATGCCGGCGACGTCAAGGCCGGCCGTACCAAGGCGATGATGTGCCAGGCCTGTCACGGCCTCGACGGCCTCGCCAAAACGCCCGACGCGCCGAACATCGCCGGCCAGACCGAGCCCTATCTCATCGTCCAGATGCAGGCGTTCAAAACCGGCGTGCGAAAGAACGACGCGATGTCGGTCGTGATGCCGCCATTGTCCGACGCAGACATCGAGGATCTGGCGGCCTATTATTCGGCAATCGAGATCAAGATCGTAAAGGTGCCGGGCGAGTAGGCGGAGGATACAACGGCGAGCGCTGCGTCCGAAAAAGCCGGCTATCGCGTTAATTCGGGAAAAAGTCCCGCCGAATTCGAGATTGATTCCCTTTGACGGCGGGCGTCGCATCAATACGATTGCGTTCGCTACTTTCCGCTTTGCGCAGGAAAGTGTCTGTAACCGCACTTGACCCCGCTCTCCCTGAGAGCGGGGTCTTTTCTGTGCCGTTCGACTTCGCGCTTTCGGTGAGCGCCAAATCCGCCATCGCTGCTGAATTCCAGCTCTGCGCCGCGGACGGACATCGACCACGACGTGATCGATGCCCGTCGATTACGGTCCCGGATGTCACACCTTCTTCACCGGCGGGATCTTCCAGGTGCCGTTGATGATCGATGGCGGCTTTTCGCTTGGCCAGTAAAGCCGCATCATCAGAACGAAGTCACCTGCGGGTGCCGGGAGCCAGTTGGACTCCCGGTCTTTGCCGGGTGACTCGTTCTGGATGTAGATATCCGTCGAACCGTCCGGATTGGATTTCAGGTTTTGCCGTGCGCTGATCGAATAGCGGTTGAGCGGGTTGTTCACGAAGAAGTAGTTCGCGTCGTACATGGTCAGCGACCAAAATCCGAGGGCCGGGGGCAACTGGCCTTTGGCGAACCGAAGGACGTATTTGTTTGCGCCGCTGTACTTCCGTCCTTCTGCATCCTTCAGCGAAGTCGGATAGACTGCGTCCTGGGGCCGGTTGGCACCGAGGCCGATCGCCGTCACCAGCGCCCGCATCAGATAGTCGGTACCGTAGACGCCGGTCTTGGTCGTGAAGCCCCAGCCTTTCTCGTCCTTCATGTCCTTGTTCACCTTGAACTGGAGCATGATCCGGTCGAAGGCGACTTCAGGCAGGCGCTTGCGGAAATCGGCGTGCAGCTTGCCTGGATCGAATTCCTGGCCGGGGACGATGCCGATTTTGGCGAACTTGGCCAGCTGTGGCGCGTCCGCAGGCGTGGGTGGATTATCTTTCATCAGCTTGCAGAGCAGCGTAAAATACGCCACCGCATCCATCCGGTTGACCTGCTCGCGGACCGCCGTCTTCATGTCGATGGACGGATCGACCTTATGCTCCGGCGGAGTGTAGGGCTTGCCGTAGGAGCTCAGCGGCACGAGCTTGAACTCGTCCTGCAGTTTGTGGACCTCGGCGTAGTCCTCCGGCGTGCCGGTGCAGTAGATGCGGCCGAGCAGCCAGACCATGCTGGTCGGCGATTTGTATTCCTTGACGCCGGCGGGCAGGGAGCCCTTCCACCCGGGTCCGGTGATCGCATAGGTCTGTGCACCGGTGCCGGTCGTGCGCTTACCCGGCACCTGGAACACCGTGGTCCAGCCGTCGAGCATCGGCAGCAGGGCGTAGCGGCCCTTCATGTCGGGGATGCTGAGCACCCACGGCTCCTTGCCAACATCGAAGAATCCGGTCGTGTAGAGCGTGTCCGCGTTGGGTGCGGTGACGTCGCGATAGGACGCATCCGGATACGACCTCACCTTGACGATCTGGCCCATCGGGCCGCGGGTCGCTTCCGGCTTGGCGACGTTGGTGAATACGCGGCGGGTCATCTCCATCGTCACGAGCGGGTAGCCGTAGATGTAGGCGTCGGTGGCGAGCCAGAAATCCTCGAGCCCTTGTCCGATTCCGAGAAAGGATCCGAGCTCTGCCCGGCTTGCAGTGATCCCGGACGTTGTGGCCAAGAGGCTGATGCCGCCCAGAGTCAAGGCGCGGCGACTGATAGTCATGACGATTCTCCTGTGCAGTGCGTTGATGTCGTTGCCGACAAGTTCATGTGATCGCGCAGGCGAAGCCGTCGTCTGCGACCAATCGGAATTGGATCGCGATGTATTCCTCGCGTGAACAATCGGGGCCGTGTTGCCTGTCCCGAACGGTTTGTCTCAATAGCAGGGAGGGTAGGGATAATATCCGCAGAGCGGGCGGGCGTAGGGGTATGCGTAGGGCGCTGCGTATGCGGCCGCTCCAAGCGCGACTGCTCCCGCCGCGCCCGCATACATCGCGCCGCGAAATGCGCTGCGACGCGCAACACCGGCGAACGACATCGGTGTGAACGGCCGGCCGATGATATCGATGAAGAGTGCCGCCCCTCCATCGCCGCCCGCGAGATCGCCTTCCAGCGTCTGCACATTGAATGTCAGCTTGTCGCCTTCAAGCTTCGGACTTTTCAGCACCACAACGGCGTCCTTTACCGATCCGTCCTTGCTGAACACGGACACTGTCGCATTCGGCGGATTCTTCGTAAAGCTGTCGTCACCCGCTCCCCAGTCCGCAATGACGTCCGCGGTCAACTGATGGCCCGCGGACCTGACCGGACGGTCCGCAAATATGATGGCATGGGGCATCACGCCGGTCAGGGTTAGCGTGTCTCCCTGCAACGTCGCGCCACGTGAATTCAGCACGAATAACGAAGGTACGATTTCGGGCTTTGCAGCGCTGGTCGGAGTGCCGATCGTCTTCATCGAGTGATGTGGAGGAGGGGTCTGGGCACTGGCTAATCCCATGCAGCCCAGCGTGGCCGCGACAACTGCGAGCAACGAAACATACGGAATGAATTTGGTACCCATACAAAAGGCTCCCATAGGATGATTCTTCTTGAAAAAGCAAATCGTGAGGTCTCGCTGCATTATGAAAAGGGTTCGCAGCATTCACTATGCAAAAACGGACACGCAGCGAATTTTGAGCGAAGTCTCGCAAGGGAAAATTGCGGACCTTCTTCCTCAGGGTGTTCATTGGAATTTGTCTAAGCGGTATGATCTGCGGCGCGATGATGGTGCGCTGCGCAAACCGTCATTCAGCGGGTCTGATCGCTGCGACTGACAAGACTTGCTGAATCCTGCGGCATCCGCCGCTCGATCTGCACCCGCGATCTCGCCACGGTGTCCGATGGACGTTCGCCAAACAGGACTTTGTATTCCGAGGCAAACCGGCCAAATTCGGTGACGCCGTGCTCGCTCATGATGTCGGTGATCTTGCTGGAAGACCTGAGCTTTCCACGAAGCGCTCGACGGACGATGTTCAGCTGGCGCATCTTCAGATAGCTCGCCGGCCCCATGCCCAGTTGTTGCCGGAACATCCGCAGGAGCGTGCGGCTCGTGACATCGGCTGCCAGGGCCAGGTCTTCGACCGTCGTGCCGCCCCATTGCTGGCCACGGACATACTCCAGCGCTTTCGTCATGGCGATGCTGGTCGATCGCGATTTTTTGGTCGGGAGGCTGACTTCCCTATACGAGCCGACAATCGCAGCGCTCAATGCCGTCAAAAGTCGCGACAAGAGGTCTTTGCCGGTTCTTTCCATTGCCGACATTTCTGTGTTGCGTACGAGCGCGGCGGTAGTTGCAGCGCACGCGGTGAAACAGTCGAGCAATGGCTTCGGAGGCGAAATTACTCGCTTCTCTTCGCCAATCCTCGCCAGATCGCTCCGGCCTATCGTGGCAGCGTGTGCCTCGAACAGTCCAACCGGCATCGTAACTGATATCCAGCGATGGGAGCCGGTGGTGGCGAGCGTAAAATCGCTGCTGGGCGGAAGCACGGCGAAGTCTTCGGACTGGGTAATATGGCCGTCAAAAATCAGGTGATCCGAAATTTGCCTGTCCTGAAGGATGAAGGTGAGGGCATCGGGCCGGGAAAGACCGTGCAGAATCTTGGAGCCGCCTTCCGTGCCAAACTGCAGCACGATCGAATCCAGCGCACAATGCCAGACCGACCACGGAGTCTGACTGCGTCCAGTCAGCAGGAAATTCACCGTCGCTTCCATGACCATGTCGGAAAAGTCGTCGAAGCTAAGGGTGTGTAACGGTATCTCGTCCGTATCCCCCATACTAACAGCCCCCTGACGGCATGGTTTTTGTCAGGCTACGTAGAAACGAGCCGAGTGACAACGCCGACAGGGACGGGTTTTGCGAAAGATGAGATGAGATAACCAGATACCGTTGAAGGCAGAAAGTCGCGTGGCCTTCGCAGTCCGGTCAACCGCCTGGCTTGGGCAGTATTCCTTGCGACGGCGACAGCATTGCTGCCGCCGTCATTCACAGTGACGCTTGAGCGCCCCGCCTCAGTTCTTCAGCACGATACGCCCGACGACCTTTCCGGCGCGCAACTCGTCGATCCATTTTTGCACGTCGGCCATCGGCTCTTCCTTCATCGGCGTCGGCTTGATCTTGCCGGCGCGGGCCAGTGCCATCAGTTCCTTTGCCTCGGCGAGCGTGCCGACCATGAAGCCCTCGATGGTCATGCGCTTGTAGACCCACTGCACCATCGGCAGGCTGAAATTGCCGCCCATCAGGCCGGAGACCACGATCTTGCCGCCGCGCGCCAGCACCGACACGGCAAAGGCCATGGATTTCTCGTTGCCGGCGAAATCGACGATCTCGTCAAAGCCGCCTTCGGTCTCCTTGAGGATGCGCCTGACGATTTCAGGCTCGGCCGGATCGTAGGCGACAGCCGCGCCGTTCTTCAGCGCGGTCTCGCGCGCGGCGGGGCTGAGGTCGGCGACCGTGATCTTCTGCGTGAACATCGCCTGCGCGAACGCAAGCCCCATCATGCCGACGCCGCCAAGGCCGATCAGCAGCAGGTTACGCTGCCGCGGACGGTCCACCAGCCGCTTCAGCGCGCCATAGGCTGTCACGCCCGAGCACATCAACGTCGCTGCCTGGTTGACGGGGAGGGGATCGTAATCCAGCAGGTACTTCGCGTCCGGCACCAGCACATGGGTGGCAAAGCCGCCGTCGATCGAGACGCCGAGGAAGCGCTGCTTGACGCAGAGGTTTTCGTCGCCATTGGCGCAGTCGCGGCACTGGCCGCAGCCGATCCAGGGAAATACCGCCTGCTTCTTCCCGATCAACTCCTTCGGCGCATCGGGACCGACCTCGTCGACGACGCCTGCGATCTCGTGTCCGAGCGTGAACGGCAGCGTCATGCCGCGCGTGGTGTCGAGCTTCTTGCCGCCGCCGAGATCGGCATAGCCGTCCTGGATGTGCAGGTCGGAGTGGCACAGCCCGCAGCGTTCGATGCGGACCAGGACCTCACGGCCTTGCGGCTTCGGCGTGTCGATGATGGTTTCGCACAACGGCGCATCGAACTTGACGAGGGATTGGCGGACCATTCGCGCCATGGCGTCTACTCCTTAAACAGCGTTTGATTTTGTGTTCCGTATATCGGTCAATTCACGGGCCATGGCAACAAAGCCGGATACCGGAACGGTTTCAGCCCGGCGGGTCGCGTCGACATCGGCGGCGGCGGCGAGCCGAGCCGGATCGACCGACAGCGATTTGAGGCTCTGCCGCAGCATTTTGCGGCGCTGGCCGAAGGCGGCGGCCGCCACCTGCTCGAGGGCGCGGCGGTCGCAAGGCTCGGGGGCATCGCGCGGAACCAGCCGTACCACGGAGGAAGTGACCTTGGGCTGCGGCACGAAGGCGGCCGGCGAAATGTCGAACAGGATTTTGGTCTCTGCCCGCCAGTTGGCGAGCACCGCGAGCCGGCCATAGGCCTCTTCGTTCTCCTTCGCGACGATGCGCTCGGCGACCTCGCGCTGAAACATCAGGACCATCATGTCGTACCAGGGCGGCCACGGTTCGATCGAGAGCCAGTCCACCAATAATTGCGTGGCTATGTTGTAGGGCAGGTTGGCGACGATTTTTGCCCGTTCGCCGCCGAGCATCGGGCGCGGATCGAAGCGCTGGGCGTCGGCGTGCACGACCTCCAGCCGGCCGGGATAACGCTTCGCGATGTAGTCGAGCGGGGCCAGCGCGCGCTCGTCGCGTTCGACCGCGATGACGCGCTTCGCGCCCAGCGCCAGCAGTGCGCGCGTGAGCCCTCCGGGGCCGGGGCCGACCTCGATCACGGTCGTGCCTTCCAGCGAGCCCGCGGCGCGCGCAATGCGCGCGGTGAGGTTGAGGTCGAGCAGGAAATTCTGGCCGAGAGATTTCCGTGCCGACAATGCGTGTTCGCGAATGACGTCGCGCAGCGGCGGCAGGTCGTCGATCGCGCTCATGAAGGCCTGGTCGCCGCCATGCGCGCGGCGAGCCGCAACGCCGCGACGAGGCTCGACGGATTAGCCTTGCCGGTGCCGGCAATGTCGAAGGCCGTGCCGTGATCCGGCGAGGTGCGGATGAACGGCAATCCCAGCGTGACGTTGACGGCGTCCTCGAACGCGATCGTCTTGATCGGGATCAGCGCCTGGTCGTGATACATGCAGATGGCGCAGTCATAGGTCTTGCGCGCCGCGGCGTGGAACATGGTGTCCGCCGGCAATGGTCCCCTTGCATCGATGCCTTGCGCGCGCAGCGCTTCGACCGCGGGCGCCACGATTTCGATTTCTTCGCGGCCGAGCGAGCCGTCTTCGCCGGCGTGCGGGTTGAGACCCGATATGGCAAGACGAGGACGGGCAAGGCCGAAACGGGCCGCCAGATCCGCAACGGCAATCCGGGCCGTGGACACGATCAGGTCGGTCGAGAGTTCGGCGAGCGCCTCGCGCAGCGAAAGGTGGATGGTCACGGGAACGACGGCAAGCTCCGGCGACCACAGCATCATCACCGGCTGGGGTGGCCGGCCGCCATTGGCCGCCAACTCGGCGAGAAACTCGGTGTGGCCGGGATGACGGAAACCGGCGCGGTAGAGCACGCTCTTGGCGATCGGATTGGTGACGACGGCACCGGCTCGGCCGGCCCTGACATGGTCGACGGCATGGCGGATCGAGGCGAGGGCGGCGCTGGCGCTGGTTTCGTCAGGCTGTGCGGGATGGGCGGTAGCGATTTCGCCGGTTGCGACCACGGGTAACGCTTTCGCAAATGCCGCGCTCGCATCTTCCGGTGCGGCGTCGGCGAGTTCGACGCTCAATCCCAGGAGTCTTGCACGCTCGCTGAAGAATGCGCGATCGCCGAGCAGATAGAACGGCGGGAGATCAAGCTCCCTGCGCCGCAGCCACGCTGCGATGGCGATGTCGGGGCCTATGCCCGCAGGCTCGCCGGAGGTCAGCGCGAGGGGCGTTGCCATCGATCAGCGACATTCGATCATGGCGGCTTTTCGGATGTCGGCCAGGTAGGCCTTGGACTTCGCCTCGTACTTCTGCACGTACATCTTTTCCCGGATTTCGCGCTTCTTCGGCGTATCGACCTTGGTCGGCTTTCTCTCGCAGAGAGCAACCATCTCCACGCCCTGCTTGGTGACCTCGGGCGGGGTCAGGCGACCGATCGGCGTCTTGTCCAGTAGTTCGCGAAGCGGGGCCGGGATATCGGCCGAAGTCTTGACGACGGGTTCGCGGATCGCGGCATTCGCCATCGACTTGAAGTAGGTGCTGGCCTGTTCGCAGGTCTGTACGCGTTCGCGCAAGGCTTCGGCTTCCTTGCGGCGGGCTTCGACCGAAGTGGGCGCCGAGCCGCGCGGCACGATCAGCACGACCGGCCGCATCTTGTATTCGAACGCTTCCGCCTGGCCTGTGTCGCCGCTTTCAAGTGCGGCAGCGGCGACGTCTTTCTCGCCGACCTGGAGGCTTTCCTTGTAGCGGCCGCGCACCAGGCTGGTCCAGACCATGTCCGCTCGCAGGCGGGCCTTCATGGTTTCCGGGCGGACACCCTGGCTCTCCAGCGATTTGGTCAGTTGGTCGGCCGAGAGTCGCATACGTGAGGCCATGCTCGTATAGGCCTGATCGATGTCGCTCCCCGATGGATCGACGCCGAATTTCTTGGCTTCCTTGATCTTCAGTTTTTCGCTGGTCAGTTCTTCGATAGCCTCCTGCCGCGGCATCTGCTTGCGGGTGGTCAGGAAATTGAGCTTGGTGCGCTGCTCGATGTCCAGGTTGGTGATGGGTTCGCCGTTGACCATGCAGGCCACGGATTGCGCCTGCAGCGGCAATACGCCGGCGACCAGCAGCGACAGCGCCGCGGAACCGGCGATCAGGAACCTGATGCTGGCGGTCAGAAAACTGACACTGGCGGTCGGAAAGCCGACGCCGCGATGACAGGGGAGGCGCTTGATGATCGTCATGGTCATGTGGGCCGTATCAACCAATTCGAACCGCAATGCTGTGGGTGACCTTCGGCAAGGTCCGGCCTCGTATTACTGGAGGCCGGCGCTGGATGACGACGTCGACGAATTCGCGATGGTCCGCAGGCCGATCTGCAGCATGAATCCGTGACTGAGAACCGGCGGCGTCGCTCCGGCCGAATAGGTGTAGGACGTGACGTAGTTGGCGGCTAGCACGAAACAGTCGTCCACGTAGCCGGCACCAACAATGTATTGGTTCAACTTGTTGGCTTCAAGGTCCCAGCGCGCCGCTCCCGACACCACCCAGTTCGACGCCACCTTGACCGATGCGCTGCCGAGCAGGCCTTCCCGCCGGGTCAGGTATCCGAGTTGCGGCTGTGCGGCATAGTTGCCGTACAGCATGCTCACCGACCAGCGGTCGAACGCCGCCCGTCCCTCGGCCTCGAAGCGGTTGATGTTCAGCGTCGCCTCGTCCATGCGCGAGCGCACGCTGAACGTATAGGTCCGGTTCGGCGAATAATTGACGCGGGCGACATAATCGGAGCGCGTGTTCTGCAAGCCGGAATCGAGACCGGTGTTGGTCGGATCCTGCACCGCGAACGAATTCAGCCCGTAGAGCTGGTAGGATTGTCCGAACAGCACGTTGACGCTGCCGCCACGGTCAAACTGCGTGGTCGCCTGCA
>JAESGW010000208.1_pt1 | contig 102675 bp, 95 predicted proteins | sample 9269791 | NCBI WGS metagenome assembly JAESGW01 (sample SAMN16773120, study PRJNA677053) | algae metagenome | isolation source: Aphanocapsa lilacina HA4352-LM1 and co-occurring heterotrophs from near cave... | place: USA: Maniniholo cave, near Haena, Kauai, HI | collected 2009-07-28 | reverse complement strand
AGCAAACTGGTGTTCGAAGGAGTGATCAGATGAGTTAGCGGCAACGGCCGGTTCAAACCCATCGCATCCGCGCTCAATACCGCCGGCGCCAATCATCCCCTCTAAAAGCCAATTCCCTCACACGCTCCTTCGCAGGGACGACTCAGAATGTGCGACTGTCCGCTTACCAAGCCCTCACCCCCGCGCCTCCGTCCGCCTGCGCGAAAAGAACGTCCGCGCAAACGCCACGAACGCGCGCAGCACGGCCGACTGGTCGTCCTTGCGGGTGACCATGTAGACATCGGCTGCTGGCGCGGACGAGCCGAGCGAGGAGAACTTGATCTCGCCCGTCGTAAAGCGCGCAATCGAGGACGGCACCAGTGCGACGCCGAAACCCGCCGCCAGGAGGCCGGTGATCGACTGCGCGTCGACCACCTCATGCGCGACGCGCGGCAGAAAGCCCGCGGCCACGCAGCAGTCGCGGATCGAGGCTGCGAACTCCGAGCTCTCGGGCGCGAGCGCGACATACTCCTCGTCGCGCAGGTCCTTCAGCAGCATCCGCTTGCGGCCCGCAAGCCGATGGATGCTCGACATCGCCACCACCACGTCCTCACGCCAGGCGAGTTCGCTGGCGAAATCGTCGGCGTCCGGCCGCAGGCGGATGAAGCTGATGTCGGTGTTCTTCTCGACCAGCGCGCGCATCTGCAGTTTCGGCGACTGCTCGAACAAGGTCGTCGTGACATCGGGAAACTCGTGACGGTACGCCGCCAGCAGGTCGGCGAGCCCTCCCCGCACGATCGAGCCGGTGGCGCCGATCAGGATGCGCCCCCTCTCACCCTTGCCGATCGAGACGGTCTCACGCGCCGCCGCCTCCACCTGCTCGAGGATCGACCTTGCGCGCGCATGCAGCGCTTCGCCCGCGGCGGTCAGTTCGACCCGCCGGCTGGTGCGCAACAAGAGCTGCGTCTTCAGGATCGCTTCAAGGTCCTGAATCTGCTGGCTCAAGGGCGGCTGCGAGATCCGCAGCCGCTGCGCGGCACGGGTAAAACTCAGTTCGTCGGCGACCGTCACGAAGTACCGCAGATGCCGCAGCTCAAGGTTCATCTATATCCCGTGCATATCGATTAATACGAACAATATATTGGACGGATGAATGTCGCCTTGCAACATTAGCGCTGCCGGGACTGGCCCGAAACATGCAGCGCGACGTCGACATCGACGCGCCCGGCTGCCGGGCTTCACACAGGGGATTTTGCACCATGCTTGCACGGGGCCGGCTTTCATCTGCGCTTATGGGTTTCATTGTTGCGGCCGCCGTCGCCGCGCTCGCGCCGGCATCAGCCCGGGCGGACGCGCTCGCCGACATCATGAAGAGCAAGGTCATCAAGGTGGCCGTACCGCAGGATTTCGCGCCGTTCGGCTCGGCCGGATCGGACCTCAAGCCCCAGGGCTATGACATCGACATGGCCAACCTGATCGCCAAAGAACTCGGCGTGAAGGCTGAAATCATCGCCGTCACCAGCGCCAACCGCATCCCCTACCTGCAGACCAAGAAGGCCGACCTGGTCATCTCCAGCCTTGGCAAGAACCCCGAGCGCGAGAAGGTGATCGACTTCACCATCGCCTATGCGCCGTTCTTCTCCGGCGTCTACGGCACCAAGGCCATCGCCGTTGCCAAGTACGAGGATCTGGCCGGCAAGACTGTCGGCGCCACCCGCGGTGCCATCGAGGAGCAGGAGCTGTCGAAGGCCGTGCCGGCCTCGACCGTGGTCAAGCGCTACGAGGACAACAACGCGACCATCGCGGCCTTCATCTCCGGCCAGGTCGACCTGATCGCCACCGGCAACACGGTCGCCGCCGCCATCGCCGAGAAGAGCGCGGCACGCCCGCCGGTGCTGAAGTTCGTGGTCAAGGACTCGCCCTGCTACATCGGCCTCAACAAGGAAGAGCCGGCGCTGCTCGCCAAGGTCAACGAGATCATCGCCAAGGCGAAGAGCTCCGGAGAACTGGAGAAGCTGTCGCAGAAGTGGATGAAGGCCTCGCTGCCGGAAGGCTTCTAAGGTTCTGGCGGCGGGGACGCGGCCATGACCTACAAACTGCAATTCGCCGAGCTGCTTCCCTACTGGGACATCCTGCTGCACGGCCTGATCTTCACCATCGTGCTGACGGTCGTATCGACCGTCGCCGGCGTCGGGGTCGGCACTGCCGGCGCCGCCGCCCGCACCTTCGGCCCGAAATGGCTCGATGCGGTCGTCGGCGCATATGTCGAGATCGTCCGCAACACGCCCTTCATCGTTCAGCTATTCTTCATCTTCTTCGGCCTGCCGGCCGCGGGCATCAAGCTGAACGAGACCACCGCGGCGTTCCTGGCGATGGTCTTCAATCTCGGCGCCTATTCGACCGAGATCATCCGCGCCGGCATCGAAGCCGTGCCGAAGGGGCACCTCGAAGCGGGCGCGAGTCTCGCGATGAGCCGGATGCAGGTTCTGCGCTACATCGTGCTCAAGCAGGCGTTCCAGAAGGTCTATCCGGCGCTGGCCTCGCAGATCATCATCGTCATGCTGGGATCTGCGGTGGTGTCGCAGATTTCCGCCGAAGACCTGACGTATGCGGCAAACTACATCCAGTCGCGCAACTTCCGCGCCTTCGAGGTCTACCTCGTGGTCGCCCTGCTCTATCTCCTGCTCGCCATCGGCGCGCGCGCCATCCTGCGCGGCGTGGGCCGCGTGATCTTCCCGAAGGCGTGAGCACATGAACGATTTCAGCTTCTGGGTGATTCTCTCGAACCTGCTGCTGGCGACGCGCTGGACGGTGCTTTTGTCCCTCGTCGCCTTCGTCTGCGGCGGCGTCGTTGGTCTGGCGCTGCTGTTCGCCCGCGTCTCGAAAATTCCGTGGCTCGAGACCGCAACGCGCTACTACATCGAGTTCTTCCAGGGCACGCCGCTCTTGATGCAGCTGTTCCTGTTCTTCTTCGGCGTGGCGCTGCTCGGCGTCGAGGTCAGTCCGTGGCTGGCCGCGTCGCTGGCGCTGACGCTCTGGACCAGCGCGTTCCTGACCGAGATCTGGCGCGGCTGCGTGGAAAGCCTGCCAAAGGGACAATGGGAAGCCGGCGACGTGCTCGCCCTCTCCTACACCGAGCAGATGCGTTACGTCATCCTGCCGCAGGCGCTGCGCATCGCCATTCCGCCGACGGTCGGGTTCTCGGTGCAGGTGATCAAGGGGACGGCGCTGGCCTCCATCATCGGCTTCGTCGACCTGACCAAGGCCGGCACCATGCTGAACAACGCGACCTTCCGCCCGTTCCTGGTCTACTCGCTGGTCGCGCTGATCTACTTCGCGCTCTGCTTCCCGCTCTCCTGGTACGCCCACAGGCTGGAAAGGCAATACAATGTCGCTCGTTAGCATTCAGGACGTGCGCAAGAGCTTTGGCGCGCTGGAGGTGCTGAAAGGCGTCTCGATCGAGATCGGCCGCGGCGACGTGGTCGCGATCATCGGCAAGTCCGGCTCGGGCAAGAGCACGCTGCTTCGCTGCATCAACGGCCTTGAAACCTATGACCAGGGCAGCATCGTCGTCGACGGCATCAATGTCGGCGAGTCGAAAGACAACCTGCGCAACCTGCGCCGCAACGTCGGCATGGTGTTCCAGCAGTTCAATCTGTTCCCGCACCTCACGGCAGCCGAGAACGTGATGCTGGCGCCGAAAGTCGTCAACCGCGAGAACCCGCACGCGACGCAAACGCTTGCGAAGGAGATGCTGGCGAAAGTCGGCCTGTCCGAGAAAGCGGACAGCTATCCCTCGCAGCTCTCCGGCGGCCAGCAGCAGCGCGTCGCCATTGCCCGGGCACTGGCGATGCGGCCGAACGTGCTGCTGTGCGACGAGATCACCTCGGCACTCGACCCGGAGCTGGTCAACGAGGTGCTGCGCGTGGTCGAGGCGCTGGCGAAGGACGGCATGACGCTGATCCTCGTCACCCACGAGATGCGCTTTGCCCGCGATGTCGGCACCAAGCTCGTCTTCATGCATCAGGGCAAGGTGCACGAGGAAGGTCCGCCCAAGCAGTTGTTTGCGAGCCCCGGCACACCGGAGCTTGCCCAGTTCGTGGGAATGCAGCACTGAGAAGCATGACCTCGACGACCGCGATCGGCGCAGCGCTTGGCAAAGAGATCGCCGAGCGCATCGACCTGCTGGCTGGCATCTCCGAAAGCGCCGACCAGCTGACGCGCGTATTTCTGTCGTCGGAGCATCGCGCCGCCGCCGAGCTGATCCAGTCGTGGATGGAAGCGGCCGGAATGGCCGCGCGCATGGACGCGATTGGCAACGTGATCGGGCGCTATGAGGCTGACACGCCGAAACTGCCCGCGCTGCTGCTCGGCTCGCATTTCGACAGCGTACGCAACGCCGGCAAGTGGGACGGCCCGCTCGGCGTGATCACGGCGATCGCCTGCGTCGCCGACCTCAACCGCCGTCGCAAGCGGCTGCCGTTCGCCATTGAGGTGGCGGCGTTCGCCGACGAGGAAGGCGTGCGCTTCGCATCCACGCTGCTTGGCAGCCGCGCCGTCGCCGGCACCTTCGACGAGAGCGTTCTCGCCACCCGTGACCGCGACGGTGTCACCATGCGCGAGGCGCTTGAGAGGTTCGGGCTCGATCCCACTCACATCGGCGCTGCCGCCCGCGCGCCGTCCGAATTCCTCGCCTATCTCGAGCTGCACATCGAGCAAGGCCCGGTGCTGGAGGCCGAAGGCCTGCCCGTGGGCGTCGTCACCGCCATCAGCGGCGCCACGCGCCTGTCCGTCACCCTCGACGGCATGGCGGGACACGCAGGCACCGTGCCGATGGCGATGCGGCGCGACGCACTGGCCGGCGCCGCCGAATGCATCGTCGCGATCGAGCAGCAATGCAAGAACGACATCGGCCTGTTCGGCACCGTCGGCAGCATCCGCGCCGACCCGGGCGCGACCAACGTCATTCCCGGGCGCTGCGCCTTCACCGTCGACATGCGCTGCGCCTCCGACCAGCATCGCCGGCTTGCTGTCACCTCCGCCGTCCGCACCATCGAGCGGATCGCGAAGATGCGCGGCTTGAGTCCGCAGGTCGACATCACCCACGAGAGCCGCACGGTCCCCTGCGCGGATTGGCTGCAGGCGCAGATTTCGGCGGCGATCGAGCGGCAGGGCCATCGCACCCTGGCGCTGCCAAGTGGTGCCGGCCACGACGGCGCGGCGATCGCCGACCTGACCGACATCGCCATGATCTTCATCCGCTGCCGCGGCGGCGTCAGCCACCATCCCGACGAGCATGTCACGCCTCAAGACGTCGCCACCGGCGCGCAGGTGCTGCTCGATGTGATCGAGAATTTTGCGCCAAAGGCGCGTGGTGGCGTGCAATGAGCTTTCGACGAATCTCCGCTGTCATGCCCGCGAAGGCGGGCATCCAGTACTCCGCAGCGTCAGCAGTTGAATCGCTGACGCTCTGGAATACTAGGTCCCCGCCTTCGCGGGGACAACACTGCAAAGCTGATTTTGCGTCAGCCAATCACATGAGCCCGATCAGCCAGCCCGCGATGCTCGCGATGCCAATGCTCGGCGATCTCCCGCCGGGTCGGCACCCAGACGCGATCAAAGGTCTCGATGTAGTCGAGAAACTTCGACAGCGCCGCAAATCGCCCGGGCCGACCGACAAGGCGGCAATGCAGTCCGATGGACATCATCTTCGGCGCTGTTTCGCCTTCGGAATAAAGCACGTCGAAAGAGTCCCTCAGATACTGGAAGAACTCCTCGCCGCCGCCAAAACCCTGCGTGTTGATGAAGCGCATATCGTTGGCGTCGAGCGTATAGGGAATGATCAGATGGGGTTCGGTGCCGTACTTCACCCAGTACGGCTGGTCGTCGGCGTAGGAATCGCTGGAGTAGAGAAAGCCGCCCTGCTCGATCACAAGTCGCAGCGTGTTCTCCGACGTGCGGCCGGTGTACCAGCCGACCGGCCGCTGCCCGGTCGCCGCGGTGTGGAGGCGAACCGCCTCGGCGATCGCCGCACGCTCCTCGGCCTCGCTCATGTCCTTGTGCTCGATCCATTTCAGGCCATGCGAAGCGATGTCCCAGCCGGCTTCGTTCATCGCCGCGACGCAGTCCGGATTGCGCATCAGCGCGGTCGCAACGCCGTACACGGTCGGCTTGATGTTGCGCTCCGAAAAGCCGCGCCAGATACGCCAGAAGCCGGCGCGCGAGCCGTACTCGAACATCGACTCGACGTTCGGGTGTCGCCGCCCGGTCCACGATCGCGCGCCAAGCACGTCCGACAGGAAGGCCTCCGAGCCCTCGTCACCGTGCAGGATGCTGTTCTCGCCGCCCTCCTCAAAATTGACGACGAACTGCACGGCAACCCGTGCGCCGTTCGGCCATTTCGGGTCCGGGGGGTTGCGGCCGTAGCCGCGAAGGTCACGCGGGTAACTCGGATCGGTCATCAGCGCGTCAATGACACAGCTCGCGGGCGCAATCTAGTCACCGACAATGCTCTGAAGCCGGCCGCGAACGATTTCCGCGATCTGATTGATCGCATTGGCAATCTCGGTTTTGCGCGGGTTCTCGATGCGGCTCTTGAACGTATCGATCATCGATTGCCGGTCCGGATGCAGCCGCAAGGCGGCGATGAATGGAAAGCCGAACGTCTCCCGGTAGCGCGCGTTCAGCCCGGTCAATTCGGCCAGCTCCGCCGCGCTCAGCGCCGTCAGGCCAAGCCGGCCCTGCTCGCCGATCGACTCCACCGTCATCTCACCTGCGATCGCTTCGCGACCCGCGAGTTCGGGGTGCACGTTGAACAAGGCGATCTGCTCGTCCGGAGATGCGTCGCGGATAACTTGCAACAGCGCGCGATGCAGCGTTTCGACGCTGGAAAACGGGCGGTACACGAATGCGCGCTCGGCGACCCACGGCGAATGCTCAACGACACCACCAACCGCCGCCATGAATGCATCCCGATCGGCATTCAACGCAGCAAAACGCTGAGACCTGTTCACGCCCACCCCACTCCGTGTCCTTCACGGAGTGAAACGTCGTCGCATCCGTCAGGTCAAGAGATGCCGTTGACCTTTGCGGCAGCGTTCACCGCCCAAGAATTTGGCACGCGGCTTGCCTGCACCAACTTGAAAATCGTTTCAAAGAGAGGTTAGCCATGTCGCACTCGGAATTCCCCTTCAGCCGTCGTGATCTTCTGCTCGGAAGCTTGAGCATTGCGGGCCTGTCCGCGACCGGCGTTCGGTGTGCGGACGCCCAATCCCGCTCCGAAACGTTGCTGGTGATCCAGGAGCTTGGACCGAACTCCCTCGACATGCAGGGCGTCGGCTCAAACCAGACGGTCAACGGCCTCTCCTGGAATTGCTACGACCGCCTGCTGACCTACGCTGCGAAGACACTTCCCGACGGCACGCCGTCCTACGACCGCGAAAAGCTGGCGCCGGAGCTTGCCGAGAGCTGGGAGGTTGCAGCCGACGGCATGTCCTGCACGTTCAAGCTGCACAAGGACGCGAAATTCCACGACGGCACGCCGGTGACTGCCAAGGACGTCAAGTGGTCGTTCGACCGCGCGGTGAAGGTCGGCGGCTTCCCGACCTTCCAGATGTCCGCCGGCTCGCTGGAGAAGCCGGAGCAGTTCGTCGTCGTCGACGACCACACGTTCCGGATCGACTACATCCGCAAGGACAAGATGCTGCTGTTCAACGTTGCAGTTGTGGTGCCGTTCATCATCAACTCCGAGCTCGCGAAGAAGAACGCGACACCGGAAGATCCGTGGGCGCTCGCCTGGCTGAAGAACAACGAGGCCGGCGGCGGCGCCTACAAGATCGAGAGCTGGAAGCCCGGCACGGAGACGATCTTCGCCCGTTTCGACGACTGGAAGTGCGGCCCGCTGCCGAAGATCAAGCGCGTCATCGCCCGCGATATCCCCTCCGCCGGCACGCGCCGGGCGATGCTGGAGCGCGGCGACGCCGACCTGTCGAGCGGCTTCGCTCCGCGCGACTTCGACCAGATCATCAAGGAGGGCAAGGTCAAGGTGTCGGGCGTGCCGATCCCGAATGCGCTCTGGTACCTCGCGCTGAACACGGCAAAGCCGCCGTTCAACAACGTCAAGCTGCGTCAGGCGCTCGCCTGGGCGATGCCGTATGAGCAGATCCAGAACGGTGCGTTCTTCGGCCGTGCCGTGCCGATGTATGGTGGCGCCGCCGAGGTCTCAAAGCCGGTCTGGCCGCAGCCGTTCCCTTACGTCACCGATCTCGACAAGGCCAAGGCACTGATGAAGGCGGCCGGCTTCGAGAGCGGGCTCGAGACCACGCTGTCGCTCGACACCGGCACCGCGACTGTCGGTGAGCCGACGATCGTCCTGATCCAGGAGAACCTTGCCAAGATCGGCATCAAGACGACGATCGACAAGATTCCCGGCGCGAACTGGCGCACGACGCTGAACAAGAAGGAGCTGCCGCTGGCGCTCAACCGCTTCAGCGGCTGGCTCGACTATCCGGAGTACTACTTCTTCTGGAATTTCCACGGCAACAACTCGATCTTCAACATCTCCTCCTACCAGAACAAGGAGATGGACGCGCTGATCGACAAGGCGCGCTTCACCACCGATGCGGCCGAATACGAGAAGACGGTGAAGCAGTTCATTGCGCTCTGCATGCAGGACGTACCGGTGATCCCGCTCAACCAGCCGATCCACGACGTCGCCATGCAGAAGAATGTCAGCGGCTACGAGTTCTGGTTTCACCGGGAGCCGGACTATCGCCAGTTTGCGAAAGGCTGAGCGCCCGACTAGATTGCCCAACCCTTACACTCAACACGGGATCCACCAGTTCGTTCATGACCAACCTCCGCATCAAGGCCGGCCCCTACGAGTTCGAAGCGAAACTCGAGGAGGAGCTGGCGCCCAAGACCTGCGCCAAGTTCAAGAGCATGCTCCCTTACAAGAGCAAGATCATCCATGTGCGCTGGAGCGGCGAAGGCTGCTGGATCCCGCTCGGCGAGCTCGATCTCGGGCTCACGTACGAGAACCACACGAGCTTTCCCGCGCCCGGCGACATCATCGTCTATCCCGGCGGCATCAGCGAAACCGAAATCCTGCTCGCCTATGGCGGAGTGCGGTTCGCGAGCAAGGTCGGACAGCTGGCGGGCAATCACTTCCTGACCATCACCAAGGGCCGCGAAAATCTGCTGGCACTCGGCAAGATGACACTCTGGGAAGGCGCGCAAGACATCCTGTTCGAGCTGGCCTGAGCCCTTCACTCGCCGATCAATTTGGCGAGCGGCGGACTGAGGCCGACGCTGGTCAGTCGCGGCGCGGACCGTTCGCCAACCGGCGTCGCCGCAGCGGCGATCACTGCCTTCGCGCCGGTCGCGACGGAGCACAGCACCGGCACCGGCACACGCGGCTGAATGCGCTGTGCCAGCCCTGCGAGCGCCGCGCCGCCGAGGATGACGACGTCCGCGCCGTCGTCCTTCGCGCACGCCGTGCAGGCGTCGGCAAGTTGCGACAGCGCTGCGTCCGGATCGTCGGCGATCTGGTCCCCGGTCGGCGCGATGGCCCGGATCGCCGCAAGCTGCGGCGACAGCCCGAGCGTCGCGACGAATTCTTCCAGCATCGGCTTCCACAGCACGCCGCCGGTGACGATGGCAAAGCGTCGGTCCTCACGTGCAGCTTCGATGGAAGATGCTTCCGCCATCCCGATGACCGGGACCGGCGAAATCTCCTTCAGCGCGGCGAGCCCGGGATCGCCGAAGCAGGCGAGATAGACCGCATCGCAGCCCTCGGCATGCTCAGCGAGCGCATCCAGCGCCGCATGCGCCGCGATCGCGGCCGCGGCTCGGCTCGAGATATAGCGGGCGCCGAACTTGCCGGTCACCGGAACGAACGTCGCCGCATCTCCAACAATGCCGCCGATATAGGTCACCATGCGCTCGGTGATCGACGCGGTCGTGTTCGGATTGATGAGCAGGATGCGCAATGTCTAAAACCCGCTGGCCGCGCCGTCGCTGCGCGGGTCGGTTGCGCCCTCGAACGTGCCGTCGGCGTGCATGACGATCGCGCCGGCGTGACCCATGGTCGAGGTGAACGGGCCCAGCACCTCGATGACATGCCCAGCATCCTGCAATTGCGCGATCAACGCCGGGTCAAAACGGCTCTCAAGCTTCAGCGTCATGGTCTCCTCGCCCCAGGTCTTGCCCAGCAGCCAGCGCGGCGCCGTCACCGCCGCCTGCAGCTTCTGCCCGAACATCGCATAGCGCGAGAACAGCGCAGACTGCGTCTGCGGCTGGCCCTCGCCGCCCATGGTGCCGTAGACCATGCGTCGCCCGTCAGCGAACAGCGCCATCGCCGGATTGAGGGTGTGGAACGGCTTCTTGCCCGCACCGATGACGCGCGGTCCCGTGCCGCTCAGCGAAAAACTCGCGCCGCGGTTCTGCCAGACGATGCCGGAATTCTCCAGCACGCAACCGGAGCCGAACTCGAAGTAGATGCTCTGGATGAAGCTGACCGCAAGCCCGCTCGCGTCGATCGCGCCGAGCCAGATGGTGTCGCCCGGCTGCGCCACATGCGGCCAGGGCAGCGCGCGCTTGCCGTCGATGCGCGCGGCGAGCTTGTCGAGGACCGCCGCGGCAAGGAAATCCTCCGCACGCTCCGTCATCGATGGTGGATCGCCGATGATGCCGTCGCGGACGATGAAAGCCTGCTTGGTCGCTTCGATCAGGCCGTGCACGTGCTCGAAACCCTCGGCCTGCCTGACGCCGAGGCGCTCGAACAGCGCCAGGATCATCAGCGACGACAGGCCCTGCGTCGGCGGCGGGAAGTTGAACAGCTCGGCGCCCTTGACGCCGACCGAGAGCGGTTCGCGCCGCTGCGCGCGATGGGCGGCGAGGTCGTCGCCCGAGACCGGCGACTTGCAGCGGGCGAGATCGGCGGCGATCTCCTTCGAAAGCTCGCCGATGTAGAAATCCATCGACCCCTTCTCGCCGATCCGCTTCAGCGTGCGCGCCAGCGCAGGCAGCTTCATCAGCACGCCCTCGCGCGGCAGCTTGCCGTCGATGAGGAAGGTCGCAACGAAGTTCGGAGCGTCCTTCAGCTCCGGCAGCTTCGTCTCGGTGAGTTCCTGCTGGCTGGCGGTGACGGCAAAGCCGTTCTCACCGGACCAGACTGCGTCCTCGACCAGCCGCGACAGCGGCAGCTTGCCGCCGAGCTCCTTGCTGATCGCCAGCACCTCCGCCCAGCCAGAGAGCGTGCCGGCGACGGTGTTGGCAGCCAGCGGTCCGCGCTGGGGGATCGCCGCATGTCCGAGCGATGCGTACATCTCGGCGGTCGCGGCCCTCGCTGCGCCGCCGCAGGCATCGACCGCGACCGGCCGGCGTCCCTTCGGCGAGATCAGCCAAAAACCATCGCCACCGATCGAGGTCATATGCGGATAGACGACCGCAAGACTGGCCGCCATCGCCACCGCGGCCTCGATGGCGTTGCCACCCTCGCGCAGCACACGAACGCCAGCTTCGCTGGCCAGGTGGTGCGGCGATGTCACCATGCCACGGCGGGAACGCGGGGTATTCAGCATTGAACGGCACCAGGCGAGAGGAACGCGATGCCCAAACCGGACACCGCGCCCCCTCTAAATCACTCCAGCCCGATTGTCGTCAAATCCTGAAACCAGTGCTGCGCCTGCACGAATTTCTTGACCTTCGGCGACAGCGCATGGGGGTTGGTGTCGTGCACCACCCAGACGAGCACCGCATCGTCGACGATCTGCTGATGCGCCTGCGCCAGCAGTTCGTCCTGCCTGGCGGGGTCGAAATTCTGCTTCGCAGCATCGATCAGGCCGTCCACCTTCGGACTGGCGTAGAACCCCCAGTTGACGCCGACCGGCGCCGCCTGGCCCGAATGGAAAAAGCGGACGATCGCGTAAAGCGGATCCGAGGTGACATAGGCGATGTTGTTGGACGTGATGTTGGCGTTCATCTCGTCCTTCGCGCCCCTGCGCCAGTGCGTGTAGAGCGTCTCGAGCTCGACCACCTTGAAGTCGATCTCGATGCCGATCTCCTTGAAACTCTGCTGCAGGAACTCGTTCATCGGCAGCGACAGCATCTGACCGGTGCCGCCCTGTGCGATCACGAACGTCGTCTTCAGCGGCTTCGCCTTCGAATAGCCGGCCTCCTCGACCAGCTTCTTCGCCGCCGCAACGTCATACTTGATGTCGAAGGTCGGCTTGCCGAACCACGGGCTCGACGGGTCCACCTGCCCCCTGGCCGGCTTCGCCAGCCCGTTCATCAGGCCGACCACGGCGTCACGGTCGATCGCAAGGTTCAGCGCCTTGCGCAGGCGGATGTCGGTCCAGGGCGAGCCCGGCAGCACGCTCAGGTGATAGTTCCAGACATGCGGCGTGACGTTGTCGACGATCTTCATGCCGGCCGACTTCAGCTGCGGCACGGCATCCGGCGCCGGCGTCTCGATCAGATCGACCTGCCCGGACAACAGCGCGTTGGTGCGCGTCAGCGCCTCCGGCATCGGCACCAGCACGATCTTGTCGACCTTCGGCAGGCGCTTCTTGTCCCAATAGTTGGCGTTCTTGATCAATTCCGCCAGCTCGCGCGGCACCAGCTTACCGAGCTTGAACGGACCGGTGCCGGACGGCTGCGAGGCAAACTTGTCCCAGTCCTTGCCGACCTTCTCGTACTGCGCCGGGCTCGAGACCAGGAACCACAGCATCTGGTACGGGAAGAACGAGTCCACCTCCTTGGTGGTGATCTCGACGGTGAAGTCGTCGACCTTGGCGTAGCTCGCAACCGACGGCAGGCGCGTGCGCACCTGCGCACTCTGGCGTTTGTCGAAATGCGGCGCCTTGTCGTTCAGCACCTTGTCGAAATTCCAGATCACGGCGTCGGCGTTGAAGTCGCTGCCGTCGTGAAACTTCACACCGCGGCGCAGGGTGAAGCGCCACTTCTTCTTGTCGCTGGCGTCGACCTTCCACTCGGTCGCAAGCCCCGGCACCAGCTTACCGGGGCGCTCGGCGACATCCATCTCCCAGGCGACCAGCGGGTCGTAGAGCGTGTAGCCGGTGAACTGATAGCCGCCAGCGCCGCGATCCGGCTGGCCGGTCGTCAGCGGGACGTCGGCCATCGAGATGGCGTAGCGCACGACGGACTCGGCTTTCGCCGCACCCACAGCGCAGAACGCCGCCATCGTCAGGGCATAAACAATCGGACTCCGAAAACGCATGGAAGGCTCCTGCTGGGTGTCGTTGCTGCACTGAAGCAAGCCGAGTGCCAGCGAGGGACGCGGTGACGCAGGAGACATTCGACTTTCGATTGACGCCAGCGACGGCGCCTGTCAGAAATTAGGCAGCGCTGACGCATCTTGCGCCATGCTGCATGTGCGTTCGAGCGCATCTATTGCGCGTCGCGATGACGCACACTTCCTCTAACGGCCCAAGAGTGGAGGACACGTCTTCTCAAGACCGGTGAGTAACCGCCTGCAACATCGCGGACTTTGTCGATCGCCGTGCGGTCGGCGAAGCAACGTGACGTTGTCCTCGCGGCTCGAACGCTGGCACAGGCGTTGCATAACTCTTAGCCACAAATCGAGCTGGAGCCCATGTCGATGCATACAAAGTTGTCCGCACCAAAAAAGTCCACCGCCCTGCTGGCCATCATGGCTGTCGCCACGTCCTTCGCGCTGTCGCAACCGGCGCAGGCCGAGACAGTCGTGCGGATCGGCATGACGGCTGCGGATATTCCGCGCACCCTGGGCCAGCCCGATCAGGGCTTTGAGGGCAACCGCTTCACCGGCCTCACCATGTACGACGCGCTGACGCTGTGGGACCTGTCCTCAGCGGACAAGGCCAGCGTCGTCATCCCCGGCCTTTCGACCGAGTGGGCCGTCAATCCCGACGACAAGACCAAATGGGTGTTCAAACTGCGCTCAGGTGTCAAATTCCACGACGGTTCGCCGTTCAATGCCGATGCTGTGGTCTGGAATGTTGAGAAGGTTCTGAAGCAGGACGCGCCGCATTTCGACGCCAGCCAGGTCGGTGTCACCGCCTCGCGCATGCCGACGCTGACGTCGGCGCGCAAGATCGACGACCTCACGGTGGAGCTCACGACCAAGGAGCCGGACAGCTTCCTGCCGATCAACCTCACCAACCTGTTCATTGCGAGCCCGGCGAAGTGGCAGAAGTTCTTTGAGACTGCCGAAGGCGCCGACGCGAAGGCGAAAGCGCAGGCCGCGTGGAACGCATTCGCGCGCGACGCGTCCGGCACCGGGCCGTGGAAGATGTCGAAGTTCACGCCACGCGAACGGCTCGAGGTGGTGAAGAACGACGCCTATTGGGACAAGGCGCGCGTGCCGAAGGTCGACAAGATGGTGATGCTGCCGATGCCGGAGGCGAACGCGCGCACCGCCGCACTTCTCTCGGGCCAGGTCGACTGGATCGAGGCGCCGGCGCCGGATGCGGTTGCCCAGCTCAAGCAGCGCGGTTTCGTGGTCCAGTCCAACGAGCAGCCGCACGTCTGGCCGTGGCAGTTCTCGCGCGTCGAGGGTTCGCCCTGGAACGACATCCGCGTCCGCAAGGCCGCTAACCTGTGCGTCGATCGCGAAGGCATGCGTGATGGCCTGCTGGCGGGCCTGATGGTTCCTGCCACCGGCACCTTCGAGCCGGGTCATCCGTGGCGCGGCAAGCCGACCTTCCAGATCAAGTACGACAAGGCGGCGGCGCAGAAGCTGATGCAGGAGGCCGGCTACGGTCCCTCCAAGAAGCTGACGGTGAAGACCCAGACCTCAGCCTCGGGCTCCGGCCAGATGCAACCACTGCCGATGAACGAGTATCTGCAGCAGGCACTGGCGGAGTGCTACTTCGACGTCCAGCTCGACGTGATCGAGTGGAACACGCTGTTCACCAACTGGCGGCGCGGCGCGAAGGATCCGTCCGCCAACGGCGCGCACGCGACCAACGTCACCTATGCGGCGATGGACCCGTTCTTCGCCATGGTGCGCTTCCTGCAGTCGACGATGGCGCCGCCGGTTTCGAACAACTGGGGCTTCATCAACGATCCGAAGTTCGACGAGTTGGTGAAGAAGGCCCGTCAGACCTTCGATCCGAAGGAGCGCGACGCGGCGCTCGCCGACCTGCATGCGGCCTCGGTTGACGATGCGGCGTTCCTCTATGTCGCGCACGACACCGGCCCGCGCGCCATGAGCCCGAAGATCAAGGGTTTCGTGCAGCCGAAGAGCTGGTTCGTCGACTTCTCGCCGATGTCGATGACGCCGTAAGGCACGGGGAAATACGGCCCGGGCGCCTCGTGCGCCCGGGACCTCCACTTCGCATGAAAGGCTGACTTGTGCTCGCCTACGTCGCCCGGCGTTTCGTCTACGCGATCCCGATCGTTCTGAGCGTCGCCCTGGTCTGCTTCCTGCTCGTCCACATCACGCCAGGCGACCCGCTCGTCGCCGTGCTTCCTGCCGATGCGTCGCAGGAACTCGCCGCACAGATGCGCACGGCCTATGGCTTCGATCGGCCGCTGCCTGTGCAGTTCGGGCTGTGGCTCTGGAAAGCGGTGCACGGTGACCTCGGCAACTCGATCGCCACCGGCCGGCCGGTGCTGTCGGAGGTGCTGCGCGCCGTCGCCAACACCGTGACGCTCGCCATCGCAGCAGCAGCGATCGGCTTCACGCTCGGGCTGTTCTTCGGCCTTGTCGCCGGTTACTTCCGCAACACTTGGGTCGACAAGGTCGCGACCTCAGTGGCGATCGCCGGCGTCTCGCTGCCGCATTACTGGCTCGGCATGGTGCTGGTCATCATCTTCTCGGTGCAGCTGAACTGGCTTCCTGCAGTGGGCGCCGGTCCCGGCGGCTCGGGCGAATGGAAGTGGGACTGGGCGCACATGAGCTATCTGGTACTGCCCGCCATCACCACCTCGGTCATTCCGATGGGCATCGTCACCCGCACCGTGCGTGCGCTGACCGGCGATATCCTGTCGCAGGATTTCGTCGAGGCGCTCCGCGCCAAGGGCCTGAGCGAGACCCACGTGTTCCGCCATGTCATCAAGAACGCCGCGCCGACCGCGCTCGCGGTGATGGGCCTGCAGCTCGGCTATATGCTCGGCGGCTCGATCCTGATCGAGACGGTGTTCTCGTGGCCGGGCTCCGGCCTGCTCCTGAACTCGGCGATCTTCCAGCGCGACCTGCCGCTGCTGCAGGGCACGATCCTGGTGCTGGCGCTGTTCTTCGTGTTCCTCAACCTCATGGTCGATATCGCGCAGGCGTCGATCGACCCGCGCATCAAGCGAGGCTGAGCGCATGACCGCGATCACCGACACCGCGCTGCAAGCCGCGCCCGCAACCGAGGCGCGCGGCTACTGGACGACGGTCGGCCGCCGCATCGTGCGCGACAAGGTCGCCATGGTCTGCGCGTTCGTCCTGATCGCGATTTTCCTGTCGGCACTGCTGGCCCCCTGGCTTGGGCTGGCCGATCCCTACCAGGGTTCGATGATCCGCAGGCTTAGGCCAATCGGCACGCCGAATTATCCGCTTGGCTCCGACGAACTCGGCCGCGACATGCTGGCGCGCCTGATCTATGGCGGGCGGCTCTCGCTGCTGATCGGTATCCTGCCGGTGATCCTCGCCTTCATCATCGGCACGACGCTGGGAGTGGTCGCGGGCTATAGCGGCGGCAAGCTGAACACGGCGATCATGCGCACGGTCGACGTGTTCTTCGCCTTCCCCTCCGTGCTGCTGGCGATCGCCATCTCCGGCGCGCTCGGCGCGGGCATCGTTAACTCGATCGTGTCGCTGACCATCGTCTTCGTGCCGCAGATCACTCGCGTCGCCGAGAGCGTGACCACCGGCGTGCGCAACATGGACTTCGTCGATGCCGCGCGGGCCTCCGGCGCCGGCGCCATGACGATCATGCGCGTGCACATCCTCGGCAACGTGCTGGGTCCGATCTTCGTCTATTCCACCGGCCTGATCTCAGTGTCGATGATCCTCGCCGCCGGCCTGTCGTTTCTCGGTCTCGGCACGAAACCGCCGGAGCCGGAATGGGGCCTGATGCTGAACACGCTTCGCACCGCGATCTACGTCAATCCATGGGTCGCCGCCCTTCCCGGCGTGATGATTTTCGCCGTGTCGATCTGCTTCAACCTGCTAAGCGACGGCCTGCGCAGCGCAATGGACATCCGGGAGTGAGGTCATGAGCGACGTCGCATTGCCGGACACGATGCTGGAACCCATCCAGGACCTCGGCGGCGAGGCCCAGCCGCTGCTGAAGGTCGTCGGCCTCACCAAGCACTTCCCCATCCGCGGCGGATTGCTCGGCAAGACCAGGACCGTGCGGGCGGTCGACGACGTGTCGTTTTCCATCGCCAAGGGCGAGACGGTCGGCATCGTCGGCGAGTCAGGCTGCGGCAAGTCGACGACGGCGCGGCTGTTGATGCACCTGATGCAATGCGACTCCGGCGAAATCCTCTACGACGGCATGCAGGTCGGGCGGGCGCTGTCGCTGCGCGAACTGCGGCGCGGCATGCAGATGGTGTTTCAGGACAGCTACGCCTCGCTGAACCCGCGCCTGACCGTCGAAGAATCGATCGCCTTCGGGCCAAAGGTGCACGGCATGGACGATGCACCGGCGCGCAAGCTCGCCCGCGAGCTGCTTGGCAAGGTCGGACTGCGGCCGGAGACCTTCGCCAACCGTTATCCGCACGAAATCTCCGGCGGCCAGCGCCAGCGCGTCAACATCGCACGTGCGCTGGCGCTGTCGCCGCGGCTGGTGATCCTCGACGAGGCGGTCTCGGCGCTGGACAAGTCGGTGGAGGCGCAGGTGCTGAACCTGCTCGCCGACCTCAAGAGCGAGTTCGGCCTGACCTACCTGTTCATCAGCCACGACCTCAATGTGGTGCGCTTCATCTCCGACCGCGTGCTGGTGATGTATCTCGGCGAGGTCGTCGAACTCGGGCCGGTGGATCAGGTCTGGGATACGCCGGCGCATCCCTATACGCGGGCGCTGCTCGCAGCGATGCCCTCCTCCGATCCGGACAACCGCACGCAGACACCGCCGATCACCGGCGACCCGCCGAACCCGATCGATCCGCCGCCGGGTTGCCGGTTCCACACCCGCTGCGCCTTCGCCGAACCGATGTGCTCGGCGCACAGCCCCAAGCTCACCGACCTCAACGACACCGGGCACCAGGCCGCCTGCTACATGGCGATCCCGGGCTCCGGCCACAGCCGCGCACCTGCAGGAACACCGTCATGACCAGTGGCAAGCCAACTCCACAGGAGATCGAGGCCCTGGCATCGGTCGCCGGCATGCCGGTCACGGCCGAGGTCGCGGCCCGCATCGCCAATTCGATCGGACCGGGGTTCGAGAATTTCGCCCCCATCGCCGGCACGCTGCCGTTCGATCTTGAGCCTGCCACCTTCACAACGGTTTCCAACAAATGCATCGGCCGATAACCAACGAACCTGCGCTGCTGTCGCTGACAGAGATCGCTGAGGCCATCGCGACAAAGCGCATCTCCTCGCGCGAAGCTACGCAGGCGTGCCTCGACCGGATCGCGCAGTGGCAGCCGCAGCTCAACGCCTTCGTCGCGATCGAAGCGGATGAAGCCCTTGCTGCGGCGGACGCCGCCGATGCTGCGCTTGCCAAGGGCAACATCGCTGGCCCTCTGCACGGCGTGCCACTGGCGCACAAGGACATGTATTACGAGGCAGGCAAGGTCTCGACCTGCGGCTCGCGCATCCGCAAAGATTGGGTCGCGACCAGCACGTCGACAGCGTTGCAGCGGCTGAAGGCGGCCGGCACCGTGCGGCTCGGCACATTGCAGATGGCCGAGTTCGCTTACGGCCCGACCGGCCACAACGCGCATTTCGGGCCGGTCTGCAATCCCTGGAATGTGGCGCATGTCACCGGCGGCTCGTCGTCGGGTTCGGGTGCTGCGGTCGCAGCGCGTCTGACGTTCGCGGCGCTCGGCCCGGACACCGGCGGATCGATCCGCATGCCCGCGCACTTCTGTGGCATCACCGGACTGAAGACCACCGTCGGCCGCATCAGCCGCGCCGGCGCGATGCCGCTGTCGCAATCGCTCGACACGGTCGGTCCGCTCGCCCGCACGGCGGACGACTGCGCGTTGCTGCTCGGCCTGATGGCCGGCGCCGATCCCGAGGATCCGACGGCAATCGGCGGCGACGTGCCGGACTATGCCGCCGCGACCAGACAAGGCCTCGCCGGAGCGAAGATCGGCGTCCCCGATGCCTTCTATGTCGATGATCTTGACCCCGCCGTAGCGCGGTCCCTCGACGACACGATCAAGACATTGTCGGCGGAAGGCGCATCGATCAGGCGGATCAAGCTGCCTGAGCAGCAGCTTCTCACCGGCGCCTGCCAGCTCGTGCTGGCGGTCGAGGCGGCCGCATTTCACAAGACATGGATGATCGAGCGGCCGCAGGAGTATGGCCCGCAGGTCCTGATGCGGCTGCAGAACGGCCTCGCCGTTCCGGCGGTAAGCTATCTCGAAGCGATGCGCTGGCGCGGTGTCGCGCTGGCCGAACATCTCGCCGCAACAGAAGGCCTCGACGCGGTGCTGGCGCCGGTCGCGCCGATGCCGGCACCGACCATCGTCGAAAGCGACGTCGGCAACAGCACCAACGCCGAGGCCGTGATCCAGCGGCTAACCCGATTCACGCGGCCGGTGAACTACCTCGGCCTGCCCTCGCTCGCGGTCCCGGCAGGCTTCACCGATACCAGGCTGCCGATTGCGATGCAGCTGATCGGCCGGCCGTTCGCAGAAGCCACGCTGCTGCGGATCGGCGCGGCCTTCCAGCGCGCAACGGACTTCCACGACCAGCGGCCGGAGCTGAAATGACCAATCTCGTCGAAGTCCAGGACCTCAACGTCCGCTTCAGTGGCGAGCGCACCGTGCACGCGATCAACGGTGTCAGCTTCGCAGTCCGCGAAGGCGAGGTCCTCGGGCTGCTCGGCGAATCAGGCTCGGGCAAGAGCGTGACCTTGCGTGCGCTGATGCGGCTGTTACCGAAGAAGCGCACGACCATCACCGGCAGCGTCAAGGTCGCCGGGCGCGACGTGCTGGCGATGGGCGACGACGACCTCTCGCAGTTTCGCGGCGCGGTCGTCTCGATGATCTTTCAGGAACCCGCGCTGGCGCTCGATCCCGTCTACACCATCGGCCAGCAGATTTCCGAAGCGGTGGTGCGCCACGAAGGCAAGAGCCAGAAGGAGGCGATGGCGCGTGCGCTGGAGATGCTGGAGGTGGTGCGCATCCCCTCGGCAAAACGACGGCTTGATGCCTATCCGCATGAGATGTCCGGTGGCATGCGCCAGCGGGCGATGATTGCGCTGGCCCTTGCGTGCAAACCGAAAATCCTGCTGGCCGACGAGCCTACCACCGCGCTCGACGCCACCGTGCAGATCCAGATCCTGCTGCTGCTGCGCGAGTTGCAGCGCGAGTTCGGCATGTCGGTGATTTTCGTGACCCACGACATCGGCGTCGCCATCGAGATCTGCGACCGCGTCGCGGTGATGTATGCCGGGCAAATCGTCGAGACCGGCACCCTCAGCCAGCTGGTGCGCTCGCCGCTGCACCCCTACCCGCGCGGCCTGCTCGCCTCGACGACGCTTCGCGCCAAGCGCGGCCAACGGCTGGAGACGATCCCGGGCACGCCACCGTCGCTGGACAAGGCTCCGACCAGTTGCTCCTTCGCGCCGCGCTGCGCCTTTGCCGAACCGCGCTGCACCGAAGCGCTGCCGCCGGTCGTCGACGTCGGCGCGGGCCGGATGGCACGGTGCATTCTTGCAGAGCAGACGGTGCCGGCGAGCGTTTAGGCAACTAAAGCACGACGCGCACGTGGTGAATTGCGCCGTCGTCGATCAGCGGAATTACGACCGGGCTCGCACAGATGGCCTTTCCGTCAAGTTCAACTGTTCTGACACCGCTTTCGCGCCCGTCGGGATTATCAACCCGGATTTCGTAGGTCGCCGAACCGTGCCGGAACGTCATTTCAAACCCCGGCCACGCCTTGGGAATGCAGGGGGCAAGACGAAGCGAACTGCCTCGAACCTGCAATCCCAGAATGCTTTCGATACCGGCGCGTTGCATTAATCCGGCCGAGCCAGTGTACCATGTCCAGCCGCCGCGCCCCACGTGAGGCGGCGCCGCATAAATATCGGCAGCAATGACATAGGGCTCGACCTTGTAGGTCAGGACATCAGCTCGCGTTCGCGCGTGATTGATAGGATTGAGCATCGAATACAGGCTGGTCGCATTGTCCCCTTGGCCGAGCTTTGCCAATGCCATGACCGACCAGACAGCGGCATGCGTGTACTGGCCGCCATTCTCGCGAATGCCTGCCGGATATCCCTTGATATATCCGGGCTCCATATGCGTCTTGTCGAACGGAGGCTTGAACAACAAAGCAACACGAGATTGCGGAAGCACGAGCTCGCGCCCCGCAGCTTTCATTGCCCGGCCCGCTCGACCCGACTCTGCGGCACCCGACAGGACCCCCCAGGATTGCGCAATGGAATCGATCCGGCATTCATCGCTCGCCGCCGATCCAAGCGCGGCGCCGTCATCGAACCAGCCACGAAGATACCAGTCGCCATCCCAGGCTTCCCGCTCGAGCGATCCCTTGAGGGCTGCGGCATGCGCGCGCCAGGCGACACTGCGGCCGGTTTCGCCGCGCGCCTCGGCTACAGGAGCAAATGCATTCAAGGTTGAGAACAGGAACCAGCCCAGCCAGACGCTTTCGCCCTTTCCTCCTTCGCCGACACGGTTCATTCCATCATTCCAGTCGCCGGTGCCGATCAGAGGCAGTCCGTGCGCGCCCAGTTCCAGACTGTGGTCAAGCGCGCGAGCGCAGTGCTCAAACAAGGTGCCGACATCGTCCGAGATCGACGGCTGGAAAAAGCTGTCATGCTCACCCGGCACAAGTCGCGCCCCCTCGAGGAACGGCAACACTTCGTCGAGCACCGCATGGTCGCCGCTGCCGTCGATATAATTTGCGGTCGCGTGTGCGAGCCAGGCGCGATCATCCGATATCCGCGTCCGCACGCCCTGTCCGGTATGACCAAGCCACCAATGCTGAACGTCGCCTTCGATGAATTGCCGGCTTGCCGCACGCAGGAGATATTGCCGGGTCATATCGGGGCGCGAGGCCAGGATCGCCATTCCATCCTGAAGCTGATCGCGGAAGCCGAAGGCACCGCTTGATTGATAGAATGCCGCGCGCGCCCACATGCGGCATGCAACCGTTTGATACAGGAGCCAGCCGTTGAGCATGACGTCCATGGAGCGATCCGGCGTTCTGACCTGAATCGCGCCAAGAATGCGCTCCCAGTACTCAGCGACGTTCGCCTGCACCGCATCCAGATCTGCCGCCCGATAGCGCAAGATAAGCTTTTGCGCCTGCTCCGCGTTTGCAGCCTGACCGACGAAGAATACAATCTCGACACTCTCACCCGGAAGCAGCTTGATCTGGGCAGCCATGGCACTGCAGGGATCAAGGCCGGCGCCGACCCTTCCGGAGAGGGGTGACGAACCGCTCAGGCCCTGAGGATTCGCAAGTGTTCCGTTGCGGCCGACGAATTCCAGCCGATCGCCGGTCCAGCTATCCTGGCGCCCTCTCATATCCGCGAACGCAACGCGCGAACCGAAGGGAATACTCCAGCGGTTCTGTGCAAACATTGCGCCGGTCACAGGATCGATCTCTGTCGTGATAAACGCGGCAGAAGACTGATGCGAAGCGGCCAGAATCCATTGAACGTAGGCCGCAACGGACAAGTTCCTGGCGCGCTTCGATCGATTGTGCAGTCTCAGGCGGGAAATCTTGATTGGGTCGTCCATCGGCACGAACTGTCGCAGATCGACCGCGATCTCATGCGCCGTATGTGTGAATCGACTGTATCCGCGGCCATGCCGGGCAACATATGTCACCCCGGCATCGCGAATCGGCAGGGCCGTTGCGCTCCAGAGAGCGTCTGCATCGAGGTCGCGCAGATAAAGCGCTTCGCCCGACCGATCCGTCACAGGATCGTTCGACCAGGGCGTGAGTTGGTTCTCCCTGCTGTTGGCGGACCACGTGCTGCCGCCCCCCTCCGTCCCAACCTGGAAACCGAAATCGGGATTGGCCACGACATTGACCCATGGGGCGGGCGTGGACTGACCCGGTGCAAGAACTGCCACATACTCGCGACCGCTGTCAGAAAACCCGCCCAGCCCATTGAAGAACTCGAGCTGTTCAGGCAATGCGCCGTCGTGCGGCGCCGGCTCTGCCCCGTTCGTAGCGGCCCTCGTCGACGGCGCCGACGCAGTTCTGGTATCCGGTACGCGATCGAGTTGAGCAGACAGGTGCCCGCGCTGCCCGACCAGCACCGCACGCGAGATCGAGAGCAATAGCGCGCGGGTATCTGAAGGCATCAAATCAGATCGAAGCACGAAGACGCGACCTGACGTTCGCCCAACGTCTGACTCGAGTCGTGCCTGACTTGTACGAACCAGGGTCTCGATGCCGATCTGCAGATCCTGCACATATGACGATGCGCGTTCGTTGAGAATCACGAGGTCAACGGCCAATAGCTTCATGCGCCAGTATTCGTGAGCCTGCAGAAGTTGGTGCACCAGATCGAGATTTTCGTAATCGGCGATGCGCAAGAGAACAATCGGCAGATCGCCGGATATTCCGAGCGACCAAAGCGACGATTGAGATCCCGCGCCGCGAAGGATCGAATCCGAAGAGGGCCTCAACGCCGTCGTTGCATGAACCAGGTGCCCCGCGAGACGTTGAAACAGTGCGGCTTCACCCGGTGTAATGCCGATGTGACGAAGCTGCACCTGTGCCTGGGTCCATGCGAGCGTCGATGCGCGTTCGAAGGCGGTAATGTCACGGTGCTTGTCGACAAGAGCGAGCAATGTTTCGCGAGACCGCGCAACGATTGTCCAGAACGCCACCCGCACGGTTTCACCCGGAGCGACACGAACACGGCGGCGCAGGGCGAAGATCGGATCGAGCACGGTACCCGTCGTGCCGGAAAGCGCCCGCCCGTCGAGCGCCGCGGCGGCCGTTCTGATACTGCCGCCGCGTCCGAGAAATCGAGCCCGATCGGTTTCGATTTCGACTTTTCCGATCCCCTCACCATCGAGAACCGAAAGATGGGCGGCCCACACTTCACGCTCGCCTGCCGTGCGACGACGGCGCGTCGCCAGAATTGCACCTTCGTTGGCAAGGTATTCCGTTCTCACGAATAGTTTCGAGAACGCCGGATGAGCCATATCGCTCAACTGGGGCGCGAGCACGATTTCGGAGTACGAGGTCACGTCGACCTCCCGCGCCTCCTCGCCGGTGTTCGTCAATGAAATCCGGCGAACTTCCGCATCGTCTTCGGCAGAGACGACAATTTCCTGAACAGTCGTGAGCGTACCGTCCCTGCGGGTCCACTGGGCGCGGTCCTCATTGAACACGACCTCGTAGTCATCCGGCTCTATGCCGCTTGGCTGGAAGCCCGCGGACCAGACAGCACCGCCATGCACGTCGCGCAAGAAGATGTACGAGCCCCAATCATCGCAGGTCGCATCTTCACGCCAGCGCGTCACCGAAACATCTTCGCAGCGGCTGTATCCCGAACCGGCGGCGGTAACCATCACGCTGTAGCAACCATTCGACAGCATCTGTATTGCCGGGGATGATCCGTGTGGAGTGCTGAGCCGGCGGCCACCGGACGGGGTAATGCCGTGGGTGTTCGTGGGCGATCTGGCATCCGACGCATCACGCACTTCGACCGAAACATCCCGCGGCGTTCGCTCCTGGAGCAGCAGCTCGGTCGCCTTGACGAGAGCATCGCTGTGAAATCTCGTTCTCATGACGCCGTCCAGGAGCGCGTTCGCGATCGCGACAATCGTCATCCCCTGATGATGCGCCATGAAGGCCCGGACAACCGCGACACCCTTCCCGTCCGGCACGCGGCCTGCCGTGAAATCCAGCGCTTCATAGAATCCATACCGGCCGTTGGCATCGATGGCGGCGAGCGCAGCAAAGTTCGCGGCCGCGGCCCGCGGATTCACCATGGCCGCGAGCGCGGTCGCATAGGGAGCAACGACCGTATCGGCGCCGAGTCCGCGCTTTAGACCAAGACCGGGAATCCCGAAGTTCGAGTATTGGTAGGTCAACTCGACATCGCGAGCGTTGTATGCCGATTCCGACACCCCCCACGGCACAGCGAGCGAGGCACCGTAGCTCATTTGCCGATGCACGACCAATCTGCTTGTCCGCTCGATGAGGCTCTCCGCCGGCGCTCGCATGATGAGCGACGGCATCAGGTACTCGAACATGGATCCCGACCACGAAATCAGCGCCGCGCCGTCTGCGACCGATGTCACGGCGCGACCGAGACGGAACCAGTGCTTCGCAGGAACGTCGTTCTTTGCGATCGCCAAGAAACTCGCGAGTCGCGCTTCCGACGCGAGCAGGTCGTAGCAGTTTGAATCCAAACGCCCGTCAGAAGCCAGATAACCAATCGAAAGCAACTTGCGGTCCGTGTCGAGCAGGAATCCGAATTCCATTGCGAGCGCGGTGGTGCGAGCGTGCGTTGCGAGCGCCAACAGGCGTTCCGCACAAGTCCCGTCGCCGGCAAAATCACGGGCATGACTCGCAATCGCCGCGCAGACCGCCTCGGCCCAGAACACGAGATCCTGACCAACGTCCGCACTGCTCTCCATTGCAAGTGCCCGGGCCATGTCGGCTATCGTCTCGGCCAGGATTGCGAACTCTGCCAACCGCGATGCGATGTCCCGGTCTTGCTCGGCAGGCTCCCTCAGCGAGACGGCAAGAGCCCCGATCGCCTGATCGAACTGGCTCAAGGTCACCGTCTGCGTGCGGCGGCCCTCATCAATCCGATTGGCTGTTTCACGGGCAATCTCAAGTGCATCTGCGATACCGGCCAAACGGCGGTCGCTACCAAGCGGATTGTGAACCCATTCTTCGCATGCGCTCGCAAGGGCCATCAGATGCCCCGCCAGATTCCCGCTGTCGACCGTGGATACGTAGGGCGGATCAAGCGCGCGCAGGTCCTGAGTGTCATACCAGTTGTAGAAATGCCCACGAAACTTCGACAGTCTACCCATGGTCGACAAAGTCGCATCGAGCCGATCGACCGCCTCGCGGGTGCCTATCCAGCCGAAATCGCGGGCAGCCGCTGCCGACAAGAGATAAAGCCCCATATTCGTCGGCGATGTTCGATGGGCAAGAGCCTGCGGGTCTTCCTGAAAATTGTCCGGCGGCAGCATGTTGTCGGCAGGCGTGATGAAGGTTTCGAAAAATCGCCAGGTCCGGCGCGCCGTCGATCGAAGCGACGTTGCATCATCGCGGGTTATCATCACCCGACCGGCGACGGGCGGCGATTCGCTGACCCAACGCGCGAACGCGGGTGACGCAGCCCAGAGCGCCGCGAACGGCAGCGCGAGCGGCCACGTCCCCTCGCCCGCAACCAGTGAGACCAGCAGGACGATGCCCGCGATAATGACCGCGCCAGCCATCCGGCGATATGAGCCGGCATGATCAAGCCGTTGCCCGATTGCGGCCTGTGCGGCGGTTGTCCATTCGAGCAGATGACGCCGGGTGACGAACAACCTTGCCAGGGTGCGGCCGATCGCATCGCTCATCGACCATGCCTGGTGCGCCAGCAGGATGATCAGCAAGCCGGATTGAGCAAACGCCAGCCGTAGTTCGGCAGCAAGCGCCATGATGTGGCTGCGTATCACGACGCCGGACCGCGCCGGAACGATCGCCGACACCACTGGAATCAGCGTCGGTAGCGTGATCGTTGCCAGAATGAACGCCGTCCAGACGGCCGCCGCTTGCAGCGGCAGGGTCCATCCGACCATGAGCGCGACGACCGCGGACGGTGCGGATAGCGTTCGCCGCAGGTTGTCGAACATCTTCCAGCGTCCCATCGCTGGAATCGCGCTGCGATGGCGATCCGCATTGGCAAACGGACCACGGCCGAGAATCCAGGGCAGAAGTTGCCAATCACCACGCGCCCAGCGGTGGTGGCGCGACGCAGCGACGTCGTAGCGGGCAGGAAACTCCTCAACGACCTCCACGTCGGAGGCGAGTCCCGCGCGGGCGAAGACCCCCTCAAACAGATCGTGGCTGAGCAGGGTCGAGTTCGGAACCCGGTCCGCCAGCGCAGCCTCGAAGGCGTCGACGTCGTAGATACCTTTACCGGCGTAAGACCCCTGAGCGAACAGATCCTGGTACACGTCGGATATGGCGGACCCATAGGGGTCGATGCCGTTCATGCTGGAGAATATGCGCTGAAACCGCGAGCCTTCCCGTGCGACCGGCAGCGACGGTGTCACCCGCGGCTGCAACACCGCGTAGCCTTCGACAACACAGCCTGCCGAAGTATCGAAACGCGGCTTGTTGAGCGGATGCGCCATTTTCCCGATCAATCGGCGCACCGTGTCGCGCGGAAGCCGGGTATCGGCGTCAAGAGTTATGACGTAGCGCACGTTGTCGGGAACAGCGACCGTCAATCCGTTCGTACCCAGGAAAGTCGTGTCCGTCGCGCCACGAAGCAGCCTGTTCAATTCATGAAGCTTCCCGCGCTTGCGTTCCCAGCCGATCCAGCGCCTCTCGCTTTCGTTCCAGACCCGGCGTCGATGCAGCAAGAGAAAGCGATCCCCTCCGGGTGCCGCGCCGTATCGCCTGTTCAGTTCGGCGATGCCATTCAACGCAGCTTCAAGCAGCGCCTCATCCCCACTCCTGTTCTCACTGTCGGCATCCGTCCAATCGGACAGAAGCGCGAAATGGAGTTCCCCCTCCGGGCTGGCGAGATGATGAATTTCGAGTCGCTCGATCTGCTCTTCGACCGACGCACGCGAGGCCAGCAACGTTGGAGCCGCCACCAACGTCCTCAGGTGTGCCGGCACGCCGCCGGAGAGCTCCATGGCCGGCAATGGCGCCGCACCAAACGCACGCGTCACCAACTGGTTCACGAATGCGACCGACAGATCGATCGCCGGGATTGCTCCAACCATGCCGAGCAAGCCCAGCCACCACCCGCCGACACCCATCATTGAAAGAGCCAGCAGCGGTATGGCCAGCACGACGGCGGCCACGAGCATACCCGCACCCGCATAGCCGCGGATGCCCAGGGCCCTGCTCAGGCGCGCGAACCACGCATTCGGCGAGGACCGGAAGCCGATCGACCTTTCGAACGCGTGGCGTCCGTCCGCGATCAGATGATATCCAGGATCGCCCCATCGCTCGCCCGCCTGCGTGCTGCAACCACACGAAGCGCGTTTTGCCGTTTGCATGGCGAGGTGGGCAACTCCCAACTCGGTGCGGCTCGAGCCGCGTGCGAGCTGTTCGATTGCGCTGCGATAGAGGTTGCGGGTCGGGAAATCCATCGCCTGGAAGTTTCCCGACGCACCTAGCGCCTTGTCGACCAAGCTCATTCGCTCGAACAGTTCGGACCAATCCACCTCGGAAATTGCCCGCAGACTAGTGATGATGTTGCGGACGGTGACGGTGCCGGAACCTTGCCTTTGAAGCTCCTCACGCACGACCAGATCAGCCGTTGTCGCTTGAGCGGCCAACCGATCATCAAGCCAGGTCAGGACCGGCGTCACCTTCGGATCCTGATCGCGCAGGCGGTAAATGAGTTCGACCGCGAACGCATCACGGAGCGGCATCTTCTCGAGGTCGGAGAGAACAGCCAAAGCCGGCTCTGGCGCGCGCGTCCCGGCGCCCAGCAGCCGATCGGCGAGTTGATCCGCCTCCAGTCGCGCCGAGTAGCTGTCGACGATTCGGCCAGCCAGCCGCCGAAGATTCTCGATGAGTACGATCCGCAGCGTAATCGAGATCGCCCAAAGCTCTCCAATGGTGAGCGGCTGGACATCCTGATACGCATGCACATAGCGGCACAGCATCTCGACATCGAACCGGCTATCCGCATGCGCGACGAATGCCCACGCGATGCCGAACACGCGCGGATATCCGGCGAACGGGCCGCCCGCGAGTTTTGGCAATTGGCGATAGTAACCTGGGGGGAGATCACCCCGAATTTCGCGAATCTGCTTCTCGACAAGATGATAGTTGTCGATCAGCCATTCCGCGGCTGGTGTGATCGTGCGACCCTGGTCGGTGGCCCTGACGATCCTGCGATATGCATCCCGCAAGGCATCCGCATTGCTGGCCAGGCGGCTCGCGAGCCGATGGCCACGCTCCAGGCGCGGAGCTACCGGCTGCGCAATCGCAAGACTTCGCGCGTGCTCCTCGAGGCGCTCGACACTGAAAAGCTCTTCGCGAACCGGCTCGCGATTATCCCATGGAAACTCCGGGTGAGCGCGTCCGAGGACACGGGAGATGAACGTCTTCAAGTAAACCTTTCTTCTTCATCAGCGCTCACGCGTCGCCCTAGAAATCTGCCGTAACGAGTTCGTACGACCCTTTACGGCCCCGCGCATACACCACGGCAGCGATCGCGCAGATCCGATCGCGATTGGCATCGAAGGCGTTAAGAAGCCCGGCCTCATCAGACTGCAGGTTTGGCTGAACTTTCTTGAGTGCGCCTTCGGTCACGAAGAACGCGCACTCCATCGAGCTCTGGTAGCCCCAGAATCTGACCGCGCCACGGGTGTGGTCATAGCTTCGGCTTTGATTGGGAAATATCAAGGACATCGGTCGATCCCTTTGCTTGTTCGACGCTCCCTCAAGTTTCGATCTCAGGAAGCTGCATCTGCTCGGCCGCCGCCTGCATTTCCGCCGAAGCATCGCTCGCCGGCGCGAGCTCGCTCTCGGCGACGATTCGATCGTGCTTCTCGGCAATACTTCTAATCCGATAGCGGGGGCTGGCGGACTTGATATCTGGCGCCGGCATGGTTTGCCTGATTTCGTATTCGCCAGAGGCGGCCGCACGCAAGGAGCTGGGCGTAAGCTCAACGATTTGCCCGACAGCGTATTTGTGTTCCATGCCAAAGGCCTTTCTGGCGTTGGTGCCGTTGCATCGACGAACAACTCGAGCGTCGCAAACGAGCGGTACGAACATTCATTCGAACGCAGCGGGCAGTCGGCCAATCCTCAGAATGACCGTCGGCTCGTCGTCATAGTCACCCATTTCCGCATCTCCCGATGAGGAGAAGGCGACAACGCCGACCTTGCTCGACCCAAGTCTTTCGGCTGTCCGGCGCGCGCCTTCCGCAGATTTACATGGGATCGGCGCATCGCCCTTCAGGCTCCCTCCCTTGCCGGCGGTAAACGCCTGCACGAGATAGACTGTTTCCCGTGTCATAAGGTCTTTCGGATTGCCGGAACGGCGACGACGACTGGTTTCCTGCGGTTGCAGGCTATTGACTGCGTCGTCTCGGTCAGTGTGCGCGCAATCGCGAGCAATAGCTATCTATTTTGCCAATACCCGCCAACCGCAGGCGCCAAAGCGGTCGGCTTCGGAGCTTGTGCAGTCATTCAGGCAGTTCGACAGGAACGCGCTCGGCCGTGACGGAGTCGCGCACCGCGACCTGAAGCAAGGGAAACTTCGTCTTCAGACTCACCGCAGCTTGATGCGCGTCATCCCGGGTGAGGAAGTGCTGCTTGAACTTGCCATCCACAACCATCGAAAACCCGTCCTTCGGGTAGGCGTTCGCGCGCAACGGTGCGCTGGGCGGCATGGCCGCGTCTTTGGTAGGTTCTGTCATTTCCTCTTCCTGGATGGTCGGATGCAAATCTTTGACCAGCGCGGCATCCGGACCCGTCGCGCGGATTGGAAAAGTCGGGATTACGCGGAGACGACGCCGACGGGGCTGAAGTACCCGACCGAAATCACAGCGTTCCCTGCGCGCCACCCGCTGCAACGGGTCGGCGCTCGCAGCTCTTTCGCCTCTGGTTGATCCTTGGAGATAACCATTGCGCGCGGAGTTACAAGGTCAAGGCCAGAACTCTTAACGCACTACGGCCTCGGCAGGCTTATAATCATAGCTGTTCGGTCGTGCTGCTCAACGGCGAAGGTTGGTGTCCGATATCCGCTCGCGCTACTTGACCCGAACATTCATCGACTTTCGATCCAGGCGACGGTGCGACGAGATAGCCCCCATGGGGTGATTGCCCGAAAAAGCGGTTCGGCGTTTCGATAGGTTAGCCGCGCGCTAACCATTCGTTCAGATTTGCGACCAAACGCCGGCGCGCATTCAGACCGCATCAATCAATTCTGACCGAAATTGTCCGCACCTTGTTAGGCGTTGCGGAGGCGTTGATGTTTGTCGGGCTGTGTGTTGGCGTTGGCCTTGTTGCTTTGAGCCTGTGTGCTCTTGTTTATTCCTCGGATGCGCCGAGGTCGAGATACTCGCGCAATATCTCCTGAAACACGCGGCGCACACGTCTTTGTGTCGCTGCGCGGCCGCCACGACTTGGCTGCACTATCGCAGTGTTAAGTATTCATTAGGCTTAACTTGAGAGGATAAAGTCCGGGGCCTGATAGTGGAATCATGGCCATGGGCAATCTCAAGCAGCTATTTCAGTTTCTCGCGATTCCGCTCGCGATGTTGGGGTTTGTCCTGATCGCGTCGCAAGTGGGCGGTTTTGTCCTGCGCAAGGATTCGCCGGTCAAGGTCGACAGTCATTTGATGTCGCCCAGCAAGTATCCGCGAAGCTGATCCGCTGCTGTTGCGAAACTACGTTCGCGCGGAGGAAGCACGAATTTCAAATTGCACCAGAAAGTATACGATCTTCGCTGCCTTTTCACGGTCCGCAATCGAGCGTACCGCCAAATCCCCGCAAACAGAAACCTGTGTGTGCAGATTTAACCGTTTGTGCAGTAACGGCCCGGCATAGTTTTGGCCGAACCCCCGCAGAAAGCGCCTGCTCGACATGCTGAATCCTCCTTCGATCGCAACGCCGTTTGGCCGGATCATCTCGGTCAAGGGATCGCTCGCGCGGATGGGAATCCACGCCACATCGCAGATGGGCCAGTTCGAGGCTCGCGCCACCGTCGGCCGCTTCGTCTCGATCCGCTGCTCGACCTCGAATGTGATTGCGATGATCACCGAGGTGTCGTGTGAAGGCCTAGCGCCCGCCGACCGCGACCGCTACGTCGCTACTGCATCCGTCGATCTGCTCGGCGAAATCAACACCGGCCCGGCCGGAGCGCGCTTCCAGCGCGGCGTGACGATCTATCCGGCCATCAACGACGAGATCAATCCGATCACCAGCCAGGAGCTGCGCACGGTTTACGCGCCGGCGCACAAGGACGCCATCCACGTCGGCCACCTGCAGCAGGATCCGAGCGTCGGCGCCTATGTCGATGTCGACGAGATGCTCAACAAGCACTTTGCCGTGCTGGGCTCCACCGGCGTCGGCAAGTCGAGCGGCGTGTCGCTGCTGCTCAACGAAATCCTGGTGACGCGCCCGCACCTGCGGCTGTTCCTGCTCGACGTGCACAACGAATACGGCCGCTGCTTCGGCGAGCGCGCGCTGGTGCTCAACCCGCGCAACCTGAAGCTGCCGTTCTGGCTGTTCAACTATGAGGAATTCGTCGACGTGATCTTCGCCGGCCGCCCCGGCGTGCCGGAGGAGCTGGAAATCCTCTCCGAGGTGATCCCGTACGCCAAGGCGATCTACACGCAATACCAGACCGCAGATCGCGTCGGCCTGAAGCGGGTCGATCCAAAGACGGTGGGCTACACCGTCGACACGCCGGTGCCTTACCGGCTGATGGATGTCATCGCGCTGATCGACGAGCGCATGGGCAAGCTGGAGAACCGTTCCTCGCGCGTCATCTACAGCAAGCTGCTGTCGCGCATCGACACGGTCCGCAACGATCCGCGCTATGCCTTCATGTTCGAGAACGCCAACGTCGGCGGCGACACCATGGCTGACGTCATCAGCCATCTGTTCCGCATGCCGGCCAACGGCCGGCCGATGACGGTGATGCAGCTTGCGGGCTTCCCCGTCGAGGTGGTCGACTCCGTCGTGTCGGTGGTCTGTCGCATGGCGTTCGACTTCGGCCTGTGGAGCGACGGCGCCTCGCCGCTGCTGTTCGTCTGCGAGGAAGCGCACCGCTATGCCTCCGCCGACCGCAATATCGGTTTCGGCCCGACCCGCAAGGCGATCTCGCGCATCGCCAAGGAAGGCCGCAAGTACGGTGTGTTCCTCGGCCTCGTGACGCAGCGTCCGGCGGAACTCGACGCCACCATCATCTCGCAGTGCTCAACGCTGTTCACGATGCGCCTTGCCAACGAGCGCGACCAGGCCTTGCTGCGCTCGGCAGTGTCGGACGCGGCCGCAAACCTTCTGTCGTTCGTGCCTTCGCTCGGCACCCGCGAGGTGCTGGCCTTCGGTGAAGGCGTCGCGCTGCCGACGCGTCTGCGCTTCAAGGAGCTGTCGCAGCAACAGCTGCCGCGCAGCGAAGCGACCATCGCCTCACTTGCGTCGTCGTCCGCCGGCCACGATCTTGCATTCGTCGGCTCGGTGCTGTCGCGCTGGCGGGGCGCCACCACCCACCGCGACGCCCAGGCCAACGACCCGATGCTGCAGGAGAAACCGCTTCCGCGGACCACGGACTCGCCGTTGTTGCAGCCGTCGATGGGCCTCGACCCTGACCGCTTTTCGCTCTTGAAGAAGCCGCTGCGCTGATTACGGCCTCCACACCGTTTCCTCGGTCCACCCAAGACTGTCGAACTCAGCGGCCCTGAGCGGCGCTTCGCCGATCGAAAAAAACTCGTCGAGTTGAGGCGGCGCAACCGCCGTTGCCGAGAGCATCGCGTGCGCCTGCCCGCGATGGTGAATCTGGTGCTGGAAGAGATGCATCAGCAAACGATCGCGCCGCTCGCTCTGGACCCGTGTATCGCGATTGACCCGCACGACGACGCCAAGCGACTCCGCCGTCAGCGCATCGCAGACCGCGATCAGGCGCCTGTCGACGGCGGCCTGAGCCGGCTTCAACTCGGCGAGCGATGCACACGGAATGTCGTTCTCCCAGGCTTTTGGACCAAGCCACCCGCCCTCGAGCGCATCCACGTAGAACAGGTCGATCACATAGATGTGGTTCAGCGTCAGCTGCAGGCTCGGGAAGAAGCCGGTTCGCTCGGCTTCGAAATCCTGCTGGCCGAGGGCGCCGCAGGCCGTCAGCAATCGATGGTTCGCCCACGCGTTATTGTAGGCGAAGGCACGGTAGGTCTGGACGATATCGGCGGGCATGTCTCTCTCCGTGTTCGGGCCTCCCAGCGCACAGGATGGGGGCTTCGACGTCGAAGAGATGTCAGCATACGCTCGGAACCGCCGGCTTCCAGCAGCCTGCGCGATCCATTAGGATTCGCGCGGAACAATATTGCTTACCAAGGACACGTCATGACTGCGCCCGCCATCAGCCGATTTTCGGTTCCCTCGTTGAAGTCAATGCCGAACGATATCCGCGAACGCATTCTGGCGGTTCAGGAAAAGTCCGGATTCGTCCCGAACGTCTTCCTCGTGCTGGCGCACCGGCCCGACGAGTTCCGCGCCTTCTTCGCCTACCACGATGCGCTGATGGAAAAGGACGGTGGCCTGACCAAGGCCGAGTGCGAGATGATCGTGGTGGCGACCAGCGCCGCCAATCAGTGCCATTACTGTGTGGTGGCTCACGGGGCGATCCTGCGCATCCGCGCGAAAAATCCCCTTGTCGCCGACCAGGTCGCGATCAACTACCGCAAGGCGGACATCACCGACCGACAGAAGGCGATGCTGGACTTTGCGATGAAGGTGAGCCTGTCGGCGCATACCGTGACCGACGTCGATCTGGCTGAACTCAAGAAGCACGGCTTCAAGGATGACGACGTCTGGGACATCACCGCGATCGCCGCGTTTTTTGCCCTGTCCAACCGGATGGCCAACGTCACCAACATGCGCCCGAACGACGAATTCTATCTGATGGGCCGTCTGCCAAAGCAGGCCTGAGCCGAAAGCCGAATCGCAAGAGCCGGACGCAATTGAGCCATGCTTGCTGACCATGCTCGCGAGACCTGTGCCGAACGCAGGCGGCGTGGTAGCCTCTTACGTGTTGGGCCCTTCCGGGACAGCGTCGATGACCAAGGAACAATCAAAAACAACCGATGACGGCGATCACGTCGTCATCAAGTTTCGACCGCGAACGACCGCCGACGCTCCAAAGACCCGCGCCGAGCAAATTGCCCCGCTACGCACCCCGCCGCAGGATCTTTCGCAATTCGAACGGTCAAGCGAGCCGGACGACTATCGCCACCGGATGCGGATGAACATTGCCGCTGGCCTGTTCACGGTGGCGTTGATCGGCTTCGGCGTGTGGCTCGCCATGAGCATCGCCGATCTCCGCCGCACCCAGGACTGCATCCTCTACGGCAGGCGCGACTGCGCCGTGATCCCCCAGCCGACCAAAGCCGAGCCGACCAAGTAGGCCGGAAAGGCTCGGGTCTGATCCAGCTTCGCTGAATCAGGCCCTCGCTTATCTATTTGTTTGGGCATGATCTAATCCGAAAACCGGTACCCACTTTTCGGGATCATGCCCGGCGAATCGGGCTCCGGACCGGGCTTTTGGCAACAGCCAGCCGCCATTGAATTCAACGGCTTGCTCCGATATACGACGGCCATATCAAAGCGCGGGCGTTGGGCTGGCCCGGCCTTCTCCAAAAACATGTCCGCGGCCAATCCTGAAAGTTGCGCGGCGGCAAATACATACGCCAAATCAAGGGCTTAAGATGTCGACCTTCGATCAAGTTGCCAACATCATCGCCGAGACCTGTGATATCCCGCGCGATACGATTACGCCCGAAAGCCACGCGATCGACGACCTTGGCATCGACAGCCTGGACTTCCTCGACATCGCTTTCGCCATCGACAAGGCGTTCGGCATCAAGCTGCCGCTGGAAAAGTGGACCCAGGAGGTCAACGACGGCAAGGCGACGACTGAGCAGTATTTCGTTCTCGGCAACCTCAGCGCGCGCATCGACGAACTGGTTGCCGCCAAGAACGCCTGACGGCGATGCAGCTCGAATATTTTCAGCTCGTCGACCGGATCACGGCGCTCGATCTTGCCGACAAGACCATTACCGTCAGCGCGGTCGTCCCCCAAACCAGCACGATATTCGAGGGGCATTTCCCCGGCCGCCCATTGATGCCGGGAGTGCTGCTGATCGAGGCGATGGCGCAAACCTCGGGCTGGCTGCTGATCCCGGCCCTGGATTTCAAGCGAATGCCGTTTCTCGCCGCGGTCAAGGATGCAAAAATGCGCCGCTTCATCGAGCCGGGCGAAACGCTCGAAATCGTCGCCAAGATCAAGCACGAGGGATCGGGTTTTGCGATGACCGACGCGGAAGTCCGAAGCGGCGGCAAGAAAACCTGCAGCGCCACGCTGACCTTCAGCCATGTTCCCTTTCCAAACGAGGAACTGCGCAAACACATGCTGATGGTGGCCGAGCGCATCGGCCTGCCGCAGACGGCGGGTGCCCATGACTGACGGCGTGCCCTCCTCCCCCTCCGAGGCCTGGATCACCGGCATCGGCATCGTCTCTTCGTTGGGCGAAGGGCTCGATGCCCATTGGGACGCGCTGCAAAGCGGCACCATCAACGCCGATGAGAAGGCCTTCGCGCCCTACATCGTGCACCCGATCACGCAGCTCAACTTCGACCAGCAGATCCCGAAGAAGGGCGATCAGCGGCAGATGGAGGCGTGGCAGCGCATCGGCACCTATGCTGCCGGCCTTGCGCTGGATTCCGCCGGGATCAAGGGCAATGCTGAAGTCCTCGGCCGCACCGACATGATCGTGGCCGCCGGCGGCGGCGAACGCGATCTCGCGGTCGACAGCGGCATCCTGAACGCCAAGGTGCAGGGCAATGCCGCACCGAACTTTCTGAACGAACGGCTGATGAGCGATCTCAGGCCGACGCTGTTCCTCGCCCAGCTCTCGAACCTTCTGGCCGGCAACATTTCCATCGTGCACGGCGTGACCGGTTCCTCGCGCACCTTCATGGGCGAAGAGGCCGCCGGCATCGACGCTGTCCGCATCGCGCTCGCGCGCATCGCTTCGGGGCAGAGCGACATCGCCCTGGTCGGCGCCGCGCACAATGGCGAGCGCAAGGACCTGCTGATGCTCTATGAGTTCGGCGACTTCAACCTGAAGGAGAAATTTGCACCGGTCTGGTCGCGCGGGCCCAAGGGCGGCTTTGCGCTCGGGTCCGGCGGCGTGTTCCTGGTCATCGAGGCGCGCAAGCATGCGGAAGCGCGCGGCGCAAAACCCTTCGCCCGGCTGTCGCATGTCAGCGCCGACCGCGCACCGCGGAACAGGCAGGGCGCGGTTGCCGAGACGTTGAACGCACTGTGGAAGGCATGCGGCGCGCAGGCTGAGCGAGCCGCAATCATCACCGGCGCCACCGGGACCGAGCCCGCGACCGCCGAGGAACGCAGCTTCCTTCAGGCGCACAAGGCCGTGCCGGTGCGCGCCATCGGCAGTCGCTTCGGCCACACCGTGGAGGCGCAATTCCCGCTCGGCATCGCGCTCGCCGCGCTGTCGCTCTCCAAGGGAGCGCTGTTTCCGCCGGCGGATTCGTCCGGCGTCGAGATTGCAATGACGGCGGCGCCGACCCAGATTGTGGTGGTTGGAACCGGCCACTGGCGCGGCGAAGGCATCGCGCTGGTCGAGGCCGTGAAGTAGGAGACCGCTGATGGGGAACATGCGCGATCATGCAGGCCGGCCAATCGTCGTCGTCACCGGCATGGGTATCGTCACCTCGCTTGGCGCCGGCAAGACGGACAACTGGGCGAAGCTGACGGCCGGCGAATCCGGCATCCGCAGCATCACCCGCTTTCCGACCGACGGGTTAAAGACGACAATCTCCGGCGCGATCGATTTCCTGCCGACGGAGCGCAACGCGGCGACCGAGCTCTCGGATCGCTTTGCCGATGTCGCTACCGAGGAGGCTGTCGCCCAGTCCGGGATCGGCACCCGCAGCAACTTTCCCGGGCCGCTGTTCCTCGCGGTTGCGCCAGTCGAGATGGACTGGCTGCAACGTGACGAGCTCGCCTTCGCGCTCGGCAAGGACACCTCGGTCGACTATGACGCGATGCTGAAGCTGAGCGGCGGCGGCAAGTACAAGGACGCCCATCGCCGCTTCCTGTTCGGCTCCGCCGCCGACCAGCTCGCTGACAAGTACGGCACCAAGGGTTCGCCGATCTCCATCTCGACCGCCTGCGCCTCCGGCGTCAGTGCCATCCAGCTCGGCGTCGAGGCGATCCGCCGTGGCGAAACCGACGCGGCGCTCTGCGTTGCCACCGACTCCTCGGTCAACGTCGAGGCGCTGGTCCGCTTTTCCCTGCTGTCGGCCCTGTCGACGCAAAACGAAACGCCTGCGAAGGCCTCGAAGCCGTTCTCGAAGAACCGCGACGGTTTTGTGCTCGCCGAAGGCGCCGGTGCCCTCGTGCTGGAGAGCCTTGAAGCTGCGACCGCACGCGGCGCGCGCGTGCTCGGCGTGATTGCCGGCTGCGGCGAGCTCGCCGACTCGTTCCACCGCACCCGCTCGAGCCCGGACGGCAAACCGATCATCGGCTGCGTGCGCAACGCACTCACTGACGCCGGCATGGCGCCGGAGCGGATCGACTACATCAACGCACACGGCACCTCGACGCCGGAAAACGACAAGATGGAGTATCTCGGCATCGCCACCGTGTTCGGCGAACGCGCGAAACAGATCCCGGTGTCGTCGAACAAGTCGATGATCGGCCACACGCTGTCGGCGGCCGGTGCAGTGGAGGCGATCTTCTCGCTGCTGACGCTCGAGCATCAGCGAATTCCGCCGACCATCAACTACGACGTTCCTGATCCCGGAATTCCGTTCGACGTGGTGCCGCACACGGCGCGGGATGCGCGGGTGACAGCGGCGATGTCGAATTCGTTCGGATTCGGCGGCCAGAACGCGTCGATGATCATGACCCGCGAGCCGGTCTGAAACGGCGCCCTCCCGGTTGACGCAGCCGCCCGGACCAGCGATACGCAACCGTCATATTTCAGGCCAACCATGCGCACCCTCAGCCTCGTCAAGGAACGCCAGCTGGACGTGCTGGACGTCGCCGATCCGCCCGCGCCGCAGCCCGGCGAGGTGCAGGTGCGCGTGCGCGCGGTCGCGCTCAATCACCTCGACCTCTGGGGCTTTCGCGGCATGGCCTTCGCGAAGCGGAAGCTGCCGCTGGCCGTCGGCGCCGAAGCATCCGGTGAAATCGCGAGCGTCGGCGCAGGCGTGACGCGCTTCAAGGTGGGCCAGCCGGTGGTCATGTACGGCGCGCTGACCTGCGGCACCTGCCCGGCATGTCGCGAGGGTCGCGACAACCTGTGCGAAAACGTCGGCGGTATCCTCGGCTTCCATGTCGACGGTTTTGCGCGCGAGCTCCTGAATATCCCTGAGCGGCTGGTGATCCCGGTGCCCACAGGCGTCAGCCTGCGCGACGCCGCCTGCGCGCCGATCGCGTTCGGCACCGTGCAGCACATGCTGTTCGACAACGCCAAACTGCAGCCCGGCGAAAGCATCCTGGTGCAGGCAGGTGCCTCCGGCATCGGCACCGTCGCCATCATGATGGCGAAGGCGATCGGTTGCACGGTAATCACCACCGTCGGCGACGATGCCAAGATCGATCCCGTGAAGGCGCTCGGCGCCGACCACGTGATCAACTACCGCAAGGATCGCTTCGAGCACGAGGTCCGCAAGCTGACGAAGAAGAAGGGCGTCGACGTTGTGTTCGAGAACGTTGGCGCGGACACGTTCAACGGCTCGCTGCTGGTGCTCAAGCCCGGCGGACGGCTCGTCACCTGCGGTTCAACGTCGGGACCGACCACGACCATCAACCTGATGCAGCTGTTCCAGCGGCAGTATCGCATCCTCGGCTCGTTCGGCCAGACCATGAAGAATATCACCGAAAGCCTCGACAAGATGGCGGCCGGCATGAAACCCGTCATCGATAGCGAAGTGCCGCTGTCCAACGTCGCCGAAGCCCTCGCGCGGATGGAAAGCCGGCAGGTGATCGGCAAGATCATCGTTCACTTTTGATGCGTCGCCTCCTCCGCCGTACCAGCAAGGCGCTGAAACCGGCTGCGCACGCCGTGCTCGGCGGCGTCGCCGTTGCCGTGCTGCGCGGCGTCAGGCGGTTCGACCCGAGGAGGACCGCGAACTTCGGCGCGCGCACCACGCGGCTGATCGGCCCGATGCTGCCGGAGCACCGCATCGGCCGCGACAATCTGCGGGCCGCCTTTCCAGAGAAGACACCGGAAGAGATCGAAGCGATCCTGATCAAGGTGTGGGAGAATCTCGGCCGGTTCGGCGGCGAGTTCGCGCATCTCGACCGGGTTTGGGACTACGACGTCGAGCATCCGGAGAAAAGCCGCATCGAGCTCCCCGAAGCCACGATCGCGATCTTCGATAAGCTCATCAACGACGGCAAGGGCGCGCTGGTGTTCTCAGCGCATCTCGGCAACTGGGAGCTGCCGGCGCTGGCCGCCCCCGCCTACGGCCTCGACTCCGCGGTGCTGTTCCGCCGGCCGAACATCGCCGCCGTCGACCGTGCCGTGCAGGACATCCGCTCGGTCAACATGGGCGAGATGATCGCCACATCGCTCGATGCGCCGGTGCGGCTGCTGAACGCCCTGGAGCGCGGCCTGCATGTCGGCATGCTGGTGGATCAGTATTACACCAAGGGCGTCGACGTCACGTTCTTCGGCCGGCCGGCCAAGGCCAATCCCCTGCTCGCCCGCCTCGCGCAGAAGGTCGATTGCCCGATTCACGGCACGCGCATCGTCCGCCTCGCCGACGATCGCTTTCGCGCCGAGGTGACCGACGAGGTCGAGCCGGTGCGCGACGCAGCAGGCAAGATCGACGTACAGGCAACGACGCAGAAGATCACCTCGATCATCGAGGGATGGATTCGCGAATATCCCGACCAGTGGCTGTGGCTGCACCGAAGGTGGCGGTAGTCAGCGCCCCGTCTTCACCCGCGTCCACACGCGGTTGACCACGCGCTGCGCGGCCTGGTCGCGCGCTGTGATCACGAACAGGTGCTTCATCGTCGCTTCGTCCGGATAGATGGTCTTGTCGTTGATCACTTTTGGGCTGATCAGGCGCTGGCTCGCCAGATTGCCGTTGGCGTAGGACAGGAAGTCGGAGTTCTTCGCGGCGATCTCCGGGCGATAGAGGTAATCGATCAGCGCGTAGGCCTCGGTGACGTTTTTCGCGTCCGTCGGGATGGCGAGGTTGTCGAAGAACATCTGCGCGCCTTCCTTCGGAATGGCGTAGGCGATCTCCACTCCGCCCTTGGCCTCCTCGGCCCGGCTCTGTGCCTGCTTGATGTCACCGGACCAGCCGAACACGAAGCAGATCTCGCCGCCGGCAAGCGCCGCGAGATATTCCGACGAATGGAATTTGCGCACGAAGGGACGGATCTTGCCGATCAGCGCTGCAGCCTTGTCGAGATCGGCCGGCTTCGAGGAATTCGGATCGAGCTTCAGGTAGGTCAGCGCAGCGGGCAGGATGTCGTCGGCGGAATCCAGCATGTGCACACCGCAGTCCTTGAACTTCGACAGGTTCTCCGGCTTGAAGACGATGTCGAGCGTGCCCATCGCCTCGACGAGGTTGACGTTCGGTCCGAGGACCTCCCTCGCCTTCTTGACGTTGTAGCCGACGCCGGTGGTGCCCCACATGTAGTTGACGCCGAACTGATTGCCGGGATCGTAGGCCGAGAGCTTGTCGGTCACCTCCGGCCAGGCGTGCTTCAGGTTCGGCAGCTTCGACTTGTCGAGCTTCTGAAACACATTGGCCCTGATCTGGCGCTCGAGAAAATAGGCGCCGGGCACGACCAGATCGTAGCCGGATTGCCCGGCCAGCAAGCGCGTCTCCAGCGTCTCGTTGGCGTCGAAGGTGTCATAGACGACCTTGATGCCGGTCTCCTTGGTGAAGTCCTCCAGGACGCCTGGCGCCATGTAGTTCGACCAGTTGTAGAAGTTGACCTTGCGCTCCTGTGCGTGGGCTGCGACCGGACCGATCGCCAGCGCCGCCACCAGAAGACCAACAACCCGCATCGCCTGCTCCCTCACCGCCCGCCGCTCACCACCTTTGACAGACGCTCCAGCGCGCCATCGATGGTCGCATCCTTCTTCGCGAAACAGAACCGCACCACCGAGGTGACCGGGTTGTCCTCATAGAGCGCGGACACCGGGATCGCCGCGACCTTGTGCTCCACGACCAGCCGCTTGCAGAAGGCTTCGTCGGTTTCGTTCAAGCCAAGCGGCTTCAGGTCGACATTGAGAAAATACGTGCCTTGCGCGTGCAACACCGGAAAACCGATCGACGAGAGCCCGTTGGCCAGCCGGTCGCGGCTGCGCACCAGGTCGGATCGCATGCCGGCGAAATACGCATCCGCCTTGCCGAGGCCGTAGGCCACCGCCGCCTGCAGGTTCGGCGGCGTCGTGAAGGTGAGAAACTGGTGCGCCTTCGCCAGCACACGGAGGATCTTAGGCGAAGCGCACACGAAGCCGACTTTCCAGCCGGTGAGCGAGAAGATCTTGCCGGCCGAGCCGATCTTCACCGCGCGGTCACGCATGCCGGGGATGGTGATCAGCGGAATGTGCTCGCGGCCGTCGAACACGACGTGCTCCCACACCTCGTCGCAGACGGCGATGACATCGAACTCCTGGCAGAAGCGCGCCAGCAGCTCCAGATCCTCGCGCGGAGAGACCACCGCCGCCGGGTTTTGCGGGCTGTTGAACACGACCAGCTTGGTCTTGCTGTTGAACACACCGCGCAAATCCTCTTCCGTCAGCCGCCACTCGGGCGGCTGCAGACGCACGATGCGCGGGATGCCACCGGCTCGGCGGATCAGCGGCAGGTAGGCATCATAGGCCGGCGCAAACACGACGACCTCGTCGCCCGGCTCGATCAGGCCGAACAAGGAACTGGCCACGGCTTCGGTGGCGCCCGACGTCACCATCACCTCGGTCTGCGGATCGAGCTTGAGGCCGTGCCAGTGGGCGTAGTGGGTGGCGATTGCCGTGCGCAGCTCCGGCAGGCCCATCATCGGCGGATACTGGTTGTAGCCGTCGAGCGCGGCTTCGGCGGCCTTGCGGCGAACGTCCTCCGGCCCCGGATCGTCCGGAAACCCCTGCCCCAGATTGATCGCATCGTGCTCGCGCGCGAGCTGCGACATCACTTCGAACACGGTGGTCGGAAGGTTCGCGTAGATGGGATTCATCGAAACGGTCAGCCGCCCGTTTTGGTCGGCAGACCCGCCGCCTTCCAGCCCAGAATGCCGCCGGCAAGATGCTTGTCATAGGGAAGCCCGGCCGCCTGGGCCGCGAGCGAGGCGGTCACCGAACGCTTGCCGGAGCGGCAGGCGAACACGACCTGCTTGCCCTTCGGGTCGGGAATACCGGCCGGGTCGAAGCTCTGCAGCGGAACAACCGCTGCGTCCGGATAGGCTTCCGTAGCAACTTCATTCGGCTCGCGCACGTCGACGAGCAGATATTTTCCGTCCGCGATGCCCTTTGCGACATCAGCCGGCGTCAAATCCTCGACGCTATGGTTTTGCTCTGTCACACAAGCCTCCGAACTCAAGGAATACGGCGGCCAAAGTCACCCCTGGCGCGCAGAAAATCAAGCGTCCAGTAAAACGCCTAGATCGTCACCTGCGTACCGACCTCCACCACCCGCCCGGTCGGGATGGAGAAATAGTCGGTGGCGTCGTTGGCGGACTGGCTGAGACGGATGAACAGCAGGTCCTGCCAGCGCGGCATGAAGGAGTGCGGCGCGGGCTTCAGCGAACGTCGCGACACGAAGAACGAGGTCGACATCATGTCGAACTCCCAGCCGAGCTTGCGCGCATGCGCCAGCGCCGACGGAACGTTGGGCGACTCCATGTAGCCGAAGCGCAGCGTCACCTTGGTGAAGCGGTCGCTGATCTTTTCCAGCTTGGCACGGTCAGCAAGATCGACGCGCGGCAGGTTGTCGGTCTCCACCGTCAGGATGACGTTGTTCTGGTGCAGCACCTTGTTGTGCTTGAGGTTGTGCATCAGCGAGGTCGGCACGAAATCCGGATCGCTGGTGAGAAACACCGCCGTTCCAGGCACGATATGCGGCGGACGCTTCTCGAGACTGCGGATCAGGTCCTGCAGCGGCACCTCGATCTTGCGCGTCTTCTTGACCAGGATCGATGCACCACGCATCCAGGTCCAGACGATGATGGCCATCACCAGACCGAACAGCAGAGGCACCCACGCGCCGTCGAACAGCTTCAGGAGGTTTGCGGCAAAGAAGGTCAGGTCGATGACGACGAAGGGAACGATCAGCGCCGCCGCCGTGGCCACGCGCCAGTTCCAGAGCTTCCAGACCACGAAGAAGGCCATGATTGCGTCGGCGACCATGGTGGTCGAAACCGCAATTCCGTAGGCGCCGGCCAACCCGGTCGACGTCTTGAACAGGCCGACCAGCAGCAGCACGCCGATCAGCAGCATCATGTTGACGCGCGGAAGATAGATCTGGCCCGAATGCTTCGCCGACGTGTAGCGGACTTCGAAACGCGGCAAGAGCCCTAGCTGCACCGCCTGCCGCACGATCGAAAATGCGCCGGTGATCACCGCCTGGCTCGCGATCACCGTCGCGCAGGTCGCGAGTATGATCAGCGGTACCAGGAACCCCTCAGGCGCCAGGCGATAGAACGGATGCACGATCGCCTCCGGATGCGCCAGCACCAGCGCGCCCTGGCCGAAGTAGTTCAACAGCAGCGCCGGCAGCACGAAGAACAGCCACGCAGCCTGGATCGGCTTGCGACCGAAATGGCCGAGATCGGCGTAGAGCGCCTCACCGCCGGTGACCACCAGAAACACCGCGCCCAGCGTCACAAGGCCGATGGCCGGATGCGCAACGAGGAACTTGACCGCGTACCAGGGATTGATCGCCGCCAGCACACCCGGATCGTCGCTGATATGCGACAGGCCGAGGCCGGCGAGCGTCAGAAACCAGACGATCATCACCGGGCCGAAGGCAGCTGCGACCATCGCCGTGCCGCGGCTCTGAACGGAAAATAGCGCAACGAGGATAAGGACAGTCAGCGGAACCACATAGTCCTGGAGGGCCGGCGTCGCGAGCTTCAGGCCCTCCATCGCCGAGAGCACCGAGATCGCCGGCGTGATCATGGAATCGCCGATGAACATCGACGCGCCGATGATGCCGAGCACCAGCAGCGGCATCGGCCGTCGGCCGAGTGCGCGGCGGCCAAGCGCCATCAGCGACAGCGAGCCGCCTTCGCCGTTGTTGTCAGCGCGCAGCAGCAGCAGCACATACTTGGCGGTGACGACAATAAATAGCGCCCAGACGATCATCGACAGCACGCCGAGCACGATGTCGCGTGTCACCGGCCCGCCGTGCGAGGCCGCGTGCACGGCCTCGCGGAACGCGTACAGCGGCGACGTTCCGATATCGCCATAGACAACACCGATGCTGCCAACCGTCAGCGCGGCGAAGCTTGCATGGGCGCGAGGCTCGGCCGGAGCATCGGCGGTTAGGTCACTGACAGCCATGTGGAAGAAAGATTCTCCGCGTGTCCCCGTCGCCCTTGCGAGGCCTGGAGTTCAACTCCCGACGGCCGGATTCGGCAGCGCTTATAGCACCGGGATTTCGAAACCCCAGTGCCAACGCAAAGAAAGATATGGTATTTTTATACCTCTGACTACGGCTTAAGATTAGGCGGCAGCGGCGGGTCTTCCCGCATCAGCGTAATGGTCACCCGGCGGTTGGCGGCGAGGCTCGGGTCGTCCGGGAACAGCGGTTGGGTGTCGGCCTTGCCGGCCACCATGAAGAAGTGCGCCGCCGGGAGCCCCTCCTTCTGCAGGATTTGCCGCACGGCGTTGGCGCGGTCGGCGGACAGGTCGAAGGCGCTGTAGTCGGAGCGCTGTGGCGCGATGCTGGCCGCGGTGTGCCCGACCACTGCGAGCCGCAGCGGCGTACTGCGCAGCGGGCCGGCGAGCTTCTGGATCAGCAGCCGCGTCCGCTCGTAGGGCTGCTTGGAGCCGTCCGGGAACATCGAGCGGCCGTCTTGATCGACGATCTCGAGGTTCAGCCCCTCCTTCGTCTCCTCGAACATGATGTGCTTCGACATCTCGGTCAGTTCGGGCAGATCCTGCAGTGCTTGCCGCAGCGATGCCGACGCCAGCGCGAATTCGCGATCGACCTTCAGTCGTGCACCGTCGAGCTTGCCGCGCTCGACCATGTCGGGGGTGGTTGGATTCTTGGCTTCGTCCGGATTTTGCTGAGTGTGCTTTATTCTGGTTCGCGTCGCGAGCCCTTCGGTCTCAATGATGCCTGAATACCGGGACTCTGTCTGGACGCCAAATGCTTCGCGCATCGAACCCGCGACGATCTTCAGCTTTTGCTGATCCTGGCTCGAGAACGCGACCAGCATCACGAAGAAGCTCAATAGCAGCGCCATCAGGTCGGCAAAGGTCACGAACCAGCCGTGCCCTCCGTGTGCGGCGCCGCGCTTTTTCTTGGCCATGTTCTATGTCCAGCGCGGCCTGCTAAGCGGGGACCGGTTCGCCTTCCGTCTCGCGATGCTTCTCCGGCAGATAGGCCAGCAGCATCTCGCGAACCAGCGCAGGGCTCTTGGAATCGCGGATCATCAGAATCCCGTCGATGATCAACGTGCGATTGGTCTCTTCGTCCAGCAGCTTGACATGCAGTTTGTCGGCGATTGGCAGGCACGCAAGGTTCGCAACCAGCGCACCGTAGAGTGTCGCCAGCAGCGCCACCGCCATGAACGGCCCAAGCTTCGAGGGATCGGACATGTTGGAGAACATCTGCACCATGCCGATCAGGGTCCCGATCATGCCGAAGGCCGGGGCGCAGTCGCCAACCGCCCGATAGATCTTCGACCCCTCGTCGAGATGCATCAGAAAGTTGTCGCGATCGCGTTCGAGATTGTCACGGATGAAGCTCGCGTCGTAGCCGTCGGCGACATAGCGAATGCCCTTGGCCAGAAACGGATCGTCGGTCTCGACCTTTTCCAGCCCGACTGGTCCTTGCTTGCGGGCAATCTCGGCGACCGATGCCAGCTCCTCGACGAGGTCGCGCGCGGTGGTGCGGCGCAGCGTGAACGCAAACTTTGCGCCCAGCGGAATGCCGTGCACGATTGCTGACAGGGGAAAGCGGATCAGTGTCGCAGCAAACGAACCGCCAAAGATGATGATGACAGCGTGGATGTCGTAGAACATCCGGAAATCGCCGCCCATCAGGATCAGGGTGACCAGCACGATGACCCCGGCGATCAGTCCGAAGGTGGTGGCGATATCCATGGAAGAAACTCCGACGCATTACTCGCCCGCACTTATGGTGCGCGGCGGCGCGGACCCTTCTGGCCCTCGCAGCAGAAACCCTAGCGCGCGCGCCATTAAAGTTACGTAAAGCTTTACGGCCGCGCGACATTTCGGCAGCGAGAAGCCAGCGTCAGGAGCGCGTCAACACTCTGCTAACCAATGGGCTCGCAGGCTGCGGCGGACCGGCGCCTGGTTATGCAACGCGCGAGCCGCTGGGGGCATCCCGGCGGCTCGCTCGCGTTGGTGCATGCGTTCCGCCTCAAGCGCCCTTCACCAGATCTCCGAGCAAATTCGCAGCCACCGTCAGCTTGGCGAGCGTCAGGCCACCGGCAGCGATCTCCTCGACCGAACGGCGGATGCGCGTAGCCTTAGGGTGGGCCGCGAGCCAGTTCTCGGCGGCCTGCTGGCCGGACTGGCCGGTTGCCAGCATATCGGCGACCAGTCTTCGTTCGGCGGCTGCGATCTGGTCAGCGGCGCGATCGATGGCGAGACGTTCGAAAAAATCGTTTGCCGGCGCACTGCGTGCGGCGGCGATGATGCGGTCGAGACGGAAACTGGCCTTGGCGGCGAAGAAGGTCGTGGCCGTATCGCCGATGGCGCGATTGGTGCGCTCTGCGACCGTCACGATATCGGGTGCGGAGATCAGGGCGTCGAGATCGGCAAGTTCGCGAGCAAGTTCCGCCGGGACGCCGCCGTCGGTCAGGTCCTGTCGGCGCTTGCTGCGCGCGGCCTGGATTTCCTGCGGCAGGTAATGGTCGAGCCCGGCGGCGATCTCCCGGATGCAAGGGCCGAAGCGCGAGATCACAGCTTCCAGACCGGCGCTGAAATCGACATTGCGCACAAACCAGACCACGCGGGAGAGTAGCAGATCCTGAACCACGGCGTAGAGGCCGAGCTGCAATTGACCGTCGATCCTGTTGTCGAGCGCATCAATCGCGTCGTTCAGCCGATTGAGGCCGTAGGTTTCTTCCACCGCCACGAAGGCACTGGTGATGGTTGGCACGTCGGCATCGGTCTCGTCGATCAGGCGCACGACGCAAGCCGGGCCGCCGCGATTGATCACGTCACTGGCGAGATTGGTGGAGATGATCTCCCGCCGAAGGCGATGGAATTCCACGGAATCGGGGAATCTGTCCCGAACCTCGCGTGGAAAATATTGGGACAGTTCGCGGGCGAAATAGGGATCGTCGGGCACGCCGCTGGCGAGCAGATCGTCGTAGAGCGTCAGCTTGGCGTAGGCGAGCAGCACGGCAAGTTCCGGCCGCGTAAAGGGCTGGCCGCCCCGGGTGCGCTCGGCGATCGCCACATCGTCCGGCAGGAATTCCACGGCGCGGTCAAGCAGGCCGCGCTGTTCGAGCGATTGCATCAGGCGGGTGAGGAAGCCGGTCTCCGCCAGGCCCTTGCGTTCGGCCAGCGAAAGCGCCAGCGTCTGCAGATAATTGTTGCGTACCACCAGCGTGCCGACCTCATCGGTCATCGCGACAAGCAGGCTGTTGCGGTCGTTCTGGCTGAGGCGTCCATCGCGTTCGGGGCGCGCCAGCGCGATCTTGAGATTGACCTCGACGTCGGAGGTGTTGACCCCGGCCGAATTGTCGATGGCGTCGGTGTTGAGCTTGATGCCTTTTTGCGCCGCTTCGATGCGGCCGCGCTGGGTCGCGCCGAGATTGGCGCCTTCGCCAACCACGCGGGCGCGGACATCTGCGCCTTTGACACGGATCGGATCATTGGCGCGATCGCCAACCTGATCGTCGCTTTCCCCCGAACCGCGGATATAGGTGCCGATGCCGCCAAACCAGAGGAGGTCGACGCGTGCCTTCAGGATCGCCGTCATCACCTCGAAGGGCGTGGCTTGCGGCTTGTTGAGATCGAGCAAGACCCGCACTTCCGGCGCAAGCGGGATTGCCTTGAGCGAACGCGAGAACACGCCGCCGCCCTGCGAGATCAGCGACTTGCTGTAATCCTGCCAGCTCGACCGCGCCAGGCTGAACATGCGCAGGCGCTCGGCGTGGCTGATGGCCGGGTCCGGTGAAGGATCGATGAAGATGTCGCGGTGATCGAAAGCCGCGACGAGCCTGGTCGCCGGCGAGAGCAGCATACCATTGCCGAAGACGTCGCCGGACATGTCGCCCACACCGGCTGCGGTGAAGGGCACGGTCTGGATATCGGTGCCGAGCTCGCGGAAGTGGCGTTTGACGGCTTCCCACGCTCCGCGCGCGGTGATGCCCATGTTCTTGTGGTCATAGCCTTGGCTGCCCCCGGAGGCGAAAGCATCGCCGAGCCAATGCCCCTTCTCTGCCGAGATCGCGTTGGCGGTGTCGGAAAAGGTGGCAGTGCCCTTGTCGGCGGCGACCACGAGATAGGGATCATCGCCATCGTGCCGGACGGTATTATCGGGCGGCACGATCGTATCGCCATCGAGATTATCGGTGAGTTCGAGCAGCGAGCGAATGAAGATGCGATAGGTTTCGGTGCCTTCCGCCATCCAGGCATCACGATTGGAGGGCGGCGGCAGGCGCTTGGGCACAAAGCCACCTTTGGCGCCGACCGGCACGATGACCGCGTTCTTGACCTGCTGTGCCTTGACCAGGCCGAGGATCTCGGTGCGGAAATCCTGCGGCCGGTCGGACCAGCGCAGGCCGCCGCGCGCCACCTTGCCGAAGCGCAGATGAATGCCTTCGACACGCGGCGAATAGACGAAAATCTCGTAGAGCGGCCGCGGCGCCGGCAGATCCTCGATCTTGCGCGCTTCGAATTTGAAGGAGATCACCGGACGCGGATGCCCGTCCTGGCCGATCTGCCACAGATTGGTGCGGATGGTGGCCTGCACGAGATTGGTGAAAAGCCGCAGGATGCGATCTTCGTCGAGCGATGCGACGGATTTGAGCTGCTCCTCGATCTCGGCGAGAATGGCCGTCTCGCGTGCCGAGCGCTCGGTGTCGGTGACGACGAGGCGCGGGTCGAAGCGGGCCTGGAACAGAGCGACAATGCTGGCGGTGATCGCGGTGTTCTTGCGCAAAGTCTCCCACATATAGTCCTGGCTGAACGCCGTGCGGATCTGGCGCAGGTAGCGGGAGAGCGCCCGGATGGCCGAAATTTCGCGCCAGCCCAGGGCCGTACGCAGGATCAGGGCATTGTACCCGTCGGATTCGGCGCGATCGCCCACCACCGCCATGATCGAGGCTTCCAGGCGTTGGTTGAATTCCGCGCCAATGACGATCGGCTGGCCGTCATCGGCCGCGATGGTCATATCGTGCAGCCATACCGGCGCGGGTGCCGGCGTGGCGCCGGGCACGATCTGATAGGTCCGTTCGTTGACGACGCGCAGGCCGTGATTTTCGATCACCGGCACCCGGTAGGACAGCGACAGCGGCGCGCCATGCGAGAAGACCTTGAGGCCGAAGCGTGTCGGATCGTCATCACTCTCAATACGGTAGACTGAAATCGCCACCGGACGAGCCGGGGTGAGCTTTTCAATGGTGGCGATATCGGCAACGGCCTGCGAGGCGCCGAAGGCCTCAGTATAGCCGCCGGTGAAGGCCCGGGCATAACGGTTGGCGAGCATGCGGGCCCGCATGCCGTCGGTGGAGGTGGCGAGCGCGGCTTTCAGCTTGTCGCTCCAGGTCGCGGCGATGGCGCTGATCCCCGCTTCCAGCGTCGCGCGCGCGATGACAGGCGTTTCGCCCTCATAGCGCCCGATGATGTAGTGGATGCGGGCAAGCGCCCCTTCGGGGAAGGCGGCGTAGGAAGCGGCCAAAGTCCCCTTATAGACCTGCGCCAGGAAGGCCGCGACGCGCGTACGCACATCGGTGTCATATTTCTCGCGCGGAATGAAGACGAGGATGGAGACGAAGCGGTCGAATTTGTCGGCCCGTGCCAGCGCCCGCACGCGGGGACGCTCATAGAGCATCAGGATTTCCACGACGAAATTGTAAAGCGTTTCGGCATCGACCTGGAACAGTTCATCGCGCGGATATTCTTCGAGAATATGCAGAACGGCCTTGCCCGAATGGCTGGCCGGGTCGAAGCCGGCGCGCTGGAACACCTGGGCCACCTTGTGGCGGACATAAGGGATCTGCCGCGCCGAGCGGGTATAGGCGCCCGAGGTGAACAGACCGACGAGACGCAACTCGCCCTCGAGCCGGCCGTCGGGCGTATAGAGCTTGATGCCGACATAATCCATGCGGATGCGGCGATGAACGCGGCTGTTCACATTGGCCTTGATGACGATGAGCGCGGTCGGTTCGCGCATGAATTCACGGATTTCCGGCGTCATCACCACCATTTCGGTGCCGCGGCGCAGGACCTTCACATCGGGATCGCGCAGGATGCCGAGGCCTTGGCCCGCGCTTATTTCGTCCGACGCCCCGGCGTCAGACGAGAAGCGATATTCGCACAGGCCCAGGAAGGTGAAATTGTCGGCGCACAGCCATTGCAGGAACTGGCTGGCTTCGGCGATCTCGTCGGCTGGTAGTGGGGGCGGATTGGAGTTGAAGGTCTTGGCCGCCTGTTCGACACGGGCGCGCATGGGCCGCCAGTCGGTGACGCAGGCGCGCACGTCGTTGAGCGTCCTGGCAAGGCCATCGATCAGCTTCTGGCGGTCGGCATCGGCGTCGAGACGGGCGATGTGGAAATGGATCAGGCTTTCGCGCTCGCCCTTTGCCCCCTCTGCCAGCGTCTCGCCGTGGAAACGCAGGAGCTTGCCTCGCTCATCGCGCTCCACTGCGATGATCGGGTGGGCGACCAGCGTGACTTCGATGCCCTGCTCGGCGAGTTCCGCCATGGTGGAATCGAACAGGAAGGGCATGTTGTCGTTGAGAACTTCGAGCACGGATATCTCGCGCCCGTCCGGCATCATCGGATTGATAACGCGGATATCGGCTCTACCTGCCGTGCGTCGCTGCACATGTTCCCAAGCCTGTTCTGCCAGGAAGGCCAGCGAGGCGGCGTCGTAGTTGGCGAGGTCCTCGATAGTGGTGTGCTCGAACAGAAGCTCGGCAAAGGCCCGGGGCGCCTTGCCCGACTGGATGCTTTCCGCTGTCTCGTGGATCAGGGTTGCCCGGGCCGTCTCGTCACGCCACGCCATAACGTCCTCCGTTTGTGGCCGCGCCGTCTGACCGCAGACGCTATTGTCTGCTTGATTTCGGAGTGCAACTCTTGGAGCACCAATTTGTAATCGAGATTGATGGCGTCTGCGAAAACCTCAGCGTCGGAGCCTTCGCGGCTCTTGATGACAATGCCATTCAATCCAGAAATACACCTCCTCTGGAAGGTTTCAACTGTTGTTGAAGGTCTTCGCGCCGCACCCACGGGCCGACCAGCCCGTTCGGAAGCCGCGAATATGATTCTCACGCCCTAGTTCAGCCGTTGCGGGCGATTGTCCTGCGGCGTCGCGTCCGGCGCCTGCGGCGTGAACGGCGCCGGCGGCTCGGCAGCCGTGGCCGGTGTGACGCCCGCTGCTTCCGCCGCGCGGCGTTCATGCTCGCGATAGGAGTTCCAGCCAACCGGCAGGCTGCAGAGGAACAGCAGCGTGCCGGCGCTGAGCACGTGCCAAGGATAGCTGATCAACAGTGCGACGACGAGGATCACGAACACGATCACCGGCAGCACCATCTCGCGCGGCACGCGCGAGCCGATCTTCTTGCCGGAGAACACCGGCAGGCGCGATACCATCAGGAAGGCGATGACGAGTACGTAGAGCGCAATGACGATGGCCGGGATCGCCGGCGCACCAAGTAGGGCCAGATAGATCGGCAACAGCACGCAAAGCGCGCCCGCAGGCGCCGGCACGCCGGTGAAGAAATTCTCGGCATAGGCCGGCTTGTTCGGATCGTCGATGGCCACGTTGAAGCGCGCGAGGCGAAGCCCGCCGCTGATGGCGAACACCAGAACAGCGATCCAGCCGACGTTGCTCACTTCATTCAGCCGCCAGAAGTAAAGGATCAGCGCCGGCGTCACGCCAAAATTCACGAAGTCGGCAAGGCTGTCGAGCTCGGCACCGAAGCGGGACTGGCCCTTGATCAGACGCGCGACACGGCCGTCAAGGCCATCGAGCACGGCCGCAAATACGATCGCGCCGAGCGCAAGCTCGATCCGTCCCTCGATCGTCAGCCGGATCGCGGTCAGGCCCGCGCACAGCGCCAGCAGCGTGATGATGTTCGGCACCAGCATGCGGACCGGGATCGCGCGAAAGCGCCGCCGCCGGAGTTGGGGGACATTAGGGTTCGTGGCCATCGGCTAGATATAGCCGCCCTGACGTGGCGGCGCCATGGCGGCTTCGGCGCAGCGTCAGTCGATGCCGCCCTGGTCAGCCAGCCTTGGTTAATCCGCCCGGTAGGTGCGGCCGCCGTCGCCGATCCGGAAATCGGCCAGCACCGTCTCGCCTCCGACCGCGGTCTGGCCCTCGGCCACCAGTGGCTTGGAGCCCTCGGGCAGGAACACGTCGAGCCGCGAGCCGAAGCGGATCAGGCCGAAGCGCTCGCCCGCCGCCAGCGACTGGCCCTCACGGACGAAACAGACGATCCGCCGCGCCACGAGGCCCGCGATCTGGATCACGCCGATCTGGCCGGCTGGCGTGGCGATCACCAGCGAGTTGCGCTCATTGTGCTCGCTCGCCTTGTCGAGCTCGGCGTTGACGAACTTGCCCGGACGATAGGCGATGCGATCGACGCGGCCGGTCGCCGGGCTCCTGTTCACGTGGCAGTTGAACACGCTCATGAAGATGGAAATGCGCGGCAACGGCTGGTCGCCGAGCCCCAGCTCCGCCGGCGGCACCGCCTGCACCACCATGGAAACGCGGCCGTCGGCCGGGGAGACGACGATGCCTTCGCGCAGCGGCGTGACGCGCTGGGGGTCGCGAAAGAACAGCGCGCACCAGACGGTCAGGATCGTGCCGATCCAGCCGAGCGGCGTCCAGATCAGGAAGAAGACCAGGCTGGCCAGCGCGAAGCCGCCGATGAAGGGGTAGCCTTCGGGGTGAATCGAAGGCACCTGCCCACGAATGGAATCGACAATCGACATTGGTCACCGGTTGGAAGCGGGATACTGGCCCAGACTACTACTCTGCCGCGTTCGGCGTGACCAGCGGCAGACGCTCGGGGGGCACCTCGTCTTTCGCGTCCTCGTCCGTGGCGCCGGCCGGCACAGGCGCCGGGGTCGAGTCGCCGACCTGGGCCAGCTTCTCACGCGCGGCCTCGGCCTCGCGCTGCCTGTTCCACATGCTGGCGTACAGGCCGTCCGCCGCAAGCAGTCCCGCATGGGTGCCGCGCTCGACGATGCGGCCCTGACTGAGCACGATGATCTCGTCGGCGTTGACGATGGTGGACAGGCGGTGCGCAATCACCAGCGACGTTCGGTTCTGCGAAATCCGCTCCAGCGCATCCTGGATTTCCTTCTCCGTGTGGCTGTCCAGCGCCGAGGTCGCCTCGTCCAGCAGAAGGATCGGCGGGCCTTTGAGAATGGTACGGGCGATCGCCACGCGCTGCTTCTCGCCGCCCGAAAGCTTCAAGCCGCGCTCGCCCACTTCAGTTTCGTAACCCTTCGGCGACAGGCGGATGAAGCCGTCGATCTGGGCCAGCCGCGCCGCCTCCTCGACTTCGGCGTCGCTCGCCTCCCAGCGGCCGTAGCGGATGTTGTAGCGGATGGTATCGTTGAACAGCACGGTGTCCTGCGGCACCATGCCGATCGCCGCGCGCAGCGAATTCTGGGTGACGCCGGCAATGTCCTGGCCGTCGATGGTGATGCGCCCTTCGCCCACGTCATAGAGACGATAGATCAGCCGCGAGAGCGTGGACTTACCCGCGCCCGATGGCCCGACGACGGCGACCGTCTTGCCGGCAGGCACTTCGAAGCTCAGCCCCTGCAGGATCGGGCGGTCCGGCTCATACGCGAATTTCACGTTCTCGAAGCGGATCGCGCCGCTTGCGACCTTGAGCGGCTGCGCGCCCGGCGCGTCCTTCACTTCCGCCTCGCGCGCGAGCACGCCGAACATCTTCTCGATGTCGATGATCGCCTGCTTGATCTCGCGATAGACCATGCCCATGAAGTTCAGCGGCTGATAGAGCTGGATCATCATGGCGTTGATCATGACGAAATCGCCGACCGTGTGGGTGCCGTTGCGCACACCGATCGCGCACAGCACCATCACAATGGCAAGACCGATGGTGAAGATGATCGCCTGCCCGGCGTTCAGCACCGCCAGTGACGTATATGTGCGGACGCTGGCCCGCTCGTAGCGCTCCATCGAGCGGTCGTAGCGCTGGGCCTCCCTTGCCTCCGCGCCGAAATATTTCACCGTCTCGTAGTTCAACAGCGAGTCGATCGCCTTGGTGTTGGCCTCGGTGTCCGACTCGTTCATGCGACGGCGGATCTCGGTTCGCCATTCGGTCGCGAGGTAGGTGAAGTACATGTAGATGGCGACGGTCACGAGAATGACGACCACGTAGCGCCAGTCGAACTGATAGACCAGCACGGCAGCAACCAGCGCCACCTCGACCAGCGTCGGCATCAGTTGCAGGATCACCATCCGCACCATCGTCTCGATGCCGGTGCGCCCGCGCTCGAGGATGCGGGTCAGCCCGCCGGTCTTGCGCTCGAGGTGGAAGCGCAGCGACAATTCGTGCATGTGGACGAAGGTGAGATAAGCAAGCCGCCGCACGGCGTGCATCGCCACGTTGGCGAAGATGCCGTCGCGGAACTGCGTCAGCACCGCCATGACGATGCGCATGCCGCCATAGGCAATGGTCATGATCAGCGGCGAGGCAATCAGCCACACCCACCACTCGGTCCCCCCCGGTCCGGCGTTTTGCCCGGTCAGTCCGTCCACCGCCCATTTGTAGGTAAACGGCACCGCAATGGTCGCGAGCTTGGCGATCAGCAGCACCAGCGTGGCCGCCAGCACACGCAGTTTCAGGTCGTGTCTGTCGCCCGGCCAGATGTACGGCCACAGGTGCACGAGCGTCGTCACGAGCCCGCCGCGATCGGAGATTTCGGTGAAGCGCCGGGAAGCCGCCTGGGCGTGCTTGTCGTCGGGCGCAGGATGCGTTTGCGTCATTCTTCGAGGCTTGCTGCGAACGGCCGGTGCCGTCTGCCGCTGGCGATTTCTTTCTCTGTTTTCTCCCCTTCATATAGAGCGTTTCTAAACGGGACGCACCCCGCAGGGGATTTCTTTCGCAGTTGCGAACAGGCCCTGGCACACGCCGCCCTGCCGCAAGAACGACACCTGCCGGTCTTGAACCCGTCGTGGTGGAACGCCAAATGATGTTAAATGAATGAGATTCGCAGTGTTTGCGTCTATTGCGGCTCAGGCCCAGGCGCAAATCCCCGCTTCACCGAAGCGGCCAAATCCTTCGGCAAGCTCTTAGCCGACAATCGCATCAGGCTCGTCTACGGCGGCGGCTCCATCGGATTGATGGGCGCCGTTGCCGATTCCGTGATCCAGCACGGCGGCGACGTCACCGGCGTGATTCCCGAGTTCCTCATGGCCCGCGAACACGCCACGGCCAATGGACACGAGCTGATCGTCACGCCCGACATGCACGCGCGCAAGCAGATCATGTTCGACCGCGCGGACGCGTTCGTCGCGCTGCCGGGCGGCGTCGGCACGCTCGAGGAGCTGGTCGAGCAGCTCACCTGGGCGCAGCTCGGCCAACACAAAAAGCCGATCCTGATCGCCAACATCGACGGGTTCTGGGAGCCGTTCCTCAAGCTGATCGATCACATGCGCGACATGGCGTTCATCCGCGCCGGCCTCAGCGTCAACCTGCTCACGGCCGACAAGGCCAGCGACATCCTGCCAAAGCTGCGCGCGGCGGCGCAGACCAACGGCAACGGCAAGGTGCGGGAAGTGGTGGAGAAGCTCTGACGTCATGCCCGCGCAGGCGGGCATCCAGTACGCCGCAGCGCCTGCGATTGAATCTCTAACGCTCTGGAATACTGGGTCCCCGCCTTCGCGGGGACGACGTCGCAATTTGACGCGCGCTCACGCCGGCGCGTTCGACTTCACCAACTTGTAGACGACCGAATCCATCAGCGCCTGGAACGACGCATCGATGATGTTCGGTGAAACGCCGATGGTGGTCCAGCGCTCGCCCGCCTCGTCCTCGCTTTCGATCAACACACGCGTCACCGCCTCGGTGCCGCCATTGAGGATACGCACGCGGTAGTCGATAAGCTTCAGTCCTTCGATGAATTTTTGATACTTGCCGAGGTCCTTGCGCAGCGCGACGTCGAGCGCGTTGACCGGACCGTTGCCTTCAGCCGCCGAAATCAGCATCTCGCCGGCAACGTTCACCTTCACCACCGCCAGCGCAACGGTGACCCGGCTGCCCAACGCATTGAAGCGTTGCTCGACATTGACGTCGAATTGCTCGACCTGAAAATACTCCGGCACGCGGCCGAGCGTGCGCCGCGCCAGCAATTCGAATGACGCATCCGCCGTTTCGTAGGCGTAGCCGATCGCCTCGCGTTCCTTCACCTCGTCGAGCAGCCGCGCGAGCTTCGAATCGCTCTTCTCGTACGGGATCTGCATCCGGTCGAGTTCGGACAAGAGATTCGAGCGTCCGGCCTGGTCCGAGACCAGAACTTTGCGATGATTGCCGATCGCTTCGGGTGCCACATGCTCGTAGGTCGCCGGATCCTTGACGATCGCCGACGCATGGATGCCGGCCTTGGTCGCGAACGCGCTTTCGCCCACATAGGGCGCGTGCCTGTCCGGCGCGCGGTTCAGCATGTCGTCCAGCGCGCGCGACACATGCACCAGCGACGACAGCTTGTCGTCTGTGATGCCGATGTCGAACTTCTCCGAGAACTCGTTCTTGAGTTTCAAGGTCGGGATGATCGAGCAGAGATTGGCGTTGCCGCAGCGCTCACCGATGCCGTTCAGCGTGCCCTGGATCTGCCGCGCGCCGGCGCGCACCGCGGCCAGCGAATTCGCCACGGCCTGCTCGGTATCGTTGTGCGCATGGATGCCGACATGCGCGCCCGGCACGTGCTTGACGACTTCGCCGACGATGCGCTCCACCTCGTGCGGCAGCGTCCCGCCGTTGGTGTCGCACAGCACCACCCAGCGCGCGCCGGCCTCATAGGCAGCCTTCGCGCAGGACAGCGTGTAGTCGGGATTGGCCTTGTAGCCGTCGAAGAAGTGCTCGCAGTCCACCAGCACCTCGCGGCCCTTCGCCTTCACCGCCGCGACGCTGTCGCGGATCGAGGCGAGGTTCTCCTCGTTGGTCGTCTCCAGCGCCACCTTGACGTGATATTCCGACGCCTTCGCCACGAAGCAGATCGCGTTCGCCTTGGCCTCGAGCAACGCCGCGATGCCCGGATCGTTCGAGGCCGAGCGGCCGGGACGGCGGGTCATGCCGAAGGCGGTGAAGGTCGCGGTCTCGAGCTTCGGATCGGTTGCGAAGAACTCGGTGTCGGTCGGATTTGCGCCCGGGTAGCCACCCTCGACGTAATCGACGCCGAGGTCGTCGAGCATGCTCGCGATCAGCTTCTTGTCGTGCATCGTGAAATCGACGCCGTTGGCCTGCGCGCCGTCGCGCAGCGTGGTGTCGAACAGGTAAAGGCGCTCGCGGCTCATTGGATCGCCCCTCTCGGCGGCTCGCTCAGGGTCTTCTGCATGCTGGTGTTGCCGAGCCACTCGTCACCGCGCGGCACAGTGTTGCGGCTTTGGCCGACGTAGCCCCGGCGCGTAAAGAAACGGTGCGCCGTGTCGCTCACTTCCGCCGTGAGCTTTGTCGCACCGCGGGCGGCGGCGAGCTTCTCCAGTGCGTCCAGCAACGCGGTGGCCACCCCCTGCCCGACCGCGGCCGGATGCACGAACAGGAAATCGACATGGTTGCCGTCTTTCAGCGACGCGAACCCGACCGGCGTTTCCTGCAGCGTTGCGATCAGCGTCAGCTGCCGGCCAAGCTTCGCCGCGAGGCCATCTTCATCGAGCGCCGCGATCCAGGCCTCCTGCTGTGCCTCGGTGTAGTCATCACCGGTCAACTCGGTGATGCTCGCCTCAAAGATCGCTGCGCACAGCGCGGCGTCGGCCGGCAGAAACGGCCTCAGACCTGGCTTCGGCATGGTCTGGCCCATGGCGCTCACCAGCTGCCGTAAAGCTTTAGAACAAGCGCCAGCGCGCCCGCGAGAACGACGAGCTTGATGGCGATGTAGTAAAGCCAGTGTCGCGGAAATGGAGTGTCGGGCTTGTCCATCGCACTCTCCCGATTGCCATGTTCGGCAACGACGAGGACGTTCATCGCGCGACCTCCCACGTCGTCACCGGATTGCCGCTGGCGTCCTTGCCGTCCTTCAGCACGACGCCCATGCTCAGCAGCTCGTCGCGGATACGATCCGACTCCTTGAAGTCCTTCCGCGCACGGGCCGCCTTGCGCTCCTCTATCAAACGCGCTGCAACCTCCGAGAGTTCTCCCTTCTGGCGGGTTGAAAACGACGCTGGCGAGAGGATGCCGAGGAATTCGAGCAACGTGTGCAGCTGCTGGGTCGCCGCAGCATCCCCGCCCTTTGCCAGTCCCGCGAGCCGATGCAACTCGGCGATGGCCTGCGACGTATTCAGGTCGTCGGCCAGGGCCTCGATCACCTCGCTTCGATCCGGCATCGGCTGGCCGAACGACGTCTTCTGACGTTCGAGCAGGTCGATCCAGCTCTGCAGCACCTTCTCGCTCTCTTCGAGGCTCGCCAGTGTCCAGTCCAGCGGCGACCGATAGTGCGTTCGCAGCATCGCAAGCCGCAGCACGTCGCCGGGCCACTTCCGCCCGCCGAATGTGTCCGTCGCCAGCAGCTCGTTGATGGTGACGAAGTTGCCGACCGACTTCGACATCTTGTCGCCTTCGACCTGCAGGAAGCCGTTGTGCATCCATACTTGCGCCATGCTGTCTTCATGGAACGCGCAGCATGTCTGCGCGTGCTCGTTCTCGTGATGCGGGAACACGAGATCGATGCCGCCGCCGTGGATGTCGAACTGTTCGCCGAGATGCTTCCACGCCATCGCCGAGCACTCGATGTGCCAGCCCGGCCGCCCTTCGGCCGCAATGCCTCCGGGCGACGGCCATGCCGGCTCGCCCGGCTTTGACGGCTTCCACAGCACGAAGTCCATCTCGCCGCGCTTGTAGGGCGCGACGTCGACCCGGGCGCCGGCGACCATCTCGTCGAGCGATCTACGGGACAGCCGGCCATAGTCCTTCATCGAACCGACCGCAAACAGCACGTGGTCCTGCGCGACATAGGCGTTGCCGTTCGCAATCAGCTTGTCGATGATCTCGCGCATCTCGGCGATGTGCTCGGTCGCACGCGGTTCGACTGTCGGGCGCAGCGCGCCGAGCGCATCCACGTCGGCGTGAAACTGCGCACCCGTCAATTCGGTGACCTTGCGGATCGCCGCGTTGAGCGGCATGTCCGGATAGTCGCGCGCCGCACGTGCGTTGATCTTGTCGTCCACGTCGGTGACGTTGCGGGCATACGTGACGTGCTTGTCGCCATAGAGATGCCGCAGCAGGCGGAACAACACGTCGAAGACGATCACCGGGCGCGCGTTGCCGATATGCGCGAAGTCGTAGACCGTCGGTCCGCAGACATACATGCGCACGCTGGCGGGATCGAGCGGCCGGAACGGTCGCTTCTCCTTGGTCATCGTATTGTAAAGGCGCAGTTCCATAGCCGTCAGTCCAAAACCGTTAGGCCAATACCGTTTAGCCCCTATGGCCGGGCGTCGGTTTATCTCGGTTTTGAGAAAAAGACGGCCTCAGCCAGCGAATCGCTAGCAAATAATCTCGCGGCAAATGCCACAAATGGCGAGGAGACCGTTCATGCCGGAACCATTGGCCGAGGTCGGGCAATTCGTCAAGGAAAAAGCCGACCGCTGTTGCCCAATTGCCCTACCCGCTGCCTTGAAACCGTGCCAATCACCACGCCTTCGTGGCTAACGAAATTTAACCGTTTCCGGGCAATCTGAACGGATATTTCGATGCCGAATCCGGTGACTTATGAGACTTGCAAAATACCTTTTGGCCACCTCGCTTATGGCCACAGCCTCAGCCGCTGCCGCCGACAAGCGCGTGTTCATCGTCGCCAACCAGCCGGACGGCTATGGCATCGACCGGTGCCTCGCCAATGGCGAGCGTTGTGGTGCACCGGCGGCGCGCGCCTACTGCCAGTCGCATGACTTCACGACCGCGTCTGCTTACCGCCGCCTCGACCCGGACGAGGTCACCGGCGCAATTCCGGCGTCAACGGGCGAAAAATGCACCGGCCGCGCATGCGCAGCCGAATACGTTGCAATCACCTGCGAGCGCTAAGGTCAGCCGCGGCGTCACGAACGCTTGTTTGCCACAGCCACATCCGTGCCGTGGAAACGGCGTGACCTCGCCGCAGGAAGCAGCTATGTCAGTCCACCCGGCCGCATCGCGGCCCAATGGCCGCGCATGATGACTGGACGCACGTCCTCAAGCTTCCGCGTTGCGATCGGCCTTCTCTCGGCCGGCTGCGTGCTGACATTTGCGTCGGTCGCGCTCGCGCAGAATTTCCCGCAGCAGCAGCAGCAGCAGGGTGGCGCCACGGCGGCCAATCCGGTCTGTCAGCGGCTCGAAACGCAGCTTGCTGCGGTCGACCGCGGCGCGACCGATCCCGCGCGTGCCGAGCAGATCCGGCGCTACGAGGAAGCGGCGGCACGCCAGGCCGGCGAACTCGAGCGCGTCACCGGACAGGCCAAGCGCATGGGCTGCGACAGCTCAGGCTTCTTTTCGTTGTTCAGCAACCAGTCGGCCCAGTGCGGCCCGGTGAACAACCAGATTCAGCAGATGCGCGGCAACCTGGATCAGATCACCACCAGCCTGGAGAGGCTGCGCGGCAGCGGCGGCTCGGCAAGCTTCGAGCGCGACCAGCAGCGCCGCTCGGTGCTGGCGGCGCTCGCGCAGAACAACTGCGGCCCGCAATATGCCGCCCGCGCCAACCAGGGCGGCGGCTTCTTCGATACGCTGTTCGGCGGCAACAACAATAACAACAACGGCAATGTCGGCACCGATTTCGGCGCGCCGTCGTCAACCTACAAGACGATGTGCGTGCGAACCTGCGACGGCTTCTATTTCCCGGTGTCGTATGCGACGACCCCTGCCCGCTTCGGCGAGGACGAGCAAGCCTGCAAGAATCTGTGTCCGGCGGCCGAGGCCACCCTGTTCACGCATCGCAGCAACGAAGACATGACGCGCGCCGTGTCGATCAACGGCCAACCCTACTCGGGGCTTCCGAACGCGTTCAAATATCGGCAGGCGTTCAACCCGTCCTGCACCTGCAAGCCCCAGGGCCAGACCTGGGCTGAAACAATGAAGGGCGTCGAGGACCGTGGCGCCGTCGAACAGGGCGACATCATCGTCACCGACGAGCGCGCCAAGCAGCTGTCACAGCCCGCGCAAGGCCGGCCGGCCCGCTCATCCACGCAGAAGGGCGGCGCGGCACCCGCGCAAGGCGCGGCCGCACCGGAGCCCCCCGCAGCACCGGCGACCCCGTCCGCGGATCGGCCGATCCGCACCGTCGGCCCGACGTTCATTCCTGCAAAATAGCGAAAACGGTCAGACGTCGATGGATTCCGTGGACGCCCGTGCGGCGCGCACGGTCAGGCTCTCGTCCGGCTTCGGCAACGGCTTGCCCGAATCGCGGAAGCGGTTGGTGATCGGATAGCGCCGATCGCGGCCGAAATTCCTCAGCGTCACCTTCACGCCGGGCGCCGACTGGCGGCGCTTGTATTCGGCAATGTTGAGCAGGCGATCGATGCGCGCGACCGTCTCGCGGTCAAAGCCGTCGGCGACGATGGCGGCGAGCGAGTCCTCGCGCTCGACCAGCCGCTCGAGGATCGCGTCCAGCACGTCGTAGGGCGGCAGCGAATCCTGATCGGTCTGGTTCTCGCGCAGCTCCGCGCTCGGCGGGCGGGTGATGATGTTCTCCGGGATGACGATGCCGGACGGCCCCAGCGCCCCCTCGGGCTTCCAGGTGTTGCGCAAGGACGAGAGGCGGAACACCTCGGTCTTGTAGATATCCTTGATCGGATTGAATCCGCCGTTCATGTCGCCGTACAGCGTCGCGTAGCCGACCGACATCTCCGATTTGTTGCCGGTGGTCACCACCATCAGGTTGAACTTGTTGGAGATCGCCATCAGGATCGTGCCGCGGGCGCGGGCCTGGATATTCTCTTCGGCGATGTCGCGGGCACGGCCCTCGAAGATGGAGCCGAGCGACGCTTCGATGCCGTTCACCGCATCCGCTATCGGCAGCACGTCGTGGCGGATGCCGAGGTTGTTCGACAGCTCCGCCGCGTCGTCGAGCGACATCTGCGCGGTAAAGCGGAACGGCAGCATCACGCCGCGTACCCGATCGGCCCCGAGCGCGTCGACAGCGATTGCCGCGCACAGCGCCGAATCGATGCCGCCCGACACACCGAGCAGCACCCCGGGAAAGCCATTCTTGCGCACGTAGTCGCGCAGCCCCAGCACGCAGGCAGCGTAGTCGCCCTTGTCACCGTCGATGATCTGCGCGACCGGACCGCTGCAGCGCCAGCCATTCGGCGTGCGGGCCCACTGCAAGGTGGTCAGGCCTTCTTCGAACGCCAGCAGCTGCGCCGCCAGCGACCGGTCACCGTTCAGCGCGAATGATCCGCCGTCGAACACCAGCTCATCCTGGCCGCCGAGCTGGTTGACATAGATCAGCGGCAGATGGCTCTCGGTCACGCGCGCGACGGCCACATTCATGCGCACGTCTTCCTTGTCGCGCGAGTATGGCGAGCCGTTCGGGACGATGAGAATTTCCGCGCCGGTCTCGGCCAGGCACTCGACGATGTTCTCGTAAGCCGGCGATTCGTCGGTCCAGATGTCCTCGCAGATCGGCACGCCGATGCGCACGCCCTTCAGCGTCACAGGCCCCGCGACCGGTCCGCGCGCGAACACGCGCTGTTCGTCGAATACGCCGTAATTCGGCAGGTTGACCTTGAAGCGGATTGCCGCGATCCGCCCGCCGTCGAGCAGCGCGCAGGCGTTGTAGAGCTTGCCGCCGTCGACCCATGGCGTGCCGATCAGCACCGCCGGGCCGCCGTCCGCCGTCTCGCGGGCCAGCGCTTCGATCGCCACGCGGCAAGCGGACTGCAGGGCCGGTTTCAGCACCAGGTCTTCCGGTGGATAGCCGCAGATGAACAGCTCGGAGAAAACGATCAGGTCGGCGCCCTCGGCGGCGGCGCGCGCGCGTGCCTCCCGCGCCCTGGCGGCGTTCCCTTCAATGTCGCCCAGGGTCGGATTGAGCTGGGCGAGTGTGATGGCGAGACGGTCGGCGGCTTTGTTGCTCATGAGGTAAATCTAGCGACGCACGACATTTTCGCAATCGGCGGATTCGGCAGATCAGACGATCCCCAGCCGCTCGGCGATCGCAAATATCCAGAGAAAGCCCGCAATCAGCAGCGCGACGCCGACCGCGGCGGAGCCGATGTCCTTCACCCGGCCGATCTGTTCGTCGTGATCCAGGGTGAGACGGTCCGCGAGCTTCTCGATCGCCGTGTTCAGGAGCTCGACGGCAAGCAGCAGCATCAACACCAGCACCAGCTCGATCGCGCGTGCGGTGCTGACGGCGATGAAATAGGCCAGCGGGATCGCCAGCAGAATGACGGTGAGCTCCTCGCGGATAGCCGCGTCCGACCGGGCAGCTGCACGCAGCCCGTTCCAGCTATTGATCGTCGCCAGATAAAGACGCCGCAATTCAGAGCCCCGACACCGCCGGCAACGGTTTGACGCGCGTCGCGCGCTCCTGCTTGAGCAATTCGGCGATCAGGAAAGCCAGATCGATCGACTGCTCAGCGTTGAGACGCGGATCGCAGACCGTGTGGTAGCGGTCGTTGAGGTCCTCGTCGGTGATGGCACGCGCGCCACCGGTGCATTCGGTGACGTCGTTGCCGGTCATCTCCAGATGCACGCCCCCCGCATGCGTGCCTTCCGCCGCGTGCACGGCGAAGAAGGTTTTCACTTCGGAGAGGATGCGGTCGAACGGGCGCGTCTTGTAGCCCGATGTGGAGGTGATGGTGTTGCCGTGCATCGGATCGCAGGACGACACCGCGATGCGGCCCTCGCGCTGCACCGCGCGGATCAGCGGCGGCAAGCACTCGGCGACCTTGTCGGAACCGAAGCGGTTGATCAGGGTAATGCGCCCCGGCTCGTTGTCGGGATTGAGCGCATCGAGCAGGCGCAGCAATTCGTCCGGCTTCAGCGACGGGCCGCACTTGATACCGATCGGGTTCTTGATGCCGCGGAAATACTCGACGTGTCCGTTCTCGAGCTGGCGCGTGCGGTCGCCGATCCAGATCATGTGGCCGGAGGTGGCGTACCAGTCGCCGCTTGTGGAATCGACGCGGGTCATCGCCTGCTCGTAGCCGAGCAGCAGCGCCTCGTGGCTGGTGTAGAAATCGGTGGCGCGCAGTTCGGGATGGCTTTCCAGGTCGAGGCCACAGGCGCGCATGAAGTCGAGCGCCTCGGAAATCCGGTTCGCCAGCTCCTGGTAGCGGCGCGACTGCGCCGAATCCTTCACGAAGCCCAGCATCCACTGATGCACGCTGCCGAGGTTGGCGAAGCCGCCGGTGGCGAACGCGCGCAACAGGTTGAGCGTCGCCGCCGACTGGCGGTAGGCCATCAGCTGGCGCTGCGGGTTCGGCACCCGCGCTTCCGCGGTGAACGCGCTGTCGTTGACGATGTCGCCGCGATAGCTCGGCAGCTCGACGCCGTTCAGCTTCTCGGTCGGCGAGGAGCGCGGCTTGGCGAACTGGCCGGCGATACGGCCGACCTTCACCACCGGCGAGGCGCCGGCGTAGGTCAGCACCACCGCCATCTGCAGGAACACGCGGAAGAAGTCGCGGATGTTGTTGGCGCCGTGCTCGGCGAAGCTCTCGGCGCAGTCGCCGCCTTGCAGCAGGAAGGCGTCGCCCGCGGCGACCTTGGCCAGCGCCTTCTTCAGGTTGCGCGCCTCGCCCGCAAACACCAGCGGCGGGAACGTCGCGAGCTGCGCCTCGACATCGGCCAAGGCGTTCGCATCCGGATATTCCGGCACTTGCAGCACCGGCTTCTTGCGCCAGCTGTCGGGTGTCCACCGCTCGGACATTGTTCTGCTCCTGGAAAACCGGCGCCATCGTCAACCGATGCATGCCGGCGGGCCGGGTTATACACAGCCCTTTCCGGCTGCGCCAGTTGGAATTCAGCCTTGCAACTCAAGATGTTGCAGACAAGACTGACGGTGCCGTAAATCGCCTTCAAGGTAAACGGCGGGGGAACGCGGTGGCGGAAGCCAGCCCAGAGGACGTTTTCGTCGATGACATCATGCTGCCGGCGAGCGACGGCTACGCGCTTGCCGCGACGCTTTTCCTGCCCCGTGGCGCAAAGCTCAGCACGGTCCTGATCAACTCGGCGACCGCCGTACCCCGCAAAATCTACCGCGCCTTTGCCACCTACCTCGCCGGGCGCGGCTGCGTCGTCCTGACCTATGACTATCGCGGGATCGGCGGCTCGCGGCCGCAACAGCTGGCCGGCTTTGCCGCGACCATGTCGGACTGGGCGGCGCTCGATGTGGCGTCGGCGGTGACCTGGATCCGCGGACGCTACAAGGGCCTGCCGCTGGCTGTCGTCGGGCACTCGTTCGGTGGCCAGGCCATCGGCCTGCTTCCGAACAACGACATGATCACGCGCAGCCTTCTGGTCGCGGCGCAGGCCGGCCACTGGGCGCTGATGACGCCGCCGGAGAACTATCGTGCCTATGCCATGATGAAATTCGTCGGCCGGCCGGTCACGCAGATTTTGGGCTACACGCCGGGCAAGCTCGGCATCGGCGAGGACCTGCCGAAGGGCGTGTTCATGCAGTGGACCGACTGGGTGATGAACAAGCGCTACTACTACGACGATCCCAACCTCAAGGCGCTGGCCAACTACAGCCAGTACAAGAAGCCGGTGCGCGCTTTGAGTTTCACCGACGACCCTTGGGCAACGCTGCAGATGGTCGAGCTGCTATGCTCCGGCTTCACCGCCACCAAGCCGGAAATTCTCTCGATCGCACCGAAACAGATCGGCGCTGCGAAGATCGGCCACTTCGGGTTCTTTCGCCCGGAGGTTCGCGACACGCTGTGGAAAGACGGCGCGGACTGGCTGCTGGCGAAATGAAGGTCCGCGCGCTCCTTTCGTCAGCTTATGCTTCCGTGGCGTTATCGAGAGGTACGAGGAAGGCCAGGACGATATCGCCCGTGTCGTCTACAGCTTCAGCAGCCATCGCTTCGTACTTCTCAATCTCCTCCTCGCTCGCCACCCGGCTGCGCAAGGGCGCCTTACCGTCCCACAGCGGGGAGCCGTTGGTCTTGAGCTCTTGCAGGTCTTCGAGAAACCAGTGCTCCTTCAGCAACTGACTTGCTTCTTTCGAATTGCGGGCCTCGAACGCCACGGTTGGCTGGCCATCGACGTCGACTGTTGCAATGATCACGGTCACCGTTGTTTCTTTCCAGAAATCGAATGCGGAAAATCAGCGCGAGCTATACGTTAAGAAAAGACGGCCCGCAGAACTGTCGTCACAAGCGCGGAACCGGAGATAGCAATCATTGCGTCCGCCACCTCGGGCGAACTAAGTTTTGCCATCCGTGCACGCCACTCCCAGAACGTATTCACGTCACTCTAGTTTGCTGATCGCCGTCGCGAGGGCTTCGGCCTCCTTACGAGATATGTATTTGTCCGAGAGAGTCCAACCGGCCATATGCAAATCTTCACGGTGGACCACGTCGCAGATGTCCACACACCGCGCGTGTCAACCACGATAAAGCCGTCTCCCTTTATCCTTGACGCTCCAAGGCGTTGGGAAGCGTTCAAGGGTCCTCACAAGCCCCTCCGCTGCGTGCCGCGGATGACCCTGTTGGTGCCTGGATGGGCTTTCTTCTCGGCCACCCTCAATCTGTCCCGTTCAGCACACAGTTCGTCGACCTTGGTGAGCATGCGTTCCAGCAGTCCCTCGGCGGACTTTGTCGGGATTCCCAAGCGCTGAAGCTCGAGGATCTCACGTCTCTGCCGGAGGATCTGCTCTCGCCGGAATTCGATGTCCCTTCGGAGGAAGTCCAGCTTCATGCGACGCTTTCGCGGCGCTGGAGGTAAAGCTGCAGGTCAGCCTCGGCCCGCATGAGGGCCTGGGCCTCGGTCGAGCAATCCTCGTCCCGGTCGATCCGGTCCTGCATCTGGCGGGCATAAACCCGGATATCGCGGCGTATCTTATTGATATTTCTGTCCAAAGCGCGCGTATCGACCTGCATCCGGCCCTCCAAGAGTTAACTCCCTTGAAAGAACAAATACAGAACATAGATTCAAGACCCGAGTTCGTTCCGGACGATCAAATTTTGGAGTGAGTGATGACCAGGGCTCAGGCCGCCTTGCTGAAGCGCCTCGCCGACGAGGCGTACCAGCCGAAGCAATACGAACCGCAGCTGTCGAAGGACGAAGCGGCGCGAAGGATTGAGATACTCAAGAAGGAAATTGAGTTGGCCGATTCATTCTGACGATCGACAACGAGCCGAGGATCGAGTTGGCCGCGCTGAAGCGCGCAGCCGCGTCGCTCATCCTAGACGGTTGATCGACCGTCGTTCTCGTCGCGAGCTCTACCCCAGTTTCCAAGGAAACACGGCGCAGCACGCTCCCTTTGCCCTGATCGCAGCCGAGATCGAGGTAAGGCGCGACGTGCCGGAGCGTCGAGTATGGCGGCCGCGAGCGCGTCGGCGCTTTCAGGTCCGCCAACGATCCGCCATCCAAGCACCGGTCTTTGATCATTTGCCGACGACCATTCGAAATACATGATCGCCACCGCCCCATGCGGACCCTTCCGCAATACGTCCAGAAACTCCTTCGACGTGAGAGCTTCTGCATAACCCTCGCGCTGAAACTGCAGTTCATCCAGGTCCACGGATTCGGAGACATCCACCGCCAGCACAATCTCGGCATCAACCGCGGCGCCCGCCATGGGCACGCTCAATGTAGCGCTCGATGCCACCACTCCTGACAGGGCAAGCATCAGCACCGAAGCAATGATGCAGACATAGCTCCCCAGGGCAATCACCTTGCGGACAAGATCGGCCAGGTTACTGGCGCCCATTTTTTCCATCACCCACGCCCGGTAATTCTCAACTGTGCGGGGGCTTATGTTGAGCTTGTTGGCTATCTCCTTGTTGGAGAATCCGTCCGCTACCAGCCGCATGACTTCGACCTGACGGGGAGACAAGTCAGCGACCTTCGCTCGAAGCGACGATTGCTCATCCAGCTCGACGCGACGGCGAGCGCCGATCTTGATCGCCTGCGCGAACGCGAAACGAAGCGCCAGGAACATGACTTCGCTACCAGTTGCAAGGCAGCACGCGCAGAATTCCTAAATATAAGACAAGCCTATGAAAATCAGTAGTGCGTTGTCACGGTCACGTAGTTGGAGGAATGCATCACGATCCGCATGAGCAAACCGTGGCGAGCGGCCGACATCGTTGCCGCAGCGGCAGTGGGGGCGCTGCTCCTCTATCACCTACCTGCCGCACTTCATTCGCCTATAGCTTCCGGTATTCCATACGTCTCTAAGCGTGGGGTAGGAACCGGCCATCGGCGATGGCGAAACAAACTCTTGTCCGGGCTTTCAGCTTAAAAAAGGGCGGCCGGTCGTGATGGCCTCGTTCATTTCGCGATCCGTTCGCGAAAAAAGTGCGATGCTAAACCGGCCAATCCAACCAAAAATGGAAGCGTCAATAAGAACGCGAACGGACGATCGAGTGAATTTATCCACTGCCACTGTTCAGAGATCCAGGTAAACTGCAAAGTCATGCTCCTATCCCTGCTCCTTCGCCCCTGAAGTCTATAGAATAGGTCCATTCCCAGGATGGATATTCAATAGTCTAACAAACCGAGATCGGCCTGATCTGCGACAAATTGCCTGCCGCGACGTTCGGCGATGCCGGAATCAAAGGCCGATGCCGATGCGATTCCGCACGTCGTTGCTGATCTCCTATCTAGGCAAGGCGTTGCTGATTGATACTGCGATTAGTCGAGGTTCCGGATCGAACGCCGAACTCGGGGGAGAAACCGGCACGCGACCTTTGCAGGCATATATGGCTGCGATACTGGTTGTAGCTGAGCTGGAGGTGTCAGGACGTGCTGCGGTACCTTAGTCTGGCGGGATTCCTATTCGCGTTTTGGATCGTTCTGTCGGGACATTATACGCCGATGCTGATCGCCGCAGGTGCGATGAGTGCCGCCCTGTGCGTCCTTGCCGCCATTCGGATGCGGATCGTAGATGAGGAAGGGCATCCCATCGAGTTGTTCTTTGGGGCGATTACCTACTATCCGTGGCTGATCTGGGAGATCGGAAAATCGGCTTGGGCGGTCACAAAGATTATCCTGCAACCGGGACTGCCAATCTCACCGACTATGACCGTTGTGACAGCAAGTCAGAAGACGACTGTCGGCGTAGCGACCTATGCGAACTCGATCACACTCACGCCGGGCACCATTACCGTAGGCGCACACGGCAATGAGTTGACGGTCCACGCCTTGGTGAACGAGGGCGCGCTCGATCTCGAGAGCGGCGGTATGGACCGTCGCGTCCGCCAGTTCGAGGGCAGAGCCTGATGTTCGCCGCCGCCGCCGCCGCAATTCTCGTCGCGCTTGGTTTGGCCATCACGCGCGCCATCAAGGGCCCGACGGTTTTCGACCGGGTCCTTGCGGGCAACACAGTGGGCACGTTGGCGATCCTGTTGCTCGCCGTGATCGGCTTTCTCACCGAGCGTCCGGAATTCCTGGACATCGGTCTGACCTATGGCCTGCTTAACCTGATTGGTACGCTCGCTGTGTTGAAGTTCTTCCGGCACGGCGACCTCGCCCGTGACGTAGAAGAGGGGCCAAGAGTATGACGTTGGCCGTCGAGATTGCCAGCTGGACGTTCATCCTCTTCGGTTCGTTCTTCACGATAGTGGGGGCGGTGGGGCTCGTTCGCATGCCGGAGGTCTTCACTCGCATGCACGCGGCGAGCGTCATCGACACGGTAGGCGTAGGCTTTCTGATTCTCGGAATGGGCCTGCAGGCCGGCTTCGGCCTTGTGACGCTGAAGCTCCTGTTTCTGTTGCTGTTGTTTGTATTCACCGGCCCCGTCGTGACCCACGCGCTCGCGCAGGCCTGCCTGCACGAGGGAATCGAGCCGCAGCTGTCGGAGGACCGCCGCGACATGGTTCGTTCCCAGCTCGCCAATCCGCAAGATGGGAGGAAGCTATGATAGCGCTTGTCAACGCGGCGCTATTGACGCTCCTTGCTGTCGTGACGATCGCCATCGTCCGGCAGCGGAGTCTGTTCGGCGTGGTCATCCTCGCTGGTATCTACAGTTTCCTGATGGCAAGCGTGCTGATCGTGCTCGACGCAGTAGACGTCGCCATGACCGAGGCCTCGGTCGGCGCCGGTGTGTCGACGGTGCTGCTGCTCGCTACGTTGCATCTGATCAAGACCACCGAGATGCGTTCGGTCCGGACTCGTGTGTTGCCGTTGTTCGTCGTGCTGGGAACCGGGGCGGTTCTGGTCTGGGGCACGCTGGTTCTGCCGCCATTCGGCACCGCCGATGCGGTCATCCACAGGCATGTCGCCCCGCGCTACATCGCCGACACGATCAAAGAGACCGGCGTTCCGAACGTCGTGACCTCGGTGCTGGCCGACTACCGCGGCTACGACACACTTGGCGAGACGACGGTGATCTTCACCGCCGGCATTGGAGTCATGCTGCTGCTGCGCAGTGCGCGCCGACGAGGTCGCTCCGACGACGGGGAGGCGGAGCGATGAGCATGGACGTGATTCTCCGCGTCGGCACCAAGCTGATCCTGCCGTTCATTCTGCTTTTTGCCCTCTACGTTCAGTTTCATGGCGAATATGGGCCAGGCGGCGGATTCCAGGCCGGTGTTATCGCTGCGGCTATGGTCATTCTGCTCGCGATCACCTTTGGTCTCGAGGTCGCGCAGCGCATCGCACCGCAAGCGCTTGTGGAGCGCCTGGTCCCGATTGGCGTGCTGATCTATGCCGGCACGGGCGTCGTCGGTTTGATACAGGGTAGGAATTACCTCGATTATTCGAGCCTCGCCCACGATTCCGTGCACGGCCACGAATTGGGTATCTTTCTCGTTGAAGTCGGGGTCCTGGTCACCGTCTCAGGCACCATGACGGCATTGTTCTACGCGTTCGTCGAGCGGGGTCGCTGATGCCGACGCTGGCGACGCTCGTCGATCATTACAACTACCTGATCACAATATTCCTGATGATGACCGGCCTCTACATCGTGGTGGCTCGCGGAAATATGGTGAAGAAGCTGGTTGGACTTTCGATCTTCCAGACCTCGGTCTATCTGCTCTATATCGAACCGGGAAAGATCCTCGGCGGTACCGCGCCGATCATCGATCCGTCATTCAGCGTTTATTCGAATCCGCTTCCGCACGTGCTCATCCTCACCGCGATCGTCGTGGGTGTTGCCACACTCGCGCTCGGTCTTGCTCTGGTCGTCCGCATCAATGAGGCCTACGGCACCGTAGAGGAAGATGAAATTATCGACAAAGGCCGCGATCCATGAACGCGGTCTGGCCGCACCTTCCCGCCTTGCAGGTCGTCATACCACTTATCGGTGCGGTCCTCGCCGGGTTATTGCGGCGTGGCAGCGTGGCATTCGCGCTGGCTCTCGTCGTGAGCTGGATCATGCCGGTCATCGCCATAGCATTGCTATGGCAGAGCCTGTCGATCGGCCCGGTCTCGTATCACCTCGGAGGCTGGGAGCCGCCGTGGGGTATCGAATACCGGATCGACACGCTGAACGCTTTCGTGCTCGCTCTGATATCGGCGGTCGGCGCTGTGATCATGCCATTCGCGCACCGATCGATCGCGTTCGAGATCGAGGAAGATCGGCAGGCATGGTTCTATTGCATGTATCTGCTCTGCCTCACCGGTCTTCTGGGAATCACCGCGACCGGCGATGCGTTCAATGCTTTCGTTTTTCTCGAGATATCGTCGCTCGCGACCTACGTGCTGATCGCGCTCGGACACGACCGGCGTGCGCTGCTGTCGGCGTTCCAGTATCTGATCATGGGAACGATCGGGGCGACCTTCTACGTCATCGGCGTGGGCCTGCTCTATCTTCTTACCGGCAGCCTCAACATGGTCGACATCGCGGCCCGGCTCGGGTCGGCCCCCGCCGAGCACTCGCGCACCGTCATCGCCGCTCTCGCTTTCGTCACCGTCGGGATCAGCCTGAAGCTCGCGCTGTTTCCTTTGCACGCATGGTTGCCGAATGCCTATGCCTACGCGCCGTCTTGGGCGACGGCGTTCCTCGCCGCCACTGCGACCAAGGTCGCAATCTATTTGCTGGTTCGCTTTTATTTCTCGGTCTTTGGGGTCGCGATCAACGTTCACGATCTGCCGATTACCGAAATTATCTTTGTTTTATCAATCGCGGCGATGTTCGTGGCCTCGCTCGTTGCTGTGTTCGAGACCAATCTAAAGCGCATGCTGGCATATTCGTCAGTCGCGCAGATTGGCTATATCACTCTGGGCATCAGCCTCGCCAATCAAGCCGGCTTGACCGGGGGACTCGTCCACGTCGTCAATCATGCGTTGATGAAAGCGGCGCTCTTTCTCGCGGTCGGGGCAATCTTTTATCGCGCGTGTCCCGTGCAGATCAAAGAGCTTGCCGGCGTCGGTCGGAAGATGCCGCTGACGATGGCGGCGTTTACGATTGCCGGTCTGGGTCTTGTCGGCACCCCGGGCACATCCGGCTTTATTTCGAAATGGTACCTGGCGGTCGGCGCCCTCGACAAGGGCTGGCCGGTCACCGTGTCCCTGATCGTAGGGAGCTCACTGATCGCGCTGGTCTATATGGGCCGTATCCTCGAAGTCGTCTGGATGCGCGAGCCTTCGCTGCAGATAGCCCACGCCAGCGACCCGCCGCTGTCCATGTTGCTGCCGCTGATCGTGCTGGCCGCCGCCACGGTCTATTTTGGCATCGACACCGAGTGGACCGCAGGCGTTGCAGGGACCGTCGCCAAGGCGTTGCTTGGAGGGCTGCTATGATGGCGGCCCCTTCGCCCGAAACACTGGTGCTGCTCGCGATCGTGACGCCGTTTATCGGTGCGGTGATCATTCCGCTGTTCCACACGGCTCCGAACCTCCGGGAGACAGCAACGCTCGCGACTGCGGGCGCGCTGTCGCTCATCGCCTGCGCATTGCTCAAGCCGGTGCTCGGTGGCGCGCGGCCGGACGTTCACATTATCGAGGTGACACCTGGCCTTGCGCTTGCCTTCCAGGTCGAGCCCTTGGGCATGCTGTTCGCGCTTGTCGCCTCGTCGCTGTGGGTCGTCAACGCGATCTATTCCATCGGCTACATGCGTGCGAACAAGGAGCCGCGGCAGACCGGTTTCTACGTCTGTTTTGCCGTGGCGATCGGCAGTGCGATTGGCATCGCGTTTGCCAAGAACCTGTTCACGCTGTTCTTGTTCTACGAGGCGTTGACGCTTTCGACTTATCCCTTGGTCGCGCACAAAGGAAATGAAGAGGCAATCCGCGCCGGCCGAGTCTACCTTCTGCTTTTGCTTGGCACCTCTCTTCTCCTGTTTTTACCGGCGATCATCGCCACTTACGTGCTCGCCGGCACGCTGGACTTCACACCGGGCGGCATCCTTGGCGGCAAGGCCGGCGGCGCCGTGATGGCGCTCTTGCTGGCGCTTTATGTCTTTGGCATCGGCAAAGCTGCCGTCATGCCGCTCCATTTCTGGTTGCCGGCCGCGATGGTCGCGCCGACGCCGGTTAGCGCGCTGTTGCATGCGGTGGCCGTGGTGAAGGCGGGCGCGTTCTCGATTCTGAAAGTGGTCGTTCTGATCTTCGGCCTCGATGCGCTTAGTACGACCGGCCAGTCGTTCTGGCTCACGCTGATTGCAGGCAGCACGATTATCGCGGCTTCGCTCGTCGCGCTGCGCCAGGACAACCTCAAGCGGCGGCTTGCCTATTCCACCGTCTCGCAGCTCTCTTACGTCATCCTCGGCGCAGCTATTCTCGCTCCGATTTCGGTCATCGGGGCCGCGATCCATATCGCCGCGCACGCCATGGGCAAGATCACGCTCTTCTTCGCGGCCGGTTCGATCTACACGTCCGCGCATCTGACGGAGATTAGCCAACTCGACGGCATCGGCCGACGCATGCCCTGGACCATGGGGGCGTTTGCCGTCGGGGCCATCAGCATGATCGGCATCCCGCCGACCGCAGGATTTATCGGCAAGTGGTTCATGCTGACCGGTGCAATGCAGACGGCCAACTGGCTCGCGGTTGGCGTCATCATCCTCAGTACCGTCCTGAACGCGAGTTACTTCCTGCCCATCGTCTTCCGTGCGTTTTTCCGGGAGCCCCCCGGTGTTCACGGCCACGCATACGGCGAAGCTCCCTGGCCGATCGTGCTGGCGCTGACAGCGACGGCCGCCGGCACTATCCTTCTCTTCCTTATGCCGGATGTGCCGCACGCCCTGGCCAAGCTCATGATAGGACTCTGATGAGATGGATGATCACTGGCTGACGCGCGAGCGCACCATCAAGACACTATGGATCGTGTTTGCGATTGTCCTCGCCGCGACGGTGCTGTTGGATTTGATCGTGCATCACCACCCTTATTTCGGGCTTGAGGGCTCGTTCGGCTTCGGCGCCTGGTTCGGCTTTGCAAGCTGCGTTGCGCTCATCATGGCGGCGAAAGCACTCGGCTGGATGCTCAAACGGCCGGATACCTATTATGACCGCTAGTGTGATGCACCCGGCCTTCGCACTTATTGCCGCCGGGCTCTTGCTGCCGGTACTGTCTGGGCGGCTTCGGCTTGCGCTGCTTTTGCTTGCGCCGTTGCTGGCCCTCTATCTGGTCTGGCAGGTCGGCGACGGGCCCGTCGCTTCACAAGTATATCTGGGATACGAGCTCATCCTTGTGAAAGGCGATGCGCTGGCCCGTTTGTTCGCGACCGTCTTTGCCATCATGACGTTCGCGGGCGCGCTGTTCGCCCTCAACCAGCCGCGGGTGATCGAATTGGCTGCGGCATTCTGTTATGCTGGGAGCGCTATCGGTGTTACCTTCGCGGGCGATTGGCTGACGGTCTTCGTGTTCTGGGAATTGATGGCGATTGCCTCCACGCTTGTTGTCTGGAGCGCCGGACAGTCCGCTTACGGTGCGGGATTGCGTTACGCCGCAATCCACTTGCTTGGCGGTGTCCTGTTGATGGCCGGCATTGTCGGCGAGATCGCCAGCACGGGTTCGACAACGTTTGGCAAGCTCACGCTCGACAGCGTTCCGCGCTGGCTTATCCTTGCCGGTTTTCTGCTCAATGCAGGCGCGTGGCCGCTCTCCGCATGGCTGCCTGATGCCTATCCGGAAAGCTCGTGGAGCGGGATGGTCGTTCTGTCGGCATTCACCACAAAGACTGCGGTCTACGTGCTGATGCGCGCTTTTCCGGGAACAGAGCTGTTGATCTATGTTGGCCTGTTCATGGTGTTTTACGGGATCATCTACGCGATCCTGGAGAACGACATGCGCCGCATCCTTGCGTACTCGATCGTCAACCAGGTCGGCTTCATGGTGGTGGGCATCGGCATTGGCACCGAGATGGCACTCAATGGCACTGCCGCGCACGCCTTTACCCACATCATCTACAAGGCACTGCTGTTGATGTCGGCGGGCTCGGTTCTCTACATGACCGGCAAACGCAAATGTACCGACCTTGGCGGCTTGTTTCGCACCATGCCGCTCACAGCCGCGTGCGGCATCATTGGCGCTCTGTCCATCTCGTCATTTCCGCTTACGTCAGGATTTGTCTCCAAGTCGATGATCTCCGAAGCGGCGGGCATGGAGCACATGGCTTCCGTGTGGTTTCTTCTCGCTGCGGCTTCCGCAGGCGTGTTCTTGCATGCGGGCATCAAGTTTCCCTGGTTCGTCTTCTTTCAGAAGGATTCCGGCCTCCGGCCGGCCGAGCCGCCATGGAACATGCGCCTGGCAATGTTGCTGTTTGCGGTCTTGTGCATTGGGATTGGCGTTGCCCCGCAGCCGCTCTACGCCATGCTGCCCTTTCGCGTTGATTATGTGCCCTATACGGCCAGCCACGTAGTCTTCTATCTCCAGCTCTTGCTGTTTTCGGGCCTGGCCTTCTTTCTGATGCTGAGCTGGCTTAAGCGGACCCTGACCATTACGCTCGATGTCGACGTGCTCTACCGCAGGCTTGGTGTTGGCTGGGCGAGAAGTCTGGACAAGCTCGCCGGCAGGGCGTGGAACAGCATTTCGACCACCGCGAGCCAAGGCGCCCGCACAATCACGCATGCAGTTCGTCGTCATCACGGTCCGGCTGGCATTTTGGCCCGGACTCGCCCGACGGGCGAGATGGCGTTCTGGACCACAGTGGTCCTCGCCGCTTATCTGGTGCTGTCGTATTTGTGAGCAACAGACATGATCCAAAGGATCTACGAAGTCTTCGAGAACCTGTTTTTCCCGGAACTACGTCCTTTGATCGCAGCGCGCGCGATCGACTTTTGCGGGAAGCGCGCGAAACGCCATTCGATTGGCTCGAATGGGTGGGCATTTTGGCGGCTCTTGGTTTTGTCGCCGTTCTCACACGCTATAATGCGGGCGACTTCGGCGTTCTAGGCCGGGTTGCCGTTGCGGTAGTGAACTTCCTCGTCGCGGCTGTACTGCTAGGAGTATTGGTCGGCCCGGTCCTGATCAGGCGGACGAGGCGGGGATTGCGCTCGAGGCTGCATTGACTTGTTGAGGTGATGGAGTTGGGGGAAGATTTCCGCGCTCGCCCGTTTGCGACCGCTACGCGCGCGGCCTCCATATGCTAAGGACGGTTGCTGAAGTTGGTGGATCATCAGCGGGCTAATACGCCTGACGACCGCCAACCGAGCCTAGCTTACCCTTCATCGCGCCAAAAGCCCAGGAGAAACACCTTGCGCCGTCTGCGATCGCTACCCGCCTGCGCTTGAACATCAGACAGGTCAACGCCCTTTCGCTTCATCAGAAACTTAACGGCGATCCCGATGATAACGAAGGGCACAACAGTGATCGCGAAGTTTACAAATGTGCGCATCTCCTACTCCAAACTTGGACGCTAGCAGATTCAAGGGATTAAATACAGACAGCATCCACGATCGCGCAACATCTGCTGACGCGCAAGAAGCCCAACGCCTGGGAGATCGGCATCACCACGCGCTGGCACGAGGACGACATCGCCGGACGCATCCTGCCTGCCAGCTACGCCGGCGAGAGCGGCTGGATCGACGGTCGGGGTTTCGGACGAGTTCAAGTACTCGCTGGTCGCCGGGGCCGTGACGGGCCGCGGCCTCACCGTCATTGCCAACGCACCAAATCCAGCCGGCTTCGCGATCCTCAAAGGTTCCTTCGAAGACGGGACGATCAGCCCTGCCGGCCTCGCCGCTGCAGCCCTCGTTCCTACCCTCGTCGCAGCTGCTGCTTTTCAGTTACTCCCATGAGTTCGGAGGACATCAATGCCTGCCAACAGCTCCGATAAGCTAACGCCTGACACTGTCATTCAACTGCGAGGCAAGGGCGCCGAAAAGCGTTTGCGGCTCCTCGCCGTGGTCGACGGTACCGAGCTGACAAATCGGATTGTGGACTTCATCATCTCGTTTGACGAAGGTCGCCCGGTCACCGAAGTCGTCATACTTAACGTGCAATCAAAGCGTGCCGACGCCCGGCTGCGCGGCTACCAGACCTTCAAGGAAGCGGAGGTAGATGATCGCCTGATCAACGAGGTAGGATTTCCGATCGTCAATAGCGTAAGCAAGAAGCTTCAGGCGGCCGGGATCACATGTCTGTCGAAAGTCGCCATAGGCGATCCCCTTTCGGTGATCTCCAGCTGTGCCGCGGAGAACGGATGCGATCTCATTCTGGTCGGCAAACGCACCAGAACGGGCGTGGGCGCGTCATTCCCGGCCTGTTGCGCATGTGGCTGGAGTCACGCACCGCTTTGCAGCTCGTGGTCCTTGCGCCCACGTCTGTCGTAGTCGTGAAATAGCAAAGGCAGCATGCGGGCCACGGGCTGCCGGCGCGACCTATAGTTTCAAGACTGTCCAGAGCGCTTTGCTGGGCCGTCGGGAAGCGAAGCCTTTCGGATGACGCCCTGACCAACCCTACTCTGCCGCGAGACCGCGGACGTGCCGCGCGCTCGGCGTGCGCATCGTCACCAATTCCTCGGCGGCCGTCGGATGCACCGCCATCGTCGCGTCGAAGTCGGCCTTGGTCGCCTTCATCTTCACCGCGATGCCGATCGCCTGGATCGTTTCGCCGGCTTCTGGCCCGACGATGTGGCAGCCGAGCACGCGATCTGAGTCGGCATCGACGATCAGCTTCATCAGCACACGCGTGTTGCGGCCCGACAGGGTTGCCTTCATCGGCTTGAAATCGGCCTTGTAGATGTCGACGCGGGCGAACTGCGCGCGCGCCTGCTCCTCAGTGAGGCCGACGGTGCCGACCTCCGGCTGGGAGAACACCGCCGTCGGCACGTCGGCGTGATCGACGCGGGTCGGCCGGTTGCCAAACACGCTGTCGGCGAAGGCATGTCCCTCGCGGATCGCCACCGGCGTCAGGTTCAGCCGATGGGTCACATCGCCGACCGCATAGATGTTCGGCACTGAGGATTGCGAGAAGCCGTCGACGGCAATGCCGTTGTTGATCGGGTTGATGGCGACACCGGCCTTCTCCAGGCCGAGGTTGGCGACATTCGGATGCCGGCCGATGGCGAACATCACCTGATCGCCTGCAACGCTCGAACCGTTGGAGAGCTGCGAGGTGAATTCGTCGCCGTGCCTGTCGACGCGTGCGACGGTGCAGCCGGTGAGGATGGTGATGCCCGCCTGCTCCATCTCCTTGCGCACATGCATGCGCACATCGTTGTCGAAGCCGCGCAGGATATTGTCGCCGCGATAGACCAGCGTCACGTCGGAGCCGAGGCCGGCGAAGATACAGGCGAATTCCAGCGCGATGTAACCGCCGCCCTGGATCAGGATACGCTTCGGCTGCTTCTCCAGGTGGAACACCTCGTTGGAGGAGATCACGTGCTCGATGCCGGGAATTTCCGCGCCATGATTGGGCGTGGCGCCGACGGCGATCAGCACATGCTTCGCATGCACCCGCTCGCCGTTCGACAGCGACAGCGTATGTGCGTCCTCGAACACCGCGCGCGCCTTGACGATCTCCGCCCCCGCCTTGTCGAGATTGGCAGCGTAGGCAGCTTCCAGACGAGCGATTTCCTTGTCCTTGTTGGCGATCAGCGTCGGCCAGTCGAACGAGCTTTGCGGGATCGACCAGCCGAAGCCGGCCGCATCCTCGATCTCCTGATGCACGTGCGAAGCATAGACCAGAAGCTTCTTCGGTACGCAGCCGCGGATCACGCAGGTGCCGCCGACCCGGTACTCCTCCGCCACGAGTACCCGCGCGCCGTAGCCGGCGGCGATCCGCGCCGCGCGGACACCGCCCGAGCCGCCACCGATGACGAACAGATCGACGCTGCGATCGGCCATTGCTTGCTAGCCCTTCCTGCTCGCGGCGAGGATCGTCAGAGGTCCTTGCCGCGCTTCTTCAACTCGTCGCGAAACCGATCGTTGATTTCCATCGCAAGGTCATCGCCCCAATTGCGCATGTAGTTGAGACTGGCCTCGATCGACTTCGGCTCCTGCTCGAGGCTCTTCTTGCCGAGCGGCGACTTGTAGAAGGCAAGCAGGTCTTTCAGCTCCTGTTCGGAGAAATTGGTTGCATAGATCACGGCCATGCCGTCACCGATCTCGCTTTCCTTGCCGGCGAGATCGCGCGCCAGCTTCAACGACACCTCCTCGATGTCTCTCTGCAGATTGATGTTGTTCTGCAGCAGCGAGTTCTTCACGTTCTGAATGGTCGAGACCACGGCCCCCTGGTAGACCGCGGCGGCGTTCTTCAGCAGCAGGATTTCCTTGGCCGCGGCGATCGCGGCGGGCGACACCGTGTTCACCGGAGGCAACACCGCCTTTTGCTGGGTCTGGGCGGGAGCCGGCGCCTTCTGCTGCGCCTGCGCCAGTGCAGCGCCGGTCGAAGCCGTCACGGCGAAAATTGCGGCGGACACCGCAATCGAAAGCTTCCTCATCGATCGTCTCCCTCAAAACTCAGCGGCCGACGGGCCGCTCGACAACTCGCACACCCGCCGGATCGGCGAGAATGACCTTGGTAGCCAGGCCGATAAAAAGCCCGTGTTCGACGACGCCCGGGATGCCGTTCAGCGCCTGTGCGAGGCGCGCTGCATCGCCAATTCGCCGGCATTTTGCATCGATGATCCAGTGACCACCATCGGTGACGAAAGCAAGGCCGCCGCTGCTCTTGCGCAGGCCGAGTTCGGCCGGGCAGCCGGCGACTTCAAGCGTCCGGGTGATCGCGGCGCGCGTGGCGCCGAGGCCGAACGGCATCACCTCGATCGGCAACGGAAAGCGCCCGAGCGTATCGACCCATTTGGTCGTGTCGGCGATCACCGTCATGCGCGATGAGGCCGCGGCAACGATCTTTTCCCGCAGCAGCGCACCGCCGCCGCCCTTGACGAGATTCAGCGCGGGATCGACTTCATCGGCGCCGTCGATCGTCAGGTCGAGGTCAGGCGTCTCATCCAGTGTGGTCAGCGCAATTCCGCAGCTCTCGGCCTGTGCTCGCGTCGCTTCCGACGTCGGCACGCCAACGACATTGAGGCCGGCGCGCACGCGCTCACCCAGCAAATCGACAAAGTGCCGTGCGGTCGAGCCGGTGCCGAGACCGAGTTTCATACCGTCCCGCACGTCGTCCAGCGCCCTTGCCGCAGCCTGGCGCTTCAAACCTTCCAAATCCATCGCCTGTTCCCGCGATCGTCCAACCGCTCCGCGAGAGGGTGTCTAGCCTCGAAATGCCTTCAGGAACAGCCTTCCGGGGCCGCTACGGCCAAATTGCATGGGGAGTGCTGACCGGCCCTACTTGCGCCGGGACGGCCCGGCAAGTAGCCAGCACGCATGGCCAATTCCCCTCTCGTCGTTTTCGATCTCGACGGCACGCTCGTCGACACCGCGCCCGACCTGATCGCGGCGCTCAACGTCATCCTCGCCAAGGAAGGAATTCCCGAGCTGCCGCTGGCGTCAGCACGCAACCTGATCGGCGGCGGCGCGCGCAAGCTGATCGAGCGCGGGCTGGAGGTCGCGGGCCGCAACTGCACCGTCGCTGAAATCGACCGGATGATGAAGGATTTCGTCGCCTATTACGGCGACCATATCGCCGACCTTTCACGCCCGTTCGAAGGGCTCGAGCACGCGCTCGACGATCTCGCCGCCAGAGGCGCTGCATTCGCGGTCTGCACCAACAAGCTCGAATGGCTGTCGAAGCTGCTGATGGATCGCCTCAAGCTGTCGCCGCGGTTCAAGGCGATCTGCGGCGCCGACACCTTTGGCATCGCCAAGCCCGATCCCTCGTTCCTGCGCCAGACCGTTGCACGCGCCGGCGGACACATGGCCTCGACCATCATGGTCGGGGATGCCGGGCCGGACATCGGCGTCGCCCGGCGCGCCAGCGTGCCGGTGATTGGGGTGACTTTTGGCTATACCGAAACGCCGATCGAGCAGCTCAAACCCGATCGCGTGATCTCGCGGATGAGGGATCTGCCGCAGGCCGTCTTTGAACTTCTGGCAGAATCGCGGATTTCCACCCCAACAAATTGATTTTGCTTTGAAATTTAAGGCCTATCAGGCCTTCACTGGCGACCTCTCACCGCAACTTTCACAGTTCGCGTTAACCTTTTGGAAAGAAACCGGGGCCGGCCGTTGCGCGGTACCAGTGACGCTCATATGGTCGGCGCGGGGATGTGTGCGGCGGGACGTCGCACAGCTACAGAATGACGGGTGGAGTATGCGGCGCCTAATCGTGATCTCCCTTGCGGGCATCGCACTCTCCGGCTGCGCCTCGATGTCAGTGCCGGGGCTTGGCTTCCTTACCCCGTCACCGCAGATGGCGACCCTGCAGCTCGAATCGGTGCCGGCTGGCGCCGAAGCCCGCACCTCGGCTGGGCCCTCCTGCCGGACCCCCTGCTCGGTCTCCGTTCCTGCCGCGCCCTTGACCGTCACCTATACGCTCGACCGCCATCAGCCGCAGACGGTCTCCGTGCAGCCGTTGCAGCAGACGGTCGTCAGCCCGAGCGTGGATGACGGGGGCACCAGCTACGTCGTCGAGCTCGATCCAAATCCGGTGTTCGCCCAGTTGGCCCCCTCCGCACCACCGCCGAAGCGGACGGCCAAGCGCCCGCCGCCGAAGCGCGTCGCGCCACCACCGGCCGGCTCCCCGTTCCCGGCCCCTGCATCATCCAGCCCGTTCCCGTCACGCTGAAGTGGTGTTCAGCCGGTTGCCCCGGCTTCCCCGCGCCCCTAGATTGAGCGTCGCAAGTCATTGCCGCTTGCTCAAGCAGGACCGTTGCCACGGGATGCCTCTAGCCGAATGAGCCTGACCGACCTCAAGCCAGCCAACATGACCGATCCGTTTGGGCGGACGATCACATATCTGCGCGTGTCGGTGACCGACCGCTGCGATCTGCGCTGTTTCTATTGCATGTCGGAAGACATGACCTTCCTGCCGAAGGCGGACTTGCTGACACTGGAGGAACTCGACCGCCTCTGCTCGGTGTTCATCGGCAAGGGCGTGCGCAAGCTTCGCCTGACCGGCGGCGAGCCGCTGGTCCGCCGCAACATGATCTCGCTCGTGCGATCGTTGTCCCGACATCTTTCCACCGGCGCGCTGGACGAGTTGACGCTGACCACCAACGGTTCTCTGCTCGCCAAATTCGCGGATGAGCTTGCAGACTGCGGCGTACGCCGGATCAACGTCTCGCTCGATACGCTCGATGCCGCACGCTTCCGTCAGATCACGCGCTGGGGCGAATTCGACAAGGTGATGGCCGGCATCAAGGCGGCACAGGCGGCAGGCCTGCGCGTCAAGATCAACGCCGTCGCGCTGAGGAACATCAACGAGGACGAAATCCCCGAGTTGATCGAATGGGCGCACGGCGAAGGCATGGACCTGACCTTGATCGAGGTGATGCCGCTCGGCGACATCGGTCCGGGACGAGTCGAGCAGTATTTGCCGTTGTCGCTGGTTCGTTCGCGCCTCGAAAGCCGCTACACCCTCACCGACCTCGACGAGAGCTCCGGTGGCCCTGCCCGCTATACGCGCGTGCGTGAGACCGGCGGCAAGCTTGGCTTCATCACGCCGCTGACCCACAACTTCTGTGAATCGTGCAACCGGGTGCGGATCACCTGCACCGGCACGATCCATACCTGCCTTGGGCAGGAGGACGCGGGCGACCTCCGCCGCCCGCTGCGCGCCTCCACCGACGATGAGCTTGTCAGCGCCGCGATCGATCGGGCGATCGGCACCAAGCCGAAGGGCCACGATTTCATCATCGACCGGCGCCACAGCCGCCCGAGCGTCAGCCGGCACATGAGCGTGACTGGCGGATAGGCTGAAATCCTCCGGGCCCTCGCCCGCCGAAAGTTGACTTGCGGCGCCAAATGGTCAATTGACGCCGGCAATTCACGCTGAAATGGTGCCCCGCGATGCGGGCGCGCCGCATTTGGCCAACAATAACAATAATTTCCGGGGTTTCAGGGGAGAGGGGATTCAACTTGCACGCACTCCTGCGCCTTAGTGGCGCAATCGACGCTTTCAGCGAGCGCTTCGGCAAACTGCTGTCGTGGCTGGTGGTCGCAGCCGTCGCCGTCTCTTCGATCAACGCTGTCGTCCGCAAGCTGTTCGACATGTCGTCGAACTCCTACCTCGAGCTCCAGTGGGTGCTGTTCAGCATCATCTTCCTGCTGTGCTCGCCGTGGACGCTGCTCAAGAACGAGCACATCCGCATCGACGTGATCAATCATTCGCTGCCGCTCAAGGTCCGTAGCTGGATCGACATGATCGGCCACGTGTTCTTCCTTGTGCCGTTCTGTATTGTGATGCTCTGGACATCGATCCCGTTCTTTCTGTCGTCCTACCGCATCAACGAGCAGTCGTTCAGCGCCGGCGGCCTGCCGCAATGGCCGGCAAAATCGCTGATCATGATCGGCATGGCGATGCTGCTGCTGCAGGCGATCTCCGAGATCATCAAGCGCGCCGCGGTGATGGCCGGGACCATTCCCGACCCGAACGCGACCACGCTCAGCGCCCATGAACTTGCCGAAGCAGAAGCAGCCAGACTCGCCGCGGAGATCGCGGCGGAGCGGAAATAAGCGCCGACCGGCGCACGGGGGATACGCTTAATGACTGCCTTCATCGTCCACAACATGGCGCCGCTGATGTTTGCGGCGCTCGTTGTGTTTCTGCTGCTGGGTTATCCGGTCGCATTTTCGCTCGCCGCGAACGGGCTCATGTTCGCGTTCATCGGCATCGAGCTTGGGCTGTTCAGGCCTGACTTTCTGCAGGCCTTGCCCGAGCGCGTCTATGGCGTGATGAGCAACGACACGCTGCTCGCGATTCCGTTCTTCACCTTCATGGGCTTGATACTCGAACGGTCCGGTATGGCCGAGGACCTGCTGGAGACAATCGGGCAGCTGTTCGGCAGCGTGCGCGGCGGCATCGCATATGCCGTGATCTTCGTCGGTGCGCTGCTCGCCGCAACGACCGGTGTGGTTGCGGCCTCGGTGATTTCCATGGGCCTGATTTCGCTGCCGATCATGCTGCGCTACGGCTACGACCGCCGCGTCGCCACCGGTGTGATCGCGGCGTCCGGCACGCTGGCTCAGATCATTCCGCCGTCGCTGGTCCTGATCGTGATGGCCGACCAGCTCGGCCGCTCCGTCGGCGACATGTACGAAGGCGCGTTCATTCCGGGTCTCGTCCTGTCGCTACTCTACGCCTTCTACATTTTTCTCGTCGCAACCTTCGCCCCGCAAGCTACGCCCGGACTGCCGCTCGAAGCGCAGACACTTCGCGAGCCTGAGACAGCGCGCCACCGATTGATCTTCCCGCTCGCGACCGTCGCTGCTGCGGGAACAGCGTGGCTGATCGTGGCGCGGTTCGGTCTGTTCGACTGGACGCTGCCGACCCTGGCAAAGATCTCGATCAGCCGCACTGTCGGACACATCTTCTGGATCGTCGTGCTGGCAGCGCTCTTCACGAAGCCGTTCGTCGGTACCATCCGCACGATGACGAACTCACTGTTTCTCGTGGTGTGCGGATCGGCGGCCCTCGCAATATTCGCGATGAACTTTACCGACGTCCGCCCGGGGGCAGACTATGTCGTGCTGACGATGACAGTTGGCGTGGCCGTTTCGTTCCTGATCGCCGTCGTCAATCATTACGGCAGACTCGGGCTGCTGTCGAAGCTCGCTGAGCAAGTCGTCTTCGTGATGGTGCCGCCGCTCGGTCTTGTCTTCCTCGTGCTCGGCACGATCTTCATCGGTGTAGCGACCCCGACCGAAGGCGGCGCGATGGGCGCGGCCGGCGCGATCATTCTGGCCATCATGAAGGGCCGCCTCTCATTCGATCTGACGCGCCAGGCCGCAGAATCGACCGCAAAGCTCTCGGCCTTCGTCATCTTCATCCTGATCGGCGCGCGTGTATTCTCGCTTACCTTCTACGGCGTTGACGGACACCGCTGGGTCGAGGAGCTTCTGACCTCCCTGCCCGGCGGCCAGGTCGGCTTCCTGATCTTCGTGAACATCATCGTCTTCCTGCTTGCGTTCTTCCTCGACTTCTTCGAGCTGGCGTTCATCATTGTGCCGTTGCTAGCGTCGCCGGCAGAGAAACTCGGCATTGACCTGATCTGGTTCGGGATCATCCTCGGTGTCAACATGCAGACGAGCTTCATGCATCCGCCGTTCGGGTTTGCACTGTTCTATCTTAGGTCGGTCGCGCCGCGCGAACCCTATATCGATCGCGTCAGCGGCAAGCGCATGGAGCCGGTGACGACCGGTCAGATCTATTGGGGCGCGGTCCCGTTCGTGATCATCCAGTGCATCATGGTCGGACTCGTGATCGCCTTCCCGCAAATGGTGATGCACTACAAGGGCACAGCCACGGGCGTCGACCCGTCGAAGGTCGACTTCCAGCTTCCGCAACTGGATATGCCGCCGCTGGATCTGGGGCCACCGAAGATTCAGTAGTGGTTGAAATGCAAAACGGCCCGGCAGATGCCGGGCCGCTCGCTATGCGCTTTGAGGATAGTCCTGCTTGATCACGCCCGCGGACGCGAGCGGACCATGAAGTTGTCGTAGGTGAACTCGGCGACCTGCCACCACAGATACTGGTCGTTGCGGAATGCGACCATGCTGTCATAGACCTTCTTGAAGTCGGCATTCTTCGCCGTGGTGTCGGCATAAACTTCGTTTGCCGCCTTCAGGCAGGCTTCCATGACCTGTTGCGAGAACGGCCGGAGCTCCGCGCCGCCTGCAACCAGCCGCTTGAGGGCTGCCGGATTCAACGCGTCGTAGCGCGCCTGCATGGTCTCGTTGGCGAGCGAAGACGCGGTCTTGATGATCGACTTGTAGGCCGGCGGCAGAGCGTTCCACTTTTCGATGTTGACGAAATTGTGCAGCGCAGGTCCGCCTTCCCACCAGCCCGGATAGTAGTAATACTTCGCGACTTTCTGGAAGCCGAGCTTCTCGTCGTCATAGGGGCCAACCCACTCGGCCGCATCGATCGTGCCCTTTTCGAGCGACGGATAGATGTCACCGCCGGCAATCTGCTGCGGCACCACGCCAAGCTTGGTCAGCACCTGTCCTGCGAATCCGCCGATGCGCATCTTCAGGCCGCTGAGATCCTTCGGCTCCTTGATTTCCTTGCGATACCAGCCGCCCATCTGCGCGCCGGTGTTGCCTGCGAGGAACGCGATGATGTTGGCCTTCTTGTAGAACTCGTTCAGCAAGTCGCCGCCGCCGCCGACCTGCAGCCACGCGGTCTGCATCCGGCTATTCAGGCCGAACGGCACCGCGGTTCCCAGTGCGTAGGTAGGGTCCTTGCCGACATAGTAGTATGAAGCGGTGTGGCACATTTCGACGGTGCCGTTGCTCACGGCATCCGCGGCCTGCAGGCCCGGGACGATTTCGCCCGCGGCGAAAAGCTGAATCTGGAATTTGTTGTCGGTCGCTTCGGCGACGGCTTTGACGAACGTTTCGCCTGCGCCATAGATCGTATCGAGCGACTTCGGGAAGCTCGATGTCATGCGCCATTTGAGCTCCGGCATCGACTGGGCGATCGCCGGTGCAGCCACGGCGGCGCCTGCCACGCCAAGGCCGGCACTCTTGATGAAGTCTCTTCTCTTCATAGGAACTTGATCTCCTGAACGTATTTCTCCCGGGCCCCTCTTGTTGGGAGCTTGGTCCTGAATGGACTTTGGTTGCCACCATACATGGAATTGCGGCTCTGCAATGCAAAAAAAGCCCAGCCAAACGGCTGGGCTTTAGTCGCATAGGTTCCTGAGTCCGCTTAAGAATTAACCACGCGTGCGCGAGCGAATCATGAAGGTATCGTTGGTGTATTCCGCGACCCGCCACCACAGGTATTGGTCCGACCGGTAAGCCAACATGGCGTCGATCGTCTTCTTGAAGTCGGCGTTCTTGGCGGAGATCTCCGCCCAGAGCTCGTTGGTCGCCGTCAGCGCCGCGTTCAGCACGTCGTCCGGGAACGGACGCAACTGCACGCCGCCCGCGACCAGCCGCTTGATCGCCGCCGGGTTCTGCATGTCGTAGCGCGCCAGCATCCAGGTGTTGGCCGCCGTGGCGGCATTGAACAGCGCCGCTTGGTAAGCCTTCGGCAGCGCATTGTACTTTTCGAGATTGAAGAACGCGTGCACGGTCGGGCCACCCTCCCAGAAGCCGGGATAGTAGTAGTACTGGGCGACCTTGGCGAAGCCGAGCTTCTCGTCGTCGTAGGGGCCGACCCATTCGGCGGCGTCGATGGTCCCCTTCTCCAGCGCCGGATAGATGTCGCCGCCGGCGATCTGCTGCGGCACCACGCCGACCTTCTGCAGCACTTGTCCCGCGATGCCGCCGATCCGGAACTTCAGCCCCTGCAGGTCGGCGACGGTCTTGATCTCCTTGCGGAACCAGCCGCCCATCTGCGTGCCGGTGTTGCCGCACGGGAAGCCGATCACGTTCGCCTTCTTGAAGAACTCGTTGGCGAGCTCGTTGCCGCCGGCCTGATAGAGCCACGAGTTCTGCATCCGCGCGTTCAGGCCAAACGGGACCGACGCAAAGATCGCGTAGGTCGGGTCCTTGCCGACGTAATAGTAGGAGACCGTGTGCGAGGCCTCGACCGTGCCGGTGCTGGTCGCATCGAGCGCCTGCAGCGCGGGCACCAGCTCACCCGCGGCGAACACCTGGATCTGAAACTTGTTGTCGGTCAGCTCGGCGACCTGCTTGGCGAAGTACTCCGCGCCGCCGTAGATGGTATCGAGCGATTTCGGAAAGCTCGACGTCATCCGCCATTTGATCTCGGGCGAGCTTTGCGCGATCGCCGGCGAGGCGACCGCTGCTACCGCAGCCCCGGTTACAGAAGTTTTGAGAAAGTCACGACGCTTCATAAGCATCTCCTGATTCTTGGGGGACCCCCGGGTCCCCGAACGGACCGGCGTCTAGCACGGCCACAAGCGAACGGGAACGCGGATGCCTTATTCAACGAAAGTTGAAAAACGTCCTAGAAGTACCGTTAGGCGCAATTATGCAGCCGGTGTGGCGATCCTGAGCCGATCCTTGATAGCGCCTGCGATCGCCCGATAGATGGCGGCATGATCGCTCTTCGGCTCGCTGTCGACCAGCGGCGTGCCGGCATCGGATGTCGCGCGGATGTCCATGTGCAGTGGCACTTCGCCGAGGAAGGCAACGCCGAGCTTTTCGGCTTCGCGCCGTGCGCCGCCATGGCCGAAGATATCGGACCGGGTGCCGCAATGCGGGCACTGGAAGTAGCTCATGTTCTCGACGATGCCGAGCACCGGCACGTTCACGCGCGTGAACATGGCGAGCCCGCGGCGCGCATCGATCAGCGCCAGGTCCTGCGGCGTCGAGACAATGATGGCGCCCTGCAGCGGCACCTGTTGCGCCAGCGTCAGCTGCGCATCGCCGGTGCCGGGCGGCATGTCCACCACCATCACATCCAGCGTGCCCCACTCCACCTCGCGCAGCATCTGGGTGATCGCCGACATCACCATCGGCCCACGCCAGATCATCGGCGTTTCCTCCTCGACGAGGAAACCGATCGACATCACCGCAAGGCCGAAGCGCGAGATCGGGATCATTCGTTTTGCATCGTTGAGCTGCGGCTTCTCGCGGATGCCGGTGAGCTTCGGCATCGACGGACCGTAGATGTCCGCGTCGAGGACGCCGACCCTGAGACCGAGATCGCGCAGACCCAGCGCCAGGTTGAGCGCCGTGGTCGATTTGCCGACGCCGCCCTTGCCCGATGCGACGGCGATGATTGCGCCGACGCCCGCGACCGGCGCCTGCTTGCCCATCGGCGATCCGTGCGGCGCCTGCGGCGCACGATGCGAGCTGACCGGCGGCACGCCCTGGCGGGCTTCCGGCCGCGAACTTGGCGCCGGGCCGCCTGGCTTGCGTTCGGCCGTCAGTGCGATCATCGACGAGGTGACACCAGGCACGGCGCGCACGGCTGCGTCCGCTTTTGCACGCACCTCCTCCCAGGCTTTCGCCTCGGCCGCATCGACATTGATGGAGAAGAACACCTTGCCATCATTGACGACGATGTCGGACAGGACGCCGGCCTCGGGCAATGGCGCGCCGCGCGGCGACATCACCTTGCCGAGCGCGTCGCGAACCTGCTGCGCCGTCACGCTCACTCACATTCTCCTCGGCCAGAGATCGGCGCCAGTTCCGGCGTCACTTCTCTTTCGCCATCTCGTAGTTGAGCTCGATCATCACGCCGTTCGGGTCGTGGACGAAGATCTGCCACAGGTCGCCACCGGGCACCTCGCGCGCCTCGAACGGAAAGCCCTTGGCCTGCAGCCGTTCTTTCATCCTGTGAAAACCCTGGGCGACGAACGCCACATGATGCACGACGCCGGAATCCGGCTTTTGCGCTTCGGTGGTCGGCGAGATATCGACCAGATGCACCACCGCCTGCCCCTGGCTGTAGAGCCATGCGCCGGGAAACGCAAAATTCGGCCGCGGTCCTTTCTCCAGACCGAGGATGTCTTCGTAGAAGCGCACCGTCTCGCCGAGATTGCGGGTGCGGATATTGAAATGATCGAGCAGTCCGACGCCCATGCCGTTCCTTTCGTCTATGACGATCTCCCGTTGCCCTTCACGCAGCATTCCTTATGCTGCTATCCAATGCAACGCGCAACGCCGCCGAAACCCGCGTCTTGCAACGCAGGGTGTTCCTCACCAGGGCATGCGCATCCAACAGAATCGGGGTCGGGCAATCGCGCTCCGGCAATAAGGCAAAGGCTCAGATATGGCTAAAGTGGCGTTCATCGGTCTCGGCGTGATGGGCTTCCCCATGGCGGGACATCTCGTCAACAAGGGCAAGCACGAGGTCACCGTCTACAACCGCTCGCCGGCAAAAGCGAAGGCGTGGATCGAGAAGTTCGGCGGCCGCGCTGCGCCGACGCCGAGAGAGGCCGCTGCGGGTCAAGACTTTGTGATGGCCTGTGTTGGCAACGACAATGATCTGCGCTCGATCGCGCTTGGTGCCGACGGCGTGCTTGCCGGCATGAAGGCAGGCGCAGTGTTCGTGGATCACACCACCGCCTCGGCCGAAGTTGCGCGCGAGCTCAACGCGGAAGCCGGCAAGCGCGGCTTCGGCTTTGTCGATGCGCCGGTATCGGGCGGCCAGGCCGGCGCCGAGAACGGCGTCCTCACCGTGATGTGCGGCGGCGATGAAAAGGCCTACGCGGCGGCAGAGCCGGTGATCGCCTCCTATGCGCGGATGTGCAAGCTGCTCGGTCCGGCCGGCTCCGGCCAGCTCACCAAGATGGTCAACCAGATCTGCATCGCCGGCCTCGTCGAAGGCCTGTCCGAGGGGATTCACTTCGCCAAGAAAGCTGGCCTCGACGTCAACGCCGTGATCGAGACGATCTCGAAAGGCGCGGCGCAGTCCTGGCAGATGGAGAACCGCTACAAGACCATGAACGAAGGCAAGTTCGACTTCGGCTTCGCGGTGGAGTGGATGCGCAAGGATCTGTCGATCTGCCTCGCCGAAGCACGGCGCAACGGCGCTAGCCTGCCGGCGACGGCGCTGATCGATAACTTCTATGCGGAAGTGCAGAAGATGGGCGGCAGCCGCTGGGACACCTCGAGCCTGATCGCCCGGCTCGATCGCTGAGACGCTTCCAAATCCATCATCCGCAAAAGCAGAAGCCGGCCACGAGGGCCGGCTTCGTTTTTGATGCCTGGTTGGCGATTAGCGGAAGGAACGGAAGCCCATACCGCCGCCACCACCACTGGCGAACCGGCTGCTGCCGCCGCCACCGCCGCTGCCGCTGCTGAACGACATCGGTTTGACGGTGGTGGTGTTGCGGAGCTGCATGTTGGAGCCGCCACCACCGCCGCCATTGCCGCCACCGTTGTTGAACAGACGCTGGGTCGGCTGGAACTTCTTGACGGCCGGGGTCTGGGTCGTCGTGATCTGCTGCGAAGGCTGACCGATGAGGCGCGGCCGGTCGACCTGCTTGATGAGCGGCCGGCTGTTGCCCTGGTTGGTCAGCACCGGATTTCCGGTCGTCGTCGGGGTGACGCGGCTACCGATACCAGTGTTGCCATTCAGGACCTTCACGTCCTTCTTGACGACGGTGCCGATGCCAGTCGTGGGCGCGCCGTTTCCGGTCGTACCAACCTGCCCGCCAACCTTGTTCGGGTTGACGTTGGTCTGGTTGACCTGGGGCAGCGTCGTCAGACGGCCGCCTTCGATCTTGCCGTCGAGGCGCTTCACGCCCTTCGCAAGGTCGACGCCCGGCGTCAGCGGCTTGCCGTTGTTCAGGCCCTGCCCGACGTTGTTGCCGCCATTGTTGATGGTGGCGATCGGGTTGCCGTTCTGCTGGTTGCCCGGCAGGCCAAGCTTCTGGCCGAGGTTCTGGCCACCAACACCCTGGTTGCCGTTACCCAGGCCCTGGCCAAGATTCTGGCCACCGAGACCCTGGGTACCCTGGTTGCCGAACTTCTTGTTGAACAGCGAACCGTTGCCGCCAAGACCGATCGGCGCGTTGTTGCCCTGGCCGATGTTCACACCATTGAAGTTGGTGAGCTTCACCTGCGGCGCGATCTGCGGCGCGACCATGATCTTGGTCGGCTGATAGAGCGGCAGCATCTTCGGCTGAACGGAAAGCTTCATCGCCGTAATCGCATACGGGCTGTCGGAGTACTTGCTGTAGAAGTCCTTGTAGATGATCGGCGAGTTCGCAACCACCGCGTGGTGCCAGGCGATAGTCATGAGCCGGAGCGCAAGCAGGCGGCGGATGCGATCCGCGAACGGATCGTACGGATAGATCCGCACGTACTCCTCGTAATACTCGGTCGAGCCTTCCGCGATCGCCAGGTTGTAGGCTTCGCGCGGGGTGCGGGTGCGCAGGTTCTGCGCGACCTGGACCGGCCGGTTGGCCGAGGCATTCGCCGACTTAACCGGATCGACAGTCTTGGCGGCCGCAACCGCGGTGTCGCCGAAGAAGTAGAAGTCGCTGGTCAGGGACGAGCTTTCCCAAGGGGTCTGCTTGCCGTCGGTCACGTCATTGACCGCCAGGCGGATCTTCTTGAAGAACTGCTCGATCGGCAGGTTCTGCTCCTTGCCAAGGCGCAGGAACGCCGAGGTGTAAGGGCTGTTCTTGCCGTCGCCGTCGAACGCTTCGGTGCCCGGAGCGGTGGAGTAGCCGACGATCGAGCCGTTCGGCGCATCGACGATGGCGAGGCCACGGCCGGTGTCCTTCAGCTGCGTGAACGGATTGTTGCGGCAGGCGTCGATCGCGACGATGCGGACGCGGCTCGGCACCGCCTGCAAGGTCGCCATCACGTCGACCAGGCGTACGGCCTCGTTCGGCACGTCCGCTTCCGACGAGATCTTGGCATCGACCGGAACCAGGTAGTTGTCGCCGGAGATCTGCAGGCCGTGACCCGCATAGTAAACGAAGGCGACGGTGTTCGGACCACGCTCGGCGATCTTGCCGGAGAAGTCCTGCAACACCTGGATCATCTCGTCATGATCGAGGTCGGTGGCCTGAATGACTTCGAAGCCGGCCGAGTTCAGGAACTGGCTGATGGCCCTGGCGTCGTTGGCCGGGTTCGGCAGCGCCGTGACGTTCTCGTAGGCCGAGTTGCCGATCACGAGCGCAATGCGCTTTTCCGGACCACTGGAAGCCACCGGATTGCCGACATTGGCCGACTGGCTGTAGGGCGTCGCCGAGGGCAGCACCTCGGTCGCGCGGGAGGCGCCGAGGCTGGGCGTTTCCGCCAGCACCGGACCGGCGTTAGCCGGCGTTAACGTCCCGATGGCGAGGATGCAGGTGAACGCTGCAACCAGCAGGCGGGCCTTGAGCGATCGAAGAGCGGACATGGTATTCCCCTTTTGGGAGTGGGTCTCGTAGTCCCCATTCGTTCACTCCTTACGCAGGGCCGTTCATTTGCTCTGTGCTGTGCATCACTCAAATCGCGATCGCGCGGGTGCGTCCGGATGCCGCTTGTGCCGTGCTGCGGCGCGAAACTGCCCCTCCGGAAAAAAATTAGGGATTTGTTATCCGGATTAGACGGCTGTTTAAGGCACCCCTTAACTCTTTAGCGCCAGAGATAAAGTTCGAGCATTTGTTGCCTCCGAGCGCGGTGTTGAGTGCGTCCGTAAATGAGTGAGTCCGGGGAAAGGCCTGAGGTCGTCGCTGTTCCGGTCGAGCAGCCGGCGCCAGCTCAGCCGCGCGGCCGCCGCGCGGCCAGCCAGCGTGTCCGCGAGGCCCGCGACCGGCTGACCTCGACCAGCGGCACCCGACCCGCCTTCGACCACGAGCTGCTCCGTCAATACGCCCAGACCCGGCTGTCCGCCTCCCTGGTGGTCGTTCTCCTGGTCGTGGTCGCCGGCCTCCTCTCCAGCCTGTGGGTCACTCCGTTCGGCGCCGCAGTCTGGACCCTGGTCATTATCGGCGTGCACGCGGTGATGATCGCTAACTGCCGCCGCTTCCTGAGCGAACCGGTCTCGCCGACGACGACGCGGCGGTGGCGCACGCGCTTCATTCTGCTCGACCTGCTGTTTGGCATGTCGTGGACCTTCATCCTGATCCACCCCGCCGGCTTCGACATGGTCTCGAACACGCTGCTCGTGTTCTTGATGCTGCTCGTGGTCGCCGTCTCCAGCATGCTCGCCGCCGGCCTGCCGATGGCGGCGTTCGCAGCGACTGTGCCGGTGACGTCAGCGATCGCCCTGAACTTTGCGCTGCGCGGCTCGTTCGACGACTACGTGCTGGCGATCCTGGCGATCGCCGCGGAAGGCTACTTCGCCCTGCTCGCGCACCGGCTGCATTCGACGACGCTGGCGGCGCTCGAGGCGCGCGCCGAGAAGGACGCGCTGATTGGCGAGCTCGAACAGGCCAAGGCCATCTCCGACGAGGCGCGCTTCCGTGCCGAGTCCGCCAACGTCGCCAAGTCGCGCTTCCTCGCGCAGATGAGCCACGAGCTGCGCACGCCGCTCAACGCCATCCTCGGCTTTTCGGAAGTGATGAAAAGCGAGATCTTCGGCCCGCACGCCGTGCCGGTGTACAAGGACTACTCGGCCGACATCCACAACTCCGGCGTCCATCTGTTGAACCTGATCAACGAGATCCTCGACCTGTCGCGGATCGAGGCCGGACGCTACGAGCTGAACGAGGAACCAGTCTCGCTGGTGCACGTGGTCGCCGACTGTCATCACCTGCTCAAGCTGCGCGCGTCAAGCCGCGGTCTGACGATCCATGAAGTTTTCGAGGGCGGCATGCCGCGGCTGTGGGCCGACGAACGCGCGGTGCGCCAGGTCGTGCTGAACCTTCTGTCCAATGCGATCAAGTTCACGCCGCCCGGCGGCGACATCTGGCTGAAGGTCGGCTGGACCGCCTCCGGCGGCCAGTACCTCACCTGCAAGGATTCCGGCAGCGGCATCGCCGAGGAAGAGATCCCGATCGTGCTCGCATCGTTCGGGCAAGGCTCGAACTCGATCAAGTCCGCCGAACAGGGTGCAGGCCTCGGTTTGCCGATCGCCAAGAACCTGATCGACATGCACGGCGGCACGTTCACGCTGAAGTCAAAGCTCAGGATCGGCACCGAAGTGACAGTCACCTTCCCGCCGGAACGGGTGATGTCGGCGCTTGCGCCGATGCACGAGACATCGCCGGCGCTGCAGCCGGAATGGCAGGACGATCCGACCAACGAAAATCATCGTGCCCGCAACATGCCGATCATGAATGCCGGCACAGGCCTCAAGGAATGAAACTTGCCGCGTGTCGGGGAATATGCATCTGATGCGAAATGAGCGACAAGAAGAAGGAGACACCCTGCATTGCAGTGTGTCTGATGGATCCGAAGACCAGCCTGTGCGTCGGCTGCGGCCGCACGCTGCCCGAAATCGCGCGCTGGGGCCGGATGGAAAGCGCCGAGCGGCTGCAGATCATGGCAACGCTTGGGCAGCGCATGCAGGACGCAGGGCTCTCGCCGGTGGAGAGCAGCGCCTAGAGCAGACGGCAGGCGCGCCATGAACCGGCTGCTCATCGTCATCGTCATCCTACTGCTGGGCGCCGGCGCATTGATCTATGGCGATGCGGAGCGGATCGCCTATGCCCAGAAGGCGGTGGCCGCGACCGCGACCGATGTGACGGCGGCCTTGCGCACGCACTCGCCCGCCAAGCTGCGCGCAGTCGACATCCCGCGCAAGAACGGCGGCGAATTCGCGGTCCGCGCCAAGATCAATAACGTGCAGGCGCCGATGCTGGTCGATACCGGCGCCACCTCCGTCGTGCTGACCTACGAAACCGCCAAGGCGATCGGGCTGCCGCTGGAATTGCTCGAATACAACGTCGAGCTCGAAACAGCCTCAGGTCGCACCCGTGCTGCACGCCTGACGCTCGACCGGCTTGCGGTCGGCTCCGTGGTCGAGCGTTCGGTGCCCGCGCTGGTGGTGCCGCGCGGGCAGTCGAAGAGCAACCTGCTCGGCCTCAGCTTCCTCGACCGGCTGGAAAGCTGGGAAGTGCGCGCGGACCGCATGACGATCCGCGGCTACCCTTAACGACCGGGCCGGACGTCAGATGAAGCGGAACTGATTTCGTTCGCGCTTCGCAAGTTTCGCCAGTGCCTGTCCCTGGATGATCGTCTTGAAGTGCTCGGTCTGCTGGTGAGCGGCAAACGCGGCCTCATCGGCGAACACCTCGTAGAACATGAATTCGCGCGGCTTGGCGGCGTTCTGGTGGATCTGGAACTGCTTCACGCCCGGTTCCTTCTGCGCGTCGGGTAGAAACTTGCGCAGAAGTTCCGCAATGACGGCTTCCTCGCCTGGATGGGTTTCCCAGAACGCCGTGATCACAAATCCCTGGTTCGAGCTGGTCATGTGCCTTCTCCTGCTGATGTTCGACACCGCATCGTGCCGATGCAATGCCGATGTAGGAGATTGGCGGCTTTAATGCTTCGACAGCCATCGAAGTGTTGGCGCCAGCACCATAAGCAAAGGAAAAAGCCCGGACGCTGCCGGGCTTTTCCGCAACCTCGGAGTTTCTGCGGCGCTCAGAACATCAGCCCGCCCTTGACCACGACCCAGCGGCCCTTCTCGATCTTCTGCACCTGCGTGACGGTGGAAGCGAGATGGTTGGTCTTGGAGAACTTGGTGGTCGGACTGCCGAAGATGTCGTCGAACGGATTGCCGCTCTCCAGCGCGTCGAGCAGCTTCTGACCCGTGATGTCCTTGCCGGCGAGCTTGGCGTAATGCGCAAACGTCATCATTGCGTTGTAGCCGATGACGGCTTGCGTGTTGGCATCCAGGTTGAATGCCTTCTTGTAGGCCACGAGCCAATCCTTGACCTTGCCCTTCGCCGTGTCCTCATACGGCACCTCGAAGGCGGCGGCGGCGTAGAGGCCCTCGACCACTTCCTTGCCGAGCTGAGGGATTTCCATGACGTTGGTCGGCGTCGCGCCAAGGAAGGTGACGTCCCAGCCGAGCTTCTTCGCTTCCGACATCGCGCCGATGGTTTCGCGAATGACCGTGCCGAGCACGACCAGATCGCAGCCGTCGGCCTTCATCTTCGAGACCTGTGCGCTGAAGTCGGACACGCCGCGCTTGTAGCTCGTGACCGACGCCGCCTTGAGCTTCATGGCGTCCAATTGCATGTTGAAGGCGTCGAGCACGTTCTTGCCGTACTCATCGTCCTGATACATGACGCAGGGCTTCTTCGTATTCTGCGCCTCGATCATGTGCTTCAGGGCGGCGCGCGTGCTTTCCACGTACGGCAGCAGGTTGTTGAACTTCAGCCGCTCCTGCGGCTTGGCCGGATCGAACTTGAAGGTGAATTCGGCTGCGGTCAGCGGGAAGAGTTGATGAACGCCCGCGTCAAGCAGGATGTCCTGGGCGGCGAGCACGGTGGGCGAGCCCATCGCGCCGACCATGACGAAGATCTTGTCCTTCTCCACCAGTTTTTGCGTGGCCAGCACCGCCTTCTTCGGATCGTAGCCGGTATCTTCCACGACCATCTTGATCTTGCGGCCGTGGATGCCTCCGGCGGCGTTGATCTCGTCGACCGCCATCTTCATGCCGTTACCGACCGGAATGCCCCAGACCTTGACCGGACCGGAGAAGTCGCCGTGGAAGCCGACCACGATTTCCGTATCCGAGATGCCCTGATTGGTGACTTTCGTTTGCGCGAACGACGACGTGGCCGCGAATACCATGGCCGTGCCGAGCAGGCCGGCCTTGAGAACTGACAAGTTCATAAGTGCGTTCCTCCCTCTGACAATGTTCTGGCGTTCTTCTTGTTCTTGGCCGAAATCTTATCCCGGAACCGGGCTTTGTCGATCCGAATTCGTCCCGTTGCGCTGCGCAAAACGAAACGGCTCGCTCTGCATGACAGAACGAGCCGCTTCTTAAAAGGAGAGCCGGCCACTCAGTGCCCGGCTCCGGTTGTGGCCTGTGCCTAGAACATCAGCCCCGCCTTGACGACGACCCAGCGGCCCTTCTCGACCTTCTGCACCTGCGTCACCGTCGACGCGAGATGGTTGGTCTTGGAGAACTTGGTCGTCGGATTGCCGAAGATGTCGTCAAACGGATCGCCGCTTTCCAACGCGTCGAGGAATTTCTGGCCAGAAAGGTCCTTGCCCGCGAGCTTGGCATAGTGCGCAAACGTCATGATGGCGTTGTAACCGATGATGGCCTGGGTGTTTCCGTCGCTGCCGAAAGCCTTCTTGTAGTTGACGAGCCAGTCCTTGACCTTGCCTTTCGCGGTGTCTTCGTAAGGCACCTCGAACGCCGCGGCGGCATACAGCCCCTCGACAGCCTCTTTGCCCAACGCAGGAACCTCGAGAACATTGGTCGCCGAGGCGCCCATGAACCGCACGTCCCAGCCGAGCTTTCTGGCTTCCGCCATCGCTCCGATAGTCTCACGGATAATCGTGCCCAGCACGACCAGATCGCATCCCTCCGACTTCATCTTGGAAACCTGAGCGCTGAAATCCGACACGCCGCGCTTGAAATTCGTGATGGTTGCAGGCTTCAGATTCATCGCTGCGAGTTGCGTTTCGAAGCCCTCGAGCACGTTCTTACCGTACTCGTCGTCCTGGTACATGATGCACGGCTTCGCCGGCTTGAATGTCTCGACCATGTATTTCAACGCCGACCGTGTGCTTTCGATGTAGGGCAGCAGGTTGCCGAACTTCAGTCTCTCCTGCGGCTTGGCGGGATCAAACTTGAACGTGAATTCGGCAGCGGTCAGCGGAAACAGTTGAGTGATCCCCGCCTCCAGCACCAGGTCCTGTGCCGCCAGGACCGGCGCCGATCCGCCGCCGCCGACCATTGAGAAGACCTTGTCTTTCTCGATCAGCTTTTGCGTCGCAAGCACCGCCTTTTTCGGATCGTAACCGCTATCCTCGATGATCAGCTTGACCTTGCGGCCGTGGATACCGCCGGCAGCGTTGATCTCGTCGACCGCCATCTTCATGCCGTTGCTGAACGGCACGCCCCAGACCTTCACCGGCCCGGAAAGATCCGTGTGGTTTCCGATGACGATTTCGGTCGGCGAAATGCCCTGGTTGGTCAACTTTGTTTGAGCGAAGGAAGCGGTCGAAGCGAGGGCCACCGAAGTCGCCAGCAAGAAGGTCGCAGATGCGTGTTTCATGAACACGTTCTCCCTTTTGTTTTGTTGTCACCACCGAACGGCGGTGGTTCTTCCAGTGCGCCGCCCTGCCTGATCCCGGCAAGGCCGCCGTCGTGATTGGATCACCTTTCACGAGGCCTGAAAAGCGAACGGCCCGCACCTGCGAGGAGCGAGCCGTTGCATGACGCGGAGCCGGCAGTCCCGGCACCGAGTTGGTTTAGAACATCAACCCGCCCTTGACGACGACCCAGCGGCCCTTCTCGACCTTCTGCACCTGCGTCACGGTCGACGCGAGGTGGTTGGTCTTGGAGAACTTGGTGGTCGGATTGCCGAAGATGTCGTCGAACGGCTTGCCGCTTTCCAGCGAGTCGAGCAGCTTCTGGCCGGTCAGGTCCTTGCCGGCTTCCTTCGCGTAGTGCGCGAACGTCATGACGGCGTTATAGCCGATGATCGCCTGCGTGTTGGCGTCGGTACCGAACTGCTTCTTGTAGTTCGCGAGCCAATCCTTGACCTTGCCCTTCGCCGTATCTTCATACGGCACCTCGAACGCGGCCGCGGCATGGAGACCTTCGACGACTTCCTTGCCGAGCAGCGGGATTTCCAGCACGTTCACTGGCGTGGCGCCGAGGAACTTGACGTCCCAGCCGAGCTTCTTGGCTTCCGCCATCGCGCCGATGGTCTCGCGAATGACCGTGCCGAGCACGACCAGATCGCAAGCATCCGACTTCATCTTCGAGACCTGGGCGCTGAACTCGGACACGCCGCGCTTGTAGCTCGTGACCGAGGCTGGCTTGATCTTCATGGCATCAAGCTGCTGGGTGAAGCCGTCGAGCACGTTCTTTCCGTACTCGTCGTCCTGGTACATGATGCAGGGCTTCTGCGACTTGTTGGTCTCGACCATGTACTTCACGGCCGCCCGGGTGCTCTCAACGTAAGGCAGCAGGTTGCTGAACTTCAGCCGCTCCTGCGGCTTGGCCGGATCGAACTTGTAGGTGAATTCAGCTGCGGTCAGCGGAAACAGCTGGGTGATGCCCGCGTCAAGCACCGAATCCTGCGCCGCGATCACGGTGGGCGAGCCCATCGCGCCGACCATCGAGAACACCTGGTCCTTCTCGATCATCTTCTGCGTGGCGAGCACCGCCTTCTTCGGATCATAGCCTGAGTCCTCGACCACCAGCTTGATCTTGCGTCCGTGGATGCCGCCGGCTGCGTTGACCTCGTCGGTTGCCATCTTCATGCCGTTGGACACCGGCACGCCCCAGCCCTTGATCGGGCCGGACAGGTCCTGATGGGTGCCGATCACGATTTCCGTGGCCGAGATGCCCTGGTTGGTCGTCTTGGTCTGGGCCCATACCGGTGTCGCCGAAAGTGCGATCGCCGTGCCCAGCAGACTTGCCTTCAGTGCAATGTGCTTCATGGAAGTAACTTCCTCCTTCGGTTATCCGGATCGTTCTTGCTTCTTTGCATGACGCTGGGCCGTTCGCTCCGGCTCGACCGGCCCTTCGTTCTCAGGCGACTTTGGCCGTTTCCTTCGACCCGTACATCGCCTCGATCTCCTTGATGTATTTCTGGTTCACGAACTTGCGCTTCAGCTTCATGGTCGGCGTCAGCTCTTCATCCTCGGGCGTCAGCTGCCGCTCGATCAGATGGAAGCGCTTGATCGTCTCCACGCGCGCGAAGTTGGCGTTCACCTTTTCGATCTCGTCGAAGATCAACTGCTGCACCTGTGGCGAACGGCACAGGCTCACATAGTTGGTGAACGGAATGCCCTTGTCCTGCGCGAACTTCTCGACGTTGTCCAACTCGATCATAATCAGGCAGGTCAGGTACGGCCTGCGGTCGCCGATCACGACGGCGTCGGAAATATACGGTGAGAACTTCAGCTGGTTCTCGATCTCCGATGGGGTGATGTTCTTGCCGCCGGCGGTAATGATCAGGTCCTTCATGCGGTCGCTGATCTTCACAAAACCCTGGTTGTCGATCTCGCCGAC
>JAESGW010000207.1_pt1 | contig 103066 bp, 113 predicted proteins | sample 9269791 | NCBI WGS metagenome assembly JAESGW01 (sample SAMN16773120, study PRJNA677053) | algae metagenome | isolation source: Aphanocapsa lilacina HA4352-LM1 and co-occurring heterotrophs from near cave... | place: USA: Maniniholo cave, near Haena, Kauai, HI | collected 2009-07-28 | reverse complement strand
AGCAAACTGGTGTTCGAAGGAGTGATCAGATGAGTTAGCGGCAACGGCCGGTTCAAACCCATCGCATCCGCGCTCAATACCGCCGGCGCCAATCATCCCCTCTAAAAGCCAATTCCCTCACACGCTCGAACGCGGGGATCCAGTATCCCAGAGGGCATGCGATTTGGCCGCTAGCGCTGCGGAGTACTGGATGCCCGACCCATAGGCGAGCGAAGCGACGCCGTTCTTCGAACGGCTATGGCGGGCATGACGGTGGAGGTTCGATCCAAATTCATGCTGCTCGAGGGCCGCTCTCAGCGCATATGCGATGCAATGGCCGAGCACTGGCCACGGCGGCGTCAGCGCCTATAGTGCGTTCGCAAAAGAAATAGGGAGGCGACTGTGCCGAATATGCGCGTTCTTGCGACCGATCTGGAATTTCCCGAAGGGCCGGTGGCGATGCCCGACGGCTCGGTCCTCCTGGTCGAAATCCGCGGCCAGCGGCTGACGCGCGTCCATCCCGACGGACGCAAGGAGACTGTCGCGCAAATCCCTGGTGGCCCGAACGGCGCAGCGCTCGGCCCGGACGGCAAGATGTACATCTGCAACAACGGTGGCTTCGCATGGACGCAGGTCAACGGCCGCAACGTCTCCGGTGGCGCCGCGACCGACTATAAAGGCGGCTCGCTGCAGCGCGTCGATCTGCAGAGCGGCAAGATCGAGACGCTGTTCGACAAGTGCGGCGAGCACAGGCTGAACGGTCCGAACGACCTCGTGTTCGACAAGGGCGGCGGCCTCTGGTTCTCGGATCTGGGCAAGCGCCGGCCGCGCGACATGGACATGGGCGCGGTCTACTACGTGAAGCCCGGCCTGAAGGAGATCGTCGAGGTGGTCTCGCCGCTGCTGCCCGCGAACGGCATCGGCCTTTCGCCGGATGAAAAGACTGTCTACGTCGCCGAGACGCCGACCGCGCGCATCTGGTCGTTCGCCATCAGTGGCCCCGGCCAGATCGCTCCGGCCGACGTGATCTATCGCGGCGAGAAGGGCAAGCCGCTGGCCGGCCTCGGCGGCTACCAGCTGTTCGACTCGCTGGCGCTGGAAGCCAACGGCAACATCTGCGTTGCGACGCTCGCGAGCGGCTGCATCTCGGTAATCGCACCGGACGGCAAGCTGGTCGACCAGATCCCGACCGGCGACGTCGCCACCACCAACATCTGCTTCGGCGGCCCCGACCTGAAGACGGCCTACATTACGCTCTCTGGCAAGGGCCAGCTCGTGGCGATGAACTGGCCGCGGCCGGGACTGCCGTTGAACTTCCTGAACAAGTAGCCGCTCATCGCGGCGGCCGGCGTCCGAGGTCGGTGAAGAAGCGCAGCAGGTAGCCGTCGGGGTCGGCGACGACGAACTGGCGGTTGCCGACCTCGTGGTCGTCGCGGCGATACCATTTTTGCTCGATCGGGATGACGACACGCGACTGCGCGGCGAGTACGCGCGCATAGAGGTCGTCAACGTCCGCCACCTGGATCTGGAAATTGACGCCGCGGCCGTAGGGGTGCTCCAGCGGAGCGGTGGTGAAGCGGCGGCCGGGGCCCGCGGCTTCCTCCAGCATCAGCCGCGCGCCTTCGAAGTCGAGAAACACGAAGCGCTCCTCGGGCCGCTCATAGAGCGCCTCGCAGCCGATCACGCCGACATAGAACGCGAGCGACTTGTCGAGGTTGTGGACGTCGAGTTCGGGGATCAGTCTTGCGGTCATCACTGCACCTGATATGGCTGGAGGCGAAGCTGCGCGGTACGCAGCGTGTCACGTAAATGCTCGGCAGCAAACAGGAAGTGAGATCATGGCCTGGCTCGAACCCGTCACCCTCGAAGGTCCGCATGCGCGGCTGGAACCGCTGCAGCAGGCGCACCACGACGGTCTGGTCGAGGCGGTGAAGGACGGCGGGCTCTGGGACCTCTGGTACACCGCCATCCCGGCGCCGGGCAAAATGAAGAACGAAATCGACCGCCGGCTCGGCCTGCAGTCCGCGGGCTCGATGCTGCCGTTCACCGTGAAGCAGCCGGACGGCACCATCGCCGGCATGACGACGTACATGAACGTCGATGCCGTCAACAAGCGCGTGGAGATCGGTTCGACCTGGTACCGCAAGGCCGTGCAGCGCACGCCGCTGAACACCCAGTGCAAGCTCTTGCTGCTGCAGCATGCGTTCGAGACGCTGAATTGCATCGCGGTCGAGTTCCGTACGCATTACTTCAACCAGCAGAGCCGCACCGCCATCGCCCGCCTGGGCGCCAAGCAGGATGGCATCCTGCGCAACCACCAGGTCGCGCCGAACGGCACGCTCCGCGACACGGTGGTGTTCTCGATCATCGCGTCGGAATGGCCGACAGTGAAGGCGCACCTGACGTATCAACTGGAGCGGGGGAAATAGCCCGTGCGCTCTGAGTAGGCGCCAGACATCTTTGAATCCGAGGCGGCGCTGCTCACCCTGGTCGCGGTCATGCACCACGCGAGTGGATGGTTATCTGGACCTCTCGATATCGAGAATATCGAGGACCGGACATTCGGGAGCCACCCGGCCTGAACAGCGCGAAATCGTTGAGGCCAATAAGCCTTCGAGCTTCTTTAAGTCGGTGAGCTTCGAGCGGATGTCATGCAGATGATGCGACGCCACCTCCCGGACTTCACGGCATGACGCCTTTCCAGGCTCTCCCAATCGCAGAAGAGCCCGGACTTCATCAAGACTGAAACCGAGTTCGCGCGCACGCCGGATGAAGACCAATATGCGCAGTTCGCTCATGCCAAAAAGACGTCGCCCGCTTGCGGTGCGCGGAGGCCGCGGCAACAGGTTGACCCGCTCGTAATACCGAATCGTTTCGATGTTGACGCCGCTCCGCCTGGCCAATTCGCCGATAGGCCAGTCAGCGGGTCTCGGAACCGTGATCGCCCTCATCAAAAAAATCCTTTGATCCTGTAGTCGCTACAGGATGCATTCTCCGGCCATGTCGATCAATCAGGAACATCGCGATGCTGCTTGAATCCATCATCACGTGTCCGCATTGCAGTCATTCAAAGCTTGAGACGATGCCGACGGATGCCTGCCAGTTTTTCTACGAATGCAATCAGTGCGGCGTGAAACTGCGACCCAAGCAGGGCGATTGTTGCGTGTTCTGCTCCTACGGGTCCGTGCCTTGTCCGCCGATTCAGGCAGCAGGATCGGGCGAAGCCACCGCCTCTTGCTGCTGTACGCCGGGGAATGAGACATGAGCGATAACGCGATCCAGCACTCCAGAGATTGGCTGGCGAGCAAGCGGGCAAATGCGCTCGCCTGGTGGCTTCCCTTGGCCGCGATTGTCTTGGCTCTATTGTTTCCCGCGCCAGTCAGAGCCGCGGTCTGGATTGCCGCCCTGATCTGGATGGGTACAGCCTGTCTTCTCAACGCCCGACGCTGCCAGCGCACACACTGCCGATATACCGGCCCCTATTTCATTGCGATGAGTTTGCCTGTGTTGCTCATGGCAATTGGTGTCGTCCCGGGAGGATTTCTCGCATGGGTCGTCCTTGGCGTGACTATCCTCGCGGGAACCGCGCTCATTTGGTGGGGAAGCGAGGCTGCACTGGGCAAGTTCTCTGAGCGACCCAGTAAAGGGATTTTGGGGGATTTGGTCGCTCCTATGAACTCTAGCCGCATTTTCTCCGCTGCTCTCGCTGTCGCGGGGCTCATCAGCGGCACGGCTGCCTTGGTCGCTGCGTCATGTTGCGCTTTGCCGTTGCTGCTGGCTGGTTTGGGCGCGGGGGCTGGCATCTTCGCGGCCTTGGAGATTCTGGTCGGACTTCAAAAGCCGCTCTTGCTTTTCGGCGCCGCACTGGTGGCGGCGGCATGGCTTGTTTTCTTTCGTAGCCAGGGTTCGAGAGCCACAGCAATTGGATTGACAGTCGCGACCTTGCTTGTTGGCACTGCGGCCGCATGGGGTCACATTGAAACGCCACTGCTGAACATTGTCCGTGCAAATCGCTGACGCAGGAATAGAGCGTCACAGCGGGAACGGCGACCCGGCGGAGCACTCGCGAACTTGCGCGAGCCGATGGCAAAAACTCCCTGCGATTTCCGCTCGCTCGCGCGCACTCATAGCAAGGCAGCGCTTTCCGACCGCGCGTCATCTTCAAACCTGTCACGAAGGGCGACTTTAGTCTCGTTCACGTATCCGTGAATCTGTAACCGAGCGCCTGCGAAGGCCGAATTGATCATGTACGGCAGGAAAGGGCGGCCGGTTGACGAGGTCTGCGCCGAGTATTTTGCCCATAAGGAGAAAGCCTGATGCCTCTTCACCACAATACCTCTCGTTTGAAGCTTGCGGGAGCTGCCGCGCTGGCGCTTCTCCTCGGCGCTGCGCCGGGGGTGGTATCTTCGGTCCATGCGCAGGGCATGAACATGCCGGGCATGGAGAAGAAGGAGGCACCAAAGGCCGCCGCAGCAAAGACCGCTGCAGGCACTGGCACTGTCACGGCTCTCAACACGGCCGGACGAAAGGTTACGCTTGAGCATGGACCTATGCCAGAAATGAACTGGCCAGCGATGAAGATGGAGTTTGGCGTCGCAAGCGCAGTCGATCTGTCGAAGGTCAAGGCCGGAGACAAAGTGCGCTTCACCATCACCAGCTCTGGCAGCGCCCATACCATACAGTCGATAAGCCCTTCGCCGTAGAGCCGAACGGAGCAGGGCCGGTGGCGCATCGGCGCTCCAGCGACAGGAGATTGCACGATGAACCGACGCAGATTTTGTCTTGCGACCGTTGCCCTGCTTTCAGTTCCGGCAGGCGCGTCCGCCGCGCCACTGCGCGCCAAAATGTACAAAACGCCTGAGTGCGGCTGCTGCGAGGATTACGCCGCTTATCTTCGCAAGAACGGCTTTGAAGTGGATGTGGAGCCCAGCAATGATCTTTCCGCGATCAGTCGCAAGGCCGGCGTGCCGGAAAATCTGCAAGGCTGTCACACCATCTTTCTGGACGGCTATGTCGTCGACGGACACGTTCCAGTCGGCGTGATCCGCAAGCTTCTGGCAGAGAGACCGCAGGTCGCCGGGATTACGCTCCCGGGAATGCCGGAAGGCTCCCCGGGAATGACCGGGCGAAAGATGGAGCCCTTCACCGTCTACGCAGTCTTCAAGGACAACTCGCCGCCGAAGGTCTATGCGGTCGAATGAGATGAGGCCCTTCAATGAGGCGAGGCTATGCGGAACCGGTTAACCATTTGAGATATGAAGTTTTTCATCGAAATCCCTTTATTGGCGGACTCGTGAAGTGATCTTGCTTTCAAAGTTCCCCCTGCTGTGTGATGCTGCGCCATGCATCGTTTTCGTCTCATAGGTCGCTTGCTCGCGGCTTTTGCAATTGCCGGGCTGTTGGCTTCGCCGGCAGTGACAACGGCGGTTGCGAAATTGCTGCCGGCGCTCGAGATGAGCGATGCGTCCATGGCTGACATGCCATGCTGTCCGGATACACAGAAAAGCAACGACTGCCAGGATTGCCCGCTCGGCGCGAGGTGCGCGGTGGTCGTTGCGCAGATTGAACCACCTTCGGCAACCGGAATCCCCGAACCTCTGCAAACTCGCCGTTCGCTCTCGGTCTTCGATGACATAATCGCCGATAGCCTCGACGGTTCGCCTCCGGATCATCCTCCTCGAAACTTGGTCTGATCGGCGCCATTGCGCCGGTTGCGCCGCGCGGCTTCGACGTCGCGTGGATGATGCATGCCGTTTCGCGGCAAAAATCAGATCAGTCTGAGGGCTACCAAAATGAAGGCGTCGGCTTACTTGCGCGGCTTGCTGGCCGCATTCATCGGCATGGCGATCATCGGCGCGGCCACCATCGCGCGCGCCGACATCAAGGATTATGAATTTCAACTCGTGGAGCAAAGCCTCGAGGCGGGCGACGACAGGATGATCACCGTCCGGCTCGTCAACAAGACCACGGGCAAGCCTGTGCCTGACGCCGTCATTTTCGCGACGCGCCTCGACATGGCGCCGGACGCAATGAAGGAGATGACCACCGAAGTGACGCCGATGCCGGGCGCGGAACCCGGCACCTATCGGTTCAAGGCCAGCTTGAGCATGGAGGGCCGTTGGCAGCTTTCGCTCGGCGCCAAGGTGCAGGGCGAGACCGGCACCGTGGTCAGCAAGCTCGTCCTGGAGGCAACGCCGTGATCCGCAGCGTCATTTGTTCGATCGGAGCAACCGTGGCGGTGCTGTGGTTATCTCCCGCTAGGGCGGCTGAGCCGCTTCCCGGCGCGACCGCCGAAGGCGTCGCTGCGCTGGCGCGCCGCATCAATCCGACGGTTGCAGCGGCAGCGCTCGATTTTAGTGCGGCGCTCCACAAGGTCGGAACAGCTGGGGTGCTGGCGGATCCGACTCTCGTGCTGGAGGCATGGGACGTCAACCGGCAGGGCGTTGGGCAGCGTCGCTTCGGCATTGACCAGGAATTCAAGCTTTGGGGCAAATATGGTCTCGAACGCAGTATCGCGCAGGCGGATGCTGCGGCTGCAAAATATCAGGGGCGCGCGACGGTCACCGAACTGGTTGCGCAGGTCATTGCCGCTCATGGCGAACACGACGCGGCCTTTGAGGCCGTCGGAATTGCGCAGGAGATCAAGAAACGGTTCGATGAAATCCTGAGCCTGCTTCGATCCCGATACGGTGCGACATCGGTCGATCAGCAAGACGTCATCAAGGCCGAGATTGAAGCTGCGAATGCCGAGGGCGATGTCGTGCGCCGGCAGGGGGAGATGAAATCCGCCGCTGCACGCCTCAACGCGCTGATCGGGCGTCCGTCGCTGGCGCCGTTGGCGACTCCGACCGGCTTTCGGGCGGTGAGGCCGGTCAGCCTCGCACAGGTCCAGGCGCTTGCGCGATCGGCCAACCCGATGCTGGCACTGGCAGGAGCCCAGACGGATTCGGCCGCTCACACAAAATCGCTCGCCGACCTCAACTACTACCCGGATGTCATGCTCGGCGCGAAATATGTTCAGCGGCCGCGCGACCCGGACACCGGCGAGTTCATGCTCGGGGTCAAGTTGCCTTTGCAATACGAGGCCAAGGATGCCGAGCAACGGGCGGCAGGGGCGCGATTGAGCGCAACGCAAGCACGCAATGAGGCGCTTCGTCTGCGCATTGACGGACAGGTGGCCGACGCGTGGTTCGGCGTCGATGCGTTGCGCAAGGTGGTGCAGATCTACGTTTCGCGGCAGCTGCCGCCTGCGCGCTCGTCGGTCGACAACGCGCGCAACGGCTTTCAGGCGGGCACCGCCGATCTGTCGGCTGTGCTGGAGGCCGAACGGAGGCTTCGAGCGGTCCAGCTCGATCTCTTGAGGCTCAGGGTGGAGTTGCAGGCGAAATACGCGGAGATGGAACGTCTGGCCGGAGGCTCGCTATGAAACGATTTTTCAGCGGGCTCTTGATTGTATCGGCTCTCGCGGGCGTTGGTATGCTTGGACTCGCGGCCGGGCGTTTGAACACCAAGCTTCCCGGATGGCTCGACCGCGCACTGCCTGCTGCAACGTCAGCAGCCCCCGCGACCGGCCCGATCATCTACTATCGCGATCCTGACGGTCTTCCCGACTATTCCTCGACTCCGAAGAAGACTGCGTCAGGCAAGGATTATCTCGCAGTCCGCGCCAGCGAGGATGTGAGCTTTGAAGAGAGAGCTCCCGAAGCGACCGCCGCGAAAGGTGGCGAGCGGCGCATCAGGTTCTACCGCAACCCGATGGGATTGCCGGACACTTCACCGACGCCGAAGAAAGACTCGATGGGAATGGACTACATCCCCGTCTACGAAGGCGAGCAGGGCGACGATTCTTCCGTCAAGGTAAGTCCGGGCAAGTTGCAAAAGGCCGGCGTCCAGACGGAGCTCGCGGAGCGGCGCACTCTGAATACGACCGTTCGTGCACCAGGAGTTCTGCAAGAGGATGAGCGTCGGGCCTCTGTCGTATCGTTGAGGTTCGAAGGCTTCATCGATCGCGTTGAAGATGTCACCACAGGCTCGCATGTCAAAAAGGGTCAGCCGCTGATGCGGGTTTACGGCCCCGGCCTGTCGAGCGCCGCGGCGGAATATCTGTCGGCGTACAATGCGCGCGCGGACGGGGCGCTTCCGTCACAGGCGCTCAAGGGTGCGCGCCGGCGTCTTGAGAATCTTGGCGCGCCAGAGGCGCTGTTCGCCGAGATCGAGCGCAGCCGCGAGGTGCCTGTATCGATAGCCTGGATGGCACCTCAGGATGGCGTGATCGTCGAACGCAATGCCGTCAACGGCATGCGAGCAGCGCCGGGCGATGTCCTCTTCAGGATCGTCGATCATCATATGATCTGGGCGATAGCCGATATCGCCGAGCGCGACCTGGCGCTCGTTGCCGTCGGTCAAAAGGTGACTGTGCGGCCCAGGTCCTATCAAGACCGCCCGTTCATCGGCAAGGTCACGACCATCTACCCGCATCTGAGAGCCGAGACGCGAACGGCCCGCGTCAGGATCGAATTGCCGAACCCGGATGGGGTGCTGCGTCCCGATATGTACGCCGATATCGAAATCGCAACCGGGACGGATGCTTCGGTCGTAACCGTATCTGAGAGCGCCGTCATCGACAGCGGATCGAGACAGATCGTGCTGCTCGACAAAGGCGAGGGACGTTTCGAACCACGCGACGTCAAGCTCGGCAGGCGTGGAGGGGGGCGTATCGAGATCACGGAGGGATTGGAGGAGAACAGCAGGGTCGTGGTGTCCGCGAACTTCCTGATCGACGCCGAAAGCAACCTCAAGGCCGCTCTCAGCGGATTGGACAAGGGGGAGCAGCCGCAGTGATCGCGCGCCTTATCGACTGGTCCGCTCGCAACTTGATGCTGATCCTGATCGGCACGGTCTTCGCTGTGGCGGCTGGTGTTTATTCGCTGCGACATTCGGCGCTGGACGCCATTCCGGATCTCTCCGACACTCAGGTGATCGTCTATACCGAATACAAGGGCCAGGCGCCGCAGGTCATCGAGGATCAGGTCACCTATCCGCTGACGACCGCCATGCTGACCGTGCCGAAATCTAAGGTCGTGCGCGGCTTTTCGTTCTTTGGCGTGTCGTTCGTCTACATCATCTTCGAAGATGGCACCGACATCTATTGGGCTCGCTCGCGCGTTCTGGAATATCTCAACGCAGCCGCACGCAAGTTGCCGAACGGCGTGACGCCGACGTTGGGGCCCGATGCGACGGGCGTGGGCTGGGTCTACCAATACGCGCTGCAATCCAAGGACAAATCGCTGGCCGACTTGCGCTCGCTGCAAGACTGGACCGTCCGCTACGGCATCGCCAAGGCAGAAGGCGTGGCCGAAGTGGCGAGCGTCGGTGGCTTCGTCAGGCAATACAACGTCATCGTTGATCCGAATCGCCTGCGCTCGCTCGAGATTCCGCTTGCAAAAGTGCGCGACGCGATCCGCGGCAGCAACATGGATGTTGGCGGCCGCACCGTCGAGCTGTCGGAATTCGAGTTCGTCGTCCGAGGCCGCGGATATATCAAAAGCCTCGCCGACCTTTCGAATGTCGTCTTGAAAGTCGACAAAGGTACGCCGGTTCTGCTCAAGGACGTCGCGCGCGTCGAGCTTGGGCCGGACGAACGGCGGGGCATCACCGAACTCAATGGCGACGGCGAGGTGGCCAGCGGTATCGCGCTGCAACGCTTCGGCCAGAATGCGCTTGATGTGATCGACAACGTCAAGGCGCGCCTGGCCGACATGGCCTCGGCTCTGCCGAAGGGCGTCGAGATCATTCCGGTCTACGATCGTTCGAACCTGATCCACGAAGCCATCGAGACACTGAAACGGACGCTCACGGAAGAGAGCATCGTCGTCGCGCTGGTCTGCGTTGTCTTTCTGTTGCATCTGCGAAGCGCGCTCGTCGCGATCATCATGTTGCCGGTCGGCATCCTGATGGCGTTCGCCGCCATGAAAGTGCTTGGCATCGGTTCGAACATCATGAGCCTCGGCGGCATCGCGATCGCGATCGGCGCGATGATCGACGGTGCGATCGTGATGATCGAGAACGCGCACAAGCACCTCGAACGCGCGCCGCCCGATAAGCCGCGCCTCGAGATCCTGATCGAGGCGGCGAGCGAGGTCGGCCCGGCGCTGTTTTTCAGCCTGCTGATCATCACCGTGTCGTTCCTGCCGATCTTCACGATGGAATCGCAGGAGGGACGTCTGTTCAGCCCGCTGGCCTTCACCAAGACCTTTGCAATGGCGGCTGCAGCGATCCTGTCGATCACCCTCGTGCCTGCGCTGATGGTGCTGTTCGTGCGCGGCCGGATCGTGCCGGAGCGCAAGAACCCGATCAACCGGTTCCTGATCTGGGTCTACCGGCCGCTGATTGAGGGCGTGCTGAAGGCCAAGACAGTGACGATCGCGCTGGCGCTGATCGTCCTGGCGGCGAGCCTGTGGCCGGCGCGGCAACTCGGGACGGAGTTCATGCCGAGCCTCGACGAAGGCACGCTGATGTACATGCCGACCACGCTGCCGGGCCTGTCGGTGACCAAGGCGGCCGAAATCCTCCAGATACAGAACAAGCTGATCAAGACATTTCCGGAAGTCGCTTCCGTCTACGGCAAGGCCGGGCGCGCGGAGACCGCGACCGATCCCGCGCCGACAGAGATGTTCGAAACGGTGATCAACCTCAAGCCCAAGGCGGAGTGGCGAGCCGGCCTGACGGTCGATGGCCTGATCGCCGAACTGGACAAGGCCCTGCAGTTTCCAGGCGTTTCGAACGCCTGGACCATGCCGATCAAGGCTCGCACCGACATGCTTGCGACCGGAATCCGCACGCCCGTCGGCATCAAGGTCCTGGGCAAGGATCTGACCGAGATGGAAAAGCTGGCCCGGCAAATCGAGACCGTGGTGAAAGCGGTGCCGGGCACGACGAGCGCCTATGCGGAGCGGGTGATCGGCGGCTACTATCTCGATGTCGTACCCGACCGCGAAGCGCTCGCGCGCTACGGCCTGATGGTCAGCGATGTGCAAGACACGGTCAGCTCGGCCCTCGGCGGTGAGACAATTACAACGACCGTTGAAGGCAGAGAGCGCTATGGCGTCAATCTGCGCTATCCACGCGACCTGCGCAGCGATCCCCAATCGATCGCGCGGGACGTGCTGGTGGCGATGCCGGGCGGGGGAACTGTCCCGCTGGGCGAAGTCGCTGCGATCAAGCTGACGCGCGGTCCGACGACGATCCGCACCGAGAACGGTCAGCTCGCTGTCTACATTTTCATCGATATTCGCGACCGCGATCTCGGCAGTTACGTGGCCGACGCGAAGGCCGCGGTGGCCGCTAACGTCCAGTTTCCGCCGGGCAACTACGTCGTCTGGAGCGGCCAGTTCGAATTTCTGGAACGCGCCACCGCGCGCCTGAAGATCGTTGTGCCGGTCACGCTGCTGATCATCTTTCTGCTGCTCTATCTCAACTTCCGCCGGCTGACCGAAACGCTGATCGTGATGCTGTCGCTGCCGTTCGCGGTGGTCGGCGGTCTCTGGCTGATGTGGTGGCTGGGCTTCAACATGTCCGTTGCTGTGGCTGTGGGGTTCATCGCGCTGGCAGGCGTTGCCGCCGAGACCGGCGTCATCATGCTGATCTATCTCGATCATGCGATGAAGGAGCTTCACGCCGAACGGTTTGCGGAAGGCAGACCCTTCACGCGAGTGGATCTTAACGAAGCCATCATGCGCGGCGCGGTTGAGCGTGTCCGGCCGAAAATGATGACCGTCGTCGCCATCATGGCGGGCCTCATTCCGATCATGTGGAGCACCGGTACCGGTTCGGAAGTCATGCAACGCATTGCCGTGCCGATGATCGGCGGCATGGTCTCATCGACCATCCTGACGCTTATCGTGATTCCGGCGGTCTATGCCTTCATCAAGGGGGTTGGATTGCCGCGCGAACCGGCCGCAGCGGTTGCGGCCAAATCTGAAGGCATGCAGCAGCCGGGAAACACCCTCAACGGCTCGCAAGCGGCAGAATGATGCCGGCCACCGATCCCCACTGCATGACGTCGATCGGGCGGGACAGACACAATTTTTCTGCCCGACGGCGGCCCCCGCTGTAACCGAATCCGCTTTGGCCACGAATAACCAGAGGTCGGGGACCATGACCGGCGAGTCGGAACTCAAGGCGCTGATGCTGGCGAGCCTCGACGGCGATGCGGTGTCCTATCGGACACTGCTCGACCTGCTGAGTCGCCGGTTGCGCGCCTATTACAAGGGTAAATTGACGCGTGCCGCGCGCGGCATCGCGGAGGCGGAAGACTTGGTGCAGGAGGCGTTGCTGGCCATTCACCTCAAGCGCCACACCTACGATGCGGCGCAGCCGCTGACGCCCTGGGTGCATGCCATCGCGCGATACAAGCTGGTCGACTACCTGCGCCGCTCTCGGTCCGCGGTCGATCTGCCGCTCGACGAGGAGAGCGAGGTGATGGCGCAGGACGACAGCGCGAGCGCCGAGAGCGCCTATGACATCCGGCGACTCCTGCAACGCTTGCCGGACAAGGTGCACTGCGCCATCGAATGCGTGAAGCTTGAGGGAAGGAGTGTCGCGGAGGCGGCCCTTCGCTGCGGCATTTCGGAATCGGCGGTAAAGGTCAACATTCACCGGGGGCTGCAAAAGCTGGCAACCCTGATCGCGCGGGGAGACCAAGCATGAAGACGGATGATCTGGTTTCCATGCTCAGCACGAACGTCGAACCGGTCGATCGCAAGCTGGTGGCGCGCACGGTGGGCATCGCTGTCGCGGCGGGAGCGGCAGTCGCGGTCGGCATCATGCTTGCTGGTTTTGGCTTTCGCGCAGACCTTACGACAGCCCGCGCCTTCCTGTTTCTTGCGTTGAAACTTGCGTTCGCGATTGCGATCGTCGGTATCGCTTCGGTGTACCTGACGAGGCTGACTCGTCCCGGCGGTGAAAGCAGGATTTCGCTCATTGCGATTACCGTACCGTTCGTTGCGATTGGCTTGCTCGCGGTAGCCAGTCTCGGCCTTTCGCCGACCTCACACTGGGACAGGATGGTCACCGGCGACGACTGGCTCGAATGCCTGGTCTCGGTCCCCGTTATCGCCATCGTGCCTTTCGCAGCGGTCATTTTCGCGGTGCGAAGAGCTGCGCCGACCAATCTCGTTCGCGCGGGTGCTTTCGCCGGTCTGCTGGCCGGGAGCGTCAGCGCGATGGCTTACGCGCTGCATTGCACCGACGATTCAGCCCCGTTCGTCGCGGTGTGGTACGTCGGCACGATCGTGCTCTGCACCCTCGCAGGTGCAGCGCTCGGCCGTCGACTGTTGCGTTGGTAATTGCGCGCTCGTTGTCGCGCGTTCACGTCAGTGCGAGTTTGTAACCGACCGAGGAATATCTCCGAACTCATTGTCAGAAGCGCGCTGAAGCGCTTGCAACCGACAAGGAGCCGGATGATGTCACGTAAATACCTTCTCACCTTTTCGCTGCTGTTGCCGCTGATGGCGGTATCGGCCGTTGCCGATGCTGGCACGACGATCTCGGACAAACGGTATTGGCCGAACGAGGCTCGCCCGAGGGCTGCAAACAATCTCGCAGATCACTCCACTGACTCTCATACTATGGGGGCGCTAAATTGGATCGCGCCGCAAGCGCAGCCTGCGACGAGCGTGAGCCGCGGATCGCCGTTGGGGCGCTATCAGGGCGGACCGAAATCTCGCTGATGATCGACGCTGACGATATCTGCGTTCCCCTCTCGCAGGCGAAGGGCTCGAATGCGTTCGAAGCTGGCCGCGGAGCAGTTTCTGCTCGGCAGCCGCTTGAGCCCGCACTTCCCTCTGTTTGATGCCTCCTGGCTATGGGACCAGATCATAGTTGGCATTGGAACAGGCCGCGCCAATTCCCCAAGCTCTTCTCTCAAGCGCGCTGAAGCGTTTCCAACCGACAAGGAGCCGGACTATGTCACGCATATACCTTCTCACGATTTCGATGCTTTCGGTCATGGCGATGTCAGCTGTCGCCCATGCTGGCACGACCATTTCGGACAAGGGGTACTGGCCGAATGAGGTCGGTCCGAGCGCATACAAGGCGGGTGGTCTCACGGATTCCCAGAACTCGGCCTCGTCGTACGACTGGATCGCGCCGCGCGCGCAGCCTGCGACGAGCGTGACCGGCGGATCGCCGCTGGGTCGCTATCAGGGCGGACCGAAGTCCCGCTGACGATCTTGCGTACTCGTATGGCAGATGACCGATCGAGTGCGTTCGAACCACGCTGGCTGCGGAGCAGTTTCCGCTCCACAGCCATCCCGCTTGAGCCAGAAATCTGCTTCTGTTCGATGCCTCCTGGCTATGGGACCAGATCATAGTTGGCATTGGAACAGGCCGCGCCAATCCAACAAGCTCTCCTCAGTTCAGCCGGATCGCGCCTCGCTGAAATTTCGATAATCCCTGGGTCGACACGAAAGACGCACCGATGTTCATCCTTCGCCCGTCTGAGATTCGAGCGTCCGAGATAACGCCGCCGAGGCTCTATTTCGATCGCCGGCGTTTTTTGATGGCCGCAGTGAGTTTCGGCGCAAGCGCTGCGTTCGCAAGCGCTGTCGAGGCCACGGCATTGACTGGAGCCAAAAGCGCGCTCTCGACCGATGAGAAGATGACCAGTCGTAACGATATCACGACCTACAACAACTTCTACGAGTTCGGAGTCGACAAGGCGGATCCGGCGGCAAAAGCACATGTGCTGACAACAAAGCCCTGGACCGTTGCGATCGACGGCCTGGTCGAACGGCCCGCCAACCATCTGCTTGAAGATATCATGAAGGCCGCGGCCCTTGAGGAGCGCATTTATCGCCTCCGATGCGTCGAGGGCTGGTCCATGGTCATTCCTTGGCTGGGCATTCCGCTTGCAGCGGTGCTCAAGCGCGCAAGTCCGCTGGGAAGCGCAAAGTACGTTGCCTTCGAAACCTTGGTCCGCCCACGTGAAATGCCAGGGCAGCGAGCGTTATTGCCAGCGCTGCCGTGGCCTTACATTGAGGGCTTGCGGATCGACGAGGCCATGCATCCGCTTACGATTCTTGCCGTTGGGCTATACGGCGAAACCTTGCCGAATCAGAACGGCGCACCGCTTCGTCTCGTCGTGCCATGGAAGTACGGATTCAAGAGCATCAAGTCGATTGTTCGTATCAGCCTTGTGGAGGCCGAACCTCGCACTTCGTGGAGCAGACAAAATCCGCGTGAGTACGGATTCTATTCGAACGTCAATCCGGAGGTCGATCATCCCCGATGGAGTCAGAAGACCGAGCGCCGAATAGGCGAGAGCGGGCTTTTTTCCAAGCGCCGCGCAACCTTGCCATTCAATGGTTATGCTGAACAGGTTGCCAGTCTGTATGCCGGTATGGACTTGAAGAAGTTCTATTGATGGCCGCCGAACTCTCACCCGCATCTCGACCAAGCCTCTCGATACGGAACGTGCCGCAGTGGACAATCTATGCGATCGGCTTCTTGCCTGCTGCGTGGTACTTCTCTCTCGGGGCTATTGATGAACTGGGGGCCGATCCGCTGAAGGCCGTGGAGAACGCCTTGGGTCTTTGGGCTTTGCGCTTCCTCATTCTTGGGCTCGCCATTACCCCGCTGCGACGGGCATTTGGCGTCAATCTTCTTCGCTACAGGCGCACTGTCGGCTTGTTGGCGTTCTACTACGCCGCGCTTCATCTCGTTGTTTATCTGGTGCTCGACCAAGGGCTGGATTTCGAGGCGGTGTGGAGGGACGTGCTGAAACGACCCTACATCACAGCCGGAATGCTAAGCTTCAGTTTGCTGGTGCCCCTAGCAATCACCTCAAGCAACGCCATGATCCGGCGTCTTGGCCCCGATGCCTGGGCGAGACTAGATCGTTTGGTCTACATTATTGTGCTCGCAGCCATCGTCCATTTCATTCTGCTGGTGAAGACATGGCGGACTGAAACGCTTATCTACGCCGCCCTTATTGTTGTGTTGCTTGCCTACCGAGCATTGAAAAAAGTATCGAGCGGCAAAACTCGCAGGAAGGCCGCAGCCTGATCGATCTATGTTCAAGTGCCGGTCGGAAGCAGAGCACGGCCCGTGCCGAATGGTGACGATTGCGGTGCGCGATGAAACCGGTCCTGTCGATACCGTTTATCGGGCTGTTGCTTTTGTTCGCTGTCGCAGTCGTTTTTACGTCCGTGTGAGTTCGTAACCGGCCGAGGAAAATCTCCGAACTCATTGTCAGAAGCGCGTTGAAGCGTTTCCACTCGACATGGAGCCGGACTATGTCACGCAAGCTTCGAAAACTCTGTCCCATCGCACGTAGGGAATTGAATTATTTGTCGCGCTTAGCGTCTTTTGGCGGGCGCCCTCCAAGGGAATTACTCACCCAACAATTTCGCGGCTGGATTGCGCGCCCCCTCTTCCTTCGTTGCCGAGTTCGGCGCAGGATGACGTCAGGGAGGCTTCGCGATCCGGCCCCGATTTCCCGTCGTCTCGGGCTCGGCCTCGGGCTCATTTGGCATCCGAGATCCTTGCGTCCGCGTACCATTGCGTCCGAGTTCGGTTGACCCGAGGTCCTTCAGCGATCGCGACGAAAGGACCAGGCTCATGGTGACATTTACTGTGAACGGGGTCGAGCACCGCTTCGACGGCGATCCCGACATGCCACTGCTGTGGTTTCTCCGCGATGAGGTTGGCCTCACCGGCACGAAATATGGCTGCGGTCTAGCCTTGTGCGGCGCCTGCACCGTGCACATCAACGGTACTGCTGCTCGCGCCTGCGCGACGCCGCTCTCTGCGGCCGCCGGCGCTCAGGTAGTGACCATTGAAGGCCTTGCGGCGGACGGGAACCATCCCGTTCAAGTGGCCTGGCGCGATCTCAACGTCGCCCAATGCGGCTACTGCCAGACCGGCCAGATCATGCAGGCTGCGTCGCTTCTGAAAGAGAATCAGAAACCCACCGACACTGACATCGACAACGCCATGAGCGGCAACATCTGTCGCTGCGGCACATATCCCCGCATCCGCGCTGCGATCAAGCAGGCCGTCGCCAGAGGAGGCCGGCTATGATTCACGATCTCAGTCTCTCCTCACAAATTGCGAATGTCAGCCGCCGCGGCTTCCTCGCGGGCGTCGGCGCCGGCGCGCTCGTGCTTGCGGTCGGGTTCCCCGACAGCGCCTTCGCGCAGGAGCAGAAGTTCGGCGGCGACGGCATGCCGCACGGCCTGCGCGATGATCCGAAGCTTTTCGTCGCAATCGGCGAAGACGGCACCGTCACGGTCGTCTGTCATCGCTCCGAGATGGGGCAGGGCGTGCGCACCTCGATCCCGATGGTTGTCGCCGACGAGCTCGAAGCGGATTGGGCGAAAGTCCGCGTGGAGCAGGCACCCGGCGACGAGCCCCGCTACGGCAATCAGGATACCGACGGCTCGCGCTCGCTGCGCCATCACCTCATGCCGATGCGCCGCATCGGCGCCGCGGCGCGGACGATGCTGGAGCAGGCCGCAGCCGATCGCTGGAGCGTGCCTGTTTCGCAGGTGCGGGCTGTGAACCATGAGGTTGTGCATGCGGCCTCCAACCGCCGGCTTGGTTATGGCGAGCTCGCGAAAGCCGCCTCCGCCTTGCCCGCGCCGTCACGCGACAGCGTGAAACTCAAGGATCCGTCGGCCTTCCGCTACATCGGCAAGGGCGAGATCGGTCTTATCGACAACCGCGACATTACGACCGGCAAGGCGGCCTACGGCATCGACACCAGGCTGCCTGGAATGCTTCACGCGGTGGTGGCGCGTCCACCGGTCTATGGCGGCAAGGTGGCGTCTTTCGACGCGGCCGAGGCGTTGAGGGTGCCGGGCGTCGCAAAGGTGGTTGCGATCGATCCGACCCCGCTGCCGTCCACGTTCCAACCGCTCGGCGGCGTCGCAGTGATCGCAAAAAACACCTGGGCGGCGATCCAGGGCCGCGACAAGCTGAAAGTCACCTGGGACGACGGCCCCAACGCCGCCTATTCGTCCGACAGCTATCGGGCGCAGCTCGAAGCGGCGGTGCGCAAGCCCGGCAAGGTGATGCGCAACGAGGGCGATGCCGCCAGCGCCCTCGCGGGCGCCGCGAAGAAGCTCGAGGCCGAGTATTACATCCCGCACCTCGCCCACGCCACGATGGAGCCGCCGGCGGCGACGGCGCGCATCCTCGACGGCCGCTGCGAGGTTTGGACCAGCGTACAGTCGCCGCAGGCGGCGCGGACCCTCATCGCCGAGCGCCTCGGCCTTTCCGAAGACAAGGTGACGGTCCATGTGACGCTGCTGGGCGGCGGATTCGGCCGCAAGTCGAAGCCGGACTATGCCATCGAGGCCGCGCTTTTGTCGAAAGCCATGGACGGCGCACCCGTCAAGGTCACCTGGACGCGCGAGGATGACCTGCGCAACGGCTACTACCACACGGTGTCGGTGGAGCGGCTGGAGGCCGGGCTCGACGCGGGCGGCAAGGCGATCGCGTGGCTGCACCGCAGCGCGGCGCCGACCCTGATGGCGCTCTTCAAGGCGAATGAGATCCATGAGTCGCCGATCGAGCTCGGCATGGGCCTCGTCAACACGCCCTTCGCAGTCGCCAATCTGCGGATCGAAAACCCGGAGGCGCCCGCGCACAACCGGGTCGGCTGGTTCCGCGCCGTGTCCAACGTCCCGCACGCCTTCGCGATTCAATCCTTCGTCGCCGAGCTCGCGGCGGCGGCGGGGCGCGACCCGAAGGACTATCTCCTGGAGCTGATCGGGCCACCGCGCCTGATCGACCCGACCAGCGTCGGCGATGCGTGGAACCACGGCGAGGACCCGAAGCGCTACCCGATCGACACCGGTCGTCTGCGCCGCGTGATCGAGACGGCGGCTACAGGGATTGGCTGGGGCCGCAGCCTGCCCAAGGGGCGCGGCCTCGGCATTGCCGGGCACTACGCCTTCGTAACCTACGTCGCCGCCGCGGCGGAGGTTGAGGTGGGCAACGATGGCAAGCTCAGCATTCCGCGCGTCGACATCGCTGTCGATTGCGGGCCGCAGGTCAACCCGGAGCGGGTGCGCTCGCAGATGGAGGGCGCAGTCATCATGGGGGTGAGCCTCGCGACGCTTGGCGAGATCTCCTACAAGAACGGTCGCGTCGAGCAAGCGAACTTCGACACCTACGAGCTTACGCGGATCGACGCCGCGCCGCGCGAGATCAAGGTGCACCTGCTGCCGTCGAACGACTGGACGCAGCCGCTGGGCGGCGTCGGCGAACCTGGCGTTGCGCCGGTCGCGCCCGCGATCGTCAACGCGATCTTCGCCGCCACCGGCAAGCGGATACGGCAGTTGCCGATCCGCGACCAGCTGCGCGCCTGAGCTGCCGCGCAACGTGCGCCCGATCGTAAAGGTCGGGCGCACGTTGTCGGAGAAACCCGGGCAACAAAATTCTGTCAGTAGTCTTCCGGTTTCGCTGAATCAGAAATTGAATATCCTAACAAATAGGAATATACAGTCCTCGTCCGGCCCCGATGGGAGAGCGAGTGCGCTAATCGTCAGCGCCTCGGGGCAGGATGCGACGGGTCCGTCGCGGTGCCGGCCCAATTTGCGTCGCGGTGATGAGCCACGGCGCCGAAAGGGATGACGACCGGCGCCGAGGGCGGACGGCCCAAGCGGTCCAGCAATACGGTGAGGTCTTCCGTATTTGGTCAAGTGAGCCGGGCCTGGCTCCGCTGGAATCCGGCAAGCCGTTAATCCGGCGCGTGCGGAACGCAGGCGAAGGCTTCGTTTGTGGTCCGGTTCAGTCCAGCGATGGGCTGAACCATCGCCGTGTGCCAACGCGTCGGCATACGGATTTGCCCGGATGCGACAAGCATACGGGAGCCGCGGGCGCGGCCTTTCGCCCTGTGTTCCGCACGCCCTCTTTCCAAGGGATGCGAAAGAGAAGACCGGCAAGCCCTGGGGCCGGAGTGAACACGGGGCGATGACGCTTGTCCGTAGCCCGGATTAGCGAAGCGATATCCGGGATTCTGTCACGAGTGCAGACCCGCATGTCGCTTCGCTCATGCGGGCTACAAGCTAAGGGCTGTTTGAAAATAGAATCAGAGTTTTGAGCGCGCGGCGCTAGCCGATCGCGTCCTGGCGGTAGAGCGTGTCCACGGTCACCGTGCCGGCGGCACGTGACACGCAGGGGCAGATCTTGCGGCCCTCGTGCTTCTGGTGATCGCTGAGGAAGACGTCGCGATGATCGACGTCGCCATCGACACCGGCGATGTCGATGCAGCAGACGCCGCATTCGCCGCGACGGCAGTCGGACACCACCTCGTAGCCGGCATCGTTCAGCGCATCGAGCATCGAGCGGTCCTGCGGCACGACGATCTCCGCGCCGGTTTCGCGGATGCGCACGGTGAACGGCTGGGTCGGCAACAGGCCGCTCGATCCGAATGTCTCGTAGCGCAGGTCGGTCGGCGCGCGGCCATAGGCCTCCCATTGCCGGCGCGCGTCGTCGAGCAGCCGCATCGGGCCACACACGAACGCCATCGCGCCGGCCGGCAGTGCCGCGAACGTCGCGGCGAAATCGAGGCGCTGCCGCTCCGTGCCGGCATAGACGTGCAGTCGGTCGCCCAGCATGGCGTGCAATTCGTCGAGATAGGCGGCCTCGCCACGCGATCTCACTGCATAGTGCAGATCGATGCGGCCAGCCTTGTGTGCGAGAGCTTGCGCCATGCCGACGATCGGCGTGATGCCGATGCCGCCCGCGATCAGGCAGAAATGCTGCCGGCTCCAGTCGAGTTCGACCAGCGAGGCGGGATCGGATATTTCCAGCCGCGCACCGGGCTTCAGTGACCACATGTAGGCGGACCCGCCGCGGCTTTGCACCGCGCGATGAACCGCAATCTTGTAGGCCTCTGGTCGCGGCGCTCCGACCAGCGAATACGAGCGTGTGTCAGGCCGGCCGCCTGCGATCACCGCGACATTGATGTGGCTGCCGATTGCATAGGGCGATGCATCGCCGCCGTCCGGCCGCAGCAGAAACTCGCGAACCGATGGCGCAACGTCGCGGATCGCCAGAACCGTCGCACCGGACCAGTGGTGGGCAAATCGCATCGGCGTCCTCCGTCAGGGCCGGATCAGCGCCAGCGCCGGAATGCGCTCGATCTGGGCGCGATCGCGCAACGCCAGGCGCAGGTTGCGCACGGCAAGCCGCGCGTGCTCACGCATCACGGCTTCGGCGCGCGTGCCTTCGCGGTTTTCGATCGCGTCGACCACGATGCGATGGTGATCCTGGGCGATCAGCAGGATCTGGTGCGCTTCCGGCAGTCCCGACTGTGCCATGACGAAGGCGCTCGGCGAGGCGAAGGGGAGGGCGCAGGCGCGGTCGAGCTGGCGGCTCAGCGGCCCGCTGTCGCACAATTCGCTGAGCAGCGCGTGAAAGCGCCCGTTCAGCGCCACATAGGCCGAGAAGGTTTCGACCGAGACCGCATCCTGACGGACCAGCACGTCGATCTCGGCGAGCGTGTCCTTCAGCGGCGCAAGCATGCGGGCCGACACGCCACGCTCGGCAGCGAAGCGCGCCGCAAGCCCCTCGAGCGTGCCGCGCAGCTCGATCGATTCCAGAATGTCGCGCTCGGAAAACGCCTTCACCATGAAGCCGCCGGACGGGATCGCCTCGAGCAAGCCTTCTTCCTCGAGCCGCACCAGGGCCATGCGCACCGGCGTGCGCGAGGCGCCGGTCTTCTCGACCGCCTGCAGCTCGGAGATGCGTTCGCCCGGACGCAATTCGCCGTTCAGGATGAAGTCGCGCAGCGCCAGCTGGACCCGCACGGTCTGCGATATCGCGCGGTCCGGATCGCGTTCGGCCATGCCCGTCACTCCGCCGCCTGCGCTGGAATATGCGCTGCTTCCTTGGCCACCATCCGATCGATCAGCCTGCGCGTCCACATCGCGCCGGCATCGATGTTGAGGTTGTAGAATTCGCGGCCGGGGTTTTCGTCCATCGCGCGCTGTTGCGCCTCGAGGATCAATTCGTCCTCGTGGAAGATGCGCGATACGCCGTCGCGGATCTCCGTGGTCAGCCGCTGCTCGGTGATGCGATAGTTGCGCACGAACGCCCAGAAGTAGTGACAGGTGGTCGCCGTCTCCGGCGTGATGGTGTTGAGCACGAAGCCGTTGACGCCTTGCGAGCGGTCGCCTTCGGGCGCGCCGGTGCCGGCAGGTGCGACGCCGACATCGATCGCGATCGTCGCCGGCGCCTCGAAACGGATGATCTGCCAGCGATCGACCGGACCGGGTTTGCGGAGCTGCGCGGCCCAGAACGGCGGCGCTTCGATGCCCTTCATCCAGCGCGTCACGGTGGCGGTCCTGTTGCCGTGGGTGACGTCGAATGGCGCTTCGGCGACGGCATCGTTGCCGATGCTTGAACCGTGCACAAAGGTCTCGTGGGTGAGGTCCATCAGGTTGTCGAGCACGAGGCGGTAGTCGCACTTGACGTGAATGGTTTTGCCGTCGCCCGCCCAGCCCGGATCGTCATTCCAGTGCAGGTCGGGAACGAGGGCGGGGTCGGCGAGCGCCGGGTCGCCCATCCAGAGCCAGACATAGCGATGGCGCTCGACGGCCGGATAGGCGCGCACGCAGGCCGACGGATTGATGGTTTCCTGCGAGGGCATGAACGTGCAGCGGCCCTGCGGGTCGTATTTCAGGCCGTGATAGCCGCAGACGACCGTGTCGCCCTGCAGCCGGCCCTTCGACAGCGGCACCAGCCGGTGCCAGCAGGCGTCTTCCAGCGCAGCGATTCGCCCGTCGGCCTTGCGGTACATCACCACCTGCTTGCCGCACACGGTGCGGGGAAACAGCTCGTGCTTGATGTCCACGTCCCAGGCGGCGGCGTACCAGGCGTTCATGGGAAAGGCGGCGGTCATCGGCATTCTCCGGGCTGATGAATGCAGTATGTATACAATCAGCGGCATGCGAGCGCAATGATGGCCAAAAATGACCTTGGAAAAGGTTCCAGTGGTGATTTTCTGTATACCTATCGGCAGATCAGACGGAAAACCCGTGCGATCTCAGGGCGTTCGCCAGCTCGGCTGGGCTGGTGAAGTGATGGCCGTGCATGCCGACGGCCTTCGCGCCATCGACGTTCTTCAAGGCGTCGTCGATGAACAGGCAATCTTGAGCGGCAAGCCCATAGCGATCGAGCAGCAGGCGGTAGATCGCAGCATCCGGCTTCAGCAGCCACTCGCGGCCGGACACGACGATGCCGTCGAAGCTATCCAGGAAGGGAAAGATCGCGCGCGTCTCGTCGAACTTCTCGGCGGAAAAATTGGTGATGGCGTAGTTCGGTACGCGCTGGCGCTGCAGGGATTGCAGGATGGCGATGCTGCCCTCGATCACGCCGCTCAGCGTCTCGAGCCAGCGCGCGTCGAACGCGCGGATTTCCGCCGCATAGTGCGGATGGCGGGCGATGTGGGCCGGGACGGCTTCGGCAAACGGCACGCCGCGATCGAGCTCGAGGATCCACGGTTGATTGCACACCTCGGCGAGGAAGCGCTCCATCTCCTCTTCATCGGAAAAGATCTTCCGATAGAGATAGCGGGGGTCCCAATCGAGCAGGACTCTGCCGATGTCGAAGACGACGACGCTAGCGCGGGGATGTGGCATCGGAAATCCAGGGAAAGCTGAAAGAGGCAAGCTGGAGGGCAATCGGGCAGACGTCTCTTAGAAGCATCCCGCGCGAACCGGCAATCACATTGTGTTCCTGATTGCTACGCTGTGCGCGCGCGAGCTGTAAGCCAGAGCGCCAATCCGCCCACCGCCGAGCCGACGCCCATCGTTGCGAAGGCTGCGATCCAAGCCAGGTGCGACGACGGGCCGCCGACAAGACTCAGCATCGCGCCGACACATGCGGTGCCGCTGAACGCGGCGATGTTGCCGATCGTTGCTGACGCCGCCATGACGACCCCGCGCCTGTGCGGCGGTGCTTCGTCCAGCACCGCTGCTGAGAGGGTGCCGGCATCGGCGAACACGATGCAGAGATAAAGCGTGGTCAGTGCCACCGAGACCGCGAGCGGGACCTGCGCGAACAGCGGCGGCACCAGCGCGAACGCGCCCGACATCACGCAGATCGACGCCAGCAGCGGGATACGGCGCGCGCCTTGCGCCCGCCGCGCGACCATCACGCTGATCGGCATGGCGAGCAGTCCTGCCAGCGCGGTGACGATCGCAAGCTGCGCCAGGATCTTGCCGTCGGGTGCGCTATGGGACGCGAACACGAGATAGGCGATCCACCACGTGCGAAACGCCATGCCTTCCCACGCATTGCCCGCGACCGCTGCGAACAGTCCGACCACCCGCCGTTTCAGCAGGAAGGCGAGGGGGCGCTCGCCGTCGCCTGCGGGATCGGTGGCGGCTTCCGCAGGCCTCGATGTCGCTGCCATCGCGATGCAGACGATCAGCAGAGCGATCGCTGCGGTCGCGCTCGCCACCGCGAACGCGGCACGCCACGGATAATAGAGTGCGACCAGCCCGGTCACCGCGAAGCAGAAGCCGGTGCCGAGCGTGATGCAGGACGCGTACGTTGCCGTGGCCGACGAACGACGCTCCGCCGGCAGCCGCGCCACCAGCATCAGCAGGCCCGGCGTGAAGGTCGCGGCCATGCCAAGGCCAGACAGCAGGCGTCCTGCGAGCGGCAGCGCGGTGCCGTCGCCCGCCGCCGCCACACAGAGTCCACCGGCGATCCAGAACGCCGAGCCCGCGGCATAGATGGCGAGCGGCGGCAGCCGGTCTGTCAGGGGCACGAACAGCGGAACGCCGATCGCATAGGCGAAGAAGAACGCGCCGCCCAGGAGCCCGGCCTGACCGGCATCGAGCCCGAGGTCAGCCGACAACGCGGGGAGTACGACGCCGATATTGGCGAAGCCCACCATGTTGAGCAGCAGCGCCGCGCAGAGCGCCGCGACGAGCAGGCGCTCGCGCCAATCTGCGGTCAAGCGGTGGCCATGGCCGGCCTGGGCAGCGGCACCAGCGCGACCGCCATCGACGCGCTGCCGATCTCGCCGCGCACATCGAGGATGGTGCCGCCGCCGACGCCGAGGCCGCGACGGGTGTCCCAGGCGACGTACGGCCTGATGCCGATCCAGCCGCTCTCGGGCGGGCGCAGCAGGTGGACGGTCAGATTGGGATTCGGATCGGCAAGCACGTTCTGCAGCGGCCGCGCGATGCCGTGCGACCAGTCGGCGGCCCCCAGGATCGACGACAGTGTGCCCGTCGGTGCGTTCGCCAGCATCGGGACGTTCTGTCGAAACCAGGCGATCCCGTCTCCGGCATGGACGTCCATCGCGTCCATCATCCAGGTCCTGCCATGGAAAGATGCCGTCTTGCGTGCCGGATAGATGGTCGGATCGATCGCGTCACTTCGTTTGTCCGCAAGCTCGGGCGCCTCGACGCGGCGTTCGTTGATCAGCGTTACCCGTGCCGTCGCGCAGGGCTCGCTGTCGCCGTCGGCGAACAGGGTGTTGTCGATAACCGACACGCGCCCACCTTCGCGCAGTGCCGCTACCTCGGTGCGCAAACGCGCCATCGGCGTCGGCTTCAGGAACGAGACCGAAACGCTGATGGCTGTGCCCCATCTGCGCCCACCCGCCAGCATCTCGACCTCTGCGGTGAGCAGCCCGGCGATGGCGCCGCCTTGCAGGCCTGAGAAGGGTCCGGCCGCGAGCGGCGAGGGGAGCCAGAAGCCTGGCGCGGTATCGGCCTCGAAGATCGGCATGGCAAGTCCAGATGAATTCGATTGCACAGAGCTGTAATCTGGCCGAGCTTTCTTGAGGTAACAAAAGGAGCTTCGTCATCTGAGATGAAGAAAATTCACCTCAAAGAAGAGGGCGCCGACCCGGCGCGGGCGATCCCGCCCTTGTCGGCGCTGCTGGCCTTCCAGCGCGCCGGCTCGCTGCTCAGCTTTCGCCGCGCCGCGCGCGATCTCGCGCTCAGCCCGTCCGCGGTGAGCCATCAGATCCGCGGGCTCGAGGAACGTTTCGGCGTGCGGCTGTTTGCGCGCGGCGGGCGCGCCGTCAAGCTGACGGCCGACGGCGAGCGCTATCTGGAATCGGTGTCGGTCGCGCTTACCACGCTGGATGATGCGAGCCGCGACCTGCTGCGGCACGCGCGGCGCGGCTACGATGAGCTGCGCATCTCGTCGCTGCCGTATTTCACCAACGCCGTCATCATCCCTGCGCTTGGCGCGTTCAAGCGCGACTATCCGGACATCACGCTGCGGATCGAGGCCACGCATGAGTATGCCGACTTCGAGCGTTCAGGCGTCGATGTCGCCATTCGCTACGGTCGCGAACACAGCGCCGGATTGAAACTGGAGCCGCTGGTGGCGATCAGCAGCCTTCCGGTCTGCGCACCGCAGCTTCGCAGCGTGCTGCAGCGTCCTGAGGATCTTGCAAAGGCGACCTTGATCCACATCGGCATTCAGCCGCGCGGCTGGCCGGTCTGGCTCAGCGACACCGGCCTTGGCGGCCTGGTGCCGAAGGCCAATCTCTGGTTCGACAACGCCTCGTCGGCGATCGAGGCCGCCGAACGGGGCCTCGGTGTCGTCCTTGCGATGTATCCGCTGATCGTCAGCCGCGAGGGATTCGGCCGCCGGTTGATTGCGCCGTTCGACATGCCTGGCCGGCGCGCGCAAACGTTCTATGTCGTTTCGCGCGCCGAGCAAGCCAAGGACAAGCGCATTCGTGCATTCCGCCGCTGGATCGCCGAAGCGGTCCAGCAGGCCGTCACACCTCGCGCCGGCTCAGGAACGCCAGCCGTTCGAACAGGTGCACGTCCTGTTCGTTCTTGAGCAGGGCACCATGCAGCGGCGGGATCAGCTTGCGCGGGTCGCGCTCGCGCAGCATCTCCGGCGTCATCTCCTCGTTCAGCAGCAGCTTCAGCCAGTCGAGCAGTTCCGAGGTTGACGGCTTCTTCTTCAGGCCGGGCACTTCGCGCACTTCGAAGAAGATACGCAGCGCCTCTTCGACCAGCCGCTGCTTGATCTTCGGAAAATGCACATCGACGATCTGTTGCATCGTCTCCGCGTCCGGGAACTTGATGTAGTGGAAGAAGCAGCGGCGCAGGAACGCATCCGGCAGCTCCTTCTCGTTGTTCGACGTGATCATGATGATCGGGCGCTGCTTCGCCTTGATGTTCTCGCCGGTCTCGTAGACGAAGAACTCCATGCGATCGAGCTCGAGCAGCAGGTCGTTCGGGAATTCGATGTCGGCCTTGTCCACCTCGTCGATCAGCAGCACCGGGCGCTTGTCGGAGGTGAAGGCGTCCCACAATTTGCCGCGCTTGATGTAGTTGGAAATGTCCGAGACGCGCTTGTCGCCGAGCTGGCTGTCGCGCAGGCGCGAGACCGCGTCGTACTCGTAAAGGCCCTGCTGCGCCTTCGTCGTCGACTTGATGTGCCAGGTGATCAGCGGTGCGTCGAGCGCCTTGGCGACTTCCTCGGCGAGTACGGTCTTGCCGGTGCCCGGCTCGCCCTTGATGAGCAGCGGACGCTCCAGCACGATGGACGCGTTGACGGCGATCTTCAGATCGTCGGTCGCGACGTAATTCTTGGTTCCGGTAAATTTCATTGTGGTGCCTTGGTTCTTCCTTCGGTTTGTTCTTCAGGCTCTACGGCCTGATATTGCCCTGTCCAGTATTTATCTGCGCTTGCCTGACATGCGATCGGCTGCCTCAACCCCTTTTTGGGCGTCGGCAGCCGACCCAAAGTTTCAAATCCTCGTCCTCAGGCCCGTTTGATCAAGGCGATGATGACGAGCACGATGATGCCACCGATCATCGCGTTGATAATCGCGCGCACGATGCCGGTACCGAGGTTGATGCCGAGTTGCGGCAGCAACCAACCGGCCACCACCGCGCCGATGATGCCGATGACGATGTTACCAAGCAGTCCGAAGCCGCCGCCCTTGACGATCAGGCCGGCAAGCCAGCCTGCGATCGCTCCCACGACCAGCCAGGCAATCACAGATTCAACCATAGAACGTTCCCCCTATTCCGATGGACGATCCAGCCCTGTGGGGCGGTGTGGCCGCATCGATATCCGGGTGCCCCGCCGCCTCGGCCCCGGAACTCGTCAGTGTAGAGGAATTGGCGGCCCGGTCCAGCACACGGCCGGCCGATTCATCCCATCAAGCTCTGCTTTCGCCGCGTATGGGTTTGCACACGGCGAGGGCAGAGGGCCGGGCGAACGTGGCATTGCTCCCTTGACGCGGTTCAGGTCCCGTCACACTCTGCCGCCATGTTCCTGCAATTCTTCTCTTCGCTGCGCGAGGCGCAGATTCCCGTCACCCTGCGTGAGTACCTCACGCTGATGGAGGCGCTCGACAACGATCTCGCCGACCAGTCGGTGGAGAATTTCTACTACCTGTCGCGCGCGTCGCTGGTGAAGGACGAGCGCAACCTCGACAAGTTCGACCGCGTGTTCGGCGTCACCTTCAAGGGGCTCGAGAGCCTGCTCGATGCGCTCGACAAGGCCGACATCCCGGAAGAGTGGCTGAAGAAGCTGGTCGACAAGTACCTCACCGAGGAAGAGAAGAAGCAGATCGAGGCCATGGGCTGGGACAAGCTCATGGAGACGCTGCGCAAGCGCCTCGAGGAGCAGAAGGGTCGGCACCAGGGCGGCAACAAGTGGATCGGCACCGCCGGTACCTCGCCGTTCGGCGCCGAGGGCTATAACCCGGCCGGCGTTCGCATCGGCCAGAAGAAGAACCGCAATTTCTCCGCGGTGAAGGTCTGGGACAAGCGCGAGTTCAAGGACCTCGACGGCAACGTCGAGCTCGGCATCCGCAACATCAAGGTCGCGCTGCGCCGCCTGCGCAAGTTCGCGCGCACCGGCGCGCCGGACGAGCTCGACCTCGACAACACCATCAAGAAGACCGCCAATCAGGGCTACCTCGACCTGCAGATGCGCCCGGAGCGGCGCAATGCGGTGAAGGTGCTGATCTTCTTCGACATCGGCGGCTCGATGGATTCGCACATCGCCACCTGCGAAGAGCTGTTCTCGGCCGCGAAGACCGAGTTCAAGCACATGGAGTATTTCTACTTCCACAACTGCCTCTACGAGAGCGTGTGGAAGGACAATCGCCGCCGCTTCACCGACCGCACGCCGACGTGGAACGTGATGCACAAGTACGCGCACGACTACAAAATCATCTTCGTCGGCGATGCGTCGATGTCGCCCTACGAGATCGTCATGCCGGGCGGCTCGGTCGAGCACGTCAATGAGGAGGCCGGCGCCGTCTGGCTCGAGCGCATCACGCGGCTCTATCCGCATGTGGTCTGGCTGAACCCGGTCGCGCAGAAGCACTGGAGCTATTCGGAATCGATCACCGTCATCAAGAAGGCGATGAACGACCGCATGTTCCCGCTGACGATCGAAGGCCTCGACGGCGCGATGCGCGAACTGGTGCGGTAGAAGCAATAGCGAAGAACCGTAGCCCGGATGAAGCGAAGCGAAATCCGGGTTCTTGTCGCGGAGTCAGCCCCGGATTGCGCTTCGCTCCATCCGGGCTACGTCCCAAATGACGGAGGAAACCCATGCCGCAAACCATCAAGCGCGGGTACAAGACCATGCTCGACGAGGCGAATGCCGTCATCGAGACGATCCCCGCGGCCGACGCCGTCAAGAAATTCCCGCAGGGCGGCTCCAACATCCAGGACACGGTGATCGTCGACCTGCGCGATCCGCGCGAGATCGAGCGCGAGGGGCGGATCCCCGGTGCGTTCTCCTGTCCGCGCGGCATGCTGGAGTTCTGGATCGATCCGGCGAGCCCCTACGCCAAGCCGATCTTCCAGGAAGACAAGAAGTTCGTATTCCACTGCGCCAGCGGCTGGCGTTCGGCGCTGGCGGCGAAGGTCGCCCAGGAGATGGGGTTGAAGCCGGTCGCCCATATCGGCGGCGGCTTCACCGCCTGGCGCGAGGCGGGCGGGGCGATCGAAAAGGTCGAGCCGAAGAAAGCCGCCGGGGAGACGTCCCAGGAGCATAAGAAGTAGTTGTACAGGAAGGCCCGGAGCATTCCATGACCACCGATCCTCTCGTCTCCACCAAATGGCTCGCCGACCACCTGCACGACAAGAAGGTCAAGGTGCTCGATGCGTCGTTCAAGCTGCCCGGCGTGATGCCGCTGCCGAAGGAGGATTATGAGCGCGCGCATATTCCGCACTCGGTCTTCTTCGACGTCGATGCGGTGTCCGACCATTCGAACTCGCTGCCGCACATGTTTCCGACCGCCGAACAGTTCGGGCGTGACATCGGCACGCTCGGCATCAGCAACGCCGACACGGTGGTGGTCTATGACTCCGGCGGCTGGGTCGCAGCACCACGCGCCTGGTGGATGTTCCTCGCATTCGGCCATGACAAGGTGCGCGTGCTCGACGGCGGCCTGAAGAAGTGGATCGCCGAAGGCCATCCGGTGCAGGGCGGCAACGTCATGATCAAGCCCGCGACCTTCAAGGCAAAGTTCGATGCCAGGCGTGTGCGCAGCATCGAGCAGATGACCGCCAATCTTGCCAGCCGGGCCGAGCAGGTGCTCGACGCACGCGCGAAGGAGCGCTTCGAAGGCAGTGCGGCCGAGCCGCGGCCGGGCCTGCGCTCGGGTCACATCCCGGGCAGCCTCAATCTGCCCTACGGCCAGCTGATCGACGCAGCCACCGGCACGATGAAGCCGCTGGACGACCTGCGTGCGGCGTTCTCCAGCCTCGGCGTCGACCTGAAGAAGCCGATCGCGACCAGCTGTGGCTCCGGCGTCTCGGCCGCGGTGCTGACGCTGGCGCTCTATCGCCTGGGCGTGGAGAATCCCGCGCTCTACGACGGCTCATGGTCGGAATGGGGTCAAGCGAACGGCCCCGATGTTGCGACCGGACCTGCCTGATGCCGCGTCGACACGTTCGGGCCTGAACCGCATCTCCAGACCTCGCGACCAAGGCTTGTCAGGAGCCTGGCCATGGGTTGGATCACCGTCGTCGTCATCATCGGCAGCCTGCTGGCTGCTTCCATCTACCTGGTGCTCAAAGGCGCCCGCCGGTGGTGGGACTATCTGATTATCGTCGCACTGACGGTTGTGCTGGTGCGGCCGGTGCTCAAGACCTTCACCGGCAGCCTTTCCGCCTGGCTTCCATCCGGGATCTGGTCGGACGGGTTTGACGGCAAGGACCAGATCATCATCGCCAGCGCGGCATCGACGGTCCTGATCCCGCTCGTGCTTGCGGCCGGCGCGGTCTTCGTCGTCAGGCGCGTGATGGATTATTCACGCGCCAATCGCACTCAATAAGGCCGAGATCAGTTCGGCGTCCGGGTCTGCGTCGTGTTTGCAGGTGTGCCGAACGGATCGGCGGCCGCCTTCGCCTGAGCCGCCGCGCGCGCTCGCGCGACTGCGATGCGCCGTGCCAGCGCGGCCCGGGCGCGCGCGCGCTGTTGCGCGATGACACGCTTTCGACGCGCCTCGATCACGGCCGGATCGACGCGCGGATTGGGGATCTTCACTTCCTTCGAAGACAGCGGAGCCACTGTCACTTCAGCAGACGCCGGCTCTCCAAGCGCCGCGATCTTCGCAGGCGCCGCGTCGATCGCCTTGTCGTCGGCCTTGAGCGTATCGGCGCCGGATGCAATTGCGGGCGGCGCGGCAACGGCCGGCGCTTCCGTCGCAGGCGGCGCGGCCGCAACCGGTGGTGGTTCCTCGACACTCTTTACCGGAGGCTCGGTCCGGTCGGCCGAGAGTGCTGCGACCACCATCGGTGCTGGCGGCGGCTCGTTTGTCTCTGCTGTCTCTGCGGCCTTGGCCTCGATAGCCTTTGTCTCGGCGGTCGGAGCTGCAACATCGCTCGCCGGTTCTGCAGCCGGCGTCGGCGCAGCGATCTCTTGGACGGGCCGTGGCGCGCTCTCCACGACGGCAGGCGCGGGCACGGTGGCCGGTTCCGCACGCGGCGCCGGGACGTCGGTTACGACGGGCGGAGCGCTTGCCGTGTCTGCAGCGATGGTCGTCTCGGCCGGCGTGAGAACCGTGACAGGTATGTCAGCTTTCGGAGCGGGCAATGCGGGAGCGTTGTCCGGTTCGACGCGCAGCAGCGCGATGGTGGCCGGCGCCAGATCGACCCGTGCGGTCACCGGCGTCTCGATCGGCCGCCACGGCGCGCTGGCGAAGTCGTCGTGCGCCGAGCGGAGGTAAGCGGCTGCGCCGAGACCGAAGATGAGCACCGACACCGCCAGCAACGTGATGACGAACAGGATGCGAAAGCCGGGAAGCATGCGGGGCGCTCTGCCTTGATCGTTGTTGCAGGCTGCCACCAGGGCAGCCGCACTTCTCGGGCACGCGCAAACACGCCGGCACGGCCCCCAATGACGCAAACGCAACGGATGATGAACTGGCCTTCAGCCTGCACCGCGCCGGACGTCGGCAAGTGGCTCGCGAATCAGGTGTGATCACGATAGCGCAAGCGGTCGAAAACGCCGCAAAAAAGTTGTGTCATGCGAAGGACTTGGCGCCAATACGCCGCAAACATGCGTCATTTGCGCCACTCACGCCAAGTTCAAGTCCGGGGCTCGGGGTTTTCCTGCTAGAGGTCTTGAATGCGCCGCGATCATGGGCGATTGCCCGGGGCGTCTGGTGGCGTTAACGGGATGGTTGGCTTAGCGCAGTTACTTTGGCGCAGTTACACCTGACGGTTCATCGAAGGGACGACGATGGCTCAGCGTAAGTTTGTGGTTCTGGCGATTCTTGCAGCGGCCGGCGCGACGGCAAGTTCCGTAGCGCATGCCCAGATTTTCCTGCCGCCCGCGCCGCAAGCCTATCCTTCGCAGCAGCGCTATCCGGGCGAGCCTGCGCCGAATCGCGCCCCGAACGCGCAGCAGCCGAACTTCGACGCGCTCGACGAAGACGACGATCTGCCACAGGGTTCCGTCGCATCGCGTGGACCGGTGCTGTCGCCGGACGATCCGCGCTACGGTCGTCCGATGGGGCCGCCGGTGATTTATTCGGACCGGCCCGCTGGTCCGCCGGTTTATTCCGACCGCGGCCCGCCCGCCGGTTCCGCCGTTCAGGATGCGATGCGTCCGCCGGCAGGCGTTGGTCCAGGCATGGCGCCCGGTGCGCCGGTTGCGCGCGATCCGTCGCGTCCGGCCACGCTCGCAGCGCTTCCGCCGGAAGACCAGCCCGAGACTGAAGGGCCGAAGGAGCTGCCTCCGCACCTGAAGCGGCAGGAGGTCTACTACGCGACCAAGGAGCCGCCCGGCACCATCATCGTCGATACGCCGAACACGCATTTGTATTTCGTGCTCGGCGGCAACCGCGCGATTCGCTACGGCGTGCGCGTCGGCCGCGATGGCTTCACCTGGGCCGGCGTGCAGAAGGTCACCCGCAAGGCCGAGTGGCCGGACTGGCATCCGCCGGCGGAAATGATCGAGCGTCAGCCTTATCTGCCGCGCTTCATGGCCGGCGGCGACGGCAACCCGATGGGCGCGCGCGCCATGTATCTCGGCAACACCGTCTATCGCATCCACGGCACCAACCAGCCGTCGACCATTGGCCAGTTCGTCTCGTCCGGTTGCGTCGGCATGTTGAACGAAGATGTCAGCGACCTGTTCGAGCGCGTGAAGGTCGGCACCCGCGTCGTCGTGCTGCCGGGCGGCAAGCCGCCGGCGGTTGCCTCGGCGCAGGACCCGACCAACCTCGCGCCTCCGGGCGGCCAGCAGAGCTATCCGCCGACCAACTACGTGCCGCCGCAGGGCGCGCAGCCGGCACCCGGCGCGCCGCCGGCCTATCGTGGCGACGGGCGCAACGATGCGACCGCGGTGCAGCCGCTGCCGCCGCCGATGACGATCCGCTGATCTCGAGGTTTCGGGTTCGCGCGTTACCGCGCGCCCCGGAATGACGGCCTAGGCGATCACCCGCACCGGCTTGCTGTCCATCCAGCCGAGGATGTCCTCGACCATATCGCTGTAATACTTGCGATAGGCCTCCTCGGTGACGTAGCCGAGATGCGGGGTCAGGATCACGTTGTCGAGCTTGCGCAGCGGATGATCCACCGGCAGCGGCTCGACCGAATAGGTGTCGAGACCGGCGCCCGCGATCTTCCGCCCGCGCAGCATGTCGAGCAGCGCGTCCTCGTCGACGATCGGCCCGCGCGCCGTGTTGATCAGGTAGCTCGACGGCTTCATCCGCGCGAGATCTTCGCGCGAGATCAGCCCGCGGCTGCGCTGGCTCAAGATGAGATGGATAGTGATGACGTCCGAGGTCGCCATCAGCTTGTCCTTCGGCAGGTAGCCGACGCCGGCCTCGTCGCACTTCTCTTTCGTCAAGTTCTGGCTCCAGGCATTGACCTTCATGCCGAGCGCCTTGGCGATCGTCGCGACCCGCAGGCCGAGCTTGCCGAGGCCGACGATGCCCATCGTTCGCCCCTCGACGTCCTGGCCCATCGTAATCTGCCATTTCTCACCGGCCTTCATCCGCGCATTCTCGAAGCCGATCTTGCGCGTCAGCTCCAGCAGCAAGCCGATGGTGATGCCTGCGGTCGAGTTGCCGAAGCCGCCGGTGCCGCAGACGACGACGCCGCGCTCCTTCAGCGCCTCCATGTCGAACGAGGCGTTGCGCGCTCCCGACGTCAGCAGCAGCTTCAGCTTCGGCAAGGCTTCTACTGTCTCGCGGCGGAACGGCGTGCGCTCGCGCATCGCGCAGACGATGTCGAAATCCTTCAGTGCCTTGATGATATTCGACGCCTCGCCGAGATGCTCGTTGAACACGGTGATGTCGGCCTTGCCCTTGAGCGCAGACCAGTCTGCCATCTTCAGAGCTACATTCTGGTAGTCGTCGAGAATTGCACAGCGCAGCGCCATTGAACCTGACCTTCTTCCGTTCGCGGCGTCTTCTGCTTCTGCGCCGCGTTCCTCGAGGTCATCGTGGCCCGCAACGACGGTGCGTGCAAGGGTGTGACCTGTGCTGCCAGGAATGGTCCGCCGCGCGGTCTCAAGGAACGGTCCGCTGTACGGTCTAGCCTTGCCGGCGGCTCTTGATCTGATCGATGAAGGCTGCGGTTTCGGGTGGCAGCGACTTCAACCCTCTTTGTCCGGCGAGCGAAAAGATCGGCCGCAACTGCGATCCGGCGAGGAATGCGGGATCGCGGCCTACGGGAATGATGCGGTCGAACACCAGGACCAGTGTCACGGCGATCAGGCCGACCCGGACGACGCCCAGGGCCGATCCCGCGAGCCGGTCGGGCAGGCCGATCTCCACGCCCGACAGCTCGTCGATCGCGGCACAGAATCCGGCGGCAATCGCTACGCCGAAGACGGCGAAGGTGCAGAAGAAAACAAGAGAGGTTTGCCCGCTGCTCAACCCCGCATCGAACGCCTGGGATATGAGCGCAGTCGCCTTCACCGCAAATGGCGCTGCGCAAAGATAGGCGGCGATTGTCGCAAGGCTCCGCACCAACCCCGCCCTGAAGCCGAAGACGATCGCCACGACGGCGGCGAGACCGACGGCGAGATCAAATGCATTCATGTTCCGGGATTTCCGCGCATTGCGAGTCGCGCGACATCTCTAGATGACGTCATTTAGGAAAGGCTTGCCGCAGGGTCGAAAAGTTGAGCGACCGCAGCGTCCCCGCCTGCCGGTTCCGGCTACCTGACAGGTCTGGCGATCCGTCCCTTCGCCGCACAGGCGGGTCCCGGGCCGCGCATGTAGTGGCGCTCGGGATGGTAGGTATCGAAGATGGTGCGCTGGAAATCGTGCAGGAACTCGGCCAGGGCGCGAAGGAAGCCGGCGTCGTGCCGCTCGGGCACTGCCCGCGAAAGTCCCTTCATCGATGTGTCGGACATGACCCGCTCCGCCCTTCTGGCGTTGTGAGCGGTCAGGGTCGGTCGGAAATGATTAAAATGCGTTATTGAATTGAGTAAACGCGCGGGGTTTTGTGGGTAACCTTGACGAATTCTTGCCGCTGTCGCCGAAACGCGACAGCTTTGCTTTTCGCGCCTTGCCCTTTGCCGGCTCCGCCGCTAAATGACCGGCACATTCCGCGAACATCCCCCAATAGCCCAAAGCCGCTGGAGCCAGAATGGCGCGTCAGTTCGTCTATTTCATGCAGGGCCTCTCGAAGACCTATCCGGGCAACCGGAAGGTGCTCGATAACGTCCACCTCTCCTTCTATCCGGACGCCAAGATCGGCGTGCTGGGTGTCAACGGCTCGGGCAAATCCACGCTGCTGAAGATCATGGCCGGCCTGGACAAGGACTATAACGGCGAGGCCTGGGTCGCCGAGGGCGCCCGCGTCGGCTACCTCGAGCAGGAACCGCATCTGGACGCGTCGATGTCGGTTCGCGAGAACGTCATGATAGGCGTCGCCAAGCAGAAGGCGATCGTCGACCGCTACAACGAGCTGGCGTCGAACTATTCCGACGAGACCGCCGACGAGATGACGAAATTGCAGGACGAGATCGAGGCGCAGGGCCTGTGGGATCTCGACAGCAAGGTCGACCAGGCGATTGACGCGCTGCGCTGTCCGCCGGACGACGCGGACGTGACGAAGCTGTCGGGCGGCGAGCGCCGCCGCGTGGCGCTGTGCAAGCTGCTGCTCGACCAGCCGGAGTTGTTGCTGCTCGACGAGCCGACCAACCATCTCGACGCCGAGTCGGTGTCGTGGCTGGAAGGCCACCTGCGCAACTATCCGGGCGCAATCCTGATCGTCACCCATGACCGCTACTTCCTCGACAACGTCACTGGCTGGATCCTCGAGCTCGATCGCGGCCGCGGCATCCCCTACGAGGGCAATTACTCGTCCTGGCTGGTGCAGAAGCAGAAGCGGCTGGAGCAGGAAGGCCGCGAGGAGGCGGCGCACCAGCGCACGCTTTCCCGCGAGCAGGAGTGGATCGCATCCTCGCCGCGCGCACGGCAGGCGAAATCCAAGGCGCGCTACCAGCGCTACGAGGACCTGCTCAAGCAGGCGAACGACAAGCAGACCCAGACCGCGCAGATCGTCATTCCGGTCGCCGAGCGGCTCGGCAACAACGTCGTCGACTTCGAGGGGCTATCGAAGGGCTATGGCGATCGCCTGCTGATCGACGACCTCACCTTCAAGCTGCCGCCGGGCGGCATCGTCGGCGTGATCGGCGCCAACGGCGCCGGCAAGACGACGCTGTTCCGGATGATCACCAAGCAGGAGCAACCCGACAAGGGCACGATCACCGTCGGTGAAAGCGTCCATCTTGGCTATGTCGATCAGTCGCGCGACGCGCTCGACGGCAAGAAGAGCGTGTGGGAGGAAATCTCCGGCGGTAACGACCAGATCCTGCTCGGCAAGCGCGAGGTGAATTCGCGCGGCTACTGCTCGGCGTTCAACTTCAAGGGCGCGGACCAGCAGAAGAAGGTCGGCCAGCTCTCAGGCGGCGAGCGCAACCGCGTGCATCTGGCGAAGATGTTGAAATCCGGTGCGAACGTGCTGCTGCTCGACGAACCGACCAACGACCTCGACGTCGACACGCTGCGTGCTCTGGAAGAGGCGCTGGAGGATTTCGCCGGCTGCGCCGTCATCATCAGCCACGATCGCTGGTTCCTCGACCGCATCGCCACCCACATCCTCGCCTTCGAGGACGACAGCCATGTCGAATGGTTCGAGGGCAACTTCCAGGACTACGAGAAGGACAAGATGCGCCGGCTCGGCCAGGACAGCATCATTCCGCACCGGGTGAAGTACAAGAAGCTGACGCGGTGAACGTCGCCGCTCACAGCAGCTTGTAGCTGAACGTGTGGCACTCGCCGAGGCCGCACTGCACGATCACTGAAACGAAATTGATTGCGCAGAGCACGATCACGTAGAGACTGAGGATATCGGCGAGCTTGCCGAGCGCCGGCTCGGTCGGCGCGTTGCGCAACCGCTCGCCGCCGAGAACCGTGAGCTTGATCGCAAAGGCGAGCAACACCGCCAGCGCGATGAGGATTGACCACACCGGCATGTGCAGGCCGAACACGGCGGTGCCGATGTAGCTGTGACCGGGCCGTGGATAGATGTCGAGCAGCGTCTGGCGCACCGACACGATCAGCAGCAACAGCGCGAAAAGCAGGCTGAGCCCGGTGTGGCGGACGGAATAGCCGTGCCGAAAATGCAGGATGATGCCGAAGCAGACGCCGAACATCGCCAGGCGCTGCAGCAGGCAGAGCGGGCAGGGCAGTTCGCCGTAGACGTATTGCAGCGTCATCGCCGTGGTCAGGATCGCGGCGAGGACAAGCATCATCGCCAGCAAGGCGAGATCGTTAAGAAGCGCAGGCACGCGCTCGTTCAGACTCGCTGTGGTGGTCATGTCTGAATCCAGGGCAAGCGGAAGCCATAATCCGGGCTGTAGATCTCGAACAGGAACAGCCCCACCGACAGACCGAGGCAGACAAGCAGCGAGCAGATCGCGAGCCACGCCGGTCCGTAACGGCCCGCGACCAGCGCCAGCAGCATCGTTGCGAAGACCGCGACCATCATGTGGAGGCTCCACGGCCGGCACCGGCCGAATATGAGGCAAGCTAGCCGCGCAAGGTGCCGCGGTCCATCCCGCGCGGCGGCCGATGCTTCCCGTTGCCGCGGTTCTGCCTGCTTCACGGTCTCGACGGGGTCACAAATTGTCGGCTAGAAACGGGTCTCGCCGCGATTCCGCATTACTCCTGCCCATCGAGATCCCGTCCATGTCCATGGCTCCCGAGACCCCGCTGCCGCCCGAAGGCGTCCGCCTGCGCCCGTTGCCGATGCTGATCTTCGGGTCGCGCTGGCTGCAGCTGCCGCTGTATGTCGGGCTGATCGTGGCGCAGATCGTCTATGTGGTGCTGTTCCTGAAGGAGCTCTGGCACCTGTCGTCGCACGCCTTCAGCTTCACCGAGCAGCAGGTGATGCTGGCCGTGCTGGGGCTGATCGACGTGGTGATGATCTCCAACCTGCTGGTGATGGTGATCGTTGGTGGCTACGAGACCTTCGTCTCGCGCCTCAACCTCGAAGGCCATCCGGACGAGCCGGAATGGCTCAGTCACGTCAACGCCAGCGTGCTGAAGATCAAGCTGGCGATGGCGATCATCGGCATCTCGTCGATCCATCTGCTGCGCACCTTCATCGAAGCAGGCAATCTCGGCGCCGGCAGGCCGACCACCTACACCGAGAACGGCGTCATGTGGCAGACCATCATCCACACCGTATTCATCCTCTCGGCGATCGGCATCGCCTATGTCGAGCGCATCACCAACACCGGCGAGCACTCGGCGCACAAGCCTAGCAAGCCTATCAAGCATTGATGCGCATCCGCGCGGTCGCAAGGCACTTCCGCCGCACTCACATTTGCGGTCTTGTCGTCCTTGCGCTCGCGGTGTTCGCACATCCGGCCCGCGCGGCCGATCCCGCCTTCACGCAATTCATCGCGTCGCTCTGGCCGGACGCCCAGCGTGCCGGCGTGACGCGCGCGACCTTCGATACGGCCACGCGCTCCCTCGAGCCGGACCTGAAGCTTCCCGACCTCGCCCTGCCGGGCCGCGCGCCATCCAGCGCACCGCAGGCTGAGTTCGTGCAGGTGCCGGCGGACTACCTGAAAGAGGCGAGCATCGCGCGGCTCGCTGCGACCGGGCGCGAGATCCGACAGAAGCATCGCGCAACGCTCGATCGCATCGAACGCGAGTTCGGCGTGCCAAGCGCGATCGTGCTGGCGATCTGGGCGCGCGAGACCGACTACGGCCGCTTCAATCCGGCCTACAACGCGATCCGCACACTGGCGACCCAGGCTTTCGTCGGCCGGCGCAAGGAGCAGTTTCGCGAGGAGTTCGTGCTGGCCATGAAGATGGTGCAGGACGGGCACGGCTCGCTGCAGATGCGCGCGTCGTGGGCCGGGGCCATCGGGTTGACACAGCTGCTGCCGTCGGAGTTCTACAAGAACGCCGTCGACTTCGATGGCGACGGCCGCATCGACATCTTCAAGTCCGTGCCTGACGCGCTTGCGATCACTGCGAAACAGCTGCTCGGCAAGGGCTGGCAGCCGGGCCTGCGCTGGGCTTATGAGGTGCGCGCACCACGTGGCGCCGACTGCACACTGGGCGTGCCGGAAATCACACGGCCGATCGGCGAATGGGTCCGCGCAGGCTTCGCACCGGCGCGCGGCGCGCAGCTTTCCGCGCACGAGCAGGCGCAGGGCGCGTCGCTGCTGCAGCCGGAGGGCGTCTACGGCCCCGCGTTCCTGACGACGAAGAACTATTTCGTCATCAAGGAGTACAATTTCTCCGACCTCTACGTGCTGTTCGTCGGCCATCTCGCTGACCGCATCGTCAGCCCGCAGACGTTCGAGACGCCATGGTCAGCGACGCAGCAGATGCGCACCGTCGACGTCGAGACGATGCAGAAGCATCTGACGCGGCTGGGCCTCTACAAGGACAAGATCGACGGCAAGGCAGGAATGCAGACGCGCGCCGCACTCGGCGCGTTCCAGAAGCAGGCGCGGCTGACGGTCGATTGCTGGCCGAACATGGAAAGCCTGCGCGCGATGACGGGGCGCTAGCTACAACGACAAAACCCGGCGGTGGTCCCGCCGGGTTTTGCAAGCTCAGGCAAAAACTCAGATCAGTTGCAGACGCGAACGTTGCGGACGCGCCAGTTGAAGCCGTCCCAATACTGCTGCGGCTGGATCGTGCACACCGGCTCGTCGTAGTACTCGACCGGCGCGGGAGCGTATCCCGGCGCGTAGTAGCCCGGCGGATAGGCGTAGGCTGGGCGGCTCGACGCGATCGCGCCGCCGATGATCGCGCCGGCGGCGAGGCCGCCGATCAAAGGAGCGATGCCCGGGCCGCCGCCGCGGTGATGATGGTGACGGTGGTGATAGTGTTGCGCCGAAGCGTCGCTTGCGGTCGCGAGCGTTCCCGCGCCGGCAAGGGCTGCAACGGCGAGAACGGCTAGAAGCTTCTTCATCGAACTCCACCTTTCAGGTGAGGGCGGGATGCCCCGACGAAAATACAGGTTCCCATTATAACTCGGTTCCCCTGCCGACAACCAGTATTGTATCAAGGTGTAGCTAATAGGGCCAGAAAGTGATCTGGCGCGACCTGTGCGGGCCCGCCCAGGACACGAAAAAAGCGCCCGCGGCGAGCGCTTTTTCCATGTCAGATCTTAACGGTTGGCCGTCAGCACACCTGGACGCGGCGGGAGCGCCAGCCGTAACCATCCCAGAATCGCTCGCGGGTCCAGTAGCAGGACGGGCCGTAGTAGGCCGGAGCCGGAGCATAGTAGGCCGGCGGATAGGCGTAGGCCGGGCGGCTGGATGCGATCGCAGCGCCAGCGATCGCGCCGAGCGCGAGGCCGCCGACAATTGCCGCGCCGCGGCCGCCGCGGGCCTCGGCCGGTGCCGGGGCTGCCATCGCGGTGACGGCGAGAGTCGCAGCCGTCGCAAGAGCCATCATCGTCTTCGTCATGATTCTCACCCTTCCTTCAGATCCACCTGAGACAACGGTTGCGAATAGAGGTTGTTTCGGGCTTTTTTTCGCACATTTCGCTTTAACGCACGATGAATGCGCGCGCCGCTTTCCCGCCATGATCCTGAATGCGCGAGGCTAAGCTCTGCGCCGCTTAAGCCAGGTCAAGGCGCGCTCGATGAGCTTGCGCCGGCGCGACAGCGGGCGACCGAAGGTGCTGGGAGCGATCGGCGCCGGCCCGATGGCTGCCGCCGGTTCGACAACTGGCTCCGGCTCGACGCCGGCCGGCACCGCCCTGATCGCCGTCGTGTGCCGATGCGACTTGATCGCGGCCGGGCCTGCGCTGGCGAGAAATGCCCTCTCGTGCGGGCGCGCCAGCTTGCGAATCGCCTTGTCGAGCGGCAGCCAGGCAACCTGCTTGATGTCGTTCATCGGCTCGCGCGCCGGCCCGCCGTTCGGATGCATGCGCCAGAACTGCACGATCTTCGAACGGCCGTTGACCTCGTAGCAAAGCGTGCCGACGAACTCCTTCACGGTGACCGCGTGGCCGGTCTCCTCGTGCACCTCACGCTCTGCAGCGCTGCGCGCATCCTCGCCCCGGTTGAGCTTGCCTTTCGGCAGCACCCAGTCGCCGTCCTTGCGCAGTTGCACGACGGCGACTGTCGGCCGCGTGTTGCCACGGACGACGATGCCTCCGGCTGCGAGGATAGGCTGCTCCGACATTTCGGCGTCGATCTCCATCGCGGTTTGAACACAAGATTTAGAGATTCGGTGCGCGCCGATCAATGACCTTGCGTATCGTCCGGCCCGCTGTCGCTGCCCGCGCGGCTTGAACGCAAATGCTGCATTCACGCACTCATTCACTGATGCGAAGGTCGCCTGAGGGATTGTGATGCAGCATGAAAAGATCGTGCGGGCCATGTTCATGGGTCACGAGATCGTGGCGCGGAATTTCTGGAGCGCGACCAAGGAAGATGTTTCGAGCGAGGCGACGCTCGCTTTTGATGGCGCCATCGTCGCCCGCTCCACGGAGTTATGGGCACGGAAGACCACGCTTGGTGCCACGCTGGTCGACGGCGGCAACTGTCATACGGTCGAGGTTCGGTTCGGTGGCATCTTCACGGTCCGCTTCAAAATCCTGGTGGATGGACAGAAGGTCGCCGGCGACCTCAGGTAAGCGCAAATGCCAAGCTTTGCCCGTGGGTTAGCTTGCGCCTGAACCGCCGCTTGGGCGCCACAGACAAACAGGTGCGCAAACGTCGCCAAGGATGAACGCGGATGATCGATGGACTGCCCGGACTGATTGCCATCGGTGGCGTTGCGACCGTCGGCTTTCTGATGGCCCGCGCGTTCGATGGAGGGCGCGGCACCAAAGGCTCGCACGACTCCTACTCCGGCGGTCCCGCCGCAGTCGACGGTCCGGGCTGGTTCGGCGGCCCGTTCAGTTCCTCTAACCATTCCTCGAGCTCCTCCGACAGCAACAGTGGCGGTAGCGATAGCGGCGGCGGAGGTGATGGCGGAGGCGGTGGGGGTGGCGACTAGCAGCGCGGTCGGCCTCAAATGTGATAGGGTCGAGCACAGCGAACACGGAGAAATGCCATGATCTCCACCACGCTTCTCGTCTGCATCGGTGCCGCAAGCGTTGCCATCATCGTCGCGCTGATGATGTGGAAGCCGCGCCGTCGCCTGTCCGCCAACGCGGAGGCTGAAATTGCTCACGCGCGCAATATGACGTTCGGCGGCACGCTGTTGAGCCTCGCTGCGGCGTTCGGTCTTGCCCGCGCCCAGAACGAGCACGCGCGCGACGGCAACTCCGACAGCGGCCATAGCTGGCCTGGCAGCCACCTGGATCACAGCTCGCACGGCGGCTACTCGGATGGCGGCGGGTTCAGCGGCAGCGACAGTGGAGGCGGCGGCATCTAGTTTTCGCCGCGCTGTCCGGCCCCGCAATGCAGACGCCTGTGAGCGTCTGGCCCAACCGCTCGTCGTATTCATCCCCGATTTCGAGGACGAGCGTCGCCATGATGGCCTTTGCCTCGTGGCGCAGCAGGGCGCTTCGAACCGTTTTCCTCACGCGTGCGACCAACGGCGACGTATGCACGCGCCTGGCGCGCGGCGTGAGGGGTTTTGCTTCATGGATATGTCGTCGTTCGAACAGGTGTCGCGCGAGGAATTCAACCTTGCGATCGAGGCAAGCATGGCCTCCGCGACATTCCGCGAACAGTTCGCGCGCTACGAGCCGCAATACTACGAGGGCGCCGACGGACCGGACTGCATGATCCATCTCGGGCCGCTGAAGGTGCAAGGCAATTTCGAGGCGCCCGGATTCTTCACGCTGATCACCGGTGATCTGCACGTCGATGGCATCGTCGATCTGCACAACCCCTATGACAAGGGCTTCGACGAAGGCGGTCTGTTCGTCGTGCTTGGCGACGTCGTCTGCGACGCCTTCTTCAACGAATACGGCAAGTGCAGTTTCGTCGACGGCACGCTGCAGGCGCGCGACCTGTTGGTCAATGCGTTCGGTGACTCATCACTGGTCGTGATGCGCAGCCTGAAGACGCATTTCTTTTACGGCAAGGACCAGTGGGCGGAAGTCGGTGGCGACGCGCAGATGGAATATGGCCACGGCTACTGCCTGCCGATCGGTTATCGCAAGGCCGCGAGCCAGAAGATCGTGCCGAGGCATGGACGCGAGGCGTCACTCAAGCTGCTCGATCTCGACACCTCGCAATATCTCCATCCCGGCGTGTTCCGCGATCATCTCGCCGCCGGCAAACCGGTGCTGAAGCGGTAACGCGGCGTTTGATCTTCCCCAACGACGAGCCACAAGCGTCACGCAGCGCACAGGACATCCAACTCATGCCTTCGTTCCAGCAGGTGTCTCGCGATGAGTTCGATCGCATCCTCGAGAAGAGCAAGGCTTCGTCGACATTCCGCGAGCAGTTCGCGCGCTACGAGCCGCAGTACTACGAGGGGGCGAACGGACCGGACTGCATGGTGCATCTCGGGCCTTTGAAGATGAAGAGCCATTTCGAGGCGCCTGCCTTCTACACGCTGGTCACCGGCGATCTGCATGTCGATGGGATCGTCGACCTGCACAACCGCTATGACAAAGGCTTCGACGAGGGTGGGCTCTTCGTCGTGCTCGGCGATGTGATCTGCCATTCATTCTTCAACGCGTACGGCAAGTGCACGTTCGTCGATGGCAGGCTGGAAGCGCGCGATCTTCTGGTCAACTCGTTCGAAGATTCCGCACTTGTGGTCATCCGCAGCCTGAAGACGAATTTCTTCTTCGGAGAGGATCTGTGGGCGGAGGTTGGCGGCAACGCGGCCATGGAATACGGCTACGGTTACTGTCTGCCGATCGGTTATGCCGATTCCGTCGACGAGCAACTCCTGCCGAAGCATGGCCGCGAACATTCGCTTTCGCTGCTCAACCTCGAAAGAACGAACGCGCTGCGCCCGAAAGATTTCCGGGAGCACGCGCGGACGGGCAAACCATTGCTGAAGCGAGTGCGATCCTGGCCGCAGAAGTCGCTGCAAGGGCTCGTTTAGACTCGTTCCAAATCGTGCAGGGCTAACCACGCCAGTTTGGAATATCTTGAAATTGAGCCTTTTTGCTTTGCCCCGCGACTGAGCCTTCACTATCGAAGAACTGTATCACGTTGGAAGCACCCTTGATCGTCTGTTCCTGCAATGTTTTGAGCGACGAAGACGTCCGCAGCGCGGTCAGCGCCTCGGCCGACCTTCCGCGCACGGCGCGGCAGATCTACGGCTGCCTTGGTTGCAGCGCTGAATGTGGCCGCTGCGCCCGCACCATCAACAAGATCATCAAGGATGCGCTCGGCGCCTGCGCCCGGGAATGTGCCGTCGGATGCCCGCATGCGGCGCACCACGCGCATGCCCCGGCCCATGGTTCGACCCAGATGTCGGTCGGCCTGGAAATCGGCCCGGTTTCCGCAGCCTAACGTCCTCACCGCATTGAAAAATCGCCGTTTGCGCGCTGCACCGCGCCAGCACGCTTGCCTACGGCTCTGTTCTGATTTAGAAGCGTTCTAAACTAGCTTCCGCCAAGGGCTAGGGGAACAGGAGTGCTGCCATGAAGGGCGACCCAAAGGTCATCGATTTTTTGAACAAGGCGCTGCGGCACGAACTGACGGCCATCAACCAGTACTGGCTGCATTACCGGTTGCTCGACAACTGGGGCCTGAAGGACATGGCCAAGAAGTGGCGCAAGGAATCCATCGAGGAGATGGAACACGCCGATAAGCTGGTCGAGCGCATCATCTTCTTCGACGGATTTCCGAACATGCAGGTTCTCGACCCGCTGCACATCGGCCAGAACGTCAAGGAAGTCCTCGATTGCGACCTGAAGGCGGAATACTCCGCCCGCGCGCTCTATGAGAAGGCGGCGACCCACTGCCACTCCGTGAAGGATTACGTCACGCGCGATCTGTTTGAGAAGCTGATGAAGGACGAGGAGAGCCATATCGACTTCCTCGAAACCCAGATCGACCTGGTCAAGAAGATCGGCGTCGAGCTCTACTCGCAGAAGCACATGGGCGAGCTCGATCACGACTAGTTCTTGCGGTCCGGCGGTGCGTGCTGTTGCACGCGCCGCTGGCGCGATCACTTCTTCCGCTTGTCCTTGCGCTTTTTCTTCTTGCCGCGATCGTCGCCGGTTTCCCCCTCAGCTTCGGTGGTGATCTCGGTCGCGGCGAGCTCCTGACGCGCGCGCTCCTCGTCTTCCTCTGCACGCCTGCGCTGGTAATCTTCCCACGCCTCGAAGATCAGGTGCAGCCACGGCATGACCTGCTCGATCGACGGCAGTTGGCCCGGAGGGCCGGGTGGACCGGCTGGCCCCGGAGGTCCGGCGGGACCTTGCGGGCCGGAAGCGCCGCGCGGACCAGCGTCGCCGCGTTTGCCTTGCGCACCTTGCGGCCCCTGTTTGCCCGGCTTGCCGTCCGGGCCCGCGCGTCCGGGATGACCTTGCGGTCCCGGCTTGCCGATCGGACCGGGCGGTCCGCGCTCGCCCAGCGCGCCCGGCTTGCCTTGCGGGCCCGGCTCGCCACGTGGCCCTGCGCGGCCTTCAGTCAAGTCGCGTGGTGATGGATCGTCAGCCATTCGTCTTCCTCTTGCGTCGGTCAGCGGCAACCGGCCTAGCAGACGAGCGATGACAGATTCATTGTTGCAGGCAGCCCTGCGCTCTTGGCGCCGGTCAACTGTTTCGCGCGGCGAGAGTTTCGCGATAGTCTCTCACTCCGATCGGTATCCAAGAAAAAGCAGGGAGGCTCATATGCCCGAATTCACCTGGGACCACACCCACATCCGCAGCTACGACGTGCCGGCCACTGCGGCCTGGTTCCAGGACAAGCTCGGCGCAGGCAGCGTGCCGGGAACGACGGTCAGCGAGGCGCGCGCCGACCTCCTCATCGCCGGCACCAAGGTGATCGTGACGCAGGTGAAGCAAGGCGATGGCACCAACCCGACGCCCGTCATTCCCTACGCGGGCTTCGAGCATTTCGGCCTCGGCGTGCGCGATCTCGACAAGGTCGCGGCAGAGCTCAAGGCGAAGGGTGTGGAGTTCACCCGCGAGCCGGTGACGCCGCGGCCCGGCATTCGCATCTGCTTCATCCGCAGCCCGCAGGGGATTTCGATCGAGCTGCTCGAGCGCGACGCGAAGTATGTGTGAGGAAGAGAGCGAATAGTGAGTAGCGAATAGCGAATGGGGAAAATACTTCTATTCGCTATTCGCTACTCATTATGCGCCGCTTCTTCCTGTGAGGAATGTCACAGTTTGCCTCGCGTCCGAAGATTACTCTCTCTCCCGTGAAATTGCCGCTGGTGGTGCGCGGCAACGGGAGAAAGCCATGCGCAACGAAACTCTTCTCAAAATATCCGCGGTGGTCTTCGCCGTGCTCTGGACGCTGCTGATGTGGTGGTCGCGCGGTCCGATGGACGAAACCCCGCTCGCCGTCCTGATCCTGTGCGGCGCGCTCGCAGGCGGCCTGTGGTACTGGCTCTACGGCAAATGGTTCCGCTGGTACATCGAGCGGCATTGAGGTCCGCTCACAAACTTTCCGCAAGCCCTACATCCCTGCGCACGGCGTCGAGCTGAAGCTGCGCGGCGGACCAGAAATTCCAGGTCGGGTCGAACAGGTCGATCGAAACGCGTTCGCCGCGCGCCCAGGCGCGCCAGAACTCCTCGGGGTCGAGCGCGCCTTTGGCCGCGCCCGCGACCTCGTTGAGCGGGATATTGAGATGCCAGCTCAGGATCACCGGCAGCACGTGGCCCGACATGGCATTGCGCCGGTGCATGGCGGCGGTGACCACCGAGGTCAGGAGCTCGCCGCGCGGCGAGGTGTCGTAGCCCGCCAGCACATGCGTCGAATCGTGCGGCACGGCGAAGCCGACATTCAGCGCCGCAGGCAGCCCGGGAAAGGCGTAGTTGTTGTGCGCGTAGAACGTGGCGAACGCGTGCCCGAACGTATCCTCCGGCAGCGCGGTGAGCGCGCGAAATCGCGCGGCGAGCGCAGCATCGGGTTTGCTGCGGTAGGGCAGCAGCCACGGCTCCATCTCGGCGGTGCGCCAGGGCCGGCTCGTGACGCTTTCGAGATTGGCGCGGATCATGTGCGCGGTCGCGTCCTGCAGCCGGCCTTGCGCGAGCTTGGCAACGTCGTCGATGAAATCGTCGTGCACGCCGAGCACCGCCGCAATCTCGAGCACCTTGCGCAGCTTCGCATCGTCGAGCTTGCCGTCGACGAACGCCATCACGGTGGCGAAGCTCGCCGTCTCGCGTGCGAGCTCGGTGTTTGCCGACAGCATGCGCAGCGTCTCGTCGTCCGGCAGCGTCAGGCTTGCGAAATCCGGCGGCGTTTTCAGGCGAAAGATGTAGCGCGCGGCGGCGGCGACGCTGGTGCGGTCGGCATCCGTCGGCGCGCTGCCGGCGGACGCAACCGCGAGCATGGCCGACAGTACGATGCGTGCCTGGTCCGGCGTAGCGGTGATGTGCATGGGCGAGCCCCTGCGAGCCGAGAAGCTGACGTTAGCACGAACCGCGTATCTTGCGGGAGCGGCAATCCGCGGTCGCTTGAAATTCGCGATTTTTCGGACGAGCATTCGGATAACGGCAGGAGGTGCTTGTGAAGTATGTCGTCGTTGCGCTGGCGCTGCTGGCGCCGTTGCCCGCAAATGCCGCTTCGTCGCAGCCCTGGGGCAAGGGCGGGTATTGGAACCAGTTTGGGCCCGTGATCAGTCAATTCAATGCATCCGGCGAGCTGATGCGGATCGAGGGGCATTGCCAGTCGCTCTGCACGATGTTCCTTGGCCTGCGCAACGTCTGCGTCGAGCGTAGCGCGCAGTTGCTGTTTCATTCCGGTCACGACCGACAGCGCAATCTCAATGCGGCATCCACGGCGCGGATGATGAGCGCCTACAATGGTCGCCTGCGGCAATACCTGACGAGCGGCGGCTACATGAATACGCTGGATTTCCACACCATCCCGGGCGCAACCATGATCGACCGGTTCGGCTACAAGGAATGCCCGCGGGGGTGAGGCGTGATCGTCTCCCTGCACGCCGCGCAATCGCGCATGCCAATATGAGGGCTGTCATCCCATTCCGTGTTCTGCTTGAGTCCTTTTCAGAAACTCAAGGGAGGCACGAATGTCGCAACTGGTGCTGGTGGAAGTCACGGACGGCGTGATGACGGTTACGCTGAACCGGCCGCAGCGGAAGAACGCCCTGTCGAACGAGGCCTATGGCGGGCTTGCCGATGCGATCGAGCGGGCAGAGAGCGACGACAGCGTCCGCGTCGTGCTGCTGCAATCGGAAGGCGACGTGTTCTGCGCCGGTGCTGACATCGGCGATTTCGCCGCCGCCAACAAGGGCGGCGCGCCGCGCGGCCCGCGCAACTCCTCGCGCTGGATCGGCGGGCTTGGCCGGATCGAGAAGCCGGTGATCGTCGCGGTGCAGGGCGCCGCCGTCGGCATCGGCACGACCATGCTGATGCATTGCGACCTGATCTGCATGGCGGAAGAGGCGAGCCTGCGCACGCCGTTCGTCAATCTCGCGCTGGTGCCGGAGGCGTCAAGCAGCTACCTGATCCCCAAACGCATCGGCTGGGCGCGCGCCTATGCGATGTTCACGCTGGGCGAGCCGATCCCGGCGAAGACCTGCGTCGAATGGGGCCTTGCCCACGTCTGCGTGCCGCGCGCAAAACTGCGCGAGACGGCGCAGGCGCTGGCGCGGAAGCTTGCGGACAAGCCGCTCGGTTCGCTCTGCGCGACCAAGCGGCTGATGCGTGAGCCTGAAGCCGTGAAGGCCGCGTCCGAGCGTGAGCGCGGCGTCTTCGAGGAGCGGCTGCTATCGAAGGAAGCCGGCGAAGCGTTCAAGGCGTTCGCGGAGAAGCGTCAGCCTGATTTCCGCAAGGTCGGATAGCGCGCGGCTGTTCAGCCCCGAGCCGTGCGCAGGCACATCGATGCCGCGCGCCACGTACAGCCGGATGCGGTTGCGCAGCGTACGCACCGAGACACCGAGCACGCGCGCCGCATGGGTGCGGTTGCCGTTGCAACTGGCCAGCGTCTGCAGCACGAGGTCGCGCTCGACCTGCGCGACTGTGGAGCCGACCGGCAGCGAAGGGGCTTCGCCCTGCGGCGGAGCCTCGTATGTATGTGAAAAAGCCTGTTGGGCCATGCATCACCCCCGTACAAAACGTCCTGTCCACAGCGATGTGGAACAGAATCGAGCAAGCGGCCCCCTACCCGGAGCGGAGGGTGGGCCGGTTTGGTTAACAAATCCTTAATGGTGGAATAGGCGCCGCATTCCTATCTTACCGGGTGCTTTCCCGGATCGTTCGCCAAGGGTTGGTCAGGAGCTTGGTCATGTGCCGCAACATCAAGACGCTGTTCAATTTCGAGCCGCCGGCGACGCGTGAGGAGGTCCATGCCTCGGCGCTTCAGTTCGTGCGCAAGCTCTCGGGCTTCAACAAGCCGTCGGCCGCCAATACCGCGGCCTTCAACCGCGCTGTCTCCGATATCTCCGACGTCGCGCGACGGCTGCTGGCGGAGCTTGAGACCAACGCCCCGCCGCGGGACCGCGAGGTCGAGGCCGAGAAGGCACGTGAGCGCAATCGGGTGAGGTTCGGGTAGGCCGTCCGCGCATGGCCCCAACATGGGCCCCAAAAAGGAAGAGGGCCGATCAGCTTTCGCCTCGGCCCTCCTCAACTGCGCGGTACGTCGCTTGAACTCGACGGCATCAGTGGCCGCCCACGAGTTTGGACTCTTCGATCGCCGCCTGATGGTACCACGCGTCGCCGATGGCCACCGCCTGGGGCTCAACTTCCGCCACCGGCGGGACCTGCCTGCGGATGTCGGACAAGGCCTTGCGGCCGCCGACGGGGAACCGGATGATCTGCGCGGTACTCTGGACAGAGCTGGTGCTCATCGTCCATCTCCTTTCATGCTTTCGACTACAGGGTGCTGTTCGTCCGCTCCTCGTTGAGCGGGGACGAGTCAGATAGTGATTGTATCAGCCGGTGCACGCCAGGTTCGCAAAATGCACTGCAAAAAGCAGCAATTGCGAACAATATGTGCATTCTTGCGCGCTGCCCCTGACGCAGCATGTTTTTGCCTGATGATTTTCGCGCCGTGGCCTGGCCGCTGCGGTCGGGGCCGCTGAAGAATCCACCAATTCTGCTGAGGCGTCATTGAGCGGACGGGCCCATCGCGGGCGTCGGCTGGCGCGCAAAACGGCAGCGGCAGGCAGGCCGGCGGCGGCGGCCGATTGGCACATAAAATGCTTGTTAAGGTCGGGCTTTTGGTGACCCAGACCACGCCGGGTGATCAGGAGGCTTTGAGAGGGGGTTGACGGTTTTCTTGACCCTTGCATCACCAACTTGAGAGAGACAGTCCGATATGACGAAGTACAAGCTCGAGTACATATGGCTCGACGGATACACGCCGACACCGAATCTGCGCGGTAAAACCCAGATCAAGGAATTCGACGCCTTCCCGACGCTCGAGCAGCTGCCGCTTTGGGGCTTCGACGGTTCGTCCACCATGCAGGCCGAAGGCCGCAGCTCGGACTGCGTGCTGAAGCCCGTCGCCCTGTATCCCGACCCGGCCCGCACCAACGGCGCGCTGGTCATGTGCGAAGTGATGATGCCGGACGGTGTCACGCCGCATGACTCCAACAAGCGCGCGACCATCCTTGACGACGCCGACACCTGGTTCGGCTTCGAGCAGGAATACTTCTTCTACAAGGACGGCCGGCCGCTCGGTTTCCCGAGCGCAGGCTACCCGGCGCCGCAGGGCCCGTACTACACCGGCGTCGGCTTCACCAATGTCGGCGATGTCGCCCGCAAGATCGTCGAAGAGCATCTCGACCTCTGCCTCGCGGCCGGCATCAACCACGAAGGCATCAACGCAGAAGTGGCGAAGGGCCAGTGGGAATTCCAGATCTTCGGCAAGGGCTCCAAGAAGGCTGCCGACGAAATCTGGATGGCGCGCTACCTGCTGCTGCGCCTCACCGAGAAATACGGCATCGACATCGAATTCCACTGCAAGCCGCTCGGCGACACCGACTGGAACGGCTCCGGCATGCACGCCAACTTCTCGACCAAGTACATGCGTGAGATCGGCGGCAAGGAATACTTCGAGGCGCTGATGAAGGCGTTCGAGAGGAACCGTGCCGACCACATCGCAGTCTACGGTCCGGACAACCACATGCGGCTGACCGGCAAGCACGAGACGGCGTCGATCGACACGTTCAGCTACGGCGTGGCCGACCGCGGCGCATCGATCCGCGTGCCGCACAGCTTCATCAAGAACGAGCACAAGGGCTATCTCGAAGACCGCCGCCCGAACTCGCAGGGCGACCCATACCAGATCGCCTCGCAGATCCTGAAGACGATCGCGGAAGTCCCGACCGCGGCGAAGAAGGCTGCAGCGTAAGCCTTCGTTAGTTAAAGACGTTCATCGCGGCCCGGACCTCACGGTTCGGGCCGATTTGTTTTTCGGTGTTCGATGCTTGAAACGGGCGGCTTTCACCTCTCCGCGGCGGGGAGAGGTCGGATTGCGTCAGCAATCCGGGTGAGGGGGAGTGCCGCCGAGAGTCTGTAACCCCTCACCCCAACCCTCTCCCTACGGGAGAGGGAGCCGCAGTGCGCGACGCTCACGCTGAAGCGCGCATATCGAACCCGGATCGTGAAGGAAAAAAGCAAGCCGGAGGGAAGTCACCACTTTCCGCTCCGGCTTTGGCTCAAGCCAAGGGGTATCTCGTGGCTCAAGTTGCGCGAAGAATATCACGCGCACGCGTGTGGCCGATGCCTGTCCTTTAGCGCTTTGCGGCCCAAAATGCGGGCGCGCTGCGAACGCCGTGATGTTACTTGCGCGGCAGCTCGATCGGGATAAAGCGCGCTTCGCTTGACGCCAGGCGCGTGGGTTCGGTGTTGGTGCGCAGGAGGGACGTCAGTCGCAGCATGAAGAGTTCGGCCAGCATGGTTGTTCTCCGAAGATTGGTTGCCTGATGTTGTTCTGTCGGAGACCGGGCGGTGCCGTTCAGTGATCGGCGGTCCGGATTTGTTGATCGGACGTCCGGTGTGATTTGGATCACTGAGGCTGGCACGCCGGTTTTGCAGGATGGGTGCGTATTGCGTAACTGCGCACGGACCTGAGCCATGACCCATCGCATGCGTTTGAAAGTTGCTTCGCTGGCGTTTGCCGTCCTGTGGACCGGCTGGATGATGTGGTGGTCGGCGCCGCTGCGGCCGGCGGAGTTCGTGATCATCAGCGTCTGCGGTGTGCTGACCGGCCTTGCCTGGTATTGGCTCTATGGCCGCTGGTACCGCTGGCACCTCGCGCGGAAACTCTTCCCGCACAAGCGCGGCGGCTGACCGGCCGCATCTACACCTGGCGGGACCGTCGTTGCGCACGCAGGTCCCGCGTGACACCTTCTATCCTACCGACGGGGATTCCCATGACGACGATGACTGTGCATTCGGCCGGCGTGAGCCGTGACCGCTGGTTCTACTCCGGCATGATGCTGGCGATGGCACTCACGGCTTTTGTCGGCTTCGCGCCGAGCTTCTATCTGCGCAAGGCCGGCTTTGAAGGCCCGCCGCTGACGCCGTTCATCCTGCTTCATGCAGGGATGATGACCATCTGGATGCTCGGCGGCGTACTGCAGACCTCGCTGATCGCGGCGCGGAACATCGAGTTGCACCGGACGCTCGGCTGGCTGTTCGCAGCGCTCGCGGTCGGCATCGTTGTCACCGGCCCACAGCTCGGCATCGCCACCATCAAGCGCGGCGCCATTCCGCCGGGGCTGACGGCCGAGCAGTTCTTCGTGCTGCCGATGGCCGGTGCTGTCATGTTCGCGATCTTTGTCGGCCTCGGTGTCCTCAAGCGGAAGGACGCCCAGGCGCACAAGCGGTTGATGCTGCTCGCGACCATCTCGATGCTCGATGCGGCGACGGCGCGGATGCCGGGCATGTTCGACGCCGGCCCGCTGGCCTTCTTCGCGGCGGCGGACGCCTTCATCGTCGCCGGCATCGTCTACGATCTTGCCGCGCGCGGCCGCGTGCATCGCGTCTGGATCCTGGGCGGCATCGCCATCGTCGCCTCGCAGGGCCTGCGGCTGATGCTGTCGTCGACGCAGGTGTGGGCGGACTTCGTGCGCTATCTCGTCGGCTAACGCATGATCCCGAAAAGTGTGCAGCGGTTTTCGGACCAGATCATGCGCAAGGCAAAGACGCTATCAGTCGTCGTCGCGCTCGCGGAAGCGGCGCTGCCGATACGAGCGCTCGTAAGGCGGCGAATAGCGCTCGATGTACGTCGAGCCGCGGAGTACGCGACGGCGGCGTCCATCGTCGGAATCGACACTCCAGTCATGGCTGTGCCGGTACGACGAGCCGCGCGAGCCCGAATCCGATGAGGTGTTCGAGCTCGAATTCGACGACGTGTTGCCGGCCAAAGTCATCGGCGCGGACATGGTGATTGCCCCCATCGCCAGGGCCGCAACAATCCAAGTCTTCACCAGAAAAGTCTTTGTCGAAAACGTCTTCATCGGAAGCCTCGCGCGTTGCCAGATACGGCGCGGCAACCGATGGTGCAGGCAAGCGTTCCGGCCTGCACCAGTATGCCGCACCTCAAAGGAACAACGCGCAAGTTCCGCGAACGCGACTCAGTAGAAGAAGCGCTCTTCCACGATCTTGTCGCCGCGGACGGTGTAGAGGCCGACCTCGTCCATCTTGGTGCGCTGGCCGCTTTCCTTCGGGGTGACATCGATCGCAAAGCGCAGCGCGAACTGGTCGCCGTTCACAAACGGGCCCGCGACCTCGAAGCCGTGCACGTCGTGATTGGCAGTCCACCATTCGCCCTTGGCGTGGACCGCTGCGCGGCCCTTGGCCTCCTTCATCGGTCCATCCATAGCTTCGATGCTGACCACGTCGTCGGACCAGAACTTCTCCGCGTCCTCGAACTTGCCGGCCTTCAGCACGGTGGTGAATTCCTTGGCGACATCTGCGGTGCTCATGAGCGTACTCCCGACATGCGAATGAGAACATAACAAGAACAGAAAATCTCGGCAGCGTCAAGCCTCTCTAGCCGAGCCCGACGTCAACTTTGTGTAATGGACCTGCCTGTCGAACGATGGCAGCAACAAACGCGCGCGCTCAGCGCTTCAGGGCGCCGGCAACGAAGGCCAGCGCCTTCGCGGTGGCGTCGGCCTTCGCTGTCGCGTTGGCGGCATCGCTCTGGCGCTTGCGGCCCGGATCGTCGAAGCCGTGCACCGCGTCCGGGTAGAGCATGATCTCGATGTCGGAGTTGCGCGCGCGGCTCAGCTTGACCAGGTCCTCGCAGCGGCGCGGTGAGACCTCTTCGTCTGCGGTTCCATGAAACACCCGCACCGGCGCGTAAGGAGCGAGCCCGTCGGGAAACCGGCCCTTCAGTCCGCAGGCCGGATAAAACGCCAGCGCCGCGCGAAATCCGTTTGTCGGCGTGAGCCGGCCGAGTCCGGGCGCCTCCTGAGCCGCCATCGCCGCGAGCGTGGCGCTGGCGCCGTTCGACCAGCCTTGCAGGACGATCTGCTCGGGCGCGATGCCTGGTTGTTTGCGAAGCCAGCTCAGGGCGCCGTAAGCGTCGAGCGGGCGCACGCTGACTTCGTCCAGCTCCTTTGGCCGCTGATCGTAGCTGAAGCGCGGAAACCCTTTTGGGTAGCCGCGCGGACCAAAGCCGTCGACCAGCAGCGCGAAGTAGCCCTGGCGCGCCCAGAGGTGTCCCCACTCCTGATTCCGGCGTGAAATCGTCGCCGCGCGATAGTCGCCGTTCGCGAGCGAGGAGTAGATGCCGCCGCGGCCGTGCATCATCACCACGGCCGGCGCGTTCGCGGCCGGCCGGGTTTCCGGCTTGAACAGGTAGCCCGTCAGCGAGGTGGTGCCGTCTGCACTTGGAAAAGACACGCGCTCAGGCAGCGGCAGCATCGGCGGCAACGGCTTCGCGCCGAGCGACAGCATGCCGAGCGCGCTCGCGAACGCCACGCGGCGGATGGCCTTCGGTCTCATGCCATGCCTTCACGGTTTTTCGAGCATACCCGATGATGTGATAGCGGCCGCGAGGCTTTGCAGCAACAGCGCTCGAAAACTCGCGCGCGTGTCTTCGGACGTTCGCACGCGGACCATTTTTGCGCCGTAAACCGAATTTTATATTCGCCTGTTCACTTGGAGGGCGTGTGATGACGGAAGCTGACGATATTGCCAGGGCAAGGGTGCTTGCGGATTTCAAGGCGCTGCCGATCGAACAGCAAACGTCAGCCTACAAGGACATCACGGCCGCCTTTGCCGCCTCCAAGGAAGCTCGCAGACAACAGCTCGAGGCCGAGATCCGCGCACTGGGATTCACGCCGGGCGAAGGCAAGAAAAAGCCGGAGCGCAAGAAGCAGGCGGCAGGCGGGGCGGCCGAGCGTGCGGAGCCGTAGGCGGGTTTCGACCGCCGTTTCCGACGAGCGCCGGTGTCCCACATCGGCCAGACGCTACCTTAGACTGCTGTGACGCGGCGCCAAACCGGCGTTGCGCACGCGGCGTATGCGTTTTTCGGACGTTGACCCGGGTCCCGGGTTTCTTAATGTTGCCGGCACGCGCCATCGCACCGGCCGCCAGTCTGTGATGCCTGGCCGGGGCGCGTGCAACAAGAAGCAACAAGAACACGCCACCACTGGCGACAACAACGGAAGAAAAATAATGAAATCGATGGCAACACTCTGCAGCGCAGTGGCGCTGATCGGCGCGGTCGTGACTGGCGCAAGCGCACAGGATTTTCCCACACGCACCGTGACATGGGTCGTCGGCTTTTCGCCCGGAGGCATCAGCGACCAGGGCGCGCGCATGGTCGCCAAGACCTTCGGTGAAAAGCTCGGACAGACGGTGATCGTCGAGAACAAGCCGGGCGCGGGCGGCATCGTTGCGGCGGAATACGTCGCCGGGTCGAAGCCGGACGGCTACACGCTCTACTACGGCGCCAACGGCGTGATGGCGGCCAACGTGTCGCTCTACAAGAAGCTGTCCTACGACCCGCTGAAATCCTTCACGCTGGTCCATGGCATGGGATCGTCGCCGCTGGTGCTTGTCGTTCCGGCAAGCTCGCCCTTCAAGTCGCTGAAGGAGCTCATCGCGTTCGGCAAGCAGAACTCCGGCAAGCTCACTTATGCGTCGGTCGGCAACGGTACGGCCTCGCATCTTGTGGCCGAGCTGATGTCCAAGCACACCGGCATCACGATGGTGCATGTTCCTTATCGCGGCTCGGCGCCGGGCATGACCGACCTGCTGGCCGGCCGCGTCGATCTGATGTTCGATTACTCGATCGTCGTGAAGCCGCAGATCGACGGCGGCAAGCTGCGCGCGCTCGCGCAGACCGGCGCGACGCGGATGGTCAGCCACGCCGATGTGCCGACAATCACCGAGCTTGGCTACAAGGATGTTCAGTTCGCGGCCTGGGCGACGCTCGTCGGTCCGGCCGGCATGCCGCAGCCGATCATCGACAGGCTGGCGGCGGCTTTCAACGCCACGCTCAAGGATCCGGCCATCATCAAGTATCACGACGATCAGGGGGTGACGCTGATGCCCGACGTCGGCGCGCCGAAGCTGAAGGATTTCATCGTCAGCGAGACGGCGAAGTTCAAGGACCTGATCGAACGCACCGGCGCGACGGCGGATTGAAGCGCGTCAGGCGCCGCGGAAGCAATTCAGCCGGGCGCAGCGGCCCGGCGTGGCCCGGATGAGCAATCATCCGGGCCACGCGGTTACGCTACACTCAGAACGCGCAGGTGCCGGTGCGGATCATGCCGTCCTTGACGGACAGCGCATCGAAGAACGTCGGCAGCGACGCGCCGACCGTGGTGTAGTTCGACGGGAAGGGCTGGGTCGGGATGTTGTGGTCCCAGATCTGGCAGAAGCCGGTGCCTTCCCAGCGGATGATCGAATACGACGCCTGGGCGGGGCTCGCGGCCACCAGCGCGGTTGCGACGAAGCCGGTGGCGGCAGCGAGGATCGAAAGCTTACGCATGATTTGACGTCTCCTGAATTGTCTGTTTTTGCCGCCGCGAAAGCCGCAAGGCGGCTGGTGATGTAACGCACAGTCCGGACGATGGTTGAGTGTCAAGACCGCGTGATCAGGTTCAAAGGGGAGGGCGGCCCGACCGGATAGAAAGGCTATAATTTGACCATCAAAGCGGCTAGAAGACCGCGGCCCTCTAACAAACCGCGGAATTTGATGATGCCCATTCGCCGGAGAGACCTCGTCCTGGTAGCAGCCTTGGCCTGTGCCGCCGCAATAATCCCACATGACAATCCCGCCGTCGCTCAGACCGGAGCAAAAGCCATGACCACGCCATCAGGCCTGCAAGTGCTCGACACGACGCCGGGCACCGGCGCTTCGCCGAAGACGGGCGAAATCTGCGTCATGCATTACACCGGCTGGCTGTACGAGAACGGTCAGAAGGGAAAGAAGTTCGACTCCTCGGTCGATCGCGGCCAGCCGTTCGAATTCCCGATCGGCGTCGGCCGGGTGATCAAGGGCTGGGATGAAGGCGTCTCCACCATGAAGGTCGGCGGTAAGCGCACGCTGATCATTCCGGCAGACCTCGGCTACGGCGCGCGCGGCGCCGGCGGCGTCATTCCGCCGAATGCGACGTTGATCTTCGAGGTCGAGCTACTCGGCATCAAGAAGTAGGCTCTGCATGTAGCCCGCATGAGTGAAGCGACATGCGGGATCGACGGTCGACCCGGGTGTCGCCATAGCCGATGCGGAGCATCGGCGTTCTATGAACGGCGGCCGAAGGCCGCCTATGCACCCGGGCTACACCCAAGCGCTTCCATGACAAGGCGGGGCAGTGGTCCCGCCTCGCGCATTTCGCGCCTCCGCCAAGACACCCGCAAATTCCACTCCGCGAAATGTTGAAAAACGGCGGCCCAGCTTTCGATCGCGACGCCGTAGGGTGAGGTTTGCCGAACAACTTGAACCGGGTGGCGAGGAATGAAGGCCGAGGAGCGATATCTCATCATTCAGGAGATTTCGGATCTGCTTGCGCGCCATTGGCACGATGTGGACCGGAATTGGGGGCGCAACGCTCACAACGACTACACGGTGGACGGCTCCTACGCGACGAGCCAGCGAAAGCGCACCGGCCAGGATGCGATCAAGGAGTTCTACACCGGGCGGCACGACCGCGGTGAGCGCGTGGCGCGGCATCTCATCAGCAACCTGCATGTGACGGTGAACGATGCAAACAACGCGACGGCGATCTGGGTGCTGAGCCTGCACGCCGCCGACGGCGCACCGATCCTGCCGTCCAAGCCGGCCATCATGGTCGCCGATGTGGTCGACGAACTGGTGCGCGACGCAGGCGGCGCCTGGAAGTACCGCTCGCGCGCGATCACGCCGCTGTTCCGCGACGACACGCCGACGACCGGCTGACCTCACATGTTCATCGATCCGGACACCTCGGCCGATCTCAAGCGGTCGATCTTCAACGCCATCGTCGCGCCGCGGCCGATCGGATGGATCAGCTCGATCAGCGCCACAGGCCAGGTCAACCTGGCGCCGTTCTCGCATTTCAACATCGTCTCGACGTCGCCGCCGGTCCTCATCTTCTCCTGCAACTCACCCGCGGACAGGGGCGAGAAGGACACGCTCGCGAATGTCCGGGCGACCGGCGAGTTCGTGTTCAATCTCGTCAGCTACAATCTGCGCGAGGCGATGAACCTCACCTCGACGGCTGCGCCCCATGGCGTGGACGAGTTCGAGCTCGCGCATCTGGAGAAGGCGGCGAGCATGAAGGTTCGCCCGCCGCGTGTGGCCGCTTCGCCGGCCAATCTCGAATGCCGCGTGCTGCGGATCGTCGAGATCGCGCCGGAGGCGAAGGGCGAGACGACGAGCAATGTCGTGTTTGGCCGCGTGGTCGGCCTGCACATCCAGGAGCCGTTTCTCGATCAAGCGGGGCGTTTCGACACGGTGAAGGCGCAGCCGCTCACGCGTCTGGGTGGCATGCAATACGCGGCGCCGGGGCCGATCATCGAAATGCAGCAGCCGTTCAAGCGCGCGGCTGAAAGCAAGGGAACACGTTCATGATCCGCAACGGCGAGATGATCGACTTTCGCAACTGCCATGCCGAGGAGCGGAAGGGCACGCAGCATCGCACCGCGCGGGGACAGAATTTTTACGTCGAATGGATCGAGGGCGGCGCCGGATCGTCAGCGTTTCCGATCGGAAGCGCCTACGAGATGATGGTGCTGTTGCCGGACGTCGCAGCAACAATCGAGGGCACCGGGCAAGCCGTCGACGTGAAGGCGCGATCGGTGGTGATCGTTCCCGCCGGCGATTTCTCCATCCGGCTGGCTGGCAGCGGGACCTGCTGCGTACTGAAGTCGAATTCCGGCGAGACCGACGGTGTGGTGGTAAACGGCGCCACCTACGCGGAGCCTGACGCGCGCGTCGCGGCGTTCGGCGCTCCCTACAAGCGGGTGTCCGCGCCCGACGCCATTCGCATCTTCGAGATCGATGCGGTGCAGGCGCCAAAGGACAATCCGCGGCTGAAGATGTTTCAAAGCGCGACCATGAGCATCAACTGGGTCGAGTATGACGGTCCGCGCGATCGCAAGGCGCTCAGCCCGCACTCGCACAAGGACTTCGAGCAGGGTTCGCTCGCGCTCGCGGGTGAGTTCAGGCACCACCTGCGCGTGGAGTGGGGAAGCAACGCCGACCTCTGGCAGGACGACCGGCACGTGGCTGCGTCGTCGCCCTCTGTCCTGATCATTCCACCGGATGTCATCCACACCTCGGAAGGGGTCAACGGCGGACGTCACCTGCTGATCGATATCTTCTCGCCGCCGCGCAAGGATTTCATCGCCAAAAACTGGATCGCCAACGCGTCCGAATATACCGCCCCCGGTGCGGCGTCCTGATCCGCGTGAAGACCGGGACCTGCATCGGCGTGCAGTGCGATAGCGCTGGCCATGCGGCGCCCGCGACGCTAACCTCGGCTGTGGAACAAGGTGATGGAAAATCATCTGGATCGCGCGCGGCGCGCTCCCGGCAGGGGCCCATGGGATCATCTCCAATCCGTGCAGTCAGTCGAGCGATCGAGCTGCTTCAGGCACTGAACCGGCAGCCGATCTCCACCGTCGACGATCTGCACGGACAGACCGGAATCCCGAAGCCGACCATCGTGCGCCTGTTGCGCACATTCGCGGCCAAGGGGCTGGTGTGCCATGCGCCGAAGCACGGCGCGTACTATCTGACGTCGCAGGTGGAGTCGCTCTCGGTCGGCTACCACAGTGTCCCCAGGATCGTCGAAGCGGCAGCGCCCTTGCTCGATGCGATGACGCGCCAGGTCAAATGGCCGATGGCCGTCGCCGTGCCTGACGGCAACGCCGTGATCATCCGCTACAGCACGGTTCCGCGCTCGCCGCTGGCGTTGCTGCACTCGTCGGTCAACATGCGACTGAGCATGGTGACGCGTGCGCTGGGCCGCGCCTTCCTCGCCTTCTGTGAGAAGGATGAGCTGGACATCATCCTCAAGGCGCTGAGCGTTTCGTCGGACCCGCAGGATTCGTTTGCACGCAACCTGCCGGCGGTGCGCCGTGTCCTGTCGGTGGTCCGCGCGCAAGGTTACGCGACGCGCGATCCAAGAGTCCGGCCCGTGTCGAACACGATCGCCGTGCCGGTGTTCGAAAACGAGCGCGTGGTTGCGACCGTCGGCCTGACGTACATTTCGTCTGCGCTGAAGCCGGAGCAGGCGTTGAAGGACCACCTCGGCCAGGTCAAGGATATCAGTCTCGAGATATCGAACCGCCTGGCGCGGCTGAAGAGCAAGTCCGGCACGGGTCAGGGATTGTCTGATGTTGCCCGGCTCGAACCGGCCAACGGCCGGCCGAATTAGCGATCGTATCGTCCAATCTCGGCGTCATCCCCGCGCATGCGGGGATCCAGTATTCCAGTGCGTCAGCGATCTAGCCACCAACGCTGCGGAGTACTGGATGCCCGCATGCGCGGGCATGACGACGGAGGCTCGGCTTGAACTCAGCGTGCGCAGATGTAGCCCGCATGAGCGAAGCGACATGCGGGACGACGATGCCGCGTGGAAATTCCATTTGGCGAAATTTCAGAAACGAAGTGTGGCCGCGCGCGGGTGGCCGGCTAAGTTTGCCGGCGATCCAAGCGCGACCAAGGCTTGCGCCCCAAGAAACTCCCGGAGGAGACACGATGTTTCGTTCCATGTGCGCACTGACCCTGGCCGCGCTGATCATCGTCAGCGACATTGCGCCGGCCGCGGCGAAGGACTGGCCCTCGCGCCCTGTGACGATCGTCGTGCCGTTCGCCGCGGGCGGCAGCACGGACATCGTCGCGCGCCTCGTCGCCGAGCAATTCCGAGACGCCTTCAACGGCACCTTCGTCGTCGAGAATCGGCCGGGCGCGACCGGCAATATCGGCATGACCGCAGTCGCCAAGTCGCCGGCTGATGGGCATACGCTGCTGTTCTCCACCTCCGGCCCGGTCGCCACCAACGTGCTCCTGTTCAAGAACCTTCCGGCCAACCCGCTGACCGACCTCGCGCCGATCGTAATGATCGCGGAAGTCCCGGTGCTCGTCGTCGTCAATGCCAAGCTGCCGATCCATAACCTTCAGGAGCTGCTCGACTACGACAAGGCCAATCCGAACAAGCTCAACTTCGGCCACGCCGGCACCGGCGGCATGGGTCACATGGCGAGCGAACTGTTCGCCGAGACCACGGGCCGCAAGTTCACCAGCGTCGCCTACCAGGGCTCGACACCGGTGACGCGCGATCTCGTCGCCGGCGTCATCGATATCGCCTTTGATCTGGCCCCCACCTACATGCCGTTTATCCAGCAGGGCACGCTGCGCGCCATCGCCGTCACCACCTCGCAACGGATGCCGGAACTGCCCGACGTGCCGACGGTGATGGAGCAGGGCTTCAAGACCTACGAAGCCTCATCCTTCATCGCGCTGTTCGGCCCCGCCAACCTGCCGGCCGACATCGTGCAAAAACTCAACGCCGGCGCCAACACCTGGCTGCAGACCGACGCAGCAAAGAAAGCGCTCGCCGCGCAAACCCTGCGCCCGATCGGCGGCACTCCCGACATGCTGAAGGAGCGCGTCCGCGCGGAGATCAGCAAGTGGGAGCCGGTGGTGAAGTCGGCGAATATCTCGCTGGGGAATTGAAGGTAGCGAGATCACCTGTTTGTTTGGAGCATGATCTTTTCGGAAAACCGGTGTCCACTTTTCCGGATCATGCTCTGACACGTTGCAGGTGGTCGATCAGCGCGCGCAGCTTGGGGGCCACGTTGCGCCGGCTCGGATAGTAGAGATAGAAGCCCGCAAAGCGCGGGCAATAGCCTTCGAGGACCGGCACGAGGTCGCCTCGCGCGATCCAGGGGCGGAAGCTCGCTTCCATGCCGAACGTGATGCCGGCGCCGGCGACCGCGAGCTTGATCATCAATGCCATGTCATTGGTCGTGATCTTCGGCGCGACGGCAACGCTGAATTCCTTGCCGCGCTCCGCGAACTCCCAGCGATAGGGGGCGACCTTCGGTGCTGGGCGCCAGCCGATGCAGCGATGCCCGGCAAGCTCGCCGGGATGCGAAGGCGCGCCGAAGCGATCGCGATACGTCGGCGCGCAGACGGCGAGCTGCCGCTCGTCGCCGGCGACAGACACCGCGATCATGTCCTGTTCGATCACTTCGCCGAGCCGGACGCCGGCATCGTAGCCTTCTGCGACGATGTCGAATTCCTCGTCCGTCACATTGATGTCGATCTGAATGTCCGGATTGGCTTCGGCGAAGCTCGCCAGAAATGGTCCCGAAAGAAAAGCCTCCGCAATCGACGAGACAGCGAGCCGCAATTGCCCGCGCGGGCGTCCGCGTAAGTTTCCTGTCGTCTCGATTGCCGCACGCATGTCGGCGATGGCGGGTGCCACTTCATTGTAGAGACGCTCGCCGGCCTCGGTCAGGCTGACGCTGCGCGTCGTGCGCTGGACCAGCGCTATTCCGAGCGTCTCCTCCAGCCGCCGGATCGTCTGACTGACCGCCGAGCGCGTGACCCCCATGCGATCAGCAGCCGCACGAAAGCTTCGCTCCTCGGCCACCAGGGCGAAGACGGCAAGCGCGTTGAGGTCCGGCTCCATTGGTTAGCACAGCTTTCCATGGTGGGAAGAAATAGCCAGCTTATCGCAACAATGCGGCAGATCTACCTTCCTGGCAACCGCTGCGGAGCGGTTCGGATCAACAGAAGGGAAGGGAGGCAAAGCATGTCCCTCGACAAAGTCGTGCTCGTAACCGGCGCTTCGAGCGGGATTGGCGCTGCGATCGCCGCCGAGCTCGGAGCAGCCGGCGCGAAGGTCATGCTCGGCGCGCGGCGCACCGATCGGCTGGAGGCACTCGCCGAAAAGATCAGGGCGAGGGGCGGCGACGCGCTGACCCGCAGCCTTGATGTGACCGATCGCGCCGATGTCGCCGCCTTTGCCGAGGCGGCGCGTCAGGCATGGGGCCGCGTCGACGTGATCGTCAACAACGCCGGCGTGATGCCGTTGTCGCTGATGGCCTCGATGAAGGTCGACGAATGGGACCGCATGGTCGACGTCAACATCAAGGGCGTGCTCTACGGCATCGCCGCGGTGCTGCCGGAGATGGCTGCCCGAGGTTCCGGCCATGTCATCAACATTGCCTCGGTCGGCGCGCTGTCGGTCGTGCCGACGGCGGCCGTCTATTGCGCGACCAAATATGCGGTGCGGGCGATCTCCGATGGCCTGCGGCAGGAACACCGCAACATTCGCGTCACCTGCATCCATCCGGGCGTCGTCGAGAGCGAGCTTGCCGACACGATCACCGATCCCGTCGCTGCGGAAGCGATGAAGACCTATCGCGCCATTGCGCTGCAGCCTGATGCGATTGGCCGCGCGCTCCGCTTCGCCATCGAGCAGCCCGACGATGTCGACGTGAATGAGATCGTCATCCGACCGACGGCAACCGTGTAAGGAGGCAATGATGGGTTTTGGCTTTCACCGCTCGTATCGCGCAATCGCTCTGGCGTTCGCGCTCGGCGTCGTCCCTGCAACGGGTCATTCGCAGACGGCGCAGGAGCGTCTGCAACGCGGCGACGCCGTCATCAGGAGCCTCAACAACGGGGCTCCGCAGCCCACGCTCGAACGCATGCGGCGGGAGTTTCCTTTCCTTGCCGAAGCGACAGAAGGCTATGCACTTGGCGACGTCTGGTCCCGACCGGGCCTGGACAACCGGACGCGCCAGCTCGCCGCCGTCGCCGCGTTCGCCGCTATGGGCGAGCCCGCCTTCATGAAGGTTCATGCCGGCTACGCGCTCAATATCGGTGTCTCCGAAGATGAGCTGAAGGAGATCATCTACATGGTGACGGTCCCGGCCGGCTTCCCGCGTGCGATCGCCGCGTCGCAAGCCCTGTCCGAACTGTTCGCCGAACGTCGCGCCGCTCCGGGCAGGCAGCCGTGAGGTGCAATCCAATGAAGCATTTCCCCACGTTTGCCGCTCTCGCGTTTGTCGCCGGCGCGGTTGTCCTACCCGCAGAGAGAGGCCTCACCCAGATGAGCGTTGATCAGAAAGTTGCCGCGCAACCAGCACAAACCCATCCCTATGTCGGCATGTGGGTGACCGCGGACGGCCGTATCCGCCACAACCTCCTGCCAAACGGCCGCTACGACGAAGCGCGCGGAACCCGCGAGAGCGCGTATCAAGGACGCTACGAGGTCCGGGGCAATCATATCGACTACTGGGACGACACCGGCTTCACCGCCGACGGAGACTTCATCGACGGCGTGCTGCATCACGGCGGGATGATCTTGTATCGAAAAGAGTAGGGGCCCTGCTGTCATTGCGAGGAGCCGAAGGCGACGAAGCAATCCAGCCGCGTGCGTAGCGCGCCACCAAAGAAGACTCTTTTGTGAGCGCGCCTACCGGCGCGCACTGGATTGCTTCCGCCTTCGTCCTGCGGGCTACGGCGGACAAGTCGCTTCGCCTTGCCCGCCGTAGCTCGAAGAGCGAAGGCGGGCCGCAATGACGATCGAGTTTCGCGCCCCTCACAACACCCGATTGCTCTCCTTCACCTTCTCCGCATCCAGATACACCTGCCCGCCCATCTCCTTGAACTTGGCGCTCATCTGCGCCATGCCGTCTTCGATGGTGCCCTTGATCGTGATGCCGGCGACTGCGCGCTTTTCCGGGTCGTTCAGCGTTGCGGCGTAGTCGCGCACGTCCTGCGTGATCTTCATCGAGCAGAATTTCGGGCCGCACATCGAGCAGAAGTGGGCGACCTTGTGCGCGTCCTTCGGCAGCGTCTCGTCGTGGAATGCGACCGCGGTCTCGGGGTCGAGGCCGAGGTTGAACTGGTCCTGCCAGCGGAAGTCGAAGCGGGCGCGTGACAGGGCGTCGTCGCGCAGCTGCGCTGCCGGGTGGCCTTTGGCCAGGTCCGCCGCGTGCGCGGCGATCTTGTAGGTGATGACGCCGACCTTGACGTCGTCGCGGTTCGGCAGGCCGAGGTGTTCCTTCGGCGTGACGTAGCACAGCATCGCGCAGCCGAACCAGCCGATCATCGCAGCACCAATGCCGCTGGTGATGTGGTCGTAGCCCGGCGCGATGTCGGTCGTCAGCGGCCCAAGGGTGTAGAACGGCGCTTCGCCGCACTCCTTCAGCTGCTTGTCCATGTTGATCTTGATCTTGTGCATCGGCACGTGGCCGGGGCCCTCGATCATCACCTGGCAACCCTTCTTCCAGGCGATCTGGGTCAGTTCGCCGAGCGTCTCCAGTTCGGCGAACTGCGCGCGGTCGTTGGCGTCGGCGATCGAGCCCGGGCGCAGGCCGTCACCGAGCGAGAACGACACGTCATACTTGCGCATCAGGTCGCAGATTTCGTCGAAGTGGGTGTAGAGGAAGCTCTCCTTGTGATGCGCCAGGCACCACTTCGCCATGATCGAGCCGCCGCGCGAGACGATGCCGGTGACGCGGTTGGCGGTGAGGTGGATGTAGGGCAGGCGCACGCCGGCGTGGATGGTGAAGTAATCGACGCCCTGTTCGCACTGCTCGATCAACGTGTCCTTGTAGAGCTCCCAGGTGAGCTGCACCGGATCGCCGTTGCACTTCTCCAGCGCCTGGTAGATCGGCACCGTGCCGATCGGCACCGGTGAGTTGCGCAGGATCCATTCGCGGGTGGTGTGGATGTTGCGCCCCGTGGAGAGGTCCATCACCGTGTCGGCGCCCCAGCGGATCGCCCACACCATCTTGTCGACTTCCTCCTCGACCGACGAGGTCACCGCCGAGTTGCCGATGTTGGCGTTGATCTTCACCAGGAAGTTGCGGCCGATGATCATCGGCTCGAGCTCGGCGTGGTTGATGTTGCTCGGAATGATCGCGCGGCCGCGGGCGATCTCGTCGCGCACGAACTCCGGCGTGATGAAGGCGGGCACGCTGGCGCCGAAGCTTTCGCCGTCGGCAAGCGCTGCCTCCGCGCGCTCCAGCATCTGCTTGCGGCCGAGGTTCTCGCGCTCGGCGACGTAGATCATCTCCTTGGTGACGATCCCGGCGCGGGCGAACTCCAGCTGCGTGATCGGCGCGTCGCCGACCCCGCGCAGCGGCTTGTGATAGGCTTCGAACGCTGCGGCCGCATGCGAGGCGCCGACGTTGCCGTTGTCCTCCGGCTTGATGACGCGGCCATCATATTCCTCGACGCCGCCGCGCTCGCGCACCCAGGCTTGCCGCGTGCGGGGCAGACCCTTGTTCACGTCGATGGCGACGTTGTTGTCGGTATAGGGACCCGAGGTGTCATAGACGGGCAGGTTCGGCTCGCCGGCGCCTTCGCTCAGCATGATCTCGCGCAAGGGAACGCGCAGGTCCGGCGCAGCCTCCGGCGTAACGAAGATCTTGCGCGAGGACGGCAGCGGCCCGGTGGTGATCTCGGGACGGGTCGCTTTGGTGTGAATGTTCATGGCGTTCTCCTTGTTTTCTTTTGTCTCTGTATCTCGAGGCCTTCACCTCTCCCCATAGGGGAGAGGTCGACCGCCTGCGCTCGGAGAGCGGAGGCGGGCGGGTGAGGGGGTTACCGTCGTCGCGAGGAACGCAGGCCCCACACCCCACCCCACACCCCAACCGGGAGAGGGGGCATGCTGATCGTGTTGCTTGGTCAACGTTCGCATCTCTCCCTCACTCCGCATGATGAAAAGCATGCAGCCATTGGTTGATCCTTGCGTCCGGGTCCTTCGCCTGCGTCACGTCGCTGACGACCGCGATCGAATCCGCGCCGGCCTCGAAGATCTCGCGGGCCTGTTCGAACTTGATGCCGCCGATCGCCACCAGCGGGATGTTGCCGATCTTCTTCTTCCATTCGCCGATGCGCGGGATGCCCTGTGGGCCGAAGCGCATCACCTTCAGCGTGGTCGGGAAGATCGGGCCGAGTGCGATGTAGTCCGGCGTGTGTTTCAGCGCGGTCTCCAGCTCTTCCTCGTCGTGGGTCGAGAGGCCGAGCGTGATGTTGGCGCGGAAGATCGCCTTCACGTCCGCCTGCGCTAGGTCTTCCTGGCCGAGGTGGACATGCTTCGCGCCGACGTCGATTGCCGCCTGCCAGTAGTCGTTCACCACCAGTTGCGTGCCGGTGCCGTGCGTCACCGCCAGCGCTTCGCGCATCAGCTCGACGGCGTCGTCGTGGTCGAGGCCCTTCGCGCGCAGTTGCACGGTGCCGACGCCGAGCGCGGTCAGGCGCTTGAGCCAGGCGATGCTGTCAACGACAGGATAGAAGCGATCAGGATGCTGCATGCCAGAACGGAGTCCCAACGACGGGGGTTGACGGGGAAGCGAAGTCGCGCGGCGTCATGAGGCCGGCCTCAAAGGCGGCGCGGCCCGCATCGACGGCGAGACGGAAGGCGTTGGCCATGGCCACCGGATCGACGGCCTTGGCGACGGCGGTGTTGAGCAGCACCGCGTCGTAGCCGAGCTCCAGTGCCTCGGCTGCATGACTCGGCGCGCCGATGCCGGCGTCGACCACCAGCGTGATGTCCGGCAGCCGCTGCCGCAGCAGCTTCAGCGCCTCGCGATTGGTGATGCCGCGCGCGCTGCCGATCGGCGCCGCCCACGGCATGATGACGCGGCAGCCGGCGTCGACCAGCCGCAGCGCGACGCCAAGGTCCTCGGTGCAGTACGGGTAAACGTCGAAACCGTCCTTGATCAGCACCTGTGCCGCTTCGACAAGGCCGACGACATCGGGCTGCAAGGTTTCCGAATCCGCGATCACCTCCAGCTTGATGCGCGACGTGCCGAACAGCTCGCGCGCGAGCTTTGCCGTGGTCACCGCTTCGCGCACGCTGTGGCAGCCGGCAGTGTTCGGCAGCACGGCGACGCCGAGCTCGCGGATCAGCGACCAGAATGCGTCGCCGGTCTTGCCGCCGGCGGTCTCGCGCCGCACCGACACGGTGACGAGGTCGGCGCCGGAGGCGCGGATCGCCTGCTGCATGACGGCGGGCGAAGGATAGAGCGCCGTGCCGATCAGGAGGCGCGAGGAAAATTTCTCGCCGTAGAACGCGACCATTTCTTCAACCTCCCTGCCGCGGCGTGAGGATCTCGACCATGTCGCCCTCAGTCAGTGGCGTCTCGGACCAGCGCGCCCGCGGCACCACGTCGTAGTTGACCGCGATCGCGAAATGCGTGCCCTCGAATTCAAGCTCGCCGAGCAGCGCATCGACGTGCGTCGCCGCGACATCCTTGCTCTCGCCATTCACCGTCACGCGCATTGCATCACCTCGTTGTCGATCGCGCCGCGCTGCAGATAGGCCGCGGTCAGCTCGGCCAGCGCCGGCGCCAGCAGGAAGCCGTGCCGGTACAGGCCGTTGACGCTGATGCGCTGCTCCTCGATGCGGATGCGCGGCAGATTGTCGGGGAAGGCCGGGCGAAGGCCGGCGCCGATTTCGACGATGCGCGCTTCGGCGAACGCCGGGTGCACCGCGTAAGCCGCGCTGAGCAGCTCCAATGCCGCGCGAACGCTGACACCAAGATCATCGGTCTCGATGGTGGTGGCGCCGATCATGAAGAGGCCGCCCTCGCGCGGCACGATGTAGAGCGGCCAGCGCGGATGAATCAGTCTCACCGGGCGGTTGAGCTGGATGTCGTTTGTCTCGACGACGATCATCTCGCCCTTCACCGCGCGCAGGTCGGGGATGTCGTCGCGTGCGGCGATGCCGCGGCAGTCGATGGTCACGCCGGCACGTTCGGGGATGTGCTCGACGCCGTAGCGGATGGCGACGCCGAGGCCGCTCAGCCGCGCGTGCAGTTGCGGCAGCACCTTGCGCGGCTCGACATGGTGTTCGTCGGGATAAAACAGCGCGCGGTCGAACTGGCCTTCAAGCGCCGGCTCGAGTGTTGAAAGGCGGTCAGCATCGATCCGCTCGTGCCCGTTCGTGCGCTGCGCAAAGCGGTCGAAGTCGGCACGGTCGCGCCGATGCGCCACCACCAGTGTGCCGCTGCGCGGTCCGTCAGGAAATTCGTCATGCCAGAGGTCGAGCGAGCGCAGGCCAAGCCGGGCGATCACGGGCTCGGTGGCCTCGCTCTCGCAGTAGGGCGCGAGCATGCCGCCCGCCCAGTGGCCGGTGGAGTTCCTGAGCGAGGCGTCGTCGCGCTCGTAGAGCGTGACGTCAAAGCCTGCGCGCGACAGGGTGAGCGCCTGCCACGAGCCCGCGATTCCGGCTCCGATGATGCTGATCTGCGCCGAATGGCGCTTCGATGTGCCGTGCAACATTCCCGTCCCTTCGCCGGCATAACCCGGATCAGGTTCGAAGGGTCACCACGGTGGCATCGCGATCAGCTTGGATCGACGAACCGATGTGGAATCTCAGCTCCTGCCGGAGCCCCCCTCGGAACGATGCTTATAATAGGCCTAAAGAGCGGAACGTCAACGGTTCCGCTGTTTACGGCGCATCTCCCGTGTGACCGGGGTCACTGGGTCGTTGGCTGCGGTGGTGAATATTGCGGGCTCAGGCCGCGCTTTCGCGTATGCGTTGGTCGTCGCGCGCTGCCTCTTGGCTGCATAGTAATAGCCGCTCGCATAGTAGCCGACGGCGCGGCCGTGATGTCCGTTCGCTGCGCGGTAGGCGCCGGCGAGGTAACGCACGCCATAAGTGAGGTTGGTGTCTGGATCGAGCAGGCCCGCGGCCGATCCCGTGTAACCCATGCCCCGCGCGGTCGCGAGCTTGATCTGCATCAGCCCGCTGGCGCCGCCGCGGCCCATGGCGCTGGCACGATAGCGGCTCTCGCGCACGACGACGCGATGCACGAGCTCGACGGGAACGCCGTTCGATGCCGCGTGCGATGCGATCAGTGAATCATAAGGCCTCGCACCGGCAATTGCCGATGTCGCAACGATCGTCCTTGCGCGGCGCGTCACGACGATCGGGCCATTGGGATCTGATGCAACCGGCGAGGTTCGTTCGACGGTGAGCTCAGCAGCTTCTGCAGGCGTTGATTGTGCGAAGGTGGGAGAGGAGACGGTGACGAGCGCGGAAGCGGCGACGGCTGAGATCAGTACAAATTTCATTAAAGTCCCCGGCGGTTCGAGCTTTTGTTTGCCGGTCGTCAAGCCCGCAACGACCAGGTTGCGCTGTAGTGGCGCAACGGGCCGCAAACGTGGCGGATTTCAGTTCGTTCCGTGGAACTCAAAAGATCATCCCGCCGCCGCAAAGCGCAGGCTTTCGCGCGCGACTATGGCGGACTGCGGAATGATTGGGGTAGGGTCGTCATTGTTCGGACGCGGAGCCGCCGCGTTCGTTAACGTAGCCGGGATGAGCGAAGCGACATGCGGGATCCCTAACCGCAGAGTCGGCCCCGGATGTCGCCATAGCCGATGCGAAGCATCGGCGTTCTTACTTAGAGAACGGCGGCCAAAGGCCGCCTATGCATCCGGGCTACGCGCAGTGCCTCAGAAATTCGGCAGCTGCGTCACCGCCACGTTGATCGACCCATTCGCCTCCGCGACGATGCGCAGCGTCTTGGAGTCGTAGGCGATCTCGGCCAGACGAACGGTGGTGACGTTGGCATCCACCCTGACGCCCTGTTCGTTCTTGCGCAGGTCGGCCATCGCCGCGGAGATCTTCTCGCGCGCCTCGGTGGCGAACGGTTTCAGGTCGATCGTCGCTCGCTCGGCGAGCGCCTTCTGCATGAAGGGCATCGCCTGGCGTGCAGCCGCGCCCAAGAGGCCGAACGCCGCCTCGGATTCGACCGCAAGCTCAATGTCAGCGAGCTTCAGTGTCTGCTGCGCCTGATCCAGCACGGGTCGGCCCCACACATGCACGGTCGCGTCGGCGCCAAGGCCCAACCAGCTCTTCTTCTCCTTGGCGTTGACCAGAAGCGATATCAGCAACCGATCGCCTGAGGGCGCAACGGTCGCGGATTTCACGGTGACGGCGACCGGTCCGTTGTCATCCTCTGGGAACGTGCGGCCTTTCAGCTGTGCGCTGATGATCTTGTTCACTTCCGTGAACGGCATGTCGATCGGCACGCCGACGTTCACGCTGCCCTTGTCGAGCGGCGGCACGATCTGCAAGCTCGCGGGGAACGGACAGTCCGGCTTGGTCTGCGAGGTGGTGACGACCGTCTGCGCCTCGATGCCGAGCATCAGGTTGACGTTGGTGGCGTCCACGCGCGGCTGTGCGGCCACCGCTTTCGTCGGCTTCATCTCCAGATAGAGGTTCGGCAATCCGGGGGCCGCGGCCGGCAGCGGGATCGAGCGGCACATCTTCGTCCACTCGCGCCGCGCGGTCTGCTCCAGCGTCGGATCGTTGCGCGCGCGCTCGCGCACCGCCGCAAGCTGCTCCTCCAGCATCTTGTCCATCAGCGGCCGGATCTGGTCGTTGACGTTGAGGCGGATGCCGGACGCGTTGAGGTTGGTATCCGCGAGGTTCACTTGCGCAGCGAGGTTCGGATCGACGCGCCAGTTGGCACCGAGCTGCGGCCGCGCCTGTACCGCGACGTTGGCGCGGATGTCGGCGTTGGCGTTCAGGTCGCGGATGGCGATGCGGCCGACCTGCTCGCCGGCCTTGCCGCCGAACATCTGGCCCACGAGGCCCGAGATCGCGCCGCCGGCTTCCTGCGACAGCGAGCCCTTGGCGTTGACCGTTCCGGTGACGATGGTCGACAGCGCGATGGCGTTGTTGGCGCCGGTTGCCGACATCGCACCGCGCGCGGCGGTCCAGTTGATGTCGGCATTCTGGATCAGCTGCGGCGCGGGGTTGTTGGCCTTGCCGTTGAAGTTGCGCGGTGCGGCGCGATCAGCCGCTTCGCGGATCGAGGCAAGTGTGATCGTCACCGGCGCCATCACGATCGACGCCCGCGAGGCAGGCGGCAGCGGCGGCAACTGCGCGAGCGCAGGCTTTGGCCCTCCGCCCGGCACACCGCCGCGCGGAGAAACCCAATCCATGATCCACAGGCTGGCAAAGAACGAGATCACCAGGCTCGCTGTGGCGAGCACGACTGTCTTAAGACGCATCCCCGCTCGGCGCCCTTCGCTGAATCACCCCATCCGAAGGTGACTCTATAGGCGATCAGCCGGTGCGGGAAGGGGCGGTGTCGCGGGGTGTCACATCTGCCTCGTCGCGGCCACGATTGTAAACGTCGCGGAACAACAGCATTTCGCCGAGATGGCGCTCGTTATGGTTCGGGAAACCGCAGGCCGGCGCGAAGCTGTCGGTGTCGCGATAGGTGCCGAACATGCGATCCCCAGATGGGCAGATCGGCGAAATTGAAACGGTGCACGTCGAGCTCGTGATGCACCGAGTGCAGTTCCGGCGTCTGGATGAAATACTTCAGCCACGGCGGCGACTTGAAGTTCGAATGGTAGAAGAACTCTCCCGTCGCGGCGAAGAAGTTGAACCACAGCGCGCCTTCGAGTGAGCAGCCGAGCAGCGGATACATCACGGTGGCGGCAAGTGCGGAGTCGGCGAGGATTTCCACCGGGTGCTTGTAGAACGAGGTGATCGCCTCGATCCGCGCCGGAGAGTGATGCACCTGGTGGAACAATTGCCACCAACCATCCATGTGGCGGACGCGGTGCCACCAGTAGAAGAAGAAGGTGCCAACGAACCAGCCGATGAAACCTTCCAGCAGCGGCATCTGCAGCGCGGCGAGCTTGAACAGCGACGCGCCGCCGAACAGTTTCGTCCACACCGTCGCGGTGGAGAAGGTGATGGCGATCTGCCCCGCATTGACCAACAGCGCGCGGCCATACCAGCCCGGCGCATTCGGCAACTCGCGGCCGGGTTTCAGGCGCTCGAGGATCAGGAAGATGATTGCCGAGATGATGATGAGCAGGGTGGGCGTGGCGAGGGCGGCGGTCATGGTGTGTGCGCTAGTTGGAGTGGAATGCCGCTTTCACAATCTCCGTCGTCATTGCCGGGCTTGACCCGGCAATCCCGCTTAGGAAGGCACTGCGTCCCTAAGCGGGATCACCGGGCATAGGCGAGCGAAGCGACGCCGTTCTTCGAACGGCTATGCCCGGTGATGACGGAATTTGTTGAAACGGCGTCGGTCAATAAAAACGGCGCGCTCCACTTGGCAGCGCGCCGTCAGGATCAATTCTTTGTCGTCTTCATTCACGGCTCGGTTCGACGGGCCGCGGGACTTCTCTGTCTTGTCATTGCCGGGCTTGACCCGGCAATCCATCACGCGAAGCGCATTTTCGGAACGTTGATGGATGGCCGGGTCAAGCCCGGCCATGACGGCTAGCGGACGCTAGCCGTCACCTCAGCGCGGCGGTCCATCGGCTTGACGATCACCTTCGTGCCGATGTTCACACGGGAGTAGAGGTCGGCCACGTCCTCATTGGTCATGCGGATGCAGCCGGAGGAGACGCGTCCGCCGATGGTGGACGGATTGTTGGTGCCGTGGATGCGGTAGATGGTGCCGCCGAGATACATGGCGCGCGCGCCGAGCGGGTTGCCGGGGCCGCCGGCCATGAAGCGCGGCAGGTAAGGCTGGCGGGCGAGCATGTCTGCCGGCGGATGCCAATCCGGCCATTCGGCCTTCTTCGAGATCGACTGCACGCCGGACCAGGTGAAACCTTCGCGGCCGACGCCGATGCCGTAGCGGATGGCGCGGCCATTGCCGAGCACGAAGTAGAGGTAGGTGTTCGGCGTGTCGATGACGACGGTGCCGGGGGCCTCGGCACCCGAGTAGGCGACGACCTGGCGCTTGAAGCGTTCGGGCATCTGGACGGCTTCGGCGTCGTCCTCGATCTGCGGCGCCTGCTGAACCTGCGGCGCCTGATAGCCATAAGGATAGAGCGGAGCGGACTGCGTGGGCGCGGCGCCGAGCGTCATGCCGACGGTGAGCGCGCCGAGTGCGAAAATGCTCTTGAGGTTGATCATGGCCGTGTCCCTGTCTGAAGCGCCTGACGCCTTGTGGCGTCTCGTTGGGCTCTTCAGTACGGGGTCACGGTTTCGCGATTTCTTCGTGTGGAGCCGAATATGGTTTCGTCGGAGCGCTGAATTGTTTCGTCACAGCGTGCCGGTACGACATATTCCCGGCAGCAACGGCCTGTTTGCGGGGCACAAGCACCCGCATCCGCACCGCAGAGCCTCAATCGACTCAGCAGTGATAACTGAACCGCTCATGGCGAGCCTTCGCCGTGAGCCGCGCGAATGCCGATTGACTCATACGGACCAGGGTCGTGTGGTCGCCGCCTTCGAAATAAATCTCGGGCTGGCTGTCGATCGTTTCGTCGACGATGACATCGAGCCCGTAGCATTCGCCGATCGGCGGCACCGCGCCATGGGCGCAGTCAGGAAAGAGCCCGTCGATGGTGCTTTCACTCGCCATGTCGACATCTGCGCCAAGCCCCATTCTCAACTCGAGCAGATTGATGCGGTGGGAGGCCGGCAGCACGGCGAGCAAATAGGAGCCGTCGCGGCGCAAGACGACGCCTTTTGCCAGGCAATCACCGGAGATATGGCAGGCCTCGGCGGTGCGCATCGAGGACACCGTAGGTTCATGAAGGAGCGTGTCGTACGTGGTATTTTGATCGAGATATTTCATGAGCGTGGGCGCGATCGGCATGATCCACCTCCTCAAGCTGTCATCGAGACGGTCAGGCAAGAAATCCGGCCTTGCTTGCGCCGACGAAGGCTTGGTCAATTCGGGTGGCCAATCGTATGCGCGCGGCCCTCTGATCGTCCGGGGTCTGACAGCCAAACCCGGACCTTGTCCGCAGGTTCCGTCGCTTTTCGAGGGTCTGAATAAAAAATCCGGGCTCGCGCCTTCTGGCGCGTCCCGGACTTGAAAGCTTGCAGCCGTCAATCAGACAGTGTGTTCAGCGCCTAGACCATCCCGAAAACGATGGCACAGACGAACGCGAACGCAGCGTACGCGGCAACGACGTTGAGTTTGGCGGCGAAATTCATGGGAACTGCTCCCGTTTCGACGTTACCTGTGTGGTCGCCTCAAGCCCTTGAGCGGGCCGGAAGATAGCCACAACGGAACCGGCCCAAAAGGCAGGGCCGCTGTCCATCCCCGCTAAAACGCGCTTCCAGGCAATTCGTTCCAACGGCGATTATGGTAAAAAATCAATGAAAACAACATATTGACAGGTCCTTAAATAAATTCGTTCAAGACTGCGTGCATGACGCGCAGAGTTTCCTGGTACGTCGTAGGCTCGCTCGTCCTCGTATCACTTGCAGGCTGCGGCCGCGGTTTCTTCACCGCTGAGCGCGAACCCTGGCGTGCCGAGGCGGAAGCCGCCTGCATGAAATCGGGCACGGTGAAGGAGAGTGCGACGCTCACGCGCGTCTCGCCGATCTCCGGCCCGGGCGCCTGCGGCGCCGAGTATCCGCTGAAGGTCGCGGCACTCGGCGGCGGCGACATCGCCATGAGCTACAGCGGGAGCTTGCGTCCGCCGGGCGGCATTCCGAACGCCGCGAGCCAGCCGCGCTGGCCGGTCAACCAGCAGCCGTATAACCAGCAGCCTTCCTATCCGTCGCAGCCGCGCGAGCCTTCATATGAGCCGCGGCAGCAGCAGGGCTATCCGGCGCAGCAGGGTCCGATGTCGCTGCACGCGCCGGGCAACGGCAACGCGCAACCGCCGGACGACGAAGACGCCGAAGCGTTCGACCAATCGCAGCCGGGATATCCGCAACAGCGCCGTGCGCCGTCGAACGATCAGCTCTATCAAAGCTCACCACGGCTTGGCACGCCGGGCGCCTATCCGCAGCGCGAGCCTTATCAGCAACGCGAGGCCTATCCGCCGACGCAGCAGCCGCTGCCGCCGCTCGGGCCGCAGCGCAACGGCCAGGTCGGCGCGATCGGACCGGTGGCCTTCAAGCCTGCCGCCACGCTCGCCTGTCCGCTGGTCTCGTCGCTCGACCGCTGGATCATGGAGTCGATTCAGCCGGCGGCGATGCGCTGGTTCAACCAGCCGGTGGTCGAGATCAGGCAGATCTCGGCCTACTCATGCCGCGGCATGAACGGCAATTCGAACGCGCGCATCTCCGAGCACGCGTTCGGCAACGCGCTCGACATCTCCGCCTTCACGCTCGCCGACGGACGCCGCATCTCGGTGAAGGACGGCTGGCGCGGCCTGCCGGAAGAGCAGGGCTTTCTGCGCGACATCCAGGGCGCGGCCTGCCAGCTGTTCAACACCGTGCTCGCACCGGGCTCGAACGTCTATCACTACGACCACATCCACGTGGACCTGATGCGCCGCTCGAGCGGCCGCGCGATCTGCAATCCGGCGGCAGTGTCGGGTGAACAGATCGCCGCGCGCGCCGGCGGTCGCTTTGCAGGCCGCGATCCGGGCATCACCGGCTCCGTCGGCGCGAAGCGCCGCGGCCTGTCATCCCGCGGCGCCGCCGACGACTGGATCGAGGACGAGTCCCACATCAAGGACAACGGGCGGTAGGTCTTCGCTTGCGATGACGCCTACACCCTGAAACTCAGCGGATCGATGCCGAACCGCACGCGGCCCGTCAGTTCATACGACCCGAGATTCGACGACACGTGATGCGTGAGACAACTGGCGTCGCGCAGCAGGCGCTGCAGGATGCCGTCGTTGCGCATTGCGTTCGTGCCTGCGGCATCATACGCCGCGCGGACGATCTCGGCGCAGCGTTGCGTGGCCGTGACGCAGGCGACACGCACCGCCAGAATGGCTTCATCGGGTGCGCGCTCGCTGCGTAGCGCATGATCCCAGATGGTGCCGAGCGCCTCGCGCAAACCGGCGCGGCAGGCAAACCAGAGGCCTTCTGCAGCCTCCAGGCTGCGCAGTACCGCGGCGTTCTCCGCGACCGGCTTGCGCGTGTACTTGTCGACCTTGCCGCGCAACTCGTTGCGGGCTTCGTCGAGCGCCCGACGGGCGAGGCCGAGATGGGTTGCCGACGCGCCCATCGCGATGAACCAGTTGCCCGGCACGAATGCCGCGGTCGGGAAGGGCGCGCGGGCTCGGCCCGCCGGCCATGCGAATGTGCGATGCCAGGGCACGAACACGTTGTCGAAGTGCACGTCGTGACTGCCGGTGCCGGCAAGGCCGATCGGATCCCAGGTCTCTTCGATCCGCGCCTCGCTGATTGGCGCCAGCGCCGCAACCATCCGCGGGTGCCCTTCCGGACCGGGCGATAAACTGATCATGCCGCCGACGAACGTCGCCGCGGTGCAGCCGCTTTCAAAACCCCAGCTACCGGTGATGCGTACGCCGTCAGATTCCTCGACGATCTCGACCCGCGGGACGCTGCTCCAGGCCGCGCACGCATTCGGATCGGCGAAGAACTCGTCGCAGAAACGCGGATCGGCCGAGGCATGGATGATGCCGGCGGTGATGTTTGCATGCGCCGCGACCCAGCCCGTCGATGCGTCGGCTTCCGCCAGCGCGATCGCGACCTCGAGCCATTCCGGCAGCGACGCGCCGAGCCCGCCGGTGTCAGCGGGGATCAGGACCTTGAATGCGCCGGCGCGCTTGAGCTTGTCGGCGAAATCCGGCGCAAGCTTGCGTGCGCGCTCAAAATCCTTCGCGCGCGCCTTCGCCTCCGTCGCGAGATCGGGAAGCGCGGATCTCAAATCCTGCATCGTCGACTTGCCAGCCTTGAGCATGAAGATCGTCCTCTAAAGTCTGTGGGTGCAATCGGCGGTCTGGTCAGCGCGTCTTCTTCAGGAACACGTAGTCGGCCGCATACGGCACGCTCAGCAGAGCACCGGCTGCCGGACACGCGCCTTCCGCCACGCCGCCCTTGGTGTCGATCCGCTGGATGGTGGTGACGTTCGCCAAAAGACCCGCGCCGCGGCGCGTGGTGACCTCGAGCTTGAGCAGGGGGATGTCCAGCGGCGTGGCGCCGGGTGCCCGGCCGCTGACGCGCGCCTCGAGCGTGCTGCCGTCGGTCACTTCCCAGCGCGGACCGGCATAGTGCCGGCCGATGGTCTTGTCGCCGTCGAGCAGCGTGGCGACAGGCTCGCGGAATTGCCAGACGAGCTTGCCCGAAGCGTCGGGCTTGCACGAATAGATCTGTGCGCCCTCGGCATGCAGGCGGGCGACCAGGGCTTCGCCCGGTGCCGCGATGGTTTCCGGCATTTCGGCCGATGCGGCCGTGAGCGGCAGTAGTGTGCTGATTGCAATCCGCGCGAAGAAGTGACGCGTGATGGGGGCGAAAGCAAAAATCGGCATGGGACACTCGTTCCTTGGTTGTGCTTTGGCGGCGGCGGTGTCCCTCGCGCGCGTCGCTGTGCTGGCCGGATGGGTACGTCCACCGGCCCATTTGCTCAATGATCGCAACACCGTCTTGCTTTGCCGAAACGCCGGGGCGCCTCTCTTCACCCTCCCTCCCGCGAGCGCAGCGAGTGGCGGGGAGGGTCGACGGACGTCGCGTTAGCGACGACCGTCGGGGTGGGGGGCCTGCTGAGTCTCGTCACTGACTCAGCAGCCCCCCACCCCCGCCCCGCCACTCGCTTCGCGAGGAGGGGAGCGCGCAATCCGTGCCGCCGCGCCTCGCTTCGTCAAGCCTTTGCTCGACTCGCGCCATAATCGAAAAGTTCGGCGTACTCCTTCCGAAATAAATGTGCGCGATATCGTCCCGCTGATGCAGCGCTGCATCAATCGCTGCGGCAAACGCCGCAGTTTGCAGCTCGCGTGTTGCCAATTCGCCGACTCGGGCGTATGACATCGGCATTCCAGTATCGAACCGAGGAGGACATGCATGATCTCGATGTATTCGCTTGTCGCTCCTTCGCGTCCGTCCCCGTATCGGGATCGCGACGCCGCCGCTTAGGCCTTTCGGTTCGTCACGGTCGGGTCTGACACCCCGGCCTTCTTCCAAATCCAGGACTTTTACAGGTGCCGCCGGACTCGCTTGTCCGTGGTGCCGCAATCGGATGGAGCCGGCTCGCGCATTTGGCGCAGCCGGAACATGTCATGACCAATAAACGCAAAGACCGCCCCACCGCGATCCGCACGGTGCTGCCGTTCGCATTCCGTCACTGGCGCAACCAGCCATGGCTGGGCTCAGGCCTCGGGCTCGCCATGGTCGGTGCCACCGTGTCCGACCTGTTCATGCCGCTGTTCGCCGGCAGGCTGGTCGACGCCATCGCGCTCGGTGCAACGGACTTCGAAACGGCGAAGTCCCACGCCTTCGTCGCGTTCGGCGCCATCATCGCGCTCGGCCTCGTGCAGATCACGTTCCGGCACTTCGGCCTGTGGGCCATCGTGCCGTTCACGCTGCGCGTGATGCAGGATATCGCCCGCGACGCGTTCCACCTGGTGCAGCGCTTCTCGACCGACTGGCATGCGAACAGCTTCGCCGGCTCGACGGTGCGCAAGATCACGCGTGGCATGTGGGCGGTGGACCTGCTCAACGACACGATCCTGCTGGCGCTGCTGCCGTCGATCGTGGTGCTGGTCGGCTCGGCGATCCTGTTCGCCCTGCACTGGCCGGCGCTTGGCGCTGCGGTCGCCGTCGGCGCCGTGGCCTACATCACGCTGACCGTGTTCCTGTCGACGCAGTACATTGCGCCGGCGGCACGGCTGTCGAACGCGTGGGACACGAAAGTTGGCGGCACGCTCGCCGACGCGCTGACCTGCAACGCGGTGGTGAAGTCGTTCGGCGCGGAGGAGCGCGAGGACGCAAGACTCGCGCGCGTGGTCGGCAAATGGCGCAAGCGCGTGCGGCGGACCTGGATGCGCTTCACCGTGAGCAGCACGGTGCAGTTGATCGTGCTGCTGGGCATGCGCGCGTCGGTGGTCGGCGGTGCGCTGCTGCTGTGGATCGCGGGCAAGGCGACGCCGGGCGATGTCACCTACGTGCTGACGAGCTACTTCGTCATCCACGGCTACCTGCGTGACATCGGCTTCCACGTCAACAACCTGCAGCGTGCGGTGAACGACATGGAGGAACTGGTGGCGATCCACGACGAGGTGCCGGGCATCCTCGACGCAAAGGATGCGAAGACGCTGAAGGTTGCGGGCGGCAACATCGTGTTCGACGATGTGACGTTCCACTATCGCGGACATTCGACGCCGCTGTACCGCAACCTGAAGGTCGAGATCGAGGCGGGCGAGCGTGTCGGCCTGGTCGGGCGTTCCGGCTCGGGCAAGACGACGTTCGTCAAGCTGATCCAGCGCCTCTACGACATCGGCGGTGGCCGCATCCTGATCGATGGTCAGGATGTGTCGAAGGCGACGCAGGCGTCGTTGCGGCAGCAGATCGCGATCGTGCAGCAGGAGCCGATCCTGTTTCATCGTTCGCTTGCCGACAACATCGCCTACGGCCGTCCGGGCGCGCGCTTCGACGAAGTCGTCGAGGCGGCGCGGCTCGCCAACGCGCACGAGTTCATCGAGCGGCTGCCGAACGGTTACGGCACGCTGGTCGGCGAGCGCGGCGTGAAACTCTCGGGCGGCGAGCGGCAGCGCGTCGCGCTGGCGCGGGCGTTCCTGGCGGACGCGCCGATCCTGATCCTGGACGAGGCAACCTCCAGCCTCGATTCGGAATCGGAGGCGCTGATCCAGGAGGCGATGCAGCGGTTGATGCACGGGCGCACGTCGATCGTGATCGCGCACCGGCTCTCGACCGTGCGTGCGCTCGACCGCATCCTGGTGTTCGACCGCGGCCAGATCGTCGAGGAAGGCACGCACCGCACGCTGGTCGCCAGCGGCGGCATCTACCGCACGCTGTTCGAGCGGCAGGTGCTGGAACTCGGCGGCGCGGAGCTGGATCGCGTTTCGGCTGCGGAGTGACGCAGGCGTTGCGTCATGCAATAGTTGCCAAGGCCCGGCGCCGCACGACGCCGGGCCTTGCTGCATGGGGAGCGAAATGAGTTTCATCACCGGGGTCGGGCTTACCGCTTACGGCAAGCGCGACGGTTGTTCGACGCTGGACCTCATGAGCGAGGCGGCGACGCTCGCGCTCAATGACTCAGGGCTGAAGCGCGGCGAGATCGACGGCGTGCTGTGCGGTTATTCCACCACCATGCCGCACCTGATGCTGGCCACCGTGTTCGCCGAGCATTTCGGCATCCAGCCGACATATGCGCATGCCATTCAGGTCGGCGGCGCCACCGGGCTCGCGATGGGGATGCTGGCGCATGAGCTGGTTGCCGCCGGCGTCGCCAACAACGTGCTGGTGGTCGCCGGCGAGAATCGCCTGACCGGCCAGGCGCGCGACTCGGCGATCCAGACGCTGGCCCAGGTCGGCCATCCTGTTTTCGAGGTGCCGCTCGGGCCGACGATCCCGGCCTATTACGGCCTCGTCGCCTCGCGCTACATGCACGAATTCGGCATCACCGAAGAGCAGCTCGCCGCGTTCGCGGTGCTGATGCGCACGCACGCGCTGGCGCACCCCGGCGCACAGTTTCGCGAGCCGGTCACCGTGGCCGACGTGATGGCCTCGCGCTCGATCGCGACGCCCTTGAAATTGTTGGACTGCTGTCCGGTGTCGGACGGCGGTGCCGCCTTCATCGTCAGCCGCGAACCGGTGAACGATTTTCGCATCCGCATCATGGGCTGCGGCCAGGCGCATCGGCACCAGCATGTGACGATGGCCGGAGATGTGATGCGGTATGGCGCGTCGGACGCGTGCAGTCGTGCATTGGCGGCTTCAGGCGTCAGCCTCGGCGACATCAATTATGCCGCTGTCTACGACAGTTTCACCATTACGCTGGCGATCCTGCTCGAGGAGATCGGTATCGCCAAACGCGGTGAGGCGGCGCTGATGGCGGCAAGCGGCGAGTTCGGCGTCAAGGGACGATTGCCGCTGAACACCCATGGCGGGTTGCTCTCCTACGGCCATTGCGGCACCGGCGGGGCGATGGCGCACGTGGTCGAGACACACTTGCAGATGACTGGCCGCGCAGGCTCGCGCCAGGTGCGCGAGGCGTCGCTGGCGCTCTTGCACGGCGATGGCGGAATTCTCTCGTCCCATGTCAGCATGTTCCTGGAGCGCGTGCGATGAGCGCAACAACGAAGCCTGTCGCCGACTGGACCGGTGGCCTCGAGAGCATCGCCTATCAGGTGTGCGGCGCCTGCAAGCACGTCTGGTATTTCCGCCGTGGCTTCTGCCCCGCCTGCGGATCAGGCGAAGTTGCCGATCGGACGGCCTCGGGGGAGGGAGTCGTGTTCGCGATCTCGGTCGTCACCCGCGCCGCCACGCCCGAAGCGCGGGCGCATGTGCCTTACGCCGTGGTGCTGGTCGACGCCAAGGAAGGCTTCCGCATGATGGGCCACGGCGACCGCGATCTGAAGATCGGCGACAAGGTGACAGCCCGCTTCGAAAAATTCACCGATCACATCGTGCCGTATTTCGCGAAAGCTTGAAGTATGGAGACCGGACATGCTGCTCATCGGGGTCAACCGATCGCCGTTTACGCGCCGCGTTGCGATCACGCTGAACATCTATGGCGTGCCCTTTGAGCAGCGTCCGCTCTCCGGCTTCGGCAACCGGGATGAGGTACGGGCCAGCAATCCGCTCGGCCGCATTCCGGCCCTGATGCTCGACAGCGGCGAGACGCTGATCGACAGCACCGCCATCATCGATCATCTCGACGAGAGCTATGGCCGTGAGCGCGCGCTGGCGCCGCCATCCGGCGCCGACCGGCGCACTGTGCTGAAGACCACAGCAATCCTGATGGGCGCATGCGAGAAGTGTCTGCACGCGGCCTATGAACGCAACCACCGCCCGGCTGAGAAGGTGCACCAGCCGTGGATCGACGACTGTCTCGCGCAGGTGGTCAGCGCGCTCAAGGCGGTCGAGGCAATGGTCGAGCCGGCGCAGCGGCATCTCCTGCTGGGACGCCTCACGCACGCGGACGTCGCGGCAGTGGTGGCCGAGCGCATCGCGCGCGCAGGCCTGAGCATCGACACCGATATGCATGCGCCGCGCCTTAGGGCGCTGACGGCGCGATTGGAAGAGGAGCCTGCTTTTCGCGTAGCGCAACCCTGACGCAGAGGATGGTCAGGCGTTGTCGAACGGCCGCCGCTCCATCGTCAGGCAGTAGTCGCCAAAGCCGACTGCGCGCCAGAAGTCGATGCCGCGCTGATTGTGCAGCAGCACCTGCAGTGTGATGCGTTCCGCATTCTGCCATGGATTGGCGCAGAGCCATTGCACGGCCTCGCGACCGAGCCCGCGGCGCCGGGCGTGCGGGACGATGAAAAACTGCCGCAGAAAGACGCCGTCCTCCTCGTCGATGCGATAGAGCGCGTAGCCCGCGGTCTTGCCGTCTTCGCTGAACACGACTGCGACGTAGTTCTCGCTGAGGAATTTGCGCATCCGCGCTTCGAGCTCGGCCACTGTCAGCCGGTTGCGATGACCCTCGTCGCGGATCAGTGCGGCATTGAGGAAGGCAAGCTGGGGAATGTCGGTCGCGGTCGCGATGCGGAAGTCCATGACGCTACCCGGATTGAACTGGTGAAGGGCCCGGCGTGTTCGCGCCGGACCCCTCATTTAGCAGCATCAGCCAGCCTGTAAGCCGGGTTCTGTAAGGCACCGCCGCGTTTCCGCGACGATACGTGACGGCCATTCCTCTGGGACCGTGCTTGCGCACGGCCTCAAGCAACCTACCCGAACGGCAGGGCCGGACTGCCCCGCGGACGTTATCGCTTGCGCGAACCTCCCGCTTACGCCGTTCCTATTCGGTCTTGCTCCCGGTGGGGTTTGCCATGCCGTCGTCATTGCTGACAACGCGGTGCGCTCTTACCGCACCTTTTCACCCTTGCCGCGCGCGAACGCGAGGCGGTTCGTTCTCTGTGGCACTTTCCCTGAGGCCGTTCCGGCTTGCGCCGCAAAAGCCCCGCCGGAAGTTATCCGGCACCGTTTGTCCATGGAGCCCGGACTTTCCTCCCTCGCGGCCTTTCGGCACATGCGAGAACGGCCGTCCGGCCGACTGACATCCTTCAGATGAAGGCTGCGCCTGCGCGCGTCAAGGTTTGTTCTGCACCACGTGGTAAACGTACCGAAAAGCCGCAGTTCGACGCCGGCCGGAGCCTTTGTCGTTACGGCTCTGGCTTCTCGAGGATCTTTCCGATTGTCACAATGGTCATCGACGGCAGAAACTTTTCATTGGCGACGATTTTCATCGCGGCCTTTCTGGTTAACGTCAGCTGACCTTTGACGTTCTTATTGCCGTCGCCTGCGGCCCATGCGCTTTCCCAGAGCAGGGCGAGCAGGTGCGCGCCGGCCTGCATCGTATTGATGGTCTTGGTCCCGAACTTCTCCCACAGCGCCTCGGATGCTGCCTTCCCGCCCTTTCCGACGCTCGCATATGTCTGAACGAGCTTGGACGGTGGCAGCGATTTGTGGGTGAGCCGCATCATCGCGATCATGGCCTTCGCCGCGTCGAAGCCCGATGTCAGGAGCTCACTCTTTTTCACTTTGTCCGTATGCTTGAGGCCGTTCAAAATCTTCTCGCGGAAATGGAAGATCATGTCGTCCTCGTAGGCGGCGTGAACGCCTTCGCCGAGCATCCTCTCGACGACCTTGCCTTCGTTTTTTCCCCTTGTGATCACGTGCTCGACGGTTTGAAGCGGGTCGCCATTGTGCATGTAGGAAATGTGCAGCGGCTGACATGCATCGCCGACGTAGTGGGCCAGGACGCCGCCGGCGCAGACGAACTGGCCGGCCTTGCCGTCGCGTGCGTAGCCGCTCATGGCGTCGAAGATCTGCCAGACCCGGAACGGCAGCAGGCCGCGGCGTCCGACGGCGATCTTCTTGTTGCTCTCCAGATCGACGATCTCGCTGTAGAACTCCTGCCACTTGTCCGAGTCGATCCAGGCATCGCTCTTGGTGAGGTCCAGCAGCGTCTTGCCGTCCGGCCGTTCCTGATCCATGTCGGCGAAGTGGTTGGCGCCTTCAAATTCGCGCGCGAAACCCTGCTTGGCAATTTTCATCTTCCAGTAAAAATCCGGAACGTCGGCCAGAGGCACGAAGTCGGCGGTTCCCATGCCCTTGAATTTGCCTTCCAGCAAGGCGGCCTCGCTGTGGCTGATAATCTCCTCGTGTCGACGAATGAGAGCCTTCAGCTTCGGAAAGTTTGCAGACAACGCGACCTGAGCGCGCGTCGCGATCGAGAAATGCCCAAGTGCACCCCAGGTATCGGCTTGATCGAGATTCCAGTCACGAATGGGGTCGACTTCCAGCAGGGCGCAGGCGCGCGACAGCAGTGTCGCGAGCGCAAAACCTTGCGGCGGCGCTTTTTCCGCCGAGTAGAGCATTTGCCGTCCCCACTGGACCGCGAGCGGCAGGTATTGCTGATCCGGGACGGGCTTGCCGTTGCTCTTTGCCGGCTTGGCGGTCGTGCGCGGCTCGAGCAGCCAAAGCGTGCCGGAGTCGCCTGGCAGTGTTGAGAATGGAATCGACGGCGCCTTGGCCGTCACGATATCGCCTGACGTCCGCGGGCCGATGAAAATGTCGGACACGTATTCAAAGCCGCCGCCAGTCTTGTAGCGATAGAAGAGGCCGTGAATCTCTCCGAGCATCGTGCCGCTTGCAGCGCCCACGCCGCGCACATGACAGCCAATGAGGTTCAGCGAGAGGTTGACGCTCGAGAAATCCGCCATCGGCCCGGCCACGCCGATGCCGGGGATCTTGGCGGTCCAGCTGTGGATGTCGTCGAGCTCGATGAGGCCGATATCGAGATTGACGAAGGTGTCCTGCGCTTCGAGATGGGGATAGATCGTCGAAAGCGGCATCCTGGTGAGTTGCTTGCCGGAACTGACGCCGATCCGCTGTTCTTCGCCGTTCAGGATCGCTCTCACTTCCTCGCCTTCGCCGCCGGTGACGTGGCGGTTCGTCAGCGCGTAGGTCGTGTGACCATCGCTGACAAGGCAGCCGATGGTCGCCGCGTATCGTTGGCCCTGTACATCGGCGATGATGGGATCGCCCGGTCCGATATTGTTGAGAGGGTGGTTGACCGTGATCGCAGCGATCGGGGTCACGTGCTCCTTCGGCGCTTCGATGACGCAGATCGGCACGCGTGAGCCGTCGGGCATGAAGATCGTGGCGGGCACCATGTCCTCGGGATTGGAGGCGAACGCCTTCGGATCTTCCCACTTGGAGACAAACACCAGAATGCTCGGCCACGAGTACGGCCGCACCTCCGAGTTATCCAGTCGACGGACACCAGTCCCCTTCTGCTTCTTCTTGTCGTTCGGCCAGCTATCGGTCTTGCGGATGCGATAGCGGCCGATTGCGGTGGCGACCACGTTCGGGTGGCGCATCAGGTGGATGTGAAACATGTCGCGCGCGTCGACCAGGTTCTTGAGCGACAGATGCGCGAAGTCTGTGCCTTCGGTTTGGAAACTGGACAGGTCTATCTGCGTGCGAGTTTGCAACATGATGCCTCTCAAAAATCATCAACGCTGTGAGCCGCTGGGGTCTCTGGCAAATACAAGCACTGGTTGAGGAGATCACAATCCACCGCCAGCGGCAAGAACGCCGGGGAACGACCGGCCCAACAGCCATCGTGGCTCGGCGTCGCCGGCAGAATTTCTGCTTGTTCGGGTAGGAGCTAGCCTTGCGCGCTGCTCAATCGGAGCGCGTTCAGGAGGTCGTGCAGGGTGGCAAGCGTCGAGGGATCGGCGATGCCGTCCACACGCGCGGGGCGGAAATGCCGCTGGAAGGCGTTGACCACTTCGCGGGTGGCGTTGTCGTACTGGCCGCTCGTGGCAATGGTGTAGCCGTAGGCGGCCAGCGCTTCCTGCAGCGCCAGCACGTCGGGTCCCGACGAGCCGAGGCTAAGGGTCGGGCCCGGCACGATCTTCGCGGGCAGCACATACAGGCCGACACCGGAGTCGGCGAGCAGCTGCCACGGAAACTTCTCGCCCGGATCCTGCTTGCGGCCGGGCGAGACGTCGGAATGGCCGAGCACCCGCGCGCGCGGGATGTTGCGGCGAATCATGATGCCCTTGCACAGCGCAATCACCGCGGCGATTTGCCGGAGCGGATAGGCGGGCAGGTCGTAGTCGTGGCCGCCGTTGACGATCTCGACGCCGATCGAGCAGGTGTTGACGTCGCTCTCCGCGCCCCATGTCGAAGCGCCGGCGTGCCAGGCGCGCAGCGATTCCGGAACGGACTGGATGATGCGGCCGTCCTCGCGGACGATGTAGTGCGCCGAGACTTCGGTTCCCGCGACCGTCAGCCGGCGGATCGCGACCTCCGCGTCGGTCATCCCGGTATAATGCAACACGATCATGTCCGGCACCCGGCCACCGCGGCGGTCGCCGTAGTTGGCCGACGGAATCACATCCGAGACGACGGACGAATCGGGGAAGAACTTCATGTCGCTCGCGGTCCAGGGTGACGGCAACGCGCTTGCGCGTCGGAGCGTCGGTTCAGCCTGCGAGAGATGGCTCTGAGACATGTAACTGGCCAGGCAGGAACGGGATGTGTCGACGGCAAACTGTGATGTCTTGCGGTGACGCCTCACTAAAGCCCAAGGGGGGCGTGCGTACAATCCAAAGCCAGTCGAATGGTGTGGATTGGTTAAGACCTGTGGCAGGAATGCACGTGGCCATGCATTGGAAGACTTTGCATTAGCGATGAATACGCATCGTCAACGGTTCTTTAACGTTAACAGTCGTTACTGAGGGGTGAACAAGCCGAACCGTGAGGGGAGGCAGCAATGTCATTGACGCGCCGATACATCCCATGGCTGCAGCCACAAGCTTGCGCGTACCGGTTGGACACCGCTTGCGCGGCAAGTTTTCCACAGGCCTGCACACCGGGAACTCTGAAAATTTACCAGCGCTTAGGAGCCGGCGTGGCAAGTGCCGTTGCGGGTGGGCGGCACGGACTTCAGGCAGGCACTGGAGCAGGGGAATGATTACGGGCGGCGGAACTTCCGCGAGCTCGGGTGCTGCGGCCCGCCATGTGTCCGTATTGCTGACCGAAGCGATGCAACTGCTCGCGCCGCAGAACGGCGGCGTCTATGTGGACGCGACGTTCGGCGCAGGCGGCTACAGTCGCGCCATCCTCGACATCAGCGGTACTCGGGTGCTCGGCATCGATCGCGATCGCACGGCGATCGCCGCGGGCTTCGACCTGGTCGATCGCGCGGATGGACGGCTGGTGCTGGTCGAGGACCGATTCGCCAATCTCGCCGATGTCTGCCGCGCGCAGGGCCACGACGCCGTCGATGGCGTCGTCATGGATATCGGCGTCTCATCGATGCAACTGGATCAGGCTGAACGCGGTTTCTCGTTCCGTCTCGACGGACCGCTCGACATGCGCATGGGCGGCGACGGGCCGAGCGCGGCGGACGTGATCGCGGCGGCAGCTCCCGCCGACCTCGCGCGCATCTTCAAGGTTTTCGGCGAAGAAAAATTCGCACGTCCGATTGCACGCGCGATCTCCGAGGCGCGTCAGGAGGCGCCGATCACGACGACGCGGGCGCTTGTCGAGATCATCTCGCGTGTGCTGCGCCAGCGGCCGGGCGAAATCCACCCCGCGACGCGGACGTTCCAGGCGCTGCGCATCTTCGTCAACGAAGAGCTCGATGAGTTGCAGGAGGCGCTGCGGGGGGCGGAGGAGATTCTGAAGCCCGGTGGGCGGCTTGTCGTCGTCTCGTTCCATTCGCTGGAAGACCGTATCGTCAAGACGTTCTTCGCAGATCGCTCGCGCACCGGTGGCGGATCGCGGCACCAGCCGGAAGTGCAGCACGCGCCGCCAAGCTTCAAGGTGCTGACCAAGCGACCGCTCGTTGCCGACGACAAGGAGACGGCCAGCAATCCGCGCGCGCGTTCGGCAAAACTGCGCGCGGCCGAGCGGACCGATGCACCGCCCCATGGCCTTCAGAGCGAAGGACTTGCCGTCCCTTCGCTCGCCGACGTGATGCGGGGAGGGTGACTGATGCGCATCGTCCACCTTTTCATGGTCTGCGCGCTGGTGTTCGCCGCAGCCTATGTCTACCGCATCAAAATGGAATCGACCGTGCGCACCGAGCGCGTGATGAAGCTGCGCGCCGACATCCGCACCGAGCGCGACGCGATTGCCCGGCTGCATGCCGACTGGGCAAAACTCGAATCGCCGGGCCGCCTGCAGGGCCTCGCCGAGCGGCATACCAAACTGCGCTTCATCGAGGCCACGCAGTACGATAACCTGAAGAACCTGCCCGAGCGTCCGCCGAGCTTCATCAAGCCGAATGATCCCGATCCGATCGGCACGATGATCGAGATAGCCGATCCTGACCTCACCAGTTCGATAACGCCGCCGGAGGCCTCGCGATGAGCGTCGAGACGTCCGACACGCGACCGGCGCGGCCGGCCGAACACTGGCGGCAGCGGCTGATCCGAACGCTGCTGTATGGCAAGAACGTCGATCGCCATGTGAAGGCGCGAGTGCGCGTCGGTTTCGCGATCGTCGCGTTCGTTGCGGTCTATGGCATCATTGCCGGCAAGCTGATGCTGTTCGGCATCACCGCGGAGAGCAACGAGGCGAGCAAGCGCGCCGCGCAGGACGCGACCGCCACCGCACGCCCCGACATTCTCGACCGCAACGGACTGATCCTTGCGACCGACGTGAAGACCTCGTCGCTGTTTGGCGAGCCGCGACGGCTGGTGGATCGCGACGAGGCGGTGGAACTCCTGACCAGCGCGCTGCCCGACCTCGAGACCGCCGAGGTGCGGCAGCGGCTGCACACGAAAAAAGGCTTCGTCTGGCTGAAGCGCGAGATCACGCCGGAGCAGGAGCGGCAGATCCATCGGCTCGGCATTCCCGGCATCGGCTTCCTGCGCGAGAACAAGCGCGTCTATCCGTCCGGCCCGGTGGTCTCGCATCTGATCGGCCATGTGAACATCGACAACCAGGGCATCGCCGGCATCGAGAAGTGGCTCGACAGCAATGGCCTCGCCGACCTGCACATGGCGGGCTTTGCCAACGACCGGCAGCAGGAGCCGGTGGAGCTCGCGGTCGACCTGCGCGTCGAGCACGCGCTGCGCGACGAACTGCTCAAGGCGAAGGACAAGTACAAGGCCAAAGCCGCGGCCGGCCTCGTCTCGAACGTGAAGACCGGCGAGATCGTCGCAATGGTCTCGGTGCCGGACTATGATCCGAACAATCCGAAGGAGGCGAACGACCCGACGCGTATCAACCGCCTGACCACCGGCGTGTTCGAGATGGGCTCGACCTTCAAGGCGCTGACACTGGCGATGGCGCTGGATTCCGGCAAGGCCAACCTCAACACGATGTACGATGCACGCGGCTCGCTGCGCTACGGCCGCTTCAACATCCGCGACACGCATCCGATGGGGCGCTCCATCACGCTGTCGGAAGTATTCACCTATTCGTCCAACATCGGCGCGGCGCGGGTGGCGCTGTCGCAGGGTGTCGAAGCGCACAAGGCGTTCCTGAAGAAACTCGGACAGCTCGACCGGCTGCGCACCGAGCTGCCCGAAAGTGCCGAGCCAATCGTGCCGAAGCGCTGGGGTGAGCTCAACACGGTGACGATCGCGTTCGGCCACGGCCTGTCGGTCGCACCGCTGCAGGCGGTGATGGGGATCAACGCGCTGGTCAATGGCGGCTACCTCATTCCGCCGACGCTCTTGAAGCGCAGCGAAGCCGAGGCGATGAAACTGGCGAAGCAGGTGGTGAAGGCCGACACCAGCCAGAAGATGCGCCACCTGATGCGGTTGAATGCCGAGATCGGTACCGCGAAAAAAGCCGACGTGCAGGGCTACTATGTCGGCGGCAAAACCGGCACCTCCGAGAAGGTCGTCAACGGCCGCTATTCCCGCAAGCAGGTGCTCAACTCGTTCACGGCCATCATGCCGTCGGACAACCCGAAATATCAGATCCTGATCATGCTGGACGAGCCGCAGCCGCTCGCCGAAACGCACGGTTTCATCACCTCGGGCTGGAACACGGTGCCGACCGGTGGCAAGGTGATCGCGCGCATTGCCCCCTTGCTCGGCGTGGAGCCGCGCTTCGATTTGCCGCCGTCCGAGCGCCTTATTCTTGCAGCAACAAGGTAACAGGGTCGGTGCGTACTGCACCGGCGGCCGGATGAAAGAATGAAGCTTCGCGAACTCCTGAGCGACGATGCCGCGCCCGGTGGCGCCGGCGAGATCGCCGTTTCGGGGTTGTCCGTCGACAGCCGCCAGGTGAAGCGCGGCGACGTGTTCTTTGCGCTCGCCGGCGCGAAGACCGACGGCGCAAAATTCGTCGAAGCGGCGATTGCCAGCGGTGCGGTCGCAATCGTCGGCGAGCATGCGCCGGCTGCTGCGACCAGCGTTCCTTTCATCAAGGCGGCGAATGCGCGACGGGCGCTGGCGCGCGCCGCGGCACGCTTCCATTCGCGCCAGCCGCGAACCATCGCTGCCGTGACCGGCACCAGCGGCAAGACCTCGGTGGCTGCCTTCACGCGGCAGATCTGGATCGCGCAAGGGTTCGCCGCCGCGAGCATCGGCACGATCGGTCTCGTGTCGCCGAAGCGCACGGTCTACGGCTCGCTGACGACGCCCGATCCGATCTCGCTGCACAAGACACTCGACGAGATCGCAGGCGAGGGTGTCACGCATCTTGCGTTCGAAGCCTCATCGCACGGTCTCGACCAGCATCGGCTGGACGGCGTGCGCGTCGACGCCGGCGCATTCACCAACCTTTCGCGCGACCACATGGATTACCACCCGACCGTCGCGCACTATCTCGGTGCGAAGCTGCGGCTGTTCACCGATCTCGTGAAACCGGACGGTGCGGCCGTGATCGTCGCCGATCATGAACATTCGGATGCAGTCGTCGCCGCTGCGCGCACGCGCGGCCTGCGCTTGATCACCGTCGGCCGCAAGGGCAGTGGCATCCGTCTGGTCGATGCGGCGATCGACGGCTTTGGTCAGCTCATGACCGTCGAACATGAGGGCCGGCGCACAAAGCTGCGGTTGCCGCTGGTCGGCGAATTCCAGATCGAGAACGCGCTGGTGTCGGCGGGTCTCGCGATTGCGACGGGCACGGAGGCTGCAAAGGCATTCGCAGCGCTCGAGCAGCTCGAAGGGGCCAAGGGGCGGATCGAGCTGGTCGGCGAGAAGAATGGTGCGGCGGTCTTCGTCGATTACGCGCACAAGCCGGATGCTCTGGACAAAGTCCTGATCGCGCTGCGGCCCTATGCGAAGCGCAAGCTGGTGGTCGTGTTCGGCGCCGGCGGCGACCGCGATCCGGGCAAGCGCGCGGTGATGGGCGAAGTCGCGGCGAAGGGGGCTGACATCGCCATCGTCACCGACGACAACCCGCGCAGCGAGAACCCGGCCGCCATTCGTGCGGCGATTATGGCCGCAGCGCCGGGCGCACGCGAAATCGGCGATCGCGCCGAGGCCATTCGCGTGGCGATCGCCGAGTTGCAGCCGGGTGATGCGCTGGTGATTGCCGGCAAGGGGCACGAGACCGGGCAGATCGTCGGCGAGACGACACTTCCATTCAGCGATCACGAAGCTGCGGCAGCGGCGCTTAAGGAGCATGCGGCATGAGCGGGCAGGCGCTGTGGACACTTCAGGCCATGCGCGAGGCGATGCACGCCGACGCGCGCGGGCCGATGCCGGAGGTGATCACCGGGCTCTCCATCGACAGCCGGACGATCGGTGCGGGTGAGGCCTATTTCGCCATCAAGGGCGACATCCACGATGGCCACGCCTTCGTCGAAGCGGCGCTGAAGAACGGCGCCGGAGTGGCCGTAGTCGAGAGTGCGCAGGCGGACAAGTTTGCAGGCCTTCCCGTCCTGGTCGTTCCCGACGTGCTGGACGGCCTTCGCCAGCTTGCGCGCGTCTCGCGCGCGCGGCTGAAGGCAAAGGTCATCGCCGTCACTGGCTCGGTCGGCAAGACCTCGACCAAGGAGGCACTGCGCTGTGTGCTTGCGGCGCAAGGTTCGACCCACGCGGCCGTGGCCTCGTTCAACAATCACTGGGGCGTGCCGCTGTCGCTTGCGCGCTGCCCTGCCGACGTCAGCTACGGCGTATTCGAGATCGGCATGAACCACGCGGGCGAGATCGAGCCGCTGGTGCAGATGGTGCGCCCCCATGTGGCGGTGATCACCACGATCGAGCCGGTGCATCTGGAATACCTCGGCTCGATCGAGGCGATCGCCGACGCCAAGGCGGAGATTTTTTCCGGCGTCGAGCCGGGCGGCGCGGCGGTGCTCAAACTCGACAATCCGCAGTTCCCGCGGCTGCGCGATGCCGCACAGAATGCCGGGATAAAGCGCATCGTCACGTTCGGCGAGCACGCTGCCGCGGATGCGCGGCTGCTCGACGTGTCGCTGCACGCGACCTGCTCGGCGGTGCATGCCAATATTCTTGGCCACGACGTCACCTACAAGATCGGTATGCCCGGGCGCCATATGGCGATGAACTCGATCGCCGTGCTGGCCGCGGCTTCCGTCGCAGGCGCCGACCTTGCGCAGAGCGCGCTGGCGCTGTCGCAGATGCAGGCGCCCGTGGGCCGCGGCGCCCGAATCGTGCTCGGCGTTTCCGGCGGCGAAGCGCTGCTGATCGACGAGAGCTACAATGCCAACCCGGCCTCGATGCCTGCGGCGTTGAGCGTGCTGGGCAAGGCAGGGATCGGTCCGCGCGGCCGCCGCATCGCCATCCTGGGAGATATGCTGGAACTGGGGCCGACCGGGGCCGAACTGCATGCAGCGCTTGCGGAATCCGTGCGTGCGAACGCCATCGACCTGGTGTTTTGTTGCGGCCCGCTGATGCGATCGCTGTGGGAGGCCCTTCCGTCGAACCGCCGGGGCGGCTATGCCGATAGCTCGGCGGCGCTGGAACAGGATGTCGCCAACGCTGTTCGCGCCGGCGACGCGCTGATGATCAAGGGCTCGCTCGGTATGAAAATGAAATTGATCGTCGAGGCGCTGAAGCGCCGTTTCCCAACCCTGGGCGCGTTCGACGACGTGGCCGTCTGAGGCGATACGATGTTTTTTTGGCTGGTCGAGTTTTCCGGTTCGGTACCCGTTTTCAATGTGTTTCGCTACATCACCTTCCGCACCGGTGGGGCGATGGCGACCGCCGCGCTGTTCGTGTTCCTGTTCGGGCCGTGGATCATCGATCACCTGCGCCTGCGGCAGGGGAAGGGACAGCCGATTCGCGAGGACGGTCCGCAGTCGCACCTGATCGCGAAGAAGGGCACGCCGACCATGGGCGGGCTGATGATCCTGTCAGGGCTGGTGGTCGCGACGCTGCTGTGGGGCAACCTCCGCAATCCGTATGTGTGGATCGTGCTTGCGGTCACGCTTGGTTTCGGCTTCGTCGGCTTTTACGACGACTATCTGAAGGTCACCAAGCAGTCGCATGCCGGCTTTTCGGGCCGCACGCGCCTTGCGATCGAGGCCATCATCGCCGGCGCAGCGTGCTTTGCGATCATCTGGATCGGACGCCCGAACGTGTCGACCGCCCTGGCCGTGCCATTCCTGAAGGACTTCATCATCGACTTCGGCTGGTTCTTTCTCATCTTCACGACCTTCATCATCGTCGGCGCGGGCAACGCCGTGAACCTGACCGACGGTCTCGACGGCCTCGCCATCGTGCCGGTGATGATCGCGGCGGCGAGTTTCGGCATGATTGCGTATCTCGCGGGTAATGCCGTGTTCTCCGAATATCTGCAGATACGCTACGTGCCCGGTACCGGTGAGCTCGCGGTGTTATGTGGCGCGGTGCTCGGCGCGGGGTTGGGCTTTCTGTGGTTCAACGCGCCGCCGGCCTCGATCTTCATGGGCGATACCGGCTCACTCGCGCTCGGCGGCATGCTCGGCACCATCGCGGTCGCGACCAAGCACGAGATCGTGCTCGCCGTGATCGGCGGCCTGTTCGTGCTGGAAGCGGTCTCGGTGATCGTGCAGGTCGTTTCGTTCAAGCTGACCGGCAAGCGTGTGTTCAGGATGGCGCCGATCCATCACCATTTCGAGCAGAAGGGATGGACCGAACCACAGGTCGTCATCCGCTTCTGGATCATTTCCGTCGTGCTGGCGCTCGCCGGGCTGTCGACGCTGAAGTTGCGATGAGCACCGTGACGCATCGACGGAGTGCCTCTTCCCTCTCCCCTTGTGGGAGAGGGTGCATAGGCGGCCTTTGGCCGCCGTTCTTAGATCAGAACGCCGATGCTCTGCATCGGCTATGCGAAGCGAGGGCGGGTGAGGGGCTGTTGCCTCTCGCAGATTCAGTTACGCCTCACCCAGCCGAATTCCGCGCTGATGTCGGTGATGCCCTCTCCCACATAGGCGAGCGAAGCGACGCCGTTCTTCGAACGGCTATGGGGAGAGGGCGCAATCATAGGCGCCGGAGCCTCCCATGATCCCGGTCACCAGTTTCAAGGGCAAGACGGTTGCGGTGTTCGGGCTCGGCGGGTCGGGCCTTGCGAGCTGTCAGGCGCTGAAGGCCGGCGGCGCCGATGTCGTTGCCAGCGATGACAATGCGGAGAGCCTCGCGCAAGCCGCCAAGGCCGGCTTCACCACCGCCAACCTGCGCGATGTCTCCTGGGCCAACTTCGCCGCACTGGTGCTGGCGCCGGGCGTGCCGCTGACGCATCCGACGCCGCACTGGACCGTGCTCGCGGCGCAGCGGGCCGGCGTTGCCGTGATCGGCGACATCGAGCTGTTTTGTATCGAGCGCAAGCGCACCGTGCCGAACGCGCCGTTTGTGGCCATCACCGGCACCAACGGCAAGTCGACCACCACCGCGCTGGTCGCGCACCTGATGCGCGAAGCGGGCCACGACGTGCAGATGGGCGGCAACATCGGCACCGCGATCCTCTCGCTCGAGCCGCCGCGGATGGGCCGCGTCCATGTGATCGAGATGTCGTCGTACCAGATCGACCTCACGCCGTCGCTCGATCCCTCGGTCGGCATCCTGCTCAACGTCACCGAGGATCACATCGACCGGCACGGCACGCTGGCGCATTACGCGGCGGTGAAGGAACGGCTTGTCGCCAGCGTCCAGAGGAGCGGAACCGCCGTCATCGGCGTCGACGACAACTGGTGTCGCGCCGCCGCCGACCGGATCGAGCAGGCCGGCACCAGCGTCATTCGCGTCTCGGTGCGCCAACCATTGGCGAACGGCATTTATGCCGAGCGCGACCAGATCGTGCGGGCGAATGGCGGGGCCAGGAGCGAGGTCGCACGGATCGGCGGCATCGGCTCGTTGCGCGGCGAGCACAACGCACAGAACGCAGCGTGCGCCGCGGCCGCGGCCCTTGCGCTTGGGGTCAAGGAAGAGGTGATCCAGAAGGGCCTGCGCAGTTTTCCGGGCCTCGCACACCGCATGGAGCAGGTGGGCCGGCGCGGTGGCGTGCTGTTCGTCAACGACTCCAAGGGCACCAACGCGGATGCGGCAGCCCGCGCGCTGTCATCGTTCAACGACATCTTCTGGATCGCGGGGGGCAAGCCGAAGACCGGCGGCATCACCAGCCTCGGCGAATTCTTCCCGCGCATCCGCAAGGCCTACCTGATCGGCGAGGCAGCGCAGGAGTTTGCAGGCACCCTCGGCGCAAAAGTGCCGCACGAGATTTCACAGACGCTCGACAATGCGCTCGCGGCGGCTGCACGCGATGCGGATGCCTCCGGTCTCGCCGATCCGGTGGTGCTGCTGTCGCCCGCCTGCGCATCGTTCGACCAGTACCGGAACTTCGAGATCCGCGGAAATCGCTTTAGGGAGCTTGTGCAGGCTCTGCCTGGGGTTAAGCCGGCAATTTGATTGATTTCCTTAACCGTTCGTAAACCACGATGGTGGACCACTAGAGGGGCATCCTCCAGGGAATCACGATGATCTCGCGCGACCGACGCACTCCGCTCAGCCATTGGTGGTGGACGGTCGACCGCCTGCTGCTCGCGGCCCTGACCACTCTCATTCTCGGCGGCATCATCCTGTCGCTGGCGGCCAGCCCGCCGGTTGCGACCCGCATCGGCCTCGATCCGTTCCACTTCTTCAACCGGCACGTGATGTTCATCCTGCCGGCGTTCGCAGTGATGATCGGCATCTCATTCCTGTCGCCGCGGCAGGTGCGCCGCTCGGCACTCATTATGTTTGCGATCAGCGTGGTGCTGCTTGCCGCCACGCTCGTGTTCGGCGCAGAGGTCAAGGGCTCGCGCCGCTGGATTTCCATCGCCGGCATCAGCATCCAGGCCTCGGAGTTCGCAAAGCCGGCCTTCGTGGTGCTGGTCGCCTGGCTGTTTTCCGAATCGGCGCGCCGGCCGGAGATGCCCGCGACCTCGCTCGCGCTGGCCGCACTACTGCTCGTCGTCGCGCTGTTGGTGCTCGAGCCGGATTTCGGTCAGACGATGCTGGTCCTCATGGTGTGGGGCTCGCTGTTCTTCATGGCCGGCATGCGCATGATCTGGGTCGCCGGGCTTGCCGGCGCGGCCCTGGCCGGGCTGTTCAGCGCCTACATGTTCGTGCCGCACGTCGCGCGGCGCATCAAGCGGTTCATGGACCCGGCCTCGGGCGACACCTTTCAGGTCGACATGGCGACCGAGTCCTTCGCGCGCGGCGGCTGGTTGGGGCAGGGCCCGGGCGAGGGCACCGTGAAGCGCATCCTGCCCGACAGCCACACCGACTTCGTGTTCGCCGTCGCCGCCGAAGAGTTCGGCATTATTCTCTGCCTTGCGTTGGTCGCACTGTTCGCCTTCATTGTGATCCGTACGCTGAAGACCGCGTACCGCACCGAGGACCTGTTCACGCGCTTTGCGGCCTCGGGGCTGGCGATCCTGTTCGGCATCCAATCGGCGATCAACATGGCGGTGAACCTGCACCTGATTCCTGCGAAGGGCATGACCCTGCCGTTCATCTCCTATGGCGGCTCGTCGATGATCTCGCTCGCCTACGGCATGGGCATGCTGCTGGCGCTGACGCGGCAGCGGTCTCCCATCGAACTCGAAGCGACCGGCGGTTCGGATTTCGCACGCAGCTATGCCTGAAGCTCCGCTCATCCTGCTTGCGGCGGGCGGCACCGGCGGACACCTGTTTCCGGCCGAGGCGCTGGGGTCCGTACTGATGCGGCGCGGCTTGCGCGTCCGCCTTGTCACCGACGAACGCGCCGTGCGCTACAGCGGTCTCTTTTCCGAAGGGATGCTCGATGTCGTGCCAAGCGAAACGGTGCGCTCAAAGAATCCGCTCGCGCTCGCCCGCACCGCCTTCGTGCTCGCAGCCGGGACGGTCACCGCCCTCAACCTGGTGCGCCGGCTGAAGCCTGCGGCGATGATCGGCTTCGGCGGCTACCCGACACTGCCACCGCTGGTCGCTGCGCGGCTGATGGGCGTGCCGACGCTGATCCACGATTCCAATGCGGTGCTCGGCCGGGCCAACAGGTTTCTGGCGGCGCGCGTCGATGCGATCGCCACTTCGTTGCCCGGTGTGTTCGATCGCGATCCTGCGCTGGCCTCGAAATCGACACTGACCGGCACGCCGCTCAGGCCCGCGGTGCTGACCGCCGCCGCCCAACCGTATCGCCCGCCACGCCTGAACGGACCCCTGCATCTGCTCGTGGTCGGCGGCAGCCAGGGCGCGCGCATTATGGCCGACATCGTCCCGCCGGCGATCGAGCGATTGGAGCCGGCACTGTGGCGCCGGCTCGCGCTGGTGCAGCAGGTGCGTGAGGAAGACCTCGCGCGGGTGCGGTCAACCTATGAGCGACTGCAGATAGAGGCCGAGCTGGCGCCGTTCTTCACCGACCTGCCGCAGCGGCTGGCCGCAACCCATCTGGTCGTGTCGCGGTCGGGTGCTGGAACGGTGGCCGAGCTTGCAGGCGCCGGCCGCCCCTCGATCCTGGTGCCGTTGCCGGGCTCGATTGATCAGGATCAGTTCGCCAATGCCGGCGTGCTGATGCAGGCCGGTGGCGCGATTCGGATTCCGCAGACCGAATTCACTCCGGACCGGCTGGCGTCGGAGATCTCCGCGCTCGCCGCCGAGCCACAACGGTTGACCGACATGGCGCGGAACGCGCGTTCCGTCGGCACCCTCGATGCCGCCGAGCGGCTTGCCGATCTGGTGACGAAAGTGGCGGGAATTGGTTCGAAGACCTGAATTTTCCCGTCCCGGCCCGCTTGTCCGGGCCGCTCACCTCTTGCATGAATCAGCTAGAATAATGTGAACCGCCCGGCTTGTCCGGGCTTCCCGGAGCAAGCCTATTCATGAGACTGCCGAGCCAGATCGGGCCTATTCATTTCGTCGGCATCGGCGGCATCGGCATGAGCGGCATTGCCGAGGTGCTGTGCAATCTCGGCTACACCGTGCAGGGGTCCGACGCCTCGGAAGGCGCCAATGTGACGCGGCTGCGCGAAAAGGGCGTGACCATCCACGTTGGCCACGCAGCGGAGAATGTCGCAGGCGCCGAAGTGCTGGTGGTCTCGACCGCGATCAAGCGCGACAACCCGGAACTCATGGCCGCGCGGGCGCAGCGCATTCCCGTCGTCCGCCGCGCCGAGATGCTTGCCGAGCTGATGCGGCTGAAAAGCTGCGTCGCCATCGCCGGCACCCACGGCAAGACCACCACCACCTCGATGGTCGCGACCCTCCTTGATGCCGGCAACCTCGATCCGACCGTGATCAATGGCGGCATTATCAATGCCTACGGCACCAATGCACGGCTCGGTGCCGGCGACTGGATGGTGGTCGAGGCCGACGAGAGCGACGGCACGTTCCTGAAGCTGCCGGCCGACATTGCCATCGTCACCAATGTCGACCCCGAGCATCTCGACCACTTCAAGACCTTCGAGGCGGTGCAGGACGCGTTCCGCAACTTCGTCGAGCAGGTTCCGTTCTACGGCTTCGCGGTGATGTGCACCGACCATCCGGTGGTGCAGTCGCTGGTCGGCAAGATCGAGGACCGCCGCATCGTCACCTACGGCGTCAACCCGCAGGCCGACGTGCGGCTGGCCGACCTCGCCCCCGAGAACGGCGGTTCCAGGTTCAAGGTGATCTTCCGCGACCGCCTGAGCGGCGCGACGCATGAGATCCCGGACCTCGTGCTGCCGATGCCGGGGCGGCACAACGCATCGAATGCGACTGCGGCGATCGCGGTCGCGCGCGAACTCGGCATTTCCGACGACGCCATCCGCAAGGCCCTGGCAGGCTTTGGCGGGGTGAAGCGCCGCTTTACCCGCACCGGCGAGTGGAACGGCGTGACGGTGATCGACGACTACGGCCACCATCCGGTGGAGATCGCCGCCGTCCTCAAGGCCGCGCGGGAGTCGACCAAGGGCAAGGTGATCGCCGTGGTGCAGCCGCATCGCTACACCCGCCTGCAGTCGCTGTTCGACGAATTCTGTACGTGTTTCAACGATGCAGACGCGGTTGTTGTCGCGGAAGTTTATCCAGCAGGTGAGGCGCCGATCACCGGCATCGACCGCGACCACTTCGTGCTGGGCCTGCGCGCGCACGGCCATCGCAATGTGGTGCCGCTGCAAAATTCGGCCGCGCTGGCCGGCGTGGTGCGCGGGATAGCGAAGAAGGGCGACTACGTCGTCTGCCTCGGCGCCGGCAACATCACCCAATGGGCCTATGCGTTGCCCGGCGAACTGAAGGCGTTGGGATAGAATGACCTTCCCCGACATCACGCCTGACCTGAAAGCTGTGATGCCGGAGCTGCGCGGGCGGCTGGCAGCCAATCAGGAGATGGCGCCGCTGACCTGGTTTCGCGTCGGCGGGCCGGCACAGGTGCTGTTCACGCCGGCGGATGAGGACGACCTCGCGTATTTTCTGTCGAAGCTGCCGCAAGACATTGCCGTCTATCCGGTCGGCGTCGGCTCCAACCTGATCGTCCGCGATGGCGGCGTGCCGGGCATCGTCATCCGTCTGTCGCCGCGCGGTTTTGGCGAGGCGACGGCGCAGGACGACACCGTGCGCGCAGGAACCGCGGCCCTGGATAAGCGGGTGGCCGAGGTGGCCGCGTCCGCGACCATCGCCGGCCTCGAATTCTACTTCGGCATCCCGGGCTCGATCGGCGGCGCGCTGCGCATGAATGCCGGCGCCAACGGCGGCGAGACCAAGGACGTGCTGGTCGAGGCGACCGGCATCACCCGCAAGGGTGAGAAGCGGGTCTTCTCCAACGCCGACATGAAGTTCGTCTACCGCAACTGCGGCATTGAGGAGGGTGTGATCTTCACCTCCGCGCGCTTTTGCGGACGCATCGCCGATCCGGAAAGCATCCGCGCGCGGATGAACGACGTGCAGCAGCATCGCGAGACGGCGCAGCCGATCCGCGAAAAGACCGGCGGCTCCACCTTCAAGAATCCGCCCGGCCACAGCGCGTGGAAACTCATCGACGCGGCCGGCATGCGTGGCTTCCGCGTCGGCGGCGCACAGGTGTCGGAAATGCATTGCAACTTCCTGATCAACACCGGCAGCGCTTCCGGCCATGACATAGAGACGCTTGGCGAAACCGTGCGGACGCGGGTGAAAGAAAACTCCGGCGTCGAGTTGCAGTGGGAGATCAAGCGGATCGGGATTCCAGTAGCGTAGAAATTCAGAGCTGTAGCCCGGATGGAGCGAAGCGAAATCCGGGATTCTCGCCGCAGACTCGGCCCCGGATTGCGCTTCGAGACTGAGCAAGAATAGCTATCGTCAGGCTGCGCAGCAGCGGATATCGGATTTTGACGGGCTTTGCTTGTAGAAGCGCGCCAAGTCGGGCCTGATGGTGCCCAGGGTAGCT